>Ga0207791_1000493_pt1 | contig 10327 bp, 19 predicted proteins | sample HigsolmetaGSP16D_FD_184844 | JGI IMG/M metagenome (GOLD analysis project Ga0207791, IMG submission 184844) | High solid enriched microbial communities from the Joint BioEnergy Institute, USA - SP1-6-D (SPAdes) | ecosystem: Engineered > Bioreactor > SSF (Solid state fermentation) > Aerobic >...
CCCCGCGCGTCATCTTCCCCGGCACAATGACATTATTCAGCGGCTCACCTTCCATAACCTCGCCCTCTTCCGTCACCAGGCTATAGCGGTACATCTTGCCCGGCCCTGAGTAGCCGTTGCACTGATACACAATTATGCTGCCGGGCTTTACCGCTGCAGCTGAGTCGACCAGCAGGAAGCCGTCCGGGATATCCACGCGGAATGTTATGGCCGGATTGGGGGTGAATACTGAGTTAAGGCTACGCCTCGGCTATGCAGTCCTGCACCGGAGAAGGGGATCCCGTCAGAGGCCGCCGTCATCCTTCAGGATGTCGGGCACGTCCATTTCGTCAATTTCAACGAGGCGGCGCAGCACATAGTCCGCATTTACCTCTACCCTTTCGTTGCGCTCTGATTTAAGGTCAATAATGCGTTGCGCAATAGCAGGTTTTAACAGGTTTTCAGATCCGGCACGGTTTGCAGTCTTATCGCTATACCCCGCCCGAATGGCCGCTTGCGTGGCGTTCAAATTGATGAGGTACTCGCGGCAGACTATTTCTTACTTGTCGGTGAGTGTTATTTTTTAAAGCGACATCCTGAATTAGAGGTGGGAAACACAATGAGTTGGTTTACATATGCTATAGCCCCTATTGACTGGAATTGGGATTTCATGGATACAGTCGAACAAACAGTTGCAAAAATGGCTGAAAAATCTGCTCTGGATTTTCCTCATGGAGATGAACACAGGCTTAGCGAAGTAAAACAATTTATCAATGATTGGGAGCAGGCACGGAATTTAGCATATGCTGGAATGTGGGAGGGAGACTATCGCGAACCACCTAAAGTATTTTGGATTCCCGACGACCACTCCTTCACTTATGCCTTTGTGTGGAAGCAAGATAACAATGGTACAACTTTTATTGTTAGTCCTGTGCCTTTGCCACATCTTGAAAAATATTCCATGTAAAAATTGTCGACATCTATTTGGCCTGTTAAAAGCAGGTCAATAAGCATGCATGCTTAAAATTTCAAGTGATTTATCAGGCACACTCACAAATGTGACTTCTGGATATGGCTTTATCACTTATGATTTGAAGCCACGCTTACGATGAGCTTTTCGCCATGCTTTAATCGCGGACACAATTCTCTTAGGTGTTGCATTATCATCGTCATAATAGTAAATCAGGTCAGACCCTTCAGGGTACTCAGTTACTGCAATAAAACTTTCAAGTAATTCATCTTGCCGGGCTTCACCGCCTTTAGCGCTGCAAATCTCATTCACCCACTGAATGAATTCTTCTTCCGTATAATCCTCAAATCCGGGTTTCAACTTCATCGGCGACCTCCTCCTTTGTGATGAAGGCCATCTCACTCCTTTTGATCTGGCACGTACTCCATCTTCAGCTCGCTACCAGGCGCCAGATAGACCCAGCCACTATCTTCACGCGCAATACCGATAAAGCCGTTAACCACTTCTGGCTGAGACAGATTCATCAGGCCTTCGTGTGTTTCACCTGACTTTGTTTTTACAGTGATGCAGTAGGTGGCGGTCATATTGGCTCCAATAAAAAACCGCCCGAAGGCGGTTAGAAACGCATATTTGAACGCTCTTCGTTGGATAATCCAAAAGTAATGATTTTATTTTTATCCAGGTCATCATCCTGACCAAGCAAGAACTTCCTTACCTGAATAATGTAATCGCGTACATCAAGTGCTGCATCATCATGTGAAAGTATCATTGACAATTCTTTAGCTAAAGGCTCTGGGAGCCAGAGGAAAGCTTCAAAAGTTAACTGCCGAAGCTTTTTTCTGTCCTGGGAAAGCGATGTCCATTCAGCAAAAAGCTCTGCAATCAGAGCGGATTTCAACCTTATTTCTCTTGACTGCTTTTCCATCTCCAGGGGTCTAACATTTGCTGATTTGATGGTTTCCAGCAACTCCTCGTACTCAAAACCAATGCTTCTTTTGACTCGCTCTGAAACTACAATGGGTACAATGAACGCTATGCCAGTAAAGATCAGGTAAGTTATTATTTTCTCCAGTGAAAAAATAGTATCCATACATTTCCTCCAAATTAATGACTCTTTATTAATTCGGCTACCAAATCTAAATCTTTAGTATTCACTTCAGTACTGCTCTTTGATGTACTGCTGCAATATAGTTATCTATTCTCGTCAATCCTGCGGATAGCAGCTCTTAGCTTTCCGTTGCACTCGTGAAGCGAATCCAGCAGCCGGAAGTTGCGCAGAACCCCTGCTGCTTCATCTCTGCGGCCGCCCGGTGATTTGTCTCAGGGGGGATAATTTCGTTTTGCTCATCGACGTACGCCGCCAGCGTTTTAATGGTGCCGGCAAGGTCAGTGTTTTTGGACATCAGCTCTGTGTTCTGCAGTCGCAGGCGCTCGTTCCTCTGCGTGAGGATTTGATTGTCATAGCCGAGCTTTGCAATGAAGCCGATGATGACCACGAAGATGACAGGGCTCAGGATGCAGGTAACGTTCATGTTCTGCATAGCACCTCCAGTGCGCAGGTTGTACGCTGGCGTCGGTCGTTGATACCGTTCAGGCCGCCGCTGAACGTGCTGCGAGTGCCCTGCCTGATAACAGTTCCGGCGCAGCAATGAGGTCAGCACGTAGCTGGGCATTCAGGGTCGAATAGTTTTTCTTCCCGGTAATCAGAATCAACCCGCGCACGCGATACCGGTAGCCGTCACCGGACTCAATGCTGCCGTTTCCGTTGCGGTTTGAGTAAATGATGCTGGCTATCATGCACTGGTCAGCAGGGTGAGCGCTGCTTCTGCCATAAGCTTTGGCCTGTGAGGGGGTAATGCACTTACCGAACATAACGTTCAGAGCGCTCTCACTGTAATTCAGCCCCTCTTCGGTTTTGGTGAACCCGGCAGCCTCATGCCCCACCTGCACCAGAAAATGAGCATGGCGCTTTGCGGTGTCGATACCGAATTCCCGCATCACTGTTGCAACATGAGGAAACCACATATTGCCCAGAGCCTGGCTGATGCCGGTCGCTCGCCGGAACTGGTTGAAAGTAATCATTTAGCAGCTCCTGCACCGCCTGCAGCTTTCTGCAGGAAACGTTTTTCCAGTGCCTTGATGAGAGGTGAGCCAGACCGGCCGGCCATGCCACAGATTGCACCAGCTACCTCCTGCGGCCATTGCCAGTAGACGGCCAGCAGCATCATCAGTAAACCGGCAAAGATGGAGACAATCATCTGCAGGCACAGGGTGCGCCAGCTGAAGCTCTCTCCGCTTAAAACCAGGCAGGCATAAGCCGCCACTGAACCCAGCACGGTCATACCGAGTGCCAGCAGCGCTGGCTATAAAGCCCGGATCTGATTTGTATGGCATTTTTTGCATATCCCAACCCCGGAGATGGGGAGTCGCTTTTAGGGTTTAATGAGATTGTGAATAAAGCGCTCCCGGTTAATATTTCCAGTGTCGCCCGGAAATATTCCCGCATTACTCATCTGCCTTAGTTTGAAAGAAGCGCCCCGGGAAGCCATAGGTTAATCCTTTGGTCGCTAAAATGAAAAAGGCCTGCCTAAGTAGTCCTTATAATTTTAAACGTCTAAAAAACGGCCAGCACCAGCATCTTTCTGATTATGTCTAAAAGACCGTTCGATCTTTGGTTACCTAATGCGTATCAAAGGTGGTTTTTAAATTTTGCTAATCGATAGCATCTGTCTCAGCGCTTCAAATTTTAGGAATATAAAGTTATGGTCACTGATGAACCTCAAACTATAAGGAGTAATAATGCATTTACCTAAGCTTAAAGAGCTGTACAAGGACATGATGTCCAAAAAGGTAACAAGCGCTCGATTTCAATATCAACACAATAAGACTGTATTTGATATCCTCTTCCTGATAGACAGGAAACCATTTCAACTTTTGTTTGGCGCAATTGGGCACAAGTGCGCTTTCATTGTGAATGTTCAACCCGGATTTGAAATTGGCACAGCCATCCGGCCAGAATCAGCTTACAAAGATCTTTTGGATGCCTTGGGGATCACGCCAGATCCTGCCAATCGATTCAAAACGTCGGCTTTTTTCTCAAGCTTTTCAGACAGCATTCCTGAATTTATCCCATCAAAACAGCCTGCCAGACAGACAGCTATACGAGCTGCTCTTGATGATGGCCAAGAAAAGCTGTTTTTTAGTCACTGGAGAAATAACGGTGAAAAAGGAGGTCATGTGACCAATGATAACATTGAAAAAACACGCACTGCCTTCGGTACAGAGATAGCTAATGCATGCAAAGAAAGGAATATAAGCAGCTGCTGGACGGCAGTTAGTAGAGCAGAAAGTTAGTATCAAAGCCTTATTAAGCAAAAAGCCCCGCCGGTTAGATAGGGGCTTCTTATTAATCTGGTAGCGACATGCAAATCCCATCGTTAGATATAAATAAACACAACTCAGAAAAATTCAATAGCCCGCGATGAAAACTCAGTCAATTTCTCAATGAGCCATACGGTTATTTTTGACAGACTGGAACTTGGTCGCGGATTTGAAGTGCATATTCAGTTAACAGGGATACAATTCGGGCAGCGTCATTCTCATTCACTCCCACTTTGCCCATAAAAGCGCTGTAACCCCGCGGAACACGACTCTGCGTCATTCCCACTGCAGCATATAGTCGATGCCAGTGAGCGTGTCAGTCAGCGTCTGCGGCGCTATTCAGCTGAAGTTCTGCCATTATTGAAATGGTACTTTACTGTCACTTCTAAGCTCATGCTGTCTCTCTATACTTAACAAGTTTGCGTATTTTCTGCGAGCAATAAGCCCGCAGCTGATAAACAGTTATCCGGCGTCGCGGGTGCGGATATATATTAAAATGTCTGGGCCTGCCTGTGAAAGTAACGAAAGGGTTCCAGGGTAACCTGCGCATTTTAGTGTGGCGCTTTTCCTGTTGGGCTTTTGCTTGCGTCGTCGCTCTGTTCTCTGTATAGCTTTCTGCCAGTCTTTCTCCTTTTTACCTGGGCTAATCTGCGCTACACCATGTTTGATTCTGAAAGTCGGGATGGAACTATCCGCAGCGCCTGATATGTCTCATCGCCCCTTCCTGTGATGTTTCGATCCAAATCGATATGCGACCACATATCGGCGCATCTGTGCGTTATCAAGATCGTCTGTACGCCAGAGTTGACAGGTAGTGGACTTTTCGCCCGTGATGAAAGTGGTGTAGGTGATGGCCTCACAGCCAGGATACGTGCGCTTGAGGTTGTGCTTTACCCATTCAGGCGTTGCGTCGCAAAGTTCACTAAGCCGTTCGAGGGTGGAAAAGCAACAGCCCAGTACACTATCTAAGCCCATTACCAGAGGTTTACTATGACAGTAGCCATCTTGGTTTCCAAATAAAGCAAGGAACCGCCTCAGAGCATACTGTGCGCCACAGCAGGAACAATATCCAGCCGTGCCCGTCCGGCGAGAAAGACAGGCACAGCAAATGTTGGAGGCAAATTAAACGTAGCCTGTGCTATGCATCAGTGCCGAGTCTGCGTGAAAAGCATAAGAGCATAACAGTATGCTTACTATAAGTAGCTATCTACCATTCTGGATACCGAAAGCTGGTTCCAGAAACAGCACGCTAACATTAGGGTATGATTACCGTTTCAGTGCGTATTACAAAGCTTATAAAAAGAGCCATAAATTACCTCTATTCAATTAATTCATCTCTTAAGTTTGTGTTAAAAATTCAAAAGTTAAAAACAGTGACTTAAAGGATTTGAAAATGAACCATAAAAAAAATGGCATAGCTGTCATTGTCTCATCCGTGATTCTGGGCTCATCCATATTTGGAGCATCAATGGTAAGCGAGGGATTAATCTTACAAAAAGAGCTAATCCAACCCAAAGAAAACATTCTTACCACAACTGTTGGCCACGTCAACTTAGGCAAGGTATACAGTGAAAGTCGGGGAATGGACATTATCCTTAGTGATGAATCAGATAAATCACCAGCTGCTATAAATATAATCAACGTCGACCCAAATGATTTTTCCGATAAACTTCACAGCGCCTTAGCTAAAATAGCTAAGGAAATTAATGAAAGCCAAAACCTCAGCGGTGAAAAAGTAATTAAACCTGAAAACCTCTCAGGAAAAATCCCATTTAATTTAAACATTAAAACTTACATAAATTATAGATCTGAGAATATGCCGATGTACACTCTAATGATCAAAGATGAAAGAGTCACAATTAATAAAAATGAAAAATTTGAAACCAGAATAACCAACGAAGCTGAAAGAATAGCAAAAAGCAGCACCCTTGCATTTTCTCTAAACAGTTTCATAAGCGAACCAGAAAAAATAAAATATTAAAATAAATTGCTGCAAAGGCTGCCCACCCCGTGGCGCTTTTCATTCACAGTATCTACGCAGCAGATAGCTCGCTACAGAACGATTTTTCTTGGTATGCGCGTAATGCCTTCCTGCGAGGGCATGTCGGTTGTACTCACAACCATCCGTTAGCTCCGGCAGAAATATGGGGGGGTATTTTAATTATTACACTTCAAATTAATTACAAGTTACCTATTTAATTTGTAAATGCTGGGGCTACCCACATGAGTAGCTCTCAAACCGCCACGCCCGCAATAAACCAATTCGCATTTCATTTATTAGGCTCAGACGTACTGCACTGGCGCCCTAAAAGCCGCCTGCAGCAGCTATAGGAGCGTCTGGTTTAAGTTATCTCGCAAGAGCTACGCCCGTGAGAAAGCCTGCCTAGGCAGATAAACACCGCAAACACCAGGATGACTTTAAGCGTCAGCGCACACAGTAGCTGGAAAATTCGAACGGCCTCACCTTAATCAATCTGTTCCTACAACGTCTGATCAGGGGAGACCGCAAATGAAATTTCGCCTGTACAAAAAAGACGGAAAATAGGTTCAGCAGATAGCTGACAGACTGCAGGATGAGAAACCGCAAATTATCGCGGCCCGCGTTGACGGAATCATGACTCAATGTTTTTATCAGCCCACTTGCTGCGCCACTTCGATCACGAAGCCATAGGCATGTTTGAAATGGATAATGACCCGAAATGGCTGCTGACGCATTCATGCGGGGCATGATGATCACCGCAGCTAAGCTCGAGAGGATAATTGATATCTGGAAACACAAGCACAGCTATAACGAAGTAGCGTGATGCAGCATGGCATCTATTACGACATAAGCAATGAGACCTATCACTCGGGCGCCATCATAAGCAAGTCGCAGCTGGATGATATTGCTATAAACCTGGCCATCTTTCAGTGGCGCAAAAGCACGCCGGAGGATGAAGAGAAAAAGGCCGCGCAGAATACACGGCTCTGCACTGCCTGCTTATGGAGCCAGAGCAGTTTGATAACCGCTTTATCATAGCGTCAGAGTTTAACCGCCGGGCCAATGAAGGCAAGCCGAACGAGAACGTCTTTTAAAGGATGCGAAAACATGAGCATGGCGGTTATGGATGCCGAACAAGGGCGCAAACTGAAGCTGATGCACGCCAGGGCCCTCGTCCATCCCGCAGTGGGAGAAGTTCAGGCCGGGCGCTGCAAACGAGAATAATGAGCGTAGCCTATCCGTGCACATCGATGCGGTGCTACGGGGTGAGACCGAAATGACCTAAGGCGAGCCGCTTTATATGGAATTCGTGACCACCCGTAATGCCCCACTATGGAAGACAGCACCAAAGCAGCAGCTGGCTTATCTGGCAGTTAAATACTGGGCGCGGTTGTACTGCCCTGATGTGATCCCTGGCGTGTATAAGCCTGACGAATTTGAACCGACTCAGCGCGCAAGACGCAATGTTACCCCGGCGCGCAGCCGTGCTAAGCTGAATAGCCTGATTAACAGCAAGTCAGAGCCTCAGCAGAAATCACTGCCAGAGCGTAAGGTTAGCCCTGCAGCCACCAGCGCTCAGACGCGTAACCCGCATCGGCTGCTTGCCGACTCCACAAAAGCAGCCAGCGGTGCTGAGTCGCTAACGAGTCTGGATAAATTCTACAAATATGTTGCCAAGGTACTGGCCGGCACGCTTGCAGAGCTGGATAAGGCAACAGACGACTATCTGCTTCGCAAAGCGGAGATTGAAGAAGCCATAGCATAATTATGCTAAAGCTACCGTTCTCCGAGAGCATTTTAAGTACAAACAGCCGCTTTACTGAAAGCTGGATTAAAAGAGGTCATATTCAAAATGCTTGCACTGGATATTTGGTTAATATCGAACGCATGCAAAAATTAGATTATCTTATGACCAAACCCATGAAAAAGGGTTTGAAATCCTAGCCAATCAACCACATGGCTATATCAATCGCTGTATTTGCTTGTTTTTAAATTAGAATAACATCTAAAAAAAACTAAGTGCAAAACAAAAAATATAAATAAAACTTGACATTTAGAGTGTTTTCTTGAAAAGCTTTGAAGCCATAATGTCGGATATTACTCAGAGCAAATCATGAAACAAAACCCCTTTTCGTTCTATGACTTTCTGGGATACCTAATCCCCGGTGCTTTTTTGTTATACACTTTATTTTTTCTCGGCTCTCATTATAATTGGAGTATTGCATTTGAGTTAAACAAGCAACTTCCAAAAAATAATTCTCTCGGCGACATATTAAACCTCTTTCCTTTGGTTATTTCCTCTTACATTACCGGACACCTTTTATCTTTATCGTCCTCCTCCGTTATAGAAATGTACTCTAAATATAAAAATGGTTACCCTTCAACCTATCTTATTTCTGGATCCAAAAAGAAGTGCTACTTCTCTTTCAGTAAAAAAAGTGAGCTAGCTGCGAAAATACTTATATTTATACTAACCTTCCCGATTTCGGCGTTTGATGCGATTTTCTTTTTCTTTCGTCAAGATGAGGAAATGAGCTTCAAATTAAAAGCTCCGGTATTTGAAGCATGCAAGAAAATACTTAACGATAGATTCCTTGTAGACACAGCCAGCATGAATGAAACCACTGGCCTTGATGGAGACTCATTTAGACTAATATACCACTTCTCCTTTGAGAACTCGGAGCAGCACGCAAATAAGCTTCAAAACTATGTCGCTTTATATGGTTTCACAAGAAATATTTCTATGGCTGCATTAGTTCTTTTTTGGTTGCTACTTTATTTGAAGTTGGTTTTGAATTTCGCCATTGGCGCCCCTCTAATTATAACCTCAGCAGCAACAGCTATAGTATTCTACAAAGGATTCGTAAAGTTCTACAGAAGATATAGTTTAGAAGCCATGATGGCCGCCTGCATCATTCAGGCCAAAGAAGAAAAGAACACCTCCACTTAACTCCAGCCCGGAAAATTAATCACAACCAAACTTGATTAATTGCTTTTTATTAGATCAATTTTTTAATCCTCTATGGATTAAATATATTTAAACCTCGTCTCGGCGGGGTTTTTTATTGCCTATTATCTGGAAAATCATTATGTACGACATTGCAGATGATGCGTCAGATTTTGAAATGCTCAATGTTGAAATTGCGCTGGCTAACCGCCCAAAGACAGCGATCGAATTTACCGGAAAATGCCACTACTGCGAGGAGCCTATAAGTAAAGGAAGCTTCTCCAAAAAGAGTATGGTGAAGATTATTAGGAGAGGTAAGGCGGGCTAAGCAGTTTAAGGGAGCGACATGAGCAAGATATACGCTAACTGGAGTATCAATCTCTATATCGATTGCCCAGAATACAAGGAATATTTTGATTTAAATGAACAGGATGACGACTTTCGGGTTAATGGGAGAAGGGCTGAGATTTTTTAAGCACGATACGTCTCGAACCACTGATGTTGAAGTTGAGTACCCCGCCTGCGAACACAAATTTAAAGTCGATTTCTGTCACTAATACCCTAACTACCCTATTCACTACCGCGCTCTGCGTGAGGAGCTGTTATGTCCGAAGTGTTGTATCCCATTGCCGGTTATCATGACAGCCACACCCCGATCGACATCTGCGATTTGTGGCAGATACCACCAGAAATCTTCGTCGCCCTTAATCATGAGTTCCGATTTGTAGCAGACGTTGCAGCCAGCAAGCTCAACTACTTGCTGCCAACTTACCTCACTGAACAGTGACGATGCGCTTAAACAAGACTGAGCGGCACAATTTCCGATCGGAATCACCTAGTGCAACCCGCCATACAGCGACATTACACCGTAGATTTTAGAAGCGAGCGAAGAAGCAAATAAACCGGCAAATACTTCCGTCAGATGGTTCAGCATGGCTCGGTCTTTATTCACAGAGGTAAGGTTCATCACAAATGGAAGGTTGTCTTTCATCCGCGCCGATACTGGCAAGGCAGTAAATGGAAGTAACAAACGTTCGATACTACTGATCTGGAATCCTTTCCTGTCAGA
>Ga0207791_1000495_pt1 | contig 10317 bp, 9 predicted proteins | sample HigsolmetaGSP16D_FD_184844 | JGI IMG/M metagenome (GOLD analysis project Ga0207791, IMG submission 184844) | High solid enriched microbial communities from the Joint BioEnergy Institute, USA - SP1-6-D (SPAdes) | ecosystem: Engineered > Bioreactor > SSF (Solid state fermentation) > Aerobic >...
CAGGCGCGCTTTCGTATGACGCGTCCAGCCCAATGAGCATTGCAACTGCAACTGCAACTGCTTCGCCTCGGGGCGCCCCCTAGCCCCTGCGCTTGCCTGCACTGCGCGAGCACGCGGCAAGCGGCTCAAGTCTTCATCCATCACGTTCTTCCTCGATTGCTCCCATGCCTATCACGCCGCAAGAAGCCCTCCAGCGCACCATTGCACACCGCGAAATCTTCCATGATGAAATGGTCGAGTTGATGCGGCAGATCATGCGTGGCGAGGTCTCCGGCATGATGGTTGCAGCCATCCTGACCGGGCTGCGGGTCAAGAAGGAAACCATCGGCGAAATCGCCGGCGCTGCCACGGTAATGCGCGAGTTTTCGCGCCGCGTGGAGGTGAGCGATCGCCGTCATATGGTCGACATCGTCGGCACCGGCGGCGATGGCTCGCATACCTTCAACATTTCCACCTGCGCGATGTTCGTCGCCGCAGCCGGCGGCGCCAAGGTGGCCAAGCACGGCAATCGCAGTGTGTCGTCCAAATGTGGCAGCGCCGACGCACTGGAAGCATTGGGTGCGGTGATCGAGCTGCAACCCGAGCAAGTTGCCAACGCATTGGCGCAGACCGGCATCGGTTTCATGTATGCGCCGCTGCATCACCCAGCGATGCAGGTCGTGGCACCAGTGCGGCGCGAAATGGGGGTGCGTACGATCTTCAACATTCTTGGCCCGCTCACCAACCCGGCAGGGTCGCCGAACATCCTGATGGGCGTGTTCCATCCCGATCTGGTCGGCATCCAGGCACGCGTGCTGCAGGAGCTCGGCGCTGAACGCGCTTTGGTGGTTTGGGGGCGCGATGGCATGGACGAACTCTCGCTCGGCGCCGGTACGCTGGTCGGCGAATTGCGCGATGGCCAGGTGCGCGAATACGAAGTGCATCCGGAAGACTTCAGCATCGCCATGTCTGCCAGCCGTAACCTCAAGGTCGCCGATACCGTGCAAGCGCGCGCGATGCTATTGCAGGTGTTGGACAACGTGCCCGGCCCAGCCCTGGATATCGTGGCGCTTAACGCTGGTGCGGCCCTGTACGTGGCTGGCGTGGCCGACACGATTGCCGATGGCGTGCTGCGCGCGCGCGCGGTGCTCGCCGATGGCTCGGCGCGCGCGCGGCTGGACGCTTACGTCGCCTATACCCGCCAGCTTGCCGTGCGGCTCTGACCTCATGCCTGCCACTGCAACGCAGCCTCCATCATGCTCCGGCATCCTGACAGTCACGCTGTCAGCCGCGCTCCAGTGCGACCGTCTTCACCAATAACGCCCGCCCGCCAGGACCCGATACGATGAGTGACATCCTCAACACCATTCTTGCCCGCAAGGCCGACGAAGTTGCCGAGCGCAGTGCGCGCCTACCACTAAACGAGTTGATGGCACGCAGCGCTGACCTGCCGAGTACGCGCGGTTTTGCGGCTGCCATGCAGGCCACCATGGCGGCCGGCGACCCAGCCGTGATTGCCGAGGTGAAGAAGGCCAGCCCGTCCAAGGGCTTGATCCGGCCAGACTTCCATCCGGCCGATATCGCGGTCAGCTACGAATTCGGCGGCGCGACGTGCTTGTCGGTGCTGACCGATGTGGATTTTTTCCAGGGCTCCGATGCCTACTTGCGCCAGGCGCGCGATGCCTGCACGCTCCCGGTGCTGCGCAAGGACTTCACCGTCGACCCGTATCAGGTCTACGAAGCACGCGTGCTTGGTGCCGACTGCATTTTGTTGATTGTCTCCGCATTGGAAGACGCCCAGCTGGCCGACCTGTCGGGCTTGGCCATGCAACTGGGCCTGGACGTACTGGTGGAGGTGCACGATGTCGATGAGCTTGAGCGCGCCGTGCAAGTGCCGGCGCCTTTGATTGGCATCAATAACCGCAATCTGCGCACCTTCGAGGTCACATTGCAGACGACGCTGGACATGCGCGCCGCGGTGCCGCGCGACCGCGTGCTGGTGACCGAAAGCGGCATCGCCACTCAGGCCGATGTGCAACTGATGCGCAGCAATGGCGTGAACGCGTTTTTGGTCGGTGAAACCTTCATGCGAGCGGCGGAACCTGGCGAGTCGCTGCGTCAGCTATTCTTCGCACATGACTGAGACGTATCCTGCACAGTGTGAGGACGCACCGCTGGTGGTCTTCGACTTCGACCACACCCTGTACGATGGCGACTCCGGTAGCCATCTATTCGCGTGGCTGATCAAGCGTAACCCGCTGCGCCTGCTGGTGGCGTTGTTGGCTTCGCCAGTTCTTGGCCCGATGGTCGCGATGCTGCGCACCCGGCGGCGTGGCGTGTCCGGCTATGTGTGGATCGCCACCTTCGGCCTGCATCGCGCGAGTGAGTTCAACCGCGTCATCGACGCATACGTGCTCAAGCATGAAGCGCAGATCCGCGAACGCCTGTTGCCGCATGCCTTGAAAGTGTTCACCGAACATCGCGCCGCAGGCGACCGTGTCGTGGTCGCGACGGGTGCACCGCCGGAATTGGCGCGCGCAATTCTCGGATTCGTCGCCCACCAGGATGTGCCCGTGATCGGTAGCTTGGTTGGGCCGCGCCTGGGCGCGGTTACGGCGCGGCGTCACTGCCATAACGAAGAAAAGATGCGCATGTTGCGCGAGCGTGGCTACGCCGATATCGCCATCGCCTACTCGGACAGCACCGCAGATCTGCCGCTATTGAAGGCTGCCCGTGCCCCGGTAGTGGTCAATCCCAAGGCAAACCGCGAAGACCTGTTTCGTCACGCGTTGCCTGCAGGAACGCCCATCCTCAACTGGGGTTGCCGCGACCGTGGCGGCAAGGCGCTGTCAGCGTAAGCGCATGCTTTCAAGCGAGCATTACGCACTCCAGTCCGCCGTGTGCCTTCGGACACGCTCACATTCGGCCGCCCGGCAGGCATGCGGTCTCGGTACGCGACGAGTGATCGAAAATGTGACGAAATCGAGATAGAGAGTATGCGGCTGGACCATGCTCATAGCTTTATATGAGAGGTCATGCGCAAATTTACCGCGTTGCCATGGGAAACGGCGGCTTCGGCAGCGCGCTCGCAAGCGAGCGCATCTTTGCCCATATCGGTAAGTCGCCAGTGCGCATGGCAGTGGCGACGCTAGAGGGGGCGTCAGCGGGTGCCGTAAAGCACAACAGTCTTGCCGCGGGCATGCAGCAAGCCGTCGACCTGCAGCTTCTTGAGCACGCGGCCAGCCATTTCGCGCGAGCATCCGACCAACCGTGCCAGCTCCTGGCGCGAGACACGCAATTGAGTGCCCTGTGGATGGCTCATCGCTTCCGGCTCTTTGGACAGATCGTGCAGTGTGCGCACGATGCGATCGGTGACGTCCAAGAACGCCAGTCGGCTGGCTTTCCTCGTTGTGTCGAGCAGCCGCTTTGAAAGCTGGACACCGATTGCATACAGAATTTTCGGCGCGTCCGGCGAAAGACTGGTCTGGAACAGCTGCTGCAGCCGCTCGTAGCTGATCTCGGCAAGCTCGCACTGGGTGCGGGTGCGCAGGATCACCTCGCGGGTATCGGACTCGATGAACAACCCCATCTCACCGACGAACTCCCCGCTGCCAAAGTAACCCAGCACCAACTCCCGGTCATCCTCTTCCTCGGCGATGATGCTCACCGAGCCGCTGATCACGTAGTAGAGAGTGCCGGCCGGGTCTCCTGGCCGGAACACATCGGTCCGGGTCGGATAGCGCCTGCGGTGGCTGTGCGCCAGAAATCGCTCGATGGTGCCCGCGTCCAGCGCCAAAGAAGGGGTGGCGTTACGTACCGTCGTAGTGACAACCGTTGTATTTCCTGGGCTCATGGCAGTTCCGCGTCTAATTTCTCAAGCTTAACGGCATGAGTCATGCAAGGTAAACCATTCTGAACATCAGCATTTCGTTGCTGGGATCTTTGGCTCATAATTAACTCCTTTCCGTTTCATAAGGACAGATCGACGTGGTCAAGCCGTTGCCTCGCCTGAGGCTACAGGGGTTCAACAACCTCACCAAGGCGTTGAGCTTCAACATCTACGACGTCTGTTATGCGCGTACCGAAGAGGAGCGCCAGCGCTACATAGAGTATATCGATGAGCAGTACGACGCTGACCGTCTGACCCAGATCCTTACCGATGTGGCCGAGATCATTGGTGCCAACATCCTCAATATCGCACGGCAGGACTACGATCCGCAGGGGGCATCGGTGACGATTCTGATCTCCGAGGAGCCGGTGATCGACAAGAAGCAGGCCGGCAGGGAGTTGATTTCCGACGCTGTAGTTGCTCATATGGACAAGAGTCATATTACTGTTCATACATACCCGGAAACGCACCCTCAGGAAGGCATCGCCACGTTCCGTGCCGACATCGATGTCGCTACGTGCGGCGTGATTTCGCCGTTGAAGGCGCTCAACTACCTGATCGAGAGTCTGGAATCAGACATCGTAATCATGGACTACCGTGTCCGTGGCTTTACGCGCGATGTGAAGGGCAAGAAGCACTACATCGATCACAAAATCAATTCGATCCAGCACTTCCTCGCCAAGAACGTGAAGTCACGCTACGAGATGTTTGACGTCAACGTCTACCAGGAAAACATTTTCCACACGAAGATGCACTTGAAGGACTTTGACCTGGATCAGTACCTGTTCGAAGAACGCGCCAAGAACCTCTCGTTCAAGGAGCGCATGAAGATCGAGACGCTGCTTAAGCGTGAGATTGAGGAGCTGTTTCACGGGCGCAACCTGAGCGAATAAGTGTGAATCGGCCTGGTGCGTGACTGCTCGCAAGCACGCAGTCGCTGCAAGCTATGACCGCATTCCCACTTCCTCAGCTAGAGCCTGTAGGCAATCGTCTTCATCAGCTTGGAGGCAATCGCCATCGCGCTGGGGATCGGAGTTGGGAGGCGGCGGGCGCCGGCGTGTTCGGCTTGGCCGGCGTGGCGGGCCTCGTCGATCTTCATCGCGCGCAGGATGGTGCGGCTGCGCTGGTCGAGCGGGGGCAAGGCTTCCAGGTGTTCCTCCAGATGAGCCTCCACCTGGCGCTCTGTCTCGACCACGAACCCAAGGCTCCACTCGTCCCCACGCAGTCCGGCCAGCGCGCCAAGCGCGTAGCTGCCGGCGTACCACAGTGGGTTGAACAGGCTGGGGCGGCTGTCCAGCTCGTGCAGGCGATCGGCGCACCAGGCCAAGTGATCGGTCTCTTCCTGCGCGGCTTCCAGCAGGTGGCGCTGTGTATGCGCGTCACGGGCAAGTGCGGCCTGGCCGTAATACAGGCCTTGGGCGCATACCTCGCCAACATGGTTGATGCGCATCAGGCCGGCGGCATGGCGACGCTGCTCCGGGTTCAAGGCGACATCGGGTGTGTCGGCAGCAGGATTGGGGCGTTCGGCGAGCGGATTGCCGAATACCGTGTCCAGCGCGCGCTGGGCTTCGACCAGCAGCCGGTCGAGTGGACTATGCGCTCGTGAGGCGGGTGTCTGGGTCATTTGTCGATTCTGGCCCCGCTCCGCCTTGCTGCCAACCATCATTGCCTAAACTTGCGCCGCTGCCGCACGTCCCGTATGATCCCACCTCTTACGTTTTGCCTTCACAACGCGTGGCAAAGTTCCAGTGGTCATCAGCCGCTGCAATCCGCCCGACCACTTTAAAGAGTTTTCGCATGACTACGTTCACCGCCAAGTCCGAGACTGTTCGGCGCGACTGGTATCTCGTTGACGCCGCTGGCAAGACGCTGGGTCGTCTGTCTACCGAACTAGCCCGCCGCTTGCGCGGCAAGCATAAGCCGGTTTATACCCCTCACGTCGATACTGGCGATTACCTTGTGGTGATCAACGCCGAGAAAATCGTGGTCACGGGTAACAAGCTCAAAGACAAGAAGTATCACCGCTTCACTGGCTACATCGGCAATTTGAAGACCGAGAGCCTGGAGCAAGCGCTGCAGCGCCACCCGGAGCGCGTGATCGAAATCGCCGTCAAGGGCATGCTGCCGAAAGGTCCACTAGGCCGCGCCATGTACCGCAAGCTTAAGGTCTATTCGGGTGCCGAGCATCCGCACGCCGCTCAGCAGCCGCAAGTTCTGGATATTTAACATCATGGCTATCACGCAAAACTACGGCACTGGTCGCCGGAAGTCCTCCACCGCTCGTGTTTTCCTGCGCAAGGGCACCGGCAAGATCACCGTCAACGATCGTCCGCTGGACGAGTTCTTCGGTCGTGAAACTGCGCGCATGATCGTGCGTCAGCCACTCGAACTGACCAAGAACACCGAGAGCTTCGATATCTCGGTCACCGCTTCCGGCGGTGGCACTACCGGCCAAGCAGGTGCGATTCGTCTGGGTATCGCCCGTGCGCTGGTCGAGTACGACCAGACCCTGAAATCCGAGTTGCGTAAGGCTGGTTTCATGACACGCGACGCCCGCGAAGTCGAGCGTAAGAAGGTCGGTCTGCATAAGGCCCGTCGCGCTACCCAGTTCTCAAAGCGCTGATCCATTGCGTTTGGTGTATTCCGGTGTGCCGGGGTGCCTGCTTCAAAAGCCCAGCTGTGCTGGGCTTTTGTCGTTGTTAGGCTGGTATCTGTTTGTCAGATGGGGGAGCGGCATGGCTAACATCTCCCAGGGAGATGGATGCGAGATGCCGAATCGTTTGCGCGCGATGCCTCGCCTATCATGGCGTTTGACTCAACAAAAAAGGCCAGATCTCTCGATCAGGCCTTCTAGGTTTGGCTGCCCCGGATGGATTCGAACCACCGATGCCTGAGTCAGAGTCAGGTGCCTTACCGCTTGGCGACGGGGCAATAAAACGCGCTGATCCAAGATTATCGCATGCCGGCGAGGGCGTGAATACCATTGGTGGCTATGGGTGGACTCGAACCACCGACCCCAGCATTATGAGTGCTGTGCTCTAACCGGCTGAGCTACATAGCCTACGCAGCCGAAAATTTTCGCGCCGCGCCGCGCCGTTGTCAAGTAGTGTGTTCTAAGCTTGTGAGCGGCGCGTCGCCGTGGCAGAGTCGGCGACAGTAGATTTTTCAGGAGTCCGCATCGTGATCGATCCGGACGGTTTCCGGCCAAACGTCGGCATTGTGCTGATGCGGCAGGACGGTCAGGTTTTCTGGGCACGCCGTGTGCGCAGGGACGGCTGGCAGTTCCCGCAGGGCGGCATGAATACCGATGAGACGCCCGTTGAAGCCATGTATCGCGAGTTGCGTGAAGAAACCGGGTTGCTGCCCGAGCACGTGGAATTGCTTGGCGCCACGCCCGGCTGGCTACGCTATCGTCTACCGAGCCGGGCGGTGCGCCGCAACGAGCGGCATGTCTGCATCGGTCAGAAACAGGTCTGGTTCCTGCTTCAGTTCACGGGCGATGAGTCTCATCTCAAGCTCGACCATACCGATACTCCAGAGTTTGATCACTGGCGTTGGGTGGATTTCTGGTACCCGGTCGAACATGTGGTGATGTTCAAACGCGGTGTCTATGCACGCGCGTTGCTGCATCTGGCGCCCATTGCGCAGAGCTTTGCCGGCCCGGCGGCAGTCAGTGCAATGCCCCAGCGTGCGCTGGACGCGTGGTTGCCGGGCGGCAGCGCAGTAGGGCACGACAGCTCACGCAAGCGTCCGCGCAAGCGCAGCGGCGCTCGATGTGCGCGGATTAATAATGATTAACTTATGGAATTGACACCTATTCTCGTTTGAGGTGCAATCAGATCTGGTCCTTTCCCGATCGTCGGTCTCCGAACGCTACCGTGTACATCTGTATCTGCAATGGGGTCACTGATCACCAGATCCGCGAGGCGGTCGAGAACGGCTGCGCCAGCCTTGCCGAACTGACCATGCGCACAGGTTGTGGCTCCAATTGCGGCTCTTGCCTTGAGATGGCTGGCGACCTGTTGGCACAAGCGCAAGCGATCGGCGCATTGCCATTGCCATTGCCGTTGCTGGGACTGGCCAGCGCTGCCTGAGGGGCAGATGTTGGTTCGCAGTGCACGATGGCTGGCTATCGTGCTCTTGCACAGTGAACCTGAGCCAGGATGTCCACGCCCGCCATCGGCTTTTGCCGGCGTGTCCCGCAACTGATCACGATTCGCGTTCCTTCATGTGCGGCGTCAACGCGTTAGAGTGCAGCCGGCTCACTGTTTCGGAGATATCGCATGAAAGGCGATACCAAAGTCATCGAGTACCTCAACAAGGTGCTGCACAACGAACTCACCGCGATCAATCAGTACTTCCTGCACGCCAAGATGCTGAAAAACTGGGGCCTGAAGGAATTGGCCGCGCATGAGTACAAAGAATCCATCGACGAGATGAAGCATGCCGACAAGTTGGCAGATCGCATCCTATTTCTTGAAGGCTTGCCTAATTTTCAGTCGCTGGGCAAGTTGCGCATCGGTGAGAACCCGACCGAAATGTTCCGCTGCGATTTGACGTTGGAGCGCGAGGCTGTTGTCGTGCTGCGCGAGGCAATAGCGTATGCCGAGAGCGTCAAGGACTACGTGAGCCGCCAGTTGCTGGTGGATATCCTGGAATTGGAAGAGGGGCACATCGACTGGCTGGAAACGCAGTTGGACCTGGTGGCACGCATCGGCGAGCCGAATTATCTGCTGACACAGTTGGAGGACTAAGAGCGGCTAACAAAATGGCCACGCAGCCGTCAGGTGTGTGCGGTCGCTGCTTTGAATCGACGTGTACACGCGTCCACGCAGCTACCGGGCTAGGGCCATGTCCATCTAATGACTGCTCGCTACGTTGTGGGAACGACTGAATACAGCTCGGTCAGGGCGAGCTTGTGAGGGGAGCGTTTGCTGTCGAGGTCGTGCTGCAAGTGCGTTCAATGTTGGCAGTGGCGCCCAATTGTCGCTTTTGCTTCGACAGCGCTTAATGCATTTACTGGCTCGTTGTGTTGATGATGGCTTGTAGGCGGGCGAGTTGGCCTAGCAGGGCAAGGCGGGCACGCGCGTATTCGGCGATGACAAGGGCGACCATGACGGAGGGGCGTTCGATAGCGCCGTTGCGGGCGGCTAGTTCGATGCGCCGTGCTGCGTTAGACACCGCTGTCGCGCCGACGTTGGCGCTGGAGGATTTCAGGACATGGGCGAGGTCGCGCAGCTGCACGCTATCGCGATTGGCTGCGGCGGCGTCGAGTCGTTCGATGATGAGCGGTGCATCTTCCAGGAACAGGTTCAGGATGGTGACGGTGTCCGCACCAGCCACTGCGTACAACTCGTCGATGACGCTGTTGTCCAGGATTGGCAGTGCGCTTGCCTGCGCCGCAGCGCTGGCGCTTTCCGGCTTCTGGGGGGATTGACCGGGGGGGCTTGGGCCGGGCAGCGTCGGTTGACGCGGCAGCCAGCGTCGCAGGCAGGCGTCAAGCTGTTCGCGCGCGACCGGCTTGGACAAATAGTCATCCATGCCGGCCGCCAGGCAGCGTTCGCGGTCGCCGGCCATGGCGTTGGCGGTCATTGCCACGATTGGCACCGGGCGACCGCCTCTTTCGGTTTCCATGGCACGCCAGCGGCGTGTGGCGGCGTAGCCGTCCAGCACCGGCATCTGGCAATCCATGAAGACCATGTCGTAGCAGGTGGCTTCCATGCTGGTCAGCGCGGCTTCGCCGTCGGTGGCGGTGTCGGCCTCGAAGCCGAGCACGGCCAAAAGCTTCTGGGCGACCAGCAGGTTCACCGGGTTGTCTTCGACCAGCAGGATGCGCACCTCGCGCGTGTTGGCCAGTGGCTGCGGAAATGGCTCGGGGATCATCATCGAGACCAGTGTGGCGGCGTGGGCGGGCTTTGGGGTAGGCGGCAGCACCAGGGCGCGCAGGGTTTCGTCCGGGCTCTGGCGCGGCACCAGGGTGGCATGGTCCTGCAGTTCGATCGGTACAGGTTCTTCGCCGTACAGCCAGATCAGCGGCGAGCCATCGGCGTTTTCCGGGCGGGCAAGCACGCGGTGCACCGCGCGCGCGCTATAGCGCAGCGTATCGTGGTCGGCGATGACGCAGCGGAAGCCTTGGCTGTGGCTGTGGCGGCGCAGCTGTTCGAGCGCTTCCTGGGTGGTTTCCATGAATACGTGCGGGACGCCCCAGCTATCGAGTAGGCGCTTGAGGCGTTGCGACAGGCGCGGATCGGAGCTGATCACCATCACCTGCGCGGCGTCGGCGCCGGTGGCCTGCGGTAGGTCGCCGATGACCTTGAGCTGGGGGATTTCGAACCAGAACGTGGCGCCGCGCCCGGGTTCGGATTCCACTCCGATGCGGCCACCCATCAGATCGATGATCCGCTTGCAGATCGCCAGGCCCAGCCCAGTGCCGCCGTACAGCCACGTGG
>Ga0207791_1000498_pt1 | contig 10273 bp, 11 predicted proteins | sample HigsolmetaGSP16D_FD_184844 | JGI IMG/M metagenome (GOLD analysis project Ga0207791, IMG submission 184844) | High solid enriched microbial communities from the Joint BioEnergy Institute, USA - SP1-6-D (SPAdes) | ecosystem: Engineered > Bioreactor > SSF (Solid state fermentation) > Aerobic >...
TGGCGCTGCAGGTACCGGTACCCCGCATCCGCAGCCGGGTCGGGAACAGCTCCGAGATATAGATGGCCTGACCCACCACGACAATGGTGTAGATCGAGCTGATCAGCAAGAAGCCAACCGCGATCAACGCAGTTTCCTCAGCCAGGGTGACGTAGATGCCGGCGAGCAAGGCGGCACACAACGCTGCGCAGACTAGCAAGGGTTTACGGCCTACACGGTCGACCAGTGCCAGGGCGATCAAACCTCCAACTGGGCCGCCGAAACTCATGACCATGTTCCACTGCAGCGACTTCACGATCCCCAGCCCTTGCTGAACGAAGAACGAAGGCAACCAACTGACCAAGCCGTACAAGCAGACCTGAATAGTGACCATGATGGCGATGCCGACCACCATCTTGGAACGCTGACCCTTCTGGAATAGATCACCAATGGTGGCCTGCAATGGCGGCGTCTCGGTTTTCTGCAACTGTATTTGCTCGACAGCAGGTTCGACATTCATTGCCTTTTCTGCAGCCGAAACGATGGCATCTGCCTCCTCGTAGCGACCTTTCGAAGCCAGCCAGCGAGGCGACTCTGGCATGCTCTTACGCATTGCCCAAATGATGATCGCAGCCACGCCGGCAATGCCAAACATCCAACGCCAACCCAGGTTCGGAATCACCCACAGGGCGCATACACCAGCAACGAAAAGCGCCGACTGGGCAATGAACGAGAGGAAGGCGACCAAACGGCCTCGCTTGTTAGGCGGCACAAACTCGCTCAACGTGGCAAAGCCCAGCACCAGCTCCCCTCCCAGGCCAATCCCCATGATGAAGCGCAGGGCAATCAGCACATACATGTTGGGGGCGAAAACCGCCGCGATCGAGGCCAGGCCAAAGATGGCCAGGTTGATCTGATAGCAGTATCGACGGCCAATTCGATCACCAAGCACGCCTGACGCCCATGCTCCGACGATGAACCCCATGAAAGTAGCCGAGATGAACCATGCATTGAGCTGCGACGTGCTCCACTGCTCCGCCAGCAGCGCGCCTAGAACACTACCTGCCAGGGCGAGTTCGAACGAGTCCAGGAACAGACCGGCACCGATCATGAAGATAAGCCGGTAATGAAAACGACCGACGGGAAGCCGATCCAGCCGATTGGCGATACTGGCCTCGGTATGGCGACTAGCAATGCTCGCTTGATGAGTCATGCTCTTTCTCTTGTGTGCTGTTGTAAGGGCAGCTTCAGTAACAAAGCCGATTTTTGGCAGAGAAATCACAAGATATTCCGAGGCGTTGCGAGCCACGATGAGACGCAGGCTCACGGTACCAACGACCGCTCGGGATTAGGGAGGCGCTTGATTTTGCCCATCCAGTCACTCTTGTTTGAGTCGATGGTAATGGCAATAAAAATGGACTTTTAGCGATATTTATTTATGCCTTTACATCTCTTTTTTTCATAATAAGGGCCTGATACGCCCCCTTCGAATCGCGGCTTGGCAGCGCACATGCAGCAGCGTTGCTCTGCCCAAATTGGCGATAGAGGGCCAGTTGCAATGACCGAAACGCCTACTAGGCAGGACTGCAGACGCACGAGCCGCCGCGGTGTGGCAGCCACGAAACTGCCGAACCTCGGGGGAAAAGAGTTAGAGGTACAGCAGGGCAGTAAAGGACGAGCGAGAGCGAAGGAAAGCCTGCATGGCGCAGATCGCCACAGGGGGTGGCTGATAGAAGGTTTTCAACGCAGCGCTACACGGAGCGCGAGAGGGATCGACTTCAGTTCAAGGGCGCCGTTCAAGACAGCGGATTTTGCTCCGCACACCAGCGCTGAAATCGACCCAATGATCGGAGCAACGGCCTTCAGGCAGGCCGAACCCCTCACCATGGAAAGCGCGCGCAGCGGCCAGATCGTAAACGGGAATAGCGAGGTGGAAAGGAAAGGCCCATCAGGCCTCTCGCCGCATCCATGCGGCTCATCCCCCTACACAATGATTACACGCGACCTCCTGAGGAGGCGATTGGCATTGTCAGTTACTCGAGACAGACATGAAAAAGCCAAAGCGATGGCCGGCTGCTTCTGCCTTCCAGGAGCCTCATCTAAACCACACGAACATCACCGACAACCTCAGACCCACTGATCGTTGCGCTTGCGGCGCAGGCGGAACATGGTCGGCAGGATCAACCCGGCCAGCAAGCCGGCCCCGGCGATGCTGCCGCCGTAGACCATGTAGCGCATCAGCACCTGCTTCTGCTCGTCGCCCAGTTGCGCCTGGGCCTCGCGCAGCTCGATCAGTTTTTTGACGTTGCGAATGTCCACCGCACAGGCCCCTTGTGTATTGATTAGCTGGCAGACGCCTTTGCAAGGCGTCTGCTGGAGCCATTCTAGAAAGCCTGGACAGTATTTTTAGCGATATTTTTTAGCGATTAAATAAATAGTTTTATTCATGCGTGGTGGCGCCAGCTCAGGCTGCCAGCAGCACCGCTGCTCACCGGTCAACCCTGCAACAGCATGCGATTGAAATCGCAGCACTCGGTGGCCAGCTTGGCGATCTCGATTGTCAGGCCAAGCACTCGGTCGGAGCGATACACCGCCGCGTAACGAACATGAGGGAGTCTTGGTCTGGTTTCGATGACCTTGAGCTGATGCTGATTCAGCAGCGGAGCCATACAGGCCTTAGGCAAGTAACTCACGCCTAGCCCTGACAGGGTGAAACCAAGCTGGGCAACCAGCGAATTACTGATCAACGTGCGCGTTATCGAGACGCTATGCTGAGCGAACCAGCGCTCATAGATCAGCCCAGTTCCCGAGCTCCCCCCTTGAGTGAGCACAGTGAACTCGGAAAAGTCGGCAAGTGGCACCACGGTGTCGTCCTGACGCAGATGGGGGGCGCACATCCAGGCGTTCTCTACGCTCTTCAACGGAGTGGAAACGAAGCGCGCATCATCGTAGATGTCAGGCACGATGATCAGATCAAGCTGATCCGCCTCCAGCTTCTTGAACAGCTCGGTACTCAATTCCACCGACGGTTCCAGAACCAGGCGCGGATACGCCTCACGGATGCTCTCGGCGAGCGCCGGCAGCCATGTAAGTGCCGTCAACTCAGTCACCCCCAGGCGAAAGCGGCGCACCAGCACATGTTGAGAGCTGATTCGCTCGAGGAGCAAATCTCGTTGGCGCAACAGGTCAGCTGAATATTCAAGGAGCTCCGCGCCCTTCTCGGTCAGACGCGCACTACGCTTGGTGCGGTCGAAGATCTGGATATCAAAGGCTTCTTCCATTTCATGAACACGCTTGGAAATCGCCGATTGCGACATGTTCAGTTTGACCGAGGCAGCCTCGAAGCTGCCCAGCTCGACGATCCAATGGAGCGCTTCGAGTTGCTTGAAAGTGATCATTTGCACAGCCTTAAATGAAGAAAAGCGAAGACTGGAAGCACGCTAATGCGCTCGCACAAGGCTGACAAGCCTTCGAGATCCCTGCTTGGCAGTGCAGCAGGTTAGCGTGCTCTAGGCGCAAAAAAACCGGCCTGAGGCCGGAAGAGAAAGGAGGTGCGAAGGACATTGCACGAACTGCAGGCCAATTAGCCCGGCAAGTCATCGTAATCAGGTGAGCTTTACCCTGGCTCGATCAGCGCAACTGCTCAATGGCCTGCTTGAGACGGCGCATACCCTCGTTGATGGTTTCCGAACTAGTAGCGAACGACAGGCGAATGTATGGCGACATGCCGTAGGCACTGCCGCTGACGGTTGCGACCCCGCCCTCATTGAGCAGATAGGTCACCACGTCATTGTCCGAAGCGATCTTCTGGCCATCCGGGGTGCGCTTGCCGAGCAGCCCCGAGACGTTGGGAAAAACATAGAACGCGCCATCCGGCGCAACGCAGGTCAGTTCAGTCATCTCACTCAACCAACCGAGCATCACTTGGCGCCGCGCATCATAGATGTCGCGCATCTTCATTACCGGCATCTGATCGCCCGCAAAAGCCGCGACTGCAGCGGCTTGGCTTACTGAGGTCGGGCAGGTGGTCGTCTGCGACAGCAGCTTGGTGATACCCGCGATCAGGATCCTGGGGCCAGCCGCAAAGCCGATGCGCCAGCCGGTCATCGCATAGCCTTTGGACGCGCCATTGAGCACCAGAGTCTGGGCCCTGAGATCAGGGGCGACGTTGAGCAGCGACAGGTGGCGCTTGTTACCGAAAACGAAGTGCTCGTAGATCTCGTCCGACAGTACCAGCACATGAGGGTTCTGGCGCAGAACCTCGGCTAACCCGAGCAGTTCTTCCTCACTGTAGACCGCACCACTGGGGTTGTTCGGCGAATTGAGCACCACCCACTTGGTGCGCGCGGTAATCGCCTTGGCCAGATCTTCCGGACGTAGCTTGAAGCCGTTGTCTTCCCTACCCTCGATGAGTACCGGCACGCCTTCATTGAGCATGGCGATGTCTGGGTACGACACCCAGTACGGGGCGTGCACGATGACTTCGTCACCGGCATTCAGCGTGGCGGCGAACGCATGATAGATGATGTGCTTGCCACCAACACCGACCACGATCTCATCCAGGCCATAATCGAGCTGATTGTCGCGCTTAAGCTTCTCGGCAATGGCCTGACGCACTTCTAGCGTCCCAGCAGCGGCAGTGTAGTGAGTATCACCGGCATGCAGGGCAGCGATCGCCGCCTCGACGATATGCGCTGGAGTATCCAGGTCGGGTTCGCCGATGGTGAAGTTGACGATATCCCGACCCTGTTTGCGCAGCTCGGTCACCAGGGCATTGGCGGCAATGCTTGGCGAAGGTTTGATCTGATTCAGGCGATGCGAGAGAAGCATGGAGATTTCCTGTCCGCTGAAAGTCAGCTATCGGAGCGTTAGAGATACTTGTCGAGCCAGCTTTGAGATTTGGCGCCACTGGCGATTTCCGCCTTGACGTCTTCTTCGATGGCGGCATGGCGTGCAGCAAGGCGCAACAACTCCTCGGCATGGGCCTGGGGAAAGCTGACCACGCCATCTTCATCGGCAACGATGATGTCGCCTGGCTCAATGAGCTGACCGCCGATGCTGACCGGCACGTTGATTTCGCCAGGGCCCGATTTGTAGGGACCACAATGGATCACATCGCGCGCGTAGCAAGGCACATCCGCAAAGCTGGCGACGTCACGAATGGCACCGTCGACGATGAAACCCACACATCCGCGACTTTGCGCATACAACTTGATCAGTTCCCCAATCACTGCGTTGTTGGTGTCACCTTGGGCGTCGATCACCAGCACATGGCCTGGCTGAATCAGGGGCAGCGCCTTATAGATGAACAGGTTGTCACCTGGACGGGTCTTGACTGTCAGTGCCGTACCGACCAGTTTTCCACTGGTGTTGTAGCGCTTCAGACCTTTGATGCCGATGTGGCGAGCCATGTTGTCGCTAAGGTGGGGAGTCACGACGCTCTGCAGGGCCTGGATCACGTCGCGTGGTGCCGGTTGCGCTGCGGGGAAAATACGTTGGCCTGGCAAGCTCATTGAGATACCTATGGTGTCAGGTTTATTGTGGGGCTCACCGCAATCATAGGAAGAGATATAAATCTTTTTTAGCGATATTTAATTAAGTTAAAAGAACACTTTTAGCGATGTTTTAATTTTCTCGCCGCCGCCTCATCAGCAAGCCCAGACGCACTCGCGGCAGGTCGCCTGATGAGGTTGAACGGCCCGGCGAAGCGCCGACAAATAACGAAAAAGCCCGGAAAACCGGGCTTTTCAGAAAGACATACAGCACGAGCAGCAACTAAGCCGCCGCTGATTAACGGGCCTTCTGACGCTCTCAGGCGAATGCCTGGCGGCGGCTCAGCGGCTCTAACTGCCAGCCGTTACGTTGTAGCTCAGCCTTGACCCTGGCCGCCATCGCAACCGACTCGGCAGAATCGCCATGCACGCAGATGCTGTCGATCAGCACCGGTAGCTTCTTGCCGCCGACCGTGGTGATTGTGTTGCTCTCGACCATCTCCACAACCCGATGCGCAGCGATATCCGGATCATGGATCACCGCACCAGGCAGCTTGCGGGAAAGAAGATAGCCGCTGTCATCGTAAGCACGGTCGGCGAATATCTCCCTGGCCACCTTGAGCCCTGCCCGCTCGGCGACTCGCTCGGTCAGACTATAGGGTGGAATAACGAAGATCAGTTCGGGCGCAACGCCCTTGACGGCATTGACGATGGCCTTGGAAAGATCCTCATTGACCGCCGCCATATTGCCCAGTGCACCATGGGCCTTGAAGTGGGTGACTCGAGCGCCGTGCATCCTGGCCACGGCCTGCAGCGCGCCGATCTGGTAGGCGATGATCTGCTCGACGTCCTCGGGGCGCTGGCCAGGAATCTGCCGGCGCCCGAACCCCCATAAGTCCATGAAACCGGGATGCGCACCGATATCGACCTGCTCACTGATGGCCTTAGTGACGGTGTCACGCATGACCAGCGGATCGCCGGCGTGAAAACCGCAGGCGACGTTGGCCGAGGTTACGATTTCCAGCAGCGCAGCGTCGTCACCCATGGTGTATGGGCCGAAGCTTTCGCCCATGTCGGAGTTAAGATCGATGGTTTTCATTTAGAGACTCCGACTCGGAAAGGCTGAATAGAGGTGTTGCGTATTCGACGAGCGCCTGCGGCTCGACGAGAACGCTGTCGATGATGCCGTCGACATCCGACCTGACCGGAAACAGTAGCGGCCCAACTTGAAGGAAGGCAACGATGTCGCCCTTACGTACCAGGCAGCCTGCCTCGACACATGCCGTAGTCTTGCTCGGGTGACCGATCAGGAAATGACCCACTTGCGGACTCTTGATCAGCATCGCCGCCGACCCTGTCGGCAACGCCATAACTGGCGTCACGGAAACCGGCGAGGTCGCTACCGGTCTGGCCGCTGGGTTCTGTAGCAGGCGCAGACTCGAATAGCTATCGCGGTACTCGATTTCACTCAGTTGACTCCTGGCAAAGCACCGGCAGATTTCGCGTATTTCACTGAAGTTCATGGGCAGACGACCTCACGCATGCGGCTCAGGCGGGCCAAGTATTGGCGCTCACTGGCCTCGGCTTCGGCGGCCTCCTCCAGGGTGCATATTCGCAACTGGATACTGGAGCCCGGCGCAGACTGCGCGAGCCGCCGCAGATCGCTGTCGATCAACGTGCCAAGTCGCGGATAGCCACCACAGGTCTGTGCATCGGCAAGCATGACTACCGGCTGACCGCTGGGTGGAAGCTGGATGAGCCCAGGCAGAACCCCGTAGGAAAGCAGCTCGACCGGCACGTCGAATTTCATCCGTGGCCCTTCTAGCAAAAAGCCGATGCGGTTGCTTTGCCGCGATATCTGCCAGTCGCTGCTGAACACCTGTGCCTGCATCGCCTCAGGCAACGCGGCGAACTCGAAACCGGGCAACACCCGCAAGGCCCCCTGCCCATTCTCGTAGGGCACAGCACCAAAATCGCCTGCATCAACAGTAACAGTCCGAGGATGCACGGCGAGCACATCGCCCAACTTCAGCATGCGGCCTTGCACACCACCGAACACACCCTTGAGGTCGGTACTGGCAGATTTGAGTACGGTCTCGACCGCCACACCTCCTGCCAGGCACAGGTAGCCAATGCCGCCACTGCCGAGGCTTTCCAGGCGCAGGAGCTGCCCACGTCTGGCGGTGCCTTTCCACCAGCCGGGAAGCGCCTGGCCATCGAGCACAGCCTGACCGGCACCGGTAAAGGAAAATGCGCAATCCTCCTGAAAGCGGATTTCCAGGGGGAAGAAGATGATCTCAAGCGCTGCAGCGTGCGCGTCGTTGCCCAACAAAATATTGCCGGTGGCCAGTGCCAGCCCATCCATCGCCCCTGCACTGCCAACCCCGAGACGGCGGTAGCCAAAACGTCCGGCATCCTGCACGGTACAGCCCGGCATGCATTTAATGATTTCGATCATGCTTCGATACCTCGCACTTCAAAGCGAACCCTGTCACCTGGTGCGAGCAACGCTGGCGGTTCGTTGCGGTGGTCGAAAAAAGTCGTGTCCGTTGCGCCGATCAGGTTCCAGCCGCTGGGCATGTTGGCCGCAATAACCCCAGTCTGGCTGCCACCGATAGCGACACTGCCAGCCGAGACCTGAGGACGTGGAGCGTTCTGTCGAGGTGCATGCAGGGATTCATGCAAGCCGCTTAGATAGGCAAAGCCTGGGTGAGCCCCCAGGCAAAACACCGTGTACTCGACAGCGGCATGACGCATGACGAACTCATCGACAGACAACCGCGCACGTTCGGCAAGGATCGGCAGGTCCTTCCCGAGCGCGCCGCCATATAGGACTCCGACAGTGATCTGCCGGGCATCGCGGGCGCTGCTCTGCTCAATGCTCGCACCCCAGTAGTGGTGCAGATCCGCCAATGCGTTTTCACGGTACTCCATGGCCTCAAAGATCAACAGCAGGTTGTTCATGCCTGGTACCGATTCGACCAGCCCGGGCAGATCTGCAGCACGTTGATCGAAGGCCCAATAGACCTGCTGGGTTCGCAGGTCGGCCTGCGGCTGTTGTGACTCGACGAGAATCGCCCGAGTGCCCATGCGATGAAACTGCGGAGTATTCATGTTTCTTCTCATTGCCCGCCAGAAAGAGCCTGGTCGAGCACCTTTTTTGCCTTGAATGGATGCTGCCAGGCGGCATGCTTCGATGAACAGCAGGGCCGTTCCACGCGCCGCCCGCAAGCCGCTGAGGCTCCAACCCGCGTTGGGCCTGGGGCCGGTACTGCTAGAGCAGCGGAATCGTGTACTGGACGATCAGGCGATTCTCACTCAGGTCGTTGCCGAACGATGAGCGCACGCTGGCATTCCTCCACCGCAGCGAAAGGTTCTTCAATGTGCCACTCTGAAAGGCGTAGGTTATGTCGGTGTCACGCTCCCACTCCTTACCTGTACCACCAGAGGCCAGCTGTACCTGATCGCCGCTCACGTAGCGGGTCATGAAACTCAGCCCCGGAACGCCAAGGGTGGCGAAGTCCAGATCATAGCGGGCCTGCCAGGAGCGCTCATTGACGTTGGCGAAGTCACTGATCTGAATGAAATTGACCAGATAAGGATCGCTGTTGGCCACGTATGGATAAGGATCATCGCCACGCATCTTCTGGTAGCCCAGCCCAAATGCCTGCGCTCCCAGACGGTAAGTCAGCATCGCCCCGAATGCCTTGTTGTCGATATCACGGAAGCTGCCGTCTTCCTGGCTCTTGGCGTAACGCACATCGGTCTTCAACGAGCTGGCGTCACCCAAGGTGAAGGTTCTGCTGGCATTGACTACGACCTGCTGAAATACATCCTCAAGCTCCCCATAGTGCAAGCCGAGGGTGCTCTGCTTGTCGAACGCGTAGTCACCGCCATAAAAGCGGTAGGCATCACCCTGACCGCCAATTCGGTTGGCGCTCATCCTGTCCCAGTGCCCGGACTGCGCCGGCATGGCGTCCTTGATTCGTGCCGCCTGCAGACTCAAACCCTGAATTTCATTGGACTCGATCATCGCACCGCGAAACATCTGTGGCAGCAAGCGGCCGTCAGGTGACAACAGCATCTGATTGCGGAAGATCAGCGCACCGACTTTCAGCGTGGTGCTGGACGCCTTGGCCTTGGCCGTTACACCCAGTTTGGAATAGTTGTCCTGAGAGTTGCCATCGCTGCCAGTAGGAAATAACCCTGTTCCTGCACGGTCATGGCTGGAGTCCAGTTTCATGCCAAACATGCCGATGGCGTCGACACCGACACCGATGGTGCCTTCGGTATAGCCGGACTCACTTCGCAGGATGAACCCTTGGCCCCATTCTTCGGCCTTGCTTTGCCCGCTGGCGGCGCTGCCGCCCGGCTGGCGAAAATCGCGATTGAAATACAGATTGCGCGCTTCGAGACTGGCCTTGCTGTCAGCGAGGAAGTCGGCGAAAGCCCAGGAAGGAGTGCCCAGTGCCGCGGCGGTCACAACTGAGGCCGTTGCAACCGCTCTGTATGAGTTTCTCTTGTGCATGGATGCGATCCCCAAAATGCCTTTTATTGATCTAGGCAGAGAGTCGATAGGTTTTGTCCAGGCCGAGCCTGTCCAAGGCGCGAGCCATTGGCTTGCGCTCGTTTTTAAGGAGACTTAGTTGCTGATGGTTTCCAGCGACTGCTTCCGGGTTTCTTGACCGAGGAACAGAATGATCAGGGAGAAGACAAGCAGCACAGCACCGACAATACCGATGACTAGCTTGATCCCGCCCACCGCGAACAGCGCCGGAATGGCAAAGGGAATCATGGTTGCG
>Ga0207791_1000499_pt1 | contig 10273 bp, 10 predicted proteins | sample HigsolmetaGSP16D_FD_184844 | JGI IMG/M metagenome (GOLD analysis project Ga0207791, IMG submission 184844) | High solid enriched microbial communities from the Joint BioEnergy Institute, USA - SP1-6-D (SPAdes) | ecosystem: Engineered > Bioreactor > SSF (Solid state fermentation) > Aerobic >...
GACAAAGTTGGCTTACGGGAAAAGGCGGATAATTATCCGGGCGAATTATCTGGAGGACAAAAACAACGGGTCGCGATTGCTCGAGCGCTCGCGATGAATCCAAAAATCATGTTGTTTGACGAGCCAACCTCAGCGCTCGATCCAGAAATGGTCGGCGACGTGCTTGCTGTCATGAAACAACTCGCTCTTGAAGGGATGACGATGGTCGTCGTGACCCACGAGATGGGATTTGCTCGTGAAGTTGGCGATCGTGTTTTATTCATGGATGGTGGATACATCGTCGAAGAGAATGTACCACAAGCATTATTTGACGCGCCTCAACATGAGCGTACGCAATCGTTCCTCAGTAAAGTCTTATAATTCAACCGGCGTATCTTAAAACGGATACGCCGGTTTTTTGACTAATCATAAATAACTGGGCAAGTGGTCATAAGAAAAACTTATACATTTAAGCACAAGAATTTGGGAATTCGAAATGCACACGTAGGAAAAGAGTAGTAATATAGTAACGAAGGCACTTTCATGGAAGAATGACGCGATCATTCCTTCTCATGACGTTCAGCGCTTTATCAATGCAAGTCCTTTTGAAAGCGCTAACAGGTAGAGGGCTGGAAACACATCTAGTATTCAATGGATGTGTGGGGAGAAATATATAAACGGGGGGAACCGTACATGGCAGGCCACGAGCAAGATCAACAAGCATTCTATGGACCAAACCTTGGCTACATCATTGAATTGTACGAGCGTTTTTTAGAAGACAAAACATCCGTTGATGAAGAGACACGTGCTTATTTTGAAGAGCATGGTGCACCAGTGACGGAACCAGTCACATCGATGCAAGTTGAGACGGGAGATTTTGAAAAATATCTTGCGGCGAATCGTTTAGCGGAACAAATTCGTGCAAAAGGACATCTTGCGGCGGACATCTATCCGCTGAAGGACCATCCGCGAGAAACAGGTTTATTCGAATTAAGTCAGTACGGATTGACAGAGGCGGATCTTCGGAAAATGCCAGTCTCACTCGTTTGTCCGGAACCACCACCTGGTGTACAGGATGCGTTCGAAGGAATCGAACATTTAAAAGCGCAGTATACAGGTGCCGCAGCTGTTGAATTCCAGCATGTCGATGATCTAGACGAAAAGAAATGGCTTCGTCAGAAAATCGAACAAGGTGCTCTCACAGCGACGCTTGACGCTGAACAAAAGAAGCAATTGTTTAAGCGCCTAGCTGAAACGGATCTATTCGAAAAATACCTGCATAAAACATATGTCGGTCAAAAGCGCTTCTCCATCGAAGGACTTGACGCGATGGTGCCATTGCTTGATACGATCGTCGGACACCTCATTTCGAACGGGTCGGAGACGATCAATATCGGAATGGCGCACCGGGGACGATTGAACGTGTTAGCGCACGTACTCGGGAAACCATATGAAATGATCTTCGCTGAGTTCCAACATGCACCGAATCACGATCTCGTACCGTCTGAAGGCTCGATCGGCATCACGTACGGTTGGACGGGCGACGTCAAGTATCACCTCGGATTAAACCGGAAACTTGAGCAGGAGACACGCAACGTCCGGATGACGCTTGCGAACAATCCATCGCACCTTGAGTTCGTCGACCCAGTCGTTGAAGGCTTTACGCGTGCGGCGCAAGATGACCGGACCCAAAAAGGTGCACCACGCCAAGAGCAGGCAGCCGCTGCCGCAATCCTGATCCACGGCGATGCTGCGTTCCCAGGACAGGGGATTGTTGCTGAGACACTGAACTTAGCGAACCTCAAAGGATACAACACAGGTGGAACGATTCATATCATTGCGAACAATACGATCGGCTTTACGACGGAACCAACGGATTCGCGTTCAACGCGCTACTCAAGTGACCTAGCGAAGGGTTACGAAATTCCAGTCTTCCATGTCAACGCCGATGAGCCGGAAAGCTGTCTCGCTGTTGCGTTACTCGCGAGTGAGTACCGGGCGACGTTCAAAAAAGATGTCATGATCGATTTGATCGGATACCGTCGTTTTGGTCATAACGAAATGGATGAACCGATGAACACGAACCCAGTCCTATACGATTTGATTCATAAACATGATCCGATTCGTGTCTTATATGGAAAAACACTTGTCGCGAACGGGGATGCGACAGCTGAAGAAGTCCAAACGATTGAGACATCGATCAATGATCAGATGAAAGCGGCTCGTGAAAAAGTGCCAAACGCGGAGAAAGAGTATGGTGGGGTCATGCCGGACGTCGTCTTTAAAGGCGTCCCGACAATCGAGACAGGAGTCTCGATCGAAACATTAACATCTTACAACGAAGAATTATTACAGTGGCCAGATGGCTTCCAAGTGTTCCATAAACTTGAGAAGGTCCTTAAGCGCCGGACAGATGCATTCTCGACGAAGAACGGGATTGACTGGGGTCACGCCGAAACATTGGCGTTCGCTTCAATTCTTTCAGATGGAACACCAATTCGCTTAAGCGGTCAAGATTCTGAACGAGGTACATTCGCACAACGGAACATCAACCTTCATGATGTGAAAACGGGAGAAGGATTCTCGCCACTTCATGCTTTATCAACGGCAACAGCCTCTTTCTCGGTCTATAACAGTCCACTCTCTGAGGCGGGTGTTCTTGGCTTCGAATATGGCTACAACGTCTTTGCACCAGAAACGCTTGTCTTATGGGAAGCGCAGTACGGCGACTTTGCGAACTCAGGTCAAGTCATCTTCGACCAGTTCATCTCAGCTAGCCGCGCAAAATGGGGACAAACGTCAGGTCTCGTCATGTTGCTTCCGCACGGATATGAAGGACAAGGACCAGAACACTCGAGTGGTCGTCTTGAACGCTTCTTAACATTATCTGGTGAGAAAAACTGGACGGTTGCGAACGTATCGAGTGCGGCGCAGTACTTCCACTTGTTACGCCGACAAGCAGCGATTCTCGGCAAAGAGGAAGTTCGTCCACTCGTCGTCATGACACCGAAGAGTCTCTTACGCCATCCACTTGCGACATCTGACGTCTCTGAATTGACGGAAGGTAGTTTCCGCCGTGTCATCGAGCAAGCAGGTCTTGGTGAGGCACCAGAGCGTGTCAAACGCCTTGTATTCTGTTCTGGTAAGATGGCAATCGATTTGGCAGAAGCTGTTTCAAAATCAGACGAGAATCTAGATTGGCTACAGATCGTTCGTGTCGAGGAACTGTATCCATTCCCGGCTAAAGCTCTAAAAGAAGTCATCGCGCGATATGAATCCGTCGAAGAGATGGTCTGGGTGCAAGAAGAACCGAAAAATATGGGTGCGTGGTCATTTATGGAACCACGTCTTGAGACGGTCGCACCGAACGGCATTCAAACGGTGCGTTACATCGGTCGTCGTCGTCGCTCAAGTACAGCTGAAGGTGACCCGTCAGGTCATAAAGTAGAGCAGGCACGTATCATCAATGATGCGTTGACAGCTTCTACTGCGACACCAACAGCACCATCACACGTATCGAATCACACATCATAACTTAAGATAGAATCGAGTCATAGGGGGAGAATACGATGGAAATCAAAGTACCAGAACTTGCCGAATCAATTACAGAAGGAACGGTGGCGTCTTGGTTAAAACAACCAGGTGATCACGTTGAAAAAGGGGAAGCCATCGTTGAGCTTGAGACAGATAAGGTTAACATCGAAGTACCGTCAGATGAAGCGGGTACGTTGACGGAAGTGATGGCTGCTGAAGGAGATACAGTCCGCGTTGGGGAAACGATTGCTGTCATCTCTGCTGGTGGCGAAGCTCCAAAACCGGCTGCAACGGAAACAGCACAAGAAAAACCAAAAGAAGCGCCAAAGGCAGAAGAAAAAGCGGAACAACCCGTTGCTGCTGCAGCAACTGAAAGTACATCTGTTGCGGATCGTCCGATTGCTTCACCAGCTGCCCGTAAATTGGCTCGTGAAAAAGGAATTGATTTAGCACAAGTCGCGACACAAGATCCACTCGGCCGGATTCGCGTTCAAGATGTTGCGACGTTTGAAGTAGCACCACGTGAGCAAGCAAAACCTGCTCCTACGAAGCCTGCTGCGCCGACACCAGCTCCAGCAGCTGCTCCTGGTAAACCAGAAGAGCGAATCAAGATGTCACGTCGTCGGAAGACGATTGCGAATCGCCTTGTTGAAGTTCAACAAACGGCAGCGATGTTGACGACATTCAATGAAATCGATATGTCTGCTGTCATGGCGCTCCGTAAACGTCGTCAAGAAAAATTCGTTAAAGAAAATGAAGTTAAGCTTGGTTTCATGTCATTCTTTACGAAAGCAGCAGTGGCAGCACTTAAAAAGATGCCATACTTGAATGCTGAGATTCAAGGTGATGAAATCGTCCTGAAAAAATTCTACGATATCGGCATTGCCGTTTCAGCACCAGATGGTCTTGTCGTTCCTGTCGTTCGTGATGCGGACAAGAAGAACTTCGCTGAGATTGAAAAAGACATCATTCAATTAGCTGTCAAAGCACGTGACAATAAACTCGGTCTATCTGATTTGACAGGTGGTACATTCACGATCACGAATGGTGGTACGTTCGGTTCACTCATGTCGACGCCAATCTTAAACGGTCCACAAGTAGCGATTCTCGGTATGCACGCAATCAACTTGCGCCCTGTTGCGATTGATGCAGAACGCATGGAAAACCGTCCGATGATGTATGTTGCACTCTCATATGATCACCGGATCGTTGATGGAAAAGAAGCTGTTACATTCCTGAAGCATATTAAAGACTTGCTCGAAGATCCAGAATCATTGATTTTTGAGGCGTAAGCATAATCAATTAGAAAAGACCCGTTTCGTTGCGGGTCTTTTTCTATGGGATGATATCACTTTGTCATCAAATCACGAAATGACGTTTACATCTTCTCTATATCAGCTTCATACATAAGAATTAGGATAAGTGTTGTAAGAATATTTCAAGGGGGAATTGATGATGTTGAAACAAATCGGATTGACGATGGTAGCAGGAGCACTACTGAGTACGGGATTACCCACCGAAGAGGTTGAAGCGAAATCGAAAGAAAAATCGTTACTCGATCCAAATCGAATCATTAACGTCGCCCACCGAGGTGCTTCAGGGTATGCTCCAGAGCATACGATGCCAGCTTACGAGATGGGACATAAGAAATTTAAAGCGGATTACATCGAGATTGATTTACAGATGACGAAGGATGGTCAATTGATTGCGATGCACGATGAAACCGTCGACCGGACGACGAACGGAACGGGTGCCGTTAAAGAAAAGACATTAGCTGAAATCAAGAAACTTGATGCGGGTAGTTGGTTTAATGAAGTAAATCCAACACTCGCTAAAAAATCATATGTGGGATTAAAAGTACCGACACTCCAAGAGATTGTTAATAAATATGGAAAGCATGCGAATTACTATATTGAGACGAAATCACCTGAAGTGTATCCGGGAATGGAAAAGAAATTACTCGATTTATTGAAGCGAAACGGATTGTCGAGTAACAAGGTCAAGCCAGGTCAAGTCTTGATTCAGTCGTTTAGTGCAGAAAGTTTGCAAAAAGTCAGAGCCATCGATTCAAAAGTCCCGTTGATTCAACTGATGGAAGCGAAGGATGTATCTTCTTTAACTAATACGAAATTAAAGGAAATCCGTAAGTATGCAATTGGAGTCGGTCCTTCTTATAAAGCATTAACACGAGAAAATGTTAAATTAATTCGTCAACAGGGCTTATTGTTGCATCCGTATACAGTTAATGAAAAAGTCGATATGGTTCGTATGCTTGATTATGGTGTCACAGGTGTCTTTACGAACTACGCGGATCGCTTTAATGCAGTCGTGAAAGAGTTGTCTAAAAAACTATCAAAATAATTCAAAGAGCAATTCCTCGTTTCGAATGCGAAATAAGGAATTGCTCTTTTTTTGATAAAATCTCGCATTTTAAATCCAATATTTCCTTCCTTGCGTAATCTGTGTAGAGCATGACAACAAATTCAAATTATGAGATGAGTAGTGAGACAAAACTATGTAGTCGTTAGAGTGTTTCATGTTACGATAACAGTGCAGTTTTGGGAAGGAATGGAGTGAGGATTGTGAGAATTACACAGTATACGGATTATGGTTTACGCGTGTTGATGTATCTTGGTGTGCACCGGGATGTCATCACACCAATGCCGCAGATTGCCCAGCATTATGGCATCTCATCCAACCATTTAATGAAAGTGACACAACAGTTAGCGAAACTTGGATATGTCGAATCAACAAGAGGTCGCTCAGGAGGGCTCCGTTTGATTCGTGATCCAAAGGACATTAACATCGGAAAAGTCGTTCGTGAAATGGAACCGATGGATATCGTTGAATGTTTCGGAAGCAACGGTCATTGTGTCATCGAACCGGGGTGTCGCCTAAAAGGTGTGCTTGGACGAGCACTGCGAGCCTTTATCCGAGAACTGGAACAGCATACGCTAGAAGAGTTGCTTGATAATCGTGATGAGTTGGCGCTCTTATTTGCTGCTTCACCCTTACAGCGTTCCTAATCAAAAACCCTCGTTTCCGTGAATGGAAACGAGGGTTTTTTCGTGTCTATAGAGTCAGACTTCATCTTGGCGTTTTTTCGGTTCTACATGTTCTTTATTCTTGGATAAGTCGTCTCGAACAGACGATTTCCATAAAGGGACATTGCTGTAATACGCAGCACGAGCGATTAGATGTCCCCCAATCGGAGCTGTGATGAGTACGAACAGAATACCGAGTAAAACACGAGAGGAGAAAAATCCATCTTCTGTGACGAAATAGATGATGACGCCGATCAAAATCGACATGACGCCTAATGTTGCACTTTTAGATGCTGCGTGAGCACGCGTATAGACATCGGGTAGGCGGATCAGCCCAAGCGCAGTGACGAGACTAAATCCCATACCGAGCAAGGCGAAGACCGCGACGATCAATTCATTGATTGCGATCACGTTCGATGATCTCTCCTTTCTCGATGTATTTTGAAAAGGCAACCGTACCGATGAAGGCGAGTATACCAATCAAGAGAATGACTTCGAGGTAGTCGCTCGTCCGTAAGATGATCGAGACAAGACCGACGATTGAAATCAAGCTGATACCAATCGAATCTAAGGCGATAACACGATCCGCAACACTAGGACCTTTAATGACGCGATAAAACAGACCAAGCATCGAGAGGAAGACGCCTCCGAGTGCGATATAGATTAAAATATCGAACATCACCGACTCACCTCCAGAATGGCTTTCTCAAAACTATCACGAATCGATGCGACCGCTTCGTCGACTTCTGGCATATGAAGCGCATGAATATAGAGTGTCTTATTATCGTCCGAGATATCGACGACAAGTGTTCCAGGCGTCAATGTAATCAACATCGACAGTAACGTGATTTGCCACGGTTGATCGAGTTCCGTCTCATAGGCGAAGATACCAGGCTGAATATCTAATTTCGGCTTTAAGATGATCTTTAGAACATCGATGTTCGCTACGACCAGTTCGTAGAGAAAGCGGAAAAACAACAAGACGAGCGCGACGACGGGTCCGAGATAAAAACGACCTTTAAAGCCGCGGCGGAAAGCGAACATCGCAATCAGACCTAGTGCATAGCCGATGACGAAACCGGAGGCCGAGAAATTGTTTGAGAGAAACATCCACAAGAATGCGAGAAATAAGTTGAGCAAGACTTGAAACGCCATGAATTAACGACCTCCTTTTAATACGGCATCGATATAAAGCGTCGGATTCGTTAACGGTTCAACGGCTTGTTGAATAAGTGGGCGCATTGCCTCAGCACCTACACCATAGAGGACGCTGAGCGCAACTAAGGCAATCGTAGGAGCCAGCAGCCGTGGAACAAGCGCTTGTTTTTCACCTGAGTACGTCTTTGGTGTTCCCCAAAAGGCACGCATGAACAATTGGACGACGGAATACAAGACGAGCAGACTCGATAGTAAAACGATGATTGGTCCAACCAACTCACCGGCTTCAATGCCTCCACGAACAATCAGGAACTTCCCGATGAATCCGCTGAGTGGTGGAATCCCCGCAAGTGATAACGCTGCGATGAAGAATGTCCAACCCAGTACAGGGTAGGCTTTGATCATACCACCCATATCCTTCAGTTTACTCGAACCTGCAATTCCGACCATGATACCGACGAGTAAGAACAACGCTGCTTTGATTATCATATCGTGAAGAAGGTAGAAAATCGCGCCTTCTAGTGCTTGCGGCGTCATGAGGGAAACCCCGTATAAAATGACCCCGACCGCAACGATGATGTTGTAGATGATGATTTGTTTCGCATCTCGTGTCGCTAACGCACCAATGACACCGATGATGATCGTGCTGAGGGCAAGGACACTTAAGATTTGATGAATCGTTCCGATCTCGTTTGAGAAGAACAAACTATACGTTCGTAAAATTCCGTACACCCCGACCTTCGTCAACAAGGCACCGAACAGAGCAAGTACAGGTGTCGGTGGCACTTGATAAGAGCCTGGTAACCAGAAGTAGAGTGGGAAAATCGCACCTTTTAACCCGAAAACAATCAGGAATAACAAGGCGATGACGTTTAGGATTGCTGGCTGTCCGACTTCTGTGATCTTTTGACTGATATCCGCCATGCTGAGTGAACCGATGATCCCGTACAAGAAGGCAACCGTCATGACGAACAATGCGGACGAGATGACGTTAATCAAGAGATACTTGAGTGATTCTCGTAATTGTGCCGGCTTTCCACCGAGAACGATTAAGACATAAGACGAAATCAGGAAGACTTCGAAGAAGACAAACATGTTAAAGATATCGCCGGTTGTAAAGGCACCGTTGACACCAACGAGCAGAAACTGAACAGCAATAAAATAGTAATACCGTTGATAAGCATCGCTCAAATAAACAATCGCATACCAGATGATACTTAGGACAAGTATGCTCGTCGTTGTGACGAGTAAAGCAGATAACATGTCAGAGACGAGCGTGATACCAAAAGGTGCCGGCCAGCTACCTAGTGTGACGGTCAAAATGCCATTTGAGCGGACAGTCAGAACGAGGTAGATGGATGCACAGACAGTCAAAATCGTCGAAAAGATGGAAACGATTCGTTGTCCTTTGAGGTGTCGCGGGAAAAACATTAAAATGACACCAGTCAACAAAGGGATGATGATTGGTAATAGCGGTAAGTTAATCATTCGAATCGGTTCCTTTCATCTCTTCGATATTATCGGTTCCAAGCTCTTGGTAAGCACGATACGCAAGCACCAAGAAAAAGGCGGTGACACCAAAGCTGATGACGATGGCAGTCAAGACGAGCGCTTGTGGTAATGGGTCCGTATAGGAAGTCACGCCATCCTTTAAAACCGGAGCTGCGCCTCGTTTTAATCCACCCATCGTCATGACGAGTAGGTGAGCAGCGTGACTGAGTAATCCCGTTCCGATGATAATACGAAGAATGCTTTTCGAAAGAATGAGATAAATGGCACACATCGTCAGGATGCCTGCGGCAATCGCCATGATGATTTCCATATTAATCACTCTCCCCAATCGTTTGAATAATCGTCATCGTCACACCGACGACGACAAGGTATACACCGAGGTCGAACAACATCGCTGTGTGAAGCGAAGTCTTACCGAACAACGGCAGATTGAAATAATCATGCGCATGTGTGAAGAACGGTACGTTGAACACGAGCGCTCCTGAAGCCGTTAGTACAGCAATCAACATGCCAAGCGCCGTGATCCATTTATAATCAAACGGTAAAATCCGGCGCAATGTCTTGATATCATAAGCAAGTAAGATCAAGACGAGAGCAGAAGCCGTTACGAGACCACCAATGAAACCGCCACCTGGGGTATAGTGTCCGGCAAAGAACAAGTAGACGGCAAACAGGAAGATGATGAACGTAATGAAGGAAGTCGCGGACTCTAAGATGACATCATTCGTATGCTTTTTTGCCTGCTTTTTCATTTATCCATCCCTCCTGTTCGTCTGAATTTAATCATCGTGTAAATCCCGATTCCAGCAAGTGCGAGAACGGCAATCTCAAACAACGTATCAAAGCCACGGAAGTCGACGAGGATGACGTTGACCATGTTTCCTCCAGCAGCAAGATCAGCGACGTTGTCAATGTAATACTTGGCAATCGAAGCAAATGAACGCTGACTGAGCGAAGCAAGGGCGACAAGAGTCACTGTCAATCCGACGAGTGCCGAGATTAGAGCGTTCCCGAGCTTAAACGGAATGCGTTCTTCTTTCCGACTG
>Ga0207791_1000500_pt1 | contig 10263 bp, 4 predicted proteins | sample HigsolmetaGSP16D_FD_184844 | JGI IMG/M metagenome (GOLD analysis project Ga0207791, IMG submission 184844) | High solid enriched microbial communities from the Joint BioEnergy Institute, USA - SP1-6-D (SPAdes) | ecosystem: Engineered > Bioreactor > SSF (Solid state fermentation) > Aerobic >...
ATCTGATCCGCGCCGTGTTGTGCAGCCACACGCTGGTGCGCAACGCGATGCCGGCGACCACCACCGCCACGCACACCGCGACCACGCGTGCCGCCGATGGACGCCGCAACAACAACGTGGCCAGCAACGGAAACACCAGATAGAAATGCTCTTCCACACAGAGCGACCATGCGTGCGAGAACGCGGCCTGCTCGCCGTAATCGACGAACAGATTCAAGGTGAAGGTGAGGAACATCCACCATGGCGCCAGCCCGGGCGATTCGCGAAAACCCGGCCATGCCATGTAGATCGCCAACACCACCAAAAACGCCGGCAGGATGCGGAATGCGCGGCGCAGGTAGAAATCGGCGAAGTCCAGTGGCTTGCCGCGCGACAGCGGGGTCAGCACCTGGGTGCCGATCAAAAAGCCGCTCAGCACGAAGAACAGGTCCACCCCCATCCAGCCGTAGCGCGATAGCCATTCCCAGTCCGAACCTAACCCGCCGACCACGAACGAATGGAACAGCATCACCCAGACGATGGCGATGCCACGCAACAGGTCCAAAGCGGGATAGCGCATGCGGGCCAGATCAACCGAGGGAGCCTGATTGTGCCGCATGCCGGCAGCGCGCAGGGCGTCGCTGCCAACCACGCACTGCTCCACCGCGCCGCAGTGCGCGCATCGGCGCTGCGGCGGATGCGCAGCATCGCCATGCTTATGCGATGGCGTGCTGCTCGGTCCGTGCGGCCGCCGCGGGCGTCACTGCCGCGGGTTCAAGCAATTGCCAGGCTTCCAGCTGATCGACCGCATTGCGGACGCCGTCTTCCTGGCCGATCCGTTGACCGAGTGCGCGCGCAGCCGCACGCATGGCCGGCGTGCCCGCCTGCCGGATGGCAGCGGCCAGGGCTTCGGGCTGCAGCCCGGCACGCGCCAGCGCTGGCGGCGCAACGCCGCGCTGGGCCAGGCAATGGGCCCAGAACGACTGGTCGTAGCCAAAGGGCAGCACCACCGAGGGAATGCCCGCCGCCAACGCAGCACCGCTGGTGCCGGCGCCACCGTGATGCACCGCCACCGACACGCGCGGGAACAGCCAATCGTGCGGGGCCTGTTCCAGATGAAAAAAGCGCTCGGCGTCATCGTCGTCAGCGGCTTCCCCAACCGCCAGACCACCCCAGCCGCTGGCCAGCAATGCACGTTGCCCGGTTAGCCTTACGGCTGCCTTGACAGTGGCCGTCAGCTGCGCCGCATCGCTGCTGGTCATGCTGCCGAAGCCGATATACAACGGCGGCGGTCCGGCCTGCAAAAATGCCTGCAGCGCCGCCGACGGTTGCCACTGCGGCTGCGGCAGTCGCCAGAATCCGCAGACCTGCGCGCTCTGCGGCCAATCGGGCGGGCGTGGGCACAGCTGCGCGCTATAGCCATAGATCACGCGTAATGCGTTGCGATCCGGGCCGGTCCATGGATACGCGGGCAACCCGAGTGCTGGGCGCACGACGTCGTTGAGTGCCGGTCGCAGCAGCTGCCAGCCAATAAGGCGCACCAGGTGATGCAGCGCCACGCTTACCCGTCCGGGCAGGCGAACGCTCGGCATCACCGTCAATGGCAGGTGGCGCGAGGCGGTGAGCGGCTGCAACTGCGCGAACACCACCGGTACGCCGTACGCCTGCCCCAAGCTGTGTGCCAGAAAACTCGCACTGCCCACGCCCAGGATCAGCCCGGCATCGGCACAGGCCGCGCGGCCCTGCGAGGCCCAGTCACGCGCCCAATTCAACATCTGTGCACGCAACGTGCCCCAGATGCCGCGCCAGCCGCCACGCATCTCGGCCAGATCCGGGTTGCGCTGCAGCAATTTCTGGTAATCGCCGGTGAGCGGGAAAAATGCCAGCCCATGGCTGCGGATCATCGTTTCGAAGTGACTGCTGGTCAGGATCCGTACCGGGTACCCACGTGCCTGCAGGCCGCAGCCCAATGCGATGATCGGTCGCACGTCACCGTGGGTGCCCAGGGTGGCAATGACCAGCGGGGCATTGGGCGCACCTCCAACAAGGGGCTCAGGCATATTCCGCCACCCCATCGCCGGCGGTAGCGATGTTGCCGCTGCGTTGCGCGGTCCGCACGGTGGCAGCATGCAGGAATGCAGCCAGCGTGGAAGAGTGTGCCGGGGAGAGCATCGAGTGGTGATCGCTCTGCAGTACGTGCAGATGCAGATTGCGCACGTATGGGAGCCACGCCTGTGGGCGGTAGTCCACCCATTGGCCCTCATCCCCGCCTGAGCTCATGCGCACGCTGGCCTGGACGAACAACACGTCCTGATCCAGGGGCTTGGGCCGATGACGCCGGGCCAGCTGCAGGTGATGCTGGGTCATGACGCCCATGTCGTTCAGCAGGGTGGGACGTTGTTCGAGCAGTTGGCGTATCGCGGGCAATTCGTTCAACCCGTAATGCACGCACAGCAGGTTGGCCAGCGCGGCCATGTTGGTCGGCATTGGCTGGCCCGGCTCCAGATGCAGGCCCAGCACGTGCAAGCAGGCACGCACGCTCTCCGACTCCGGCAGCGATGCGGCCTGTTCCAGATGCGGGTAACTGTCGAGCATGGCCAGCAACTCGACTTCTTCGCCAAGCGCATGCAACTCGGTCGCGATGGCGTGCGCGATCAAACCTCCCAGCGACCAGCCCAGTAAGCGGTAAGGACCCTTCCGCTGCACGCTGCGCAGACGTGTCAGGTAATCGCGCGCAATCGCTTCAATGGTGTCCGGACGATACTGGCGGTCACTCAACGCCGGCGATTGCAACGCATACACCGGCCATTGCGGATCCAGTTGACCGAGCAAGGTGAGATACGACCAGCCCAGTCCGACGACCGGGTGAATGCAGAACAGCGGCGTGATGCCGGCAGTGCCCGAACGCAGCGGCAATAGCACCTGCAACGGGTCGTTGGGCGTGTGTGCGCTGCGCTTGACCACCTCGGCCAGGCCGGCGATCGTCGGCGCATTGAAAAAAGTGCCCAGCGACAGTTCCACACCGAACAGCTGGGGGAAACGCGCGGCCATTCCGGCCGCACGCAGCGAATCGCCGCCGAGTTCGAAGAAGTTGTCGTCCACACCCACTACCTGGATACCAAGCACCTGCTGCATCATCGCGGCGAGCTGCCCTTCAAGCGCATCGCGCGGCGTGACGTGCATCCGTTCAGGCAATCTGCCGGGCGCCGGCAATGCGCGTCGATCCAGCTTGCCGCTGGAGGTCAGCGGCAATTTCTCCAGTGGCACCCATAGCGTCGGAATCATCGAGGCCGGCAAGCGCTGTTGCAGATACGCGCGCAGCATAGCGCTCGATGGAGGATGGCCGTGCGTTCCCACCACATAGGCCAGCAACTGCGAAGCATGATCGCCATCGCGATGTCCCACCACTACTGCCTGCGCCACCTGGGGATGCAGCACCAGGGCGCTTTCGATTTCGGCTGGCTCCACCCGATGTCCGCGGATCTTCAGTTGTGTATCGACGCGTCCAATGAATTCCAGCAGTCCATCGCTGCGTTGACGCACGCGGTCGCCGGTGCGGTACATGCGGCTGCCGTCGTCGGCAAACGGGTCGCGCATGAAACGTTCGCTGGTCAACTGGCGGTTGCCGCGATAGCCCTTGGCCACGCCTGCGCCACCGATATACAACTCCCCGATTGCGCCGGTCGGCAGTGGTTGCCGCTGTGCATCCAGCACATAGACACGCGTATTGAGCAAAGGCCTGCCGATCGGCGGTGCGGCGGCATCGGTGAGCTGCAACGGCATGATGGTCGACCAGATCGTGGTTTCAGTCGGTCCGTACAACTGGGTCAGGCGCCCCACCCGGCTCAGCAATTGCATGGCCAATTCCGGCGCCAACACCTCGCCACCGACCAATGCGTGGATGCGATCCAGCACTAGGTCCTGATTGGCCAGCAGGATACGCCATAGCGCCGGTGTGGCCTGCAACACGCTGATCTGTTCGTGCACGATCAAGCGCGACAGTCTGTGCGGATCGTGGCTGATGCCGGTCGGCGCGATGACCACGCGTGCACCCACCAGCAACGGCAGGTACAACTCCAGCCCGGCGATATCGAAGGTGATGGTGGTGACTGCCAGAACACGATCGCGCGGACGCAATGCCAGCGCATGCTCCATGGCATGCAGGAAATTGAACAGGTTGCGATGGCTGATTTCCACGCCTTTGGGCTCGCCGGAAGACCCGGAGGTGTACAGCACGTAGGCGGTGCCGTCGGGCGTGGCGAGCGGTTCAATTGCCTGCGGCAACACCGCCGGGCGCGGATCCAGCCAGACGATGCCATCGAACGCAAAGCGCTCGCACAGTGCCGGTTCGCACACCAGCCCGATGGCACCGGAATCGCTAAGCATCTGGCGATTGCGCACAGCCGGGCTCTCCGGATCCAACGGCAGGTACGCCGCACCGCTCCACATCACTGCCAGCAACACCACCAACAATTGCTCGCTGCGCGGCAAAGCCACCGCGACCACATCACCAGGACCCACACCATCGGCCACCCATTGCGCAGCGATGCGCGAGGCAAGCTCGCACAGCGTGGCGTAATCCAACGTGCGGTTGTCGTATTGCACCACGACGACCGCAGGCATCAGCTCGGCGCGTTGCAGCATGCCGTGCGGCAGCGTGGCCGGTTCCGGCAGCGGCGCTGCGGTGTTGTTCCATGTGTGCAGCAAACGCCGACGCTCACGATCGCCGAGTACATCGATCTGGCCCAGCGCGCATTGGGCGTCTGCCAGCACTGCATCGGCCAGATGGGTCAGACGGCGGCAGTGTTCGCCCAGTTCTTCGCTGTCGTACAACGCCGGATTGGCATCCAGGTCGAAACGCAGTGCCGCACCATCGCCGCGTTCGTAGCAAAAGATAGTGAGGTCGTCGGCTGGGCCATTGGAGAGATTGTGTGGCACCGCATAGGCCTGGCCGAAACGCAAGTTGTAATCGAAGGCCTCGATATTCACTGCCAGTCGCGCGACTTTCTGATCGATGCCAGACATGCCCAGATCACGACGTACATCCTCAAAACGGTATTGCTGATGCCGCAAGGCATGCCGTACCACCGAAGCCACCTGCACGAACAAGGTATGGATGGGCTGCTGCGGATCCATCTTCAGGCGCAGCAAAATCACGTTGGCCACCAGGCCCGCGGCTTGCCGGTAAAGCGCGTTGATGCGGCCGGTGACCGGCATTGCCAACACCAGATCCTCGGCACCCGTGCAGCGGTAGTAGTACGCTGCAATCAGCGAAATCAACATCTGCGGCAAACTGGCGCCGTACTGCCCGCCCAGCGCGCGCAGCCGCTCCACTTGTAGCGGCGAGAACTGCCCGGTGCCACGCAACACCCCGGTAGAAAGCTGATTGCCGGGCCTGGCCAGCGTGGCCGGCGGCGGTATATCGGCCAACTGCTGCATCCAATAGTCACGATCGCGCTGAAAGCGAGCGGACTGACGATACTGCTGCTCCAGGCAGATCAGCGACAGCGCGCTACCGTACTGTGTCGGTTCGGGATCCACATTGGACACGTAGGCGTTATAGAGTACCGACATGCGTTGCATCATCATCGATACGCAATAGCCATCTATCACCAGATGACTCATGCATTGCACCCACATGTGGTGATTTTCGCCCAGACGGAACACGGCGCAATGCCACAACGGCCCGTTCTTCAGGTCCTCCGGCTGACGGATCTGTTCGTGCACCCACTGCTTGGCGGCATTGCGCGGTGAAGGATCGTCGCTGACGTTGAAATACGGCACCGGCGCGGTGTACTCGGGCAGCACCACCTGCCCGGGTACGCCATCTTCTTCGACGATGCACAGACGCACGGTGTCGAACTCGCATGCCAGCTGCAAGGTGGCGCGGATCAGCAGCGCAGGGTCGAGTGGGCCGAACATTTCCAGCGCCTCGGACAACATTAAGGTGTTGTCGGTGTGCAACTTGCTGGTTACCCACAGACCGCGTTGCGCGTTGGTCAGGGGAAACACGGGAGAGGCCTCAGCGTGCATTACGTGCATCCTTCTGGTGTGGTGCGCAGCGCGTTCGGGCCCATCGTGCCTTTGCGGCAGATGGACGCCGAATCAACACTTGGCTCAAGAAATTCAGTAGTAAAAAACACGCCAGCTAATGGCGAATGTCAGCAATACGCGATAAAAAGCCAAGGCTAGTCAAAACGTAGCATCGGCACCGCGATGAGCAACGCTTTTAAAATCGTTATCCCGACAGCTTAAACGAACACTACCAATAATCATGCGGGAAGGAAACCGTGCAAAACTCACGAAAATCAGGATTTACATAGAAAGTTTACCGAAGTGTGATTTGAATTCGTATTTCCGAATCCATCGCCGCTCAGAGCGCGCAGAACACCGATGTATCACGCTACTTCTGCCTGCAAATCAGCACTGATTTGCAGGCAATACACGTGCACTACGCCATATCCGTTGCCACCTTCTATAAGACCATTCCCGAATAAACGTTGCTGTAGTTGTGTTTCTTGCTAAATCTCTTTAATGGAGTAAATACAATTTTAAAATGCCAGCTCTTTGCTGCACACGCAACCATGCGATTGTCGTCGGACTGTCATTCGCGTTCCACACAACCAGCCTTGCAACGTGCTTCCGAACAGATCAAAAGCCAAGGCAGATCCATGCGAATTCGGTATAGCGACTGCCGCTTTCGATAAGACCAATTCCGAATAAACTTTGTTGGAACTGCATTATCCGGCAAATCATTTTCCAGGCACGGCTGCAGCCTGTCCCAAAACGCTGCGATACAGCCGGCGCTGCGACACACGCCGCAGCGCTTGCAAGGTCAGGCCAACGGTTCGTCGGACAGATAGGTGTAGCCGGTCAGGCCAGCCTCCAGCGCAGCGCTGAGCTGCTGTGCGCACTCGGATGACAACTGCGCGGCGGCAATGCGCTCGGCGTAGGTGGCACGCAAAGTGTCCAGCCGATAGCCCACGTAATCCAGCATCACGTCGGTGGTGTCGCCGCGGCGCTGTTGCGTGATGCGATAGCCATCGCCATCCACTGTCACTTCTACCGCGTCGGTATCGCCGAACAGGTTATGGATATCACCCAGAATTTCCTGGTAGGCACCCACCAGGAAGAAGCCGATACGATAGCTCTCACCGGTATTCAACCGGTGCAGTGGCAAGGAGCTGTCCAGGCTTTCGTTCTCGACGTAGGTCTTGACCATGCCGTCGGAGTCGCAGGTCATGTCAGCGATGATGCCGCGCCGCTGTGGCGCTTCGTTCAAGCGCTCGATCGGCACGATCGGGAACACCTGATCGATTGCCCACACGTCCGGGATCGACTCGAACACGCTGAAATTGACGAAGTACTTGTCTACCAGCCGCTCGTTGAGCTCATCCAGCACCGGGCGATGGCTCTTCTCGTCAAAGCTCAGGCGTGCACGCACACCGTGAGCGATGGCGTAGAACAGATCGTCGATACGCGCGCGGTGGGTCAGGTCAATCTGGCCAAGGGCATACGCGCTCAAGCCTTCGGCATGGAAGTGCTGGGCTTCCTGGAACAATTCCACCGCCGGGCGCACATCCAGCTCGTCATGGATCTCGCGCAGGTGGCGGATCGCAGCCGGCTCGTCATCGTGCGCATCCGGCACGCGGCCTTCGGGCGCCTGCTCCACTTCGGACACATTGGCGATCAGCACCGCATGGTGGGCGGTCATCGCACGCCCGCATTCGGTGACGATGCGCGGCGGGATCACGCCATGCTCTTGGCAGGCGCTGGCCAGCGGCTGCACGATGTTGCTGGCGTAAGCATGCAGGCCGTAGTTGATCGAGCAATAGCTGCGAGAGCGCGTGCCTTCGTAATCGATGCCCAATCCGCCACCGACGTCCACATGACTGATCTTTGCGCCCAGTCGCGAGAGCTCCACGAAATAACGCGTGGCCTCGCGCATGCCGTTGGCAATGTCGCGCACGTTGGAGATCTGCGAGCCCATGTGGAAATGCAGCAGATTCAGGCTGTCGGCGTACTCGGTGTCGCGCAGCGTCTTCCACACGTCCAGCAGCTGGCGCGGCGAAAGGCCGAACTTGGCCTTGTCGCCACCACTGTTTTGCCACTTGCCCGCACCAAGCGAGGCCAGGCGCATGCGCACGCCAAGACCCGGCTTGACATCCAGCGCGCGCGCCTCTTCCAACACAAGGTTGAGCTCAGAAGGCTTTTCGATAACGATGAAGGTCTGCAGGCCCAACTTGCGACCGATCAGCGCCAAGCGGATGTATTCGCGGTCTTTGTAGCCGTTGCAGACAATCAGCCCACCCGGGCGCGACAGTGCCAGCACCGCCATCAGCTCCGGCTTGCTGCCCGCCTCCAGACCGAAGCCGTTGCCGTGATGGCTGGCCAGGGTGCCGGCCACGCCATGATGCTGGTTGACTTTGATCGGATACACGGCCGTGTAGCCACCGGCGTAATCCCATTCCGACTGCGCTTGCGCGAACGCCGCCTGCAGCTTGCCAAGACGCTGGCCCAGGATGTCGGGAAAGCGCACCAGCAGCGGCAGCTTGGCGCCGGCCGCGCGTGCGGTATCCACCACCTCGGGCAACGACACCGCTGGGCCATCGGCGGTCGGCGTGACCACGATGTGTCCGTCAGCATTCACATCGAAATACCCCTCGGCCCAATGCGGGATCGAGTAGGTCTTGCGGGCGTGGTCGAGGGACCAATCGCTCATTTCGCTGTCTCGGGCGGAAAAAAGGGCGTGAAGTGTAACGCCTGGCATGCATCGGGTCCGTTACAATCCGCGCCGACTTCACGCCCCTGGCCCGGTTGTAACGGGCTGGCGAGCGTTCGGCATGGCCTTCAATCGATTGGGTGCATACGATCGTGCCCGCCCTTGGCCCGGGGCTTTGCGCCACCTTCTCTCGCTGGGAGACAGGACCAGCCACCTTTCTTTTCAGGATTTTTGCATGAGCACCAACGACAACTGGTACATCGAACACTTCCAGCCGACCGGCTCGGCGATCGGCTTGCGCATCAGCGGCAAGCTCGCGGAGGTGCAGTCACCATTTCAGAAGATCGAAATCTACCAGACCACCGATTGGGGAAAGCTGATGCTCATCGATGGTGCGGTGATGCTGACCAGCCGTGATAACTTCTTCTATCACGAGATGATCAGCCATCCAGCGCTGTTCACCCACAGCATGCCCAAACGCGTGATCATCATCGGCGGCGGCGACTGCGGCACGCTGCGCGAGGTACTCAAGCATCCAGGCGTGGAAAGCGCCACTCAGTGCGATATCGATGAGCAGGTCACGCGCATGTCGGAGAAATACTTTCCCGAGCTGTGCGATTCCAATCACGACGCGCGCGCCGAACTGCTGTTCGACGACGGCGTGGCCTACATGGCCAACTGCCCGACCGCCAGCGTGGACATCGTGATCGTCGATTCCACCGACCCGGTCGGTCCGGCCCAAGGTTTGTTCAACAAGGCGTTCTACGAGAGCTGTTTCAAGGCGCTGAAGAGCGACGGCATCTTGGTGCAGCAGTCTGAGTCCCCGCTGGCGCTGCTGGAGCTGATCAATGAAATGCGCACCGAAATGGGCAAGGCCGGTTTCCAGTCGTTCAAGACCCTGCCGTTCCCGCAGCCGTGTTATCCCACCGGCTGGTGGAGCGTGACCATGGCCAGCAAGCAGGCCAACGCCGATTTCGCATTCCGCCAGGACGCCGCGCAAGCCAAGGGCTTTGAGACGTTGTACTACACCTCCCATCTACACACCGGCGTGCTGGTTGCTCCGCCGTTCGTGGCAAAGGCGCTGGGCGAGTAAACGCGGCGAACCAACCGTCATCGTCATCCCACTGCGGGCCATAGTCTCAGCGTCGCAGCACTTAAATGGACGCAGGCAATGTCAGCCACCGACCGCGCTTGTCCTGTAAGTGAGCGCTGGTGATTTCGTTTGCAAGGCGGCCAACAGCGCAGGCGTGCTGCGTACGCTACAACCGCGCCAGCACTTCAGACTTCTTGGTGTCGAATTCGTCCTGCGTCACCAGCCCCGCATCGAGCAGCTGCTTAAGCTTGCCCAACACCTGCACCGGGTCCTCAATTGCCAGGACAGAGGTCGCCTGGGACGACAACGCCGCACCGGGCGCGCCAGGTGCATGCACCACCACGCCGCCAGCCGCCGCGCGCAATTTTTCGATCTCCAGCTGCTGGCGCTTCTCGTAGGCGGATTCCTCCACCTGTTGCGCGTAAGCGTACACGCGCCGCGCCTGTTTCTTGGGCAGCCTGGCAATGGA
>Ga0207791_1000501_pt1 | contig 10263 bp, 8 predicted proteins | sample HigsolmetaGSP16D_FD_184844 | JGI IMG/M metagenome (GOLD analysis project Ga0207791, IMG submission 184844) | High solid enriched microbial communities from the Joint BioEnergy Institute, USA - SP1-6-D (SPAdes) | ecosystem: Engineered > Bioreactor > SSF (Solid state fermentation) > Aerobic >...
CCACCGAACTGCGCCTTACCACCCAGCGGCTGCTGAGTAACCAGGCTGTAGGAGCCGGTAGAACGGGCGTGCATCTTGTCATCAACCAGGTGGTTCAGTTTCAGCATGTACATGTAACCTACAGTTACCTGACGCTCGAACTGTTCACCGGTACGGCCATCAAACAGCGTGATCTGACCGGAAGAAGGCAGGCCGCCGAGCTGCAGCAGCTCTTTGATCTCGCTCTCTTTCGCACCATCGAATACTGGTGTAGCGATTGGCATACCTTTTTTCAGGTTCTCTGCCAGACGCAGCACTTCATCGTCCGAGAAGGTGTTCAGATCAACTTTCTGACGCACGTCGGTGCCCAGATCGTAAGCACGCTGGATAAACTCACGCAGTTTGGCGACTTCTTCCTGCTTCTTCAGCATCGCATTGATCTTCTCACCAATGCCTTTCGCCGCCATACCCAGGTGGGTTTCCAGAATCTGACCGATGTTCATACGCGATGGTACGCCCAGCGGGTTCAGTACGATGTCAACCGGCGTGCCGTTCTCGTCATAAGGCATATCTTCGATCGGGTTGATCTTGGAGATAACACCTTTGTTACCGTGACGGCCTGCCATTTTGTCACCAGGCTGGATCTGACGTTTAACGGCCAGATAAACCTTAACAATCTTCAGCACGCCTGGTGCCAGATCGTCGCCCTGGGTGATTTTGCGACGCTTCGCTTCGAGTTTCTTCTCAAACTCGTGCTTCAGCTCATCATACTGTCCGGCCAGCTGCTCGAGAGTGTTCTGCTTCTCTTCATCAGTCAGGCCCAGCTCCAGCCAGCGCTCACGCGGCAGCTTGTCCAGCTTGTCCGCTTCAACGCCACCGGCGATCAGCACAGCCTGGATACGGCTGAACAGACCCGCTTCAAGGATCTGCAGTTCTTCAGACAGGTCTTTCTTCGCCTGCTTCAGCTGCATCTCTTCGATTTCCAGCGCGCGCTTGTCTTTTTCCACGCCATCGCGGGTAAAGACCTGAACATCGATAACGGTACCGGAGACGCCATTCGGTACGCGCAGCGACGAGTCTTTCACGTCGGACGCTTTTTCACCGAAGATAGCGCGCAGCAGTTTCTCTTCTGGCGTCAGCTGGGTTTCACCTTTAGGCGTTACCTTACCAACCAGAATGTCACCGCCGGTTACTTCTGCACCGATATAGACGATACCGGATTCATCCAGTTTAGAGAGCGCAGCTTCACCCACGTTCGGGATGTCAGCGGTGATCTCTTCCGGCCCCAGTTTGGTGTCACGCGACACGCAAGCCAGTTCCTGAATGTGGATCGTGGTGAAACGGTCTTCCTGCACTACACGCTCAGAGACGAGAATGGAGTCTTCGAAGTTGTAACCGTTCCATGGCATGAACGCCACGCGCATGTTCTGACCCAGCGCCAGCTCACCCAGATCGGTGGATGGACCATCTGCCAGCACGTCGCCGCGCTCGATTGGTTCACCCAGAGAGACACACGGCATCTGGTTGATGCAGGTGTTCTGGTTTGAACGGGTGTACTTGGTCAGGTTGTAGATGTCGATGCCGGCTTCGCCTGCATACATCTCATCTTCGTTAACTTTGATAACGATACGGGATGCATCTACATACTGTACGGTACCACCACGTTTCGCGACGGCAGTTACACCGGAGTCAACCGCTACTGCACGTTCCATACCGGTACCTACCAGCGGCTTATCAGCGCGCAGGGTCGGGACCGCCTGACGTTGCATGTTCGCACCCATCAGGGCACGGTTAGCATCATCGTGTTCCAGGAACGGGATCAGTGACGCACCGACAGAAACCACCTGCTGGGTGGAGACGTCCATGTAGTCAACCTGATCGCGGCTGAACAGGCTTGACTCACCTTTGCTACGGCAGGTGACGAGATCGTCAACGAAGCTGCCGTCATCCGCGAGGTTGGTGTTCGCCTGAGCGATAACGTAGTTACCCTCTTCAATTGCAGAGAGGTAATGAATTTCATCACTCACTTTGCCATCAACAACGCGACGGTATGGCGTCTCAAGGAAACCATATTCGTTGGTCTGCGCATAGACAGAGAGTGAGTTGATCAGACCGATGTTCGGGCCTTCCGGCGTTTCGATTGGACATACGCGACCGTAGTGAGTCGGGTGTACGTCACGCACTTCGAAGCCAGCACGCTCACGGGTCAGACCGCCTGGGCCCAGAGCAGAGATACGACGCTTATGCGTAATTTCAGACAGCGGGTTGTTCTGGTCCATAAACTGAGACAGCTGGCTGGAACCAAAGAACTCTTTCACTGCGGCTGAAATTGGCTTGGCGTTAATCATGTCCTGCGGCATCAGCGTATCGAGGTCGCCCAGTGACAGACGCTCTTTCACTGCACGCTCAACGCGGACCAGACCGACACGGAACTGATTCTCAGCCATCTCACCGACAGAACGGATACGACGGTTACCAAGGTGATCGATGTCATCCACTTCACCGATACCGTTACGGATACCGATCAGCTTCTTCATCACCTCGATGATATCTTCTTTGCTCAGGATACCTGAACCTTCGATCTCATCGCGCAGCAGAGAACGGTTGAACTTCATGCGGCCAACCGCAGAGAGATCGTAACGATCCTCAGAGAAGAACAGGTTCTCAAACAGGTTTTCCGCTGCTTCACGCGTTGGCGGCTCGCCCGGACGCATCATGCGGTAGATCTCAACCAGCGCGCTCAGGCGATCGTTGGTCGGGTCAACACGCAGGGTCTCGGAGATATAAGGGCCGTGATCCAGATCGTTAGTGAACAGGGTTTCAATGCGCTTGTGGCCTGACTGGCTCAGTTTTGCCAGCAGATCCAGCGACAGTTCCATGTTAGCCGGAACAATCAGCTCACCGGTGTTCAGATCGATGTAGTCTTTAGCAACCACTTTGCCGGCAATATATTCCACCGGAACTTCGATATGCTGAACACTGTCTTTTTCCAGCTGACGAATATGGCGCGCAGTGATACGACGACCTTTCTCAACGTAGACCGTGCCATTGGCTTCGATATCGAAGGAGGCAGTTTCGCCACGCAGGCGCTCAGGCACCAGCTCCATCTGCAGCTTGTTATCGCGGATTTCAAAGACCACTTTTTCGAAGAACAGATCGAGGATCTGCTCAGTGGTATATTCCAGCGCGCGCAGGATGATACTGGCCGGCAGCTTACGACGACGGTCAATACGGACGAACAGGTTATCTTTTGGATCGAACTCGAAGTCGAGCCATGAACCACGGTAAGGGATGATACGTGCGTTATACAGCACTTTACCGGAAGAGTGCGTTTTACCCTTATCGCTGTCAAAGAACACGCCAGGACTACGATGCAGCTGAGAAACGATAACACGCTCAGTACCATTGATAACAAAGGTACCGTTGTCAGTCATGAGTGGAATTTCACCCATGTAGACTTCTTGTTCTTTAATGTCTTTGACGGTGCCTTCCGGCGCTTCGCGCTCGTAGATCACCAGACGCAGTTTCACGCGCAGCGGTGCCGAATAGGTCACGCCACGGATCTGACATTCAGTTACGTCAAAGACCGGCTCACCCAGGCGATAGCTAACATACTGCAATTCAGAGTTGCCGCTGTAGCTCGCGATTGGGAAAACGGAACGGAAGGCTGCTTCCAGACCGTATTGGCCTTCTGGATCTTGCTCGATGAACTTCTGAAACGAGTCAAGCTGGATAGAAAGGAGATAGGGAACATCCAGAACTTGTGGACGTTTACCAAAATCCTTACGAATACGTTTTTTCTCGGTATAGGAGTAAACCATAGGGTTCCTCAGCTAGCTGACAAGTCGACCCACGCTGTCCGTCCTGACGGGACAGTTATGCAACACTATTTTTGTTTTTCATGCGATGCGTGACACCCCATGCAATACATCTTTCTATCACTCTTAAATCATTTCATCGCTGTTGTGCCGGCAGGGAACCGTCACAGGAGAGCGGTATATTAAGGCGTCGATAGAAAAAGATATTGAAGAGAAACAATGGATAAACAGTGCGAAACGCCATCGTTCCCCTGTAGCGCAAAAAGGCTGGTGACCAAAAAGTCACCAGCCATCAGCCCGATTACTCAGACTGCAACCCTAAGGTTGTCTTACTTAACTTCAACTTCAGCGCCAGCTTCTTTCAGAGCAGCTTCAAGTGCAGCTGCGTCATCTTTGCTGATGCCTTCTTTGATCACGCCAGTCGCTTCAACCAGATCTTTGGCTTCTTTCAGGCCCAGACCAGTTGCAGTACGTACTGCTTTGATTACTGCTACTTTGTTCGCGCCAGCTGCTTTCAGCACAACGTCGAACTCAGTTTTCTCTTCAACAGCTTCAGCCGGGCCAGCAGCTACAGCTACAGCAGCAGCAGCAGAAACGCCGAATTTTTCTTCCATAGCAGAAACCAGCTCAACTACTTCCATTACGGACATAGCTGCAACGGCTTCCAGGATTTGATCTTTAGTGATAGACATGTCGATTGTTCCTAAAATTCACAAAAAGTTTATACGTAAGCAGGTACGAAGGAAAAGAAAGAGGCCTTAAGCCGCTTCTTTTGCATCGCGTACAGCAGCCAGAGTGCGAACCAGTTTGCCAGCAGCGGCTTCTTTCATGGTCGACATCAGACGTGCCAGTGCTTCTTCGTAAGTCGGCAGAGTTGCCAGACGGTCAATATTGTCCGCCGTGATCAGCTCACCTTCAAAGGCTGCAGCTTTGACCTCAAATTTTGCATTCGCTTTCGCGAACTCTTTGAACAGACGAGCAGCAGCGCCCGGGTGTTCCATAGAGTATGCAATCAGGGTCGGACCAACAAACGTGTCTTTCAGGCACTCAAAAGGAGTACCTTCAACGACGCGGCGCAGCAGGGTGTTGCGAACAACACGCATGTAAACGCCAGCTTCACGACCTGCTTTACGCAGTTCAGTCATTTTATCAACGGTAACGCCACGGGAATCCGCAACAACCGCTGAAAGCGCGCCTTTGGCTACTTCGCTAACTTCAGCAACAATCGCTTGTTTGCCTTGAAGATTTAATGCCATTAGCTTTGCTCCTGGATTTGACCGGGAAAAATTTCCCGGAACTCACTTCACCTGACTGCCCGAAAGCAGCAGGCGCTATTACACGGTGAGCAGAATCCAGTGAAGAAATAAATCTTTGTGGTTCTGTCACCGTCTACGCAGGATATTAAGCAGGGTTTCCGAAGAAAGGCCCGCTCCTGCGGTCTTGGACGGAGGCCAGGATTAGGCCTGGCTCCAACCTTAGCCACTGTATTTTAATGCGTTACCGCATTAAGCCGCAGTGACTATGAATTTGGGTTCTGAGAACAGTGTTCATTCAGAACAACGGGCGTAAGATTCTAGATGAATTTTTCGCCCGTTTCAAGCAGCAATTAGTTTGCTACTGCGTTCAGACCAGCCTGGTCAACGGCAACGCCGGCGCCCATGGTGGTAGAGATGCTGACTTTCTTGATGTACACGCCTTTAGCCTGAGCAGGTTTTGCTTTTTTCAGCGCGACCAGCAGAGATTCCAGGTTTTCTTTCAGTTTGTCAGTATCGAAGTCCACTTTACCAATGGTAGTGTGGATGATGCCGTTTTTGTCGTTACGATAACGAACCTGACCCGCTTTAGCGTTCTTAACCGCTTCAGCAACGTTTGGCGTTACAGTACCAACTTTCGGGTTTGGCATCAGACCGCGTGGGCCCAGAACCTGGCCCAGCTGGCCAACAACGCGCATTGCATCCGGAGATGCGATAACAACGTCAAAGTTCATTTCGCCTTTTTTGATCTGATCAGCCAGATCTTCCATACCTACCAGCTCAGCGCCAGCTGCTTTAGCAGCTTCAGCGTTTGCGCCCTGGGTAAAGACAGCAACACGTACTGAACGACCAGTACCGTGTGGCAGAACGGTTGCACCGCGTACGTTCTGATCAGATTTACGTGCATCGATGCCGAGGTTAACAGCAACGTCTACGCTTTCTGTGAATTTGGCAGTAGCCAGTTCTTTCAGCAGAGCAACAGCTTCGTTGATGTCATACTGTTTAGTTGCATCAACTTTGTCACGGATCACGCGCATGCGCTTGGTCAGCTTAGCCATTTCTTAATCCTCCACTACCAGGCCCATGGAACGAGCAGTACCTTCGATAGAGCGAGTCATCGCTTCTACGTCAGCACCAGTCATGTCCGCAGCTTTGGTTTCTGCGATTTCACGTACCTGAGCACGAGTTACTTTACCGACTTTGTCTTTGTTCGGCTTACCAGAACCAGACTTGACGCCCGCTGCTTTTTTCAGCAGTACGGCAGCCGGAGGCGTTTTGGTAACGAAGGTGAAAGAACGGTCGCTATATACAGTGATAACAACTGGAGTAGGCAGGCCTTTCTCCAGAGATTCTGTTTTGGCGTTAAACGCTTTACAGAATTCCATGATGTTAACACCCTGCTGACCCAGAGCCGGACCAACCGGTGGGCTCGGGTTAGCCATACCAGCTGCAACCTGCAGCTTAACGTAGGCTTGTACTTTCTTGGCCATGATAATTCCTCTATTGGGTATAGCGCCTGAAAACAGGCTCCCCGTGGTAACGATTTACCCGCTGTTGCCAGCGTGTAAAAACAAAAGGCGCGAAATTATAGGTAAATTTCGCGCCTTCTGCAAGAGTCAAAAAGTGAACAAAAGGGTTAACCTTTCTCCACCTGAGCAAAATCGAGCTCAACCGGTGTTGCACGACCAAAGATAGAGACCGACACTTTCAGACGGCTCTTCTCATAGTCAACTTCTTCGACCACGCCGTTGAAGTCAGCAAACGGACCGTCGTTGACGCGTACCATCTCGCCTGGTTCAAACAGCGTTTTCGGACGCGGCTTATCACCTACCTGCTGCAGGCGGTTCATAATCGCATCAACTTCTTTGTCACTGATTGGTGCAGGACGGTCAGATGTACCGCCAATGAAGCCCATTACACGCGGTACACTGCGCACCAGGTGCCAGCTGGCGTCATTCATCACCATCTGGACCAGTACGTAGCCAGGGAAGAATTTGCGCTCGCTTTTGCGACGCTGACCGCCACGGATTTCAACGACTTCTTCAGTCGGCACCATGACGTCACCAAACAGTTCTTCCATGTTGTGCAGTTTGATATGCTCTTGCAGCGACTTCGCTACGCGGGCTTCAAAACCGGAGAACGCCTGAACGACGTACCAGCGTTTTTTTGGAGCTTCAGACATCTCAGAACCTCAGGCCAGTAATAAACGATACCAGACGGACCAGAATACCATCCAGCCCCCACAAAATCAGTGACATCACGGCCGTAACCGCGGCAACGATTAGCGTGGTATGTAAGGTTTCCTGACGGGTTGGCCAGATAACCTTGCGCATTTCGGTTCTTGCTTCACGAGCAAAAGCCACGGTTGCTTTACCTTTGATAGTCAGTAAAGCGATGCCACCCGCAGCAGCGATCAGCACTACTACAGCCAGCGCACGTAAGGGCAGTGTAATATCGCGATAGAGATAGTTACCCACAATGGCAACCAGCAGTAACGCAATGACAGCTACCCACTTTATCGCTTCCAGGCCGCGTCCGCTCCCTTGAGCTTCGGTATTCGCACTCATAAACCAACCTGCCACAATAATTCAGAAACTATTCTGCCCCGCATAGAGGCGAGGCATCCAAACCGAATGAGCTGTTGGGCATAACTCGGTCTCCAGCGCTGTAAAACAGAGCCTGTCTCAGCAATGATTATGATTGAAAATCACTGATGAGCCAGGTTCTATGTGACAGCGTGCAAAAAGGGCATCAAATGATGCCCTTTTCATGCGCATTGCGTCAAATACTATCGCAATTAAGCGATAACAGAAGCAACAACGCCCGCGCCAACGGTACGGCCGCCTTCGCGGATTGCGAAGCGCAGACCCTGGTCCATCGCGATTGGGTGGATCAGGGTAACAACCATCTTGATGTTATCGCCTGGCATTACCATTTCCACGCCTTCCGGCAGCTCAACTGAACCGGTCACGTCAGTGGTACGGAAGTAGAACTGTGGACGGTAGCCTTTGAAGAACGGAGTATGACGGCCGCCTTCGTCTTTAGACAGAACGTAAACTTCTGACTCGAACTTGGTGTGTGGCTTGATTGAGCCCGGCTTCGCCAGAACCTGTCCACGCTGGATGTCTTCGCGCTTGATACCGCGCAGCAGAACACCACAGTTCTCGCCCGCCTGACCCTGGTCCAGCAGCTTGCGGAACATCTCAACACCGGTACAGGTTGATTTCGCGGTATCTTTGATGCCCACGATTTCAACTTCGTCACCGACTTTAACGATACCGCGCTCAACACGACCGGTAACAACGGTACCGCGGCCTGAGATTGAGAACACGTCTTCAATCGGCAGCAGGAACGGCAGGTCGATTGCACGAACCGGATCCGGGATGTAGCTGTCCAGGTAGCCCGCCAGCTCAACGATTTTGCCTTCCCACTCCGCGTCGCCTTCCAGCGCTTTCAGCGCTGAACCGCGTACGATTGGCGTGTCGTCGCCCGGGAAGTCGTACTGTGACAGCAGGTCACGTACTTCCATCTCTACCAGTTCCAGCAGCTCTTCATCATCAACCATGTCGCACTTGTTCAGGAACACGATGATGTAAGGAACGCCAACCTGACGACCCAGCAGGATGTGCTCACGGGTCTGTGGCATCGGGCCATCAGTCGCAGCAACAACCAGGATTGCGCCGTCCATCTGCGCAGCACCGGTGATCATGTTTTTCACGTAGTCGGCGTGTCCCGGGCAGTCAACGTGTGCATAGTGACGGCTTGCGGTTTCGTACTCTACGTGAGCGGTGTTGATGGTGATACCACGTGCTTTTTCTTCAGGGGTGCTGTCGATCTGGTCGAATGCACGAGCCTGGCCGCCGTTGGTTTTAGCCAGAACGGTGGTGATTGCTGCAGTCAGGGTGGTTTTACCGTGGTCAACGTGACCGATGGTGCCCACGTTTACGTGCAGTTTGTTACGTTGAAATTGCTCTTTAGCCATCGCTTGTCCCTCTAAGACACGGATATATCAAAGATATCGTCACATTAACCAGGCAGTGCCCGATGTTAGTTTTACAGAGAGAGAATCAGGAGAGAGATAAAGGAAGTGGTGCTGATACCCAGAGTCGAACTGGGGACCTCACCCTTACCAAGGGTGCGCTCTACCAACTGAGCCATATCAGCACATCTGGAGCGGGCAGCGGGAATCGAACCCGCATCATCAGCTTGGAAGGCTGAGGTAATAGCCATTATACGATGCCCGCATCCTGGAACTCGGCTACCTGTTCTTTCTGTAGCTTTTGAATAATAAAAGAAGACCTTTTACTATTCGAGCCAGTCAGAGTTTCCGACTGACCCTGACCACACAGATGTGCAATCTGAATCCGGAGGTGAGAGAGTTTAACTCACCCATCAGGTAATTCTTTACCCGATGCCCAACCAGGAGGCTGAGATGGTGGTGGGAGAAGGATTCGAACCTTCGAAGTCTGTGACGGCAGATTTACAGTCTGCTCCCTTTGGCCGCTCGGGAATCCCACCTACTTGATGGTGCCGGCTACCGGAATCGAACTGGTGACCTACTGATTACAAGTCAGTTGCTCTACCAACTGAGCTAAGCCGGCATCAAGTGGAGCGCATTCTAGGAAGGTCGGGCCTTCGATGCAACTAAAAAATCACTAATTTTGTTCTATCGCTTACTATTTGTGCAAATCATCGCATTCTGGCGTTTTTGTGCAGAATATTTGTGCGATCTGGTCCTGTTTTTACACCGCCCACCCTGCCTCGCTATCGTCCCCTGCTGCTCTGGCATGCTCTTTTTAAGGTAAAATATTCCGCCCATCGCCTTTTTATTTTGCGCAGCCTGTTCTGAGTGATGCTTTTTTAACCCTTATCGGCGTTATTTTTCGTGCACTTAAGATATCTGCAGAACAGGGAGACGTTTTTGTCCTGCATATCTCTCTCGCTGGTACGACGATAACGGTAAAAAACGGTTCCAGTGTCTCGCAGCTCTTTATTCTTCAGTCGGGAAATATACGCTGCATATTGAATGTATGCGCTTTTAGCCTCTCTGTACGCCGTTACAGCTCTATTGGGTCATACAGGGCGCTGACTGCTATTTAAGGCAGATAAAAGCCGCACATAAGCTTTGATGGCCCGTGTAGCACTATACGTAGTGATACAGCTGTCAGAATTAGCGTTATTATGATGTTTTGTGGGTATACCGACGAAAGCGT
>Ga0207791_1000508_pt1 | contig 10196 bp, 9 predicted proteins | sample HigsolmetaGSP16D_FD_184844 | JGI IMG/M metagenome (GOLD analysis project Ga0207791, IMG submission 184844) | High solid enriched microbial communities from the Joint BioEnergy Institute, USA - SP1-6-D (SPAdes) | ecosystem: Engineered > Bioreactor > SSF (Solid state fermentation) > Aerobic >...
TCGCGGAGCGGGGCGAGGTCGCGCTCCGCGAGCAGGCCTCTCGCTTCGACGGCGTCGACGGTCACGCTGTCCGTGTACCCGCTGCGCACCTCGACGAGGCGCTCGCGTCCCTCGATCCCGGCATCCGCTCCGCGCTCGAGAACGCGATCAGTCGCGTACGACTGGCGTCCGCCGCGCAGGTGCCGGCTCCGGTCGTGACCGAGATCGGTCCCGGTGCCCGCGTCGAGCAGCACTGGCGTCCGGTCCGTCGCGCCGGCGTCTACGTCCCGGGAGGGAAGGCCGTCTACCCGTCGAGCGTCGTCATGAACGTGGTTCCGGCGCAGGTGGCAGGCGTCCAGCAGGTCGCGCTCGCCTCCCCGCCTCAGCGCGACCACGACGGCCGGGTGCACCCCGTCATCCTCGCGGCCGCCAAACTCCTCGGGGTGACCGAGGTCTACGCGATGGGAGGGGCAGGGGCCATCGGCGCCTACGCGCACGGCGTTCCCGCCATCGACCTCGCCCCCGTTGACGTCATCTCCGGGCCCGGCAACAACTTCGTGGCCCTCGCCAAGCGCGTCGTGGCGGGCATGGTGGGCACCGACTCCGAGGCCGGTGCGACGGAGATCCTCATCGTCGCCGACGATTCGGCCGATGCCCGCCTCGTCGCGGCCGACCTCGTGAGCCAAGCGGAGCACGATGAGCAGGCTGCCGCCGTGCTGGTCACCGATTCGGCGACGCTCGCCGAGGCCGTCGTGGCCGAGGTCCAGAAGCGCGCCGCGGCCACGCACCACGCGGAGCGCGTGGCTCAGGCGCTCGCGGGCCCCCAGTCCGCCGTCGTGCTCGTCGACGACATCGCGACGGCCACGGCCTTCAGCAACGCCTACGCTCCCGAGCACCTCGAACTCCACCTGCGCGACCCCCGTCCCGAGGAGTACGTCAACGCGGGCGCGGTCTTCGTCGGGCAGTGGACCCCCGTGAGCCTCGGCGATTACCTCGCCGGCAGCAATCACGTCCTCCCGACCGGTGGTCAGGCCCGGTACGCGTCGGGCCTGTCGGCATCCACCTTCCTCCGGCCGCAGCAGGTGATCGCCTACGACCGCGAGGCGCTGCAGACGGTCCACCGCGACATCGTGACGCTCGCGAACGCCGAGGTGCTGCCCGCGCACGGCGAAGCCGTCACGGCGCGCTTCGACGCGTAGGCTGGATGCCGCCATGCACTGTCCGTTCTGCCGCCACTCCGACTCCCGTGTCATCGATTCGCGCACGAGCGACGACGGTCTCAGCATCCGCCGCCGCCGTCAGTGCCCCGAATGCGGCGGTCGGTTCTCCACGATCGAGACCGCGAGCCTCAACGTCATCAAGCGATCCGGTGTGATCGAGTCCTTCAGTCGGGAGAAGGTCATGTCGGGCGTCCGCAAAGCCTGCCAGGGCCGCCCCGTCACCGAGGCGGACCTCGCGATGCTCGCCCAGGCGGTCGAGGAATCCGTCCGCCAGACAGGTGTCTCGCAGATCGACACGAACGAGATCGGTCTCGCGATCCTCGGGCCGCTCCGCGAACTCGACGAGATCGCCTACCTCCGCTTCGCCAGCGTCTACCAGGCGTTCGAGACCCTCGACGACTTCGATGCGGCGATCGCCCTCCTGCGGGCGGACCAGGCGCAGCGCGCCCCGCGACAGGACGCCTGAGCGAACCACGCGAGCGCCGCCTCTAGGCTGGGAGCCGATGTATCGACTCCTCTTCGACCTCGTCCTGCGCCGGCTCGACCCCGAGACCGCCCACCACCTCGGAATGGCGGTCATCCGCCTCGCCGCGGTGCCCCCGTTCTCCGCGGTCGCGCGCGGGCTGACCAGGCCGGATCCGGAGCTCCGGACCGAGGCCCTCGGTCTCGTCTTCGACTCGCCCTTCGGCATCGCCGCCGGGTTCGATAAGAACGCGATCGGAGCTCTGGGGCTGCACGCGCTCGGGTTCGGGCACATCGAAGTGGGGACGGTCACCGCGATTCCGCAGGACGGGAACCCGCGTCCGCGGCTGTTCCGCCTGCCCGCCGATCGCGCGCTCATCAATCGCATGGGATTCAACAACGAGGGCGCGGCCGTGGTCGCCGAGCGGCTCGCCCGCATGCGCCGCCGTCGTCGGCGCCCCGTCCTCGGCGCGAACATCGGCAAGTCCCGCGTCGTCGACGTCGCCGACGCGACGGCGGACTACGTCGCGAGCACGCGACTCGTCGCACCCGTCGCCGACTACCTCGTGGTCAACGTGTCGTCGCCGAACACACCCGGACTGCGCGGGCTGCAGGCCGTCGAGACCCTGCGGCCGCTGCTGACGGCGGTGAAGGATGCCGCCGGCGACACGCCCCTGCTCGTGAAGATCGCCCCGGACCTCTCCGACGAGGAGATCGATGGCATCTCGACGATGGCGGTCGACGCCGGTCTCGCGGGGATCGTGGCGACGAACACGACGATCGCGCGAACAGGACTGACGACCGGTGCCGATCGAGTCGAGGCCATGGGCGCGGGCGGACTCTCCGGCGCGCCCTTGCGCGAACGCTCGCTCGAGGTGCTCCGTCGGGTCCGCGCGGCGGTCCCCGCCGAGTTCTGCGTGATCGCCGCCGGGGGAGTGGAGACGGCCGACGACGTCCGGGAGCGGCTCGCGGCCGGCGCCGACCTCGTCCAGGGCTACAGCGCGTTCGTCTACCGCGGACCGCTGTGGGGGTGGCAGATCAACCGCGGCCTGGCGCGCTGACATCATTCGGTGGCGGGACTGCTGCCGAAAACATTAGAGTCGTCTCATCTACGTCAGGGGATGGGGATCTCTCATGAAAACGTCCATGTTCACGCCACTCGTGTTTGGCGTGGCGACCGCTTTGACTCTCGGCACTGTGTCGGCCGCGCAGGCGACGGAGCCGGCTTCAGACGCCGTGCTCACTGTGTCCAGCCCGGCGGTGATCAGTCTGCCGGCCTCGGACGGAGTCCGCGACACGACACAGGTCATCGTGACATCGGATGCAGATACGACGGGCGTACCGAGGATCTACTCACCTGAAGGCGCGCTCGTCGCGGAGCTCGCACCCCTGGACCTGGCGACGGTCGAAAGACGAGCCAGCCTCGTTGTCGACGTCTCCCTTACCACGCGGCCCGGTCGCTATCGCCTCGAGGTGACGCCGGCCTCGGGAGCTCCCGTGAGCACGGACCTCGTCGTGGGCTCAGGCGCTCCGGTAGACGTCTCCCTGTCGCTCAACCCCCGCTCGATCTGGAGTTGGTCCAAGGCGAAGGTCAACACATCGACTGCGACCGTCGCCGCTGTCGACGAAACGGGTCTCCGGGTTCCGTTCACGGGAGTCGTGACGGCCGTCCGAGGTGCGAAGTCCTCGACGCTCAAGGTCGCGTCGGCGACGGGGGCGCCCGCGAAGGCGACGGTGTCTGGCGTCAAGCTCGGCACGGGGACAGCGAAGGTCACGTTCACGGCGAAGGCTGCGGGTAAGACGCGGAGCACGTCCACGAACTTGACGGTCAAGGACGTCGCCATCACCGCGACGGCCGTCTCCGCGTCGGCTCGGACGATCTACCCGGTCAAAGACGGGTATCTGGACGCCACCAAGATCAGCGTCTCCAGCAAGACGAGTACGGCTGAAGCCGTGACCGCCCAGGGCACTGTCACGATCCTGCGGGGCACCAAGACCGTGCGGTCGTGGAAGCTGTCGTCATCGAAGAGCTGGAACGTCACTTGGGATGGCAAAGTCGGCGGGAAAGTCGTGCCCGGCACCTACACCGTCAAAGTCCAGATCAAGGGGCCGCAGGGGGCGACGAAGTCGGCCACCACTACGGTCGTGGTCAAGACGGGGAAGCTCGTTGAGAAGACCGTAAAGAAGACGTACAAGACGTCCTCCGTCCTCAAGACCTACACACCCCTCGACGAATACCAGGACGGCTATTGCGACTACGACGAGGTGACCTTCGCGTGCATCGGGTTCGACGGCTACTACGGCGACGACTCCGTTTCGCTCATCTCCGAAGGTACGACCGGTGTTCCGAAGCAGGTCCGTGACTCCTACGGGTTCGGCGGCGTCAAGGTCAAGATGACGCTGAACGCGCCGGTCGTTTCGGGTCAGGCCGTGTGGGGATATGGAACCGCCGGCAACCCCACGGCGAAACTGACGGAGATGAGGGAGGGCGCGTCGTCCCCGGGCTGGTACAGCGTTCCCGGTAAGCCGGCGACGCTCTCGGTCACGGCAGCCACGGGCCTCTACAGCTACTTCGTGTCTGACAAGATCACCGTCGAGTACCGCTACAAAGTGATGGGGAAGTAGCCGATCATCATCACGACGAGACGAAGCCCGCACCTCGAGGTGCGGGCTTCGTCTCGTCGGTCGCGGGAAGTCAGTTCGGGTACTCGCCGCGCTTGACCTGCGGCTTCGGGAGGCGCATGAAGCGCATCTGCACCGACCGCATCGCGGCGTACCAGCCGAGGCCCTTCTCGCGACGGTCGCCCCACTTGGCGGCAGCCAGCTTCTTCACCTTGCGGGAGAGGAGCGCCATGTCGGCGACCACGAACAGCAGGTAGGCCCAGAGTCCGACGTAGGCGTAGAACACGATCGCCGTGTTGGGAACGAGGGCGAAAAGGATGACGATCACCAGCAGCGGCATGATGAGCTCACCGAAGTGCCATCCGGCATCGGTGTAGTCGCGGGCGAATCGGCGCTGGGGTCCGCGGTCCCGGGGAGTCAGGTACCGCTCGTCCCCGTTCGCCATGCCGACGCGGGCCTTCTCGCGCTGTGCAGCGAGCTCCGCCTTCGCGCGTGCGCGCGCCTCCTTCGTGTTGGCGACGAGGGGCCGCTTGCGCGCCGCTTCCTGCTCGGCGCGCGTCGGCGTCGGGCGGTTCTTCCCCGAGCCGGCGGGGGCGTCGGGGGTGGTGTCAGCGGGGGGCGGTGTCTTTGCCACGGGGCGGTTCCTCGGAATCGGCGAAAAAGGCGTGCCCCATAAGATTACCCGCATGACTTCCGACACCACCCGGTCCGCTGCGGTGCGGGAGGCGGCCCTCACCCAGGTCCCCGCCGCTCTCGCCGATCTGGGAGCCCTCGTCCGCATCCCCTCCGTCGCCTTCCCCGGGTTCGATCGGTCCGAAGTGCAGCGCAGCGCCGAGGCGGTGAAGGCTCTGGTCGACGATCTCGGCATCTTCGAGCGGGTCGAGATCAAGACCGCTGTCGTCCCCGAGACGGGGGAGGAGGGGATGCCGGCCGTCCTTGCGACCCGAGCGCCTCGGAACGGTCGGCCCACGATCCTGCTCTACGCGCACCACGACGTGCAGCCCGTCGGCGATGAGTCGCTGTGGGAGTCGCCGCCCTTCGAGCCGACGCTCCGCGACGGTCGGATCTACGGTCGCGGCGCCGCCGACGACAAGGCCGGGATCATGGCTCACCTGGGTGCGCTCCGCGCGCTGAAAGAGGCGCTCGGTGACGACTTCGACCTCGGTGTGAACCTGTTCTTCGAGGGCGAGGAGGAGGCGGGATCCGCGTCCTTCGCGCAGTTCCTGAGCGACAACGCCGATGCGCTCCGTGCCGATGTCATCGTCGTCGCGGATTCGGGCAACTGGGACTCCGAGACCCCGGCGCTGACGGTGTCGCTGCGCGGCAACGCGCGCTTCACTCTCGACATCGAGACGCTCGACCATGCCTCGCATTCGGGGATGTTCGGCGGGGCCGTTCCGGACGCGATGATGGCGGCCGTCACTCTTCTGGCGACCCTCTGGGACGAGGATGGTGCCGTGGCGGTCGAGGGACTGGAGTCCCGGGATGCCACGACCCCGCCCTATACCGAGGAGACGCTTCGGAGCGAAGCAGGACTGCCGGACGGAGTCTCGCCCATCGGGCGCGACGAGATCCTGAGCCGAATCTGGAACAAGCCGTCCATCACCATCACGGGGATAGACGCGCCGAGTGTCCGCAACGCCTCCAACACCCTGTCGCCGAAGGTCTCCGTCGTCATCAGCACCCGGGTCGCGCCGGGTCAGGCGGCGTCGGAGGCGTTCGACGCGATCGAGGCGCACCTGCGCGCGCACGCGCCGTTCGGAGCGCGCGTGGGTTTCCGCGACGTCGACTTCGGCAACCCTTTCCTCGTCGACACCTCGGGTCCGGCCGTCGAGAAGGCGCGCGCCGCTCTCGAGAGCGGATACGGCCGCACCCCTGTCGACATCGGCGTGGGCGGGTCCATCCCGTTCATCGCGGACCTCGTCCGGGAGTTCCCGGGCGCGGAAATCCTCGTGACCGGTGTGGAAGACCCTCACGCGCGGGCGCACAGTCCGAACGAATCGCTCCACGTCGACACGTTCCGCCACGCGCTGCTGTCCGAGGCGCTTCTGCTGGAATCCCTCGACGCGTCCGACTGATCCGCGCGAGCGGATCCCCGCGTCGCCGGGCCGGACCGTGCGACGAGACGTAGAATCGACTCAGCACGCCGCCCCCGTTCCTGAAGAGCACTGGCGGCCCGACCATGGGGAGAGTCATGACCGACATCGCCACGCAGTCCACCGAGACCGTTCCCGCGCACGGCGTCGCCCTCACCGAGGCAGCGTCCGACAAGGTGAAGAGCCTGCTCTCGCAGGAGAACCGTGACGACCTGCGCCTGCGCGTGGCCGTGCAGCCGGGCGGATGCTCGGGCCTGATCTACCAGCTCTACTTCGACGAGCGTTACCTCGACGGTGACAAGACGGTCGACTTCGACGGCGTCGAGGTGATCGTCGACGACATGTCGGTGCCGTACCTCGACGGCGCGAAGATCGATTTCAAGGACACGATCTCGGAGCAGGGCTTCACGATCGACAACCCGAATGCTGCGGGCAGCTGCGCCTGCGGCGACAGCTTCCACTGATCCATCCCAGGTTCCCTCCCGGGGCCCGGCATCCTGAGCGGATGGCCGGAATCCCGTAAGAGGTTGCCCTAGACTGGCATGAGTCTGACCTTCATGTCCCCGAAAGGTGCACCGTGCGCGTCAACCGCCGACTCCGTTGGGTAGCCCTCCCGCTCGCGATCGCCTCCGCGGTCACGCTTGCGGCGTGCAGCCCCACGACAGCGAACGGCTTCCTCCCCGGCTTCGACGAGGGAGGCGGGCAGGCGACGAACCACACGTCGATGATCGCGGGCCTCTGGACCACGTCGTGGATCGTCGTCCTCGCCGTCGGTGTGATCACGTGGGCCCTGATGGGCTGGGCGGCGATCGCCTACCGTCGGCGCAAGGGGCAGTCGGGTCTTCCCGTCCAGCTGCGTTACAACATGCCGATCGAGATGTTCTTCACGATCACTCCGGTCATCCTCGTCCTGGGCTTCTTCGCCTTCACGGCGCGGGATCAGGCGATCCTCGAGACGCAGTACGAGAACCCCGACGTGTGCGTCACGGCGATCGGCAAGCAGTGGGCGTGGGACTTCCAGTACAACGGCAACAACTGCGATGACCCGCAGGACCCGGTGTGGACCATGGGCGTCCAGGCGCAGACCGACGCCGAGGGCAACATCACCAACGACATCCCCGAGCTCGTTCTGCCTGTGAACAAGAAGGTCACGCTGCAGCTCGAATCGCGCGACGTCATCCACTCGTTCTGGATCGTGGACTTCCTCTACAAGAAGGACATGTACCCCGGTCGCGAGAACTACTGGTCCTTCGAGCCCACGAAGGAAGGCACGTTCGTCGGCAAGTGCGCCGAGCTGTGCGGCCAGTACCACTCGATGATGCTCTTCAACGTGAAGGTCGTCTCCGAGTCCGAGTACGAGAACTACATCGCGTCGCTGAAGGCAAAGGGTCAGACCGGCGACATCGACGACGCATTCGACCGGCAACAGAACGCGCCCGGCACCGGCGCGCCCGCCGCTGAGGGAGCACACAACTGATGGCCACCATCGCACCTCCGGCCCCGACGCTTCCCCCTCGCCAGGCTGCGCTCCTCAGCAGCTCGCGCGTCGAGCACAAGGGCAACATCGTCGTCAAGTGGATCACCTCCACCGACCACAAGACGATCGGGTACATGTACCTGATCGCCTCGGTCCTGTTCTTCATGCTCGGTGGCGTCATGGCCCTGATCATCCGTGCCGAGCTCTTCGAGCCCGGCATGCAGATCGTGCCGACGAAGGAGCAGTACAACCAGCTCTTCACGATGCACGGCACGATCATGCTGCTGATGTTCGCGACGCCGTTGTTCGCAGGTTTCGCCAACGCGCTGCTGCCCCTGCAGATCGGTGCTCCCGACGTGGCGTTCCCGCGTCTGAACGCGTTCGCGTTCTGGCTCTTCACCTTCGGATCGACGATCGCCGTCGCCGGCTTCCTCACCCCGCAGGGTGCAGCGGCCTTCGGGTGGTTCGCTTACCAGCCGCTGGCAGGCGAGAGCTTCAGCCCCGGCGCCGGTGGTGACCTGTGGATGCTGGGTCTCGGCATGAGTGGTTTCGGCACGATCCTCGGTGGTGTCAACTTCATCACCACGATCATGACGATGCGAGCACCCGGTATGACGATGTGGCGTATGCCGATCTTCAGCTGGAACACCCTCGTCACCAGCATCCTGATCCTCATGGCGTTCCCGGTCCTCGCGGCGGCGATCTTCGCAGCTGCGGCGGACCGCATCCTCGGCGCTCACATCTACGACCCGGCCAACGGCGGCGTCCTGCTCTGGCAGCACCTCTTCTGGTTCTTCGGACACCCCGAGGTCTACATCATCGCCCTGCCGTTCTTCGGCATCGTGTCGGAGATCTTCCCGGTGTTCAGTCGCAAGCCGATCTTCGGATACAAGACCCTCGTCTACGCGACGATCGCGATCGCCGCACTCTCCGTCTCGGTGTGGGCCCACCACATGTACGTCACCGGCGCGGTCCTCCTGCCGTTCTTCGCGCTGATGACGATGCTCATCGCCGTCCCGACGGGCGTGAAGATCTTCAACTGGATCGGCACGATGTGGCGAGGTTCGATCACCTTCGAGACCCCGATGGTTTTCGCGCTCGGCTTCCTCGTCTCCTTCGTCTTCGGTGGTCTGACCGGCATCATCCTGTCGTCGCCCCCGCTCGACTTCCATGTGTCGGACTCGTACTTCGTCGTCGCGCACTTCCACTACGTCGTCTTCGGCACCGTCGTGTTCGCGATGTTCGCCGGCTTCTACTTCTGGTGGCCCAAGTGGACCGGCAAGATGCTCAACGAACGTCTCGGCCTCGTGCACTTCTGGCTGCTGTTCATCGGATTCCACATGACCTTCCTCATCCAGCACTGGCTGGGAGCGGACGGCATGGTCCGCCGCTACGCGGACTACTCGGCAGCGGACGGATGGACCTGGCAGAACCAGGTCTCGACGATCGGGTCGATGATCCTCGCGGCATCCATGGTTCCGTTCCTCTTGAACGTCTGGATCACGGCTCGAACCGCACCGCGCGTCACGGTCAACGACCCGTGGGGCTACGGTGGCTCGCTCGAGTGGGCGACCAGCTGCCCGCCGCCGCGTCACAACTTCACGTCGATCCCGCGGATCCGCAGCGAGCGGCCCGCCTTCGACCTGAACCACCCCGAAGCCGGCATCCCCGTCGGCGTGGGTCCTGCGAAGGACGCACCCGACGCCCCGGTGGTCGATCTGTCGAACGGTGAGGTCAAGTAAGTGAAGACCAACGTCAACCTCTGGTGGGTGCTGTCGGCGTTCTTCGCCCTCGTCGCCGTCGTGTACGTCGGGTGGAACATCCTGGCCCACCCGCAGCTGCCGGTGTTCAACCGGATCGAGTGGGTCGGATCCGTCGGCCTGGTCTTCGTGACGATGATGGCCGCGATGATCGCGTTCTACTCCAGCCGCGTCGAGAAGGCTCAGGGCGGCACGCTGCCCGAGGACTCGCTGACGGCGGACATCGATGACGGTGACCCCGAGATGGGGGAGTTCTCGCCCTGGTCCTGGTGGCCCCTCGTCCTCGCGGGCTCGGCAGCGATCGCCTTCATCGGGCTGGCTGTCGGAGAGTTCATGATCCCGATCGGCGTCGGCATCTTCGTCGTCGCCATCGTCGGCTGGGTTTACGAGTACTACCGGGGTTACTTCGCCCGCTGAGCCTCGCGTCTTCACGCAGGCGTCAGTTCGGACGTCAGTTCCCTTCTTCTCACAACGCCGTCCGCCGCAACCGTGGCGGACGGCGTTGGCGTTCGTCCGTACCGCGATCTCGTTTCGGCCGCGGATGCACGACCTCAGCGCCGTGGCTGCTGGGCACCGAAGG
>Ga0207791_1000509_pt1 | contig 10180 bp, 8 predicted proteins | sample HigsolmetaGSP16D_FD_184844 | JGI IMG/M metagenome (GOLD analysis project Ga0207791, IMG submission 184844) | High solid enriched microbial communities from the Joint BioEnergy Institute, USA - SP1-6-D (SPAdes) | ecosystem: Engineered > Bioreactor > SSF (Solid state fermentation) > Aerobic >...
GGCTCCAAGCGGCAATGGCGCGCCAGCTCCTCTCCCAACGGGAGAGGGCTCCAAGCGGCAATGGCGTGCCAGCCACGCTCCCAGCGGGAGAGCGCTCAAAGCGGTGTGGCGCCGACCCCTCTCCCAACCCGAGTGCGGCGTCACGCGGTGATGGCGCGTACCGAGTCGCCCATCGCGCGCCGCGCCGATGCCACACTCCGCGCATGTCGAATCACGACCTGCACATCGGCCTGTGGATCCTCGTGGCCGACTGGCTGATCCGGATCGCCGCCCTGCTGTGGATTCCCGCACGCACGCGGCCGTCGGCGGCGCGCAGCTGGCTGCTGCTGATCGGATTCGTGCCGCTGCTCGGCCTGCCCGCCTACCTGCTGCTCGGTCATCCCTGGCTGTCGCGCGAGCGGCGTGACCGGCAGGCACGCGCGTCGCGCCTGATCCGCCAGCGCCAGGTGCCGCTGACGGTGCTGCGTTGGCACCCCGGGGACGCAGCCTTGCCCCAGGCCGAGATCGCGCGGCTCGCCGAGCGCCTCGGCGACTTCATGCCGACCAACGGCAACGCCGTCGAACTGCTCGACGATTACGCCGGCGCGGTGCAGCGCCTGGTCGACGACATCGACGCGGCCGTGCGCGAAGTCCACCTGCTCTACTACCTGATGCACGACGACGCCACCGGCCGGGCGGTGGCGGAGGCCCTGCTGCGCGCGGCGCGGCGCGGCGTCCGGTGCCGGCTGCTGCTCGACGCGGTAGGCGCCAAGCCGGGACTGCGGGCATTCGGCGGCGCGTTGCGCAATGCCGGCATCCACGTCCGCGCCACCCTGGCCGGCGGTCTGGCGTGGCGCCGCAGCGCGCGCATGGACCTGCGCAACCATCGCAAGATCGCCGTGATCGACGGGCGCCTGGCGTTGACCGGCTCGCAGAACCTCGCCGATCCGCACTTCGTGCCGGAGCGCCCCAATCGCGAGGTCGTGGCGCGGGTGCGCGGGCCGGTGGTGGCGCAGCTGCAGGCGCTGTTCGCCAGCGACTGGTACATCGAGACGGGCGAGGTGCTCGAGGTCGACCCACCGCCGATCGCCCCCAGCGGCACGGTGCCGGCGCAGTTGCTGCCCAGCGGTCCGGCCTATCCGTTCGAGAACGCGCGCGATGCGTTCGTCGCCCTGGTGCAGCGCGCGCGTCGGCGCGCGGTGCTGGTCACGCCGTACTTCGTACCCGACGAGGCGACGCTCGGCGCGCTGCGCATCGCCGCGCTGTCGGGCGTGACCGTGCAGCTGATCCTCTCGGGCCCCAACAACCAGCGGCTCACCGCGTGGGCGCAGGCCGGTTTCTACGACGAGCTGCTGGCCGCCGGCGTGCGCATCGCGCTGTACCGGCCGGGCTTCCTGCATGCCAAGCACCTGAGCATCGACGAGGACATCGCCCTCGTCGGATCGAGCAACCTCGACATCCGCAGCTTCATGCTCAATGCCGAGGCCGGCCTGCTGTGTTTCGATCCCGGCGTGGTGGCGCGGTTGCGCGACATCGAAGCGGATTACCTGCGCCAGTCGGATCCGCTCGATGCCGACCGCTGGCGCAGGCGGCCCGCGTGGCGTCGCAGCGTCGAAGGTATCGCGCGGCTGGCCGATTCGTTCCTGTAGCCGTGGGCGCGCGCGTCAGGACGCCACGGGATCAGAACCCGCCGCCAGCATCCAGCCAGGCCTGCTCGTCAGGCGTGTTCGTGCGTCCCAGCGCGCGGTTGCGGTGCGGGAAACGACCGAAGCGCTCGATGACATCCAGGTGCGCCTGCGCGTACCTGCGGTACTCGTCGTGGTCGACGTCGGCGAACAGCGCGACCGAGCGGTGCTGGTCGGCCAGGTCTTCGGAGTGCTCGTAGGGCAGGTAGACGAATCCGCGCAGATCGGCCTCGAAGATGCAGTCGAAGCCCGCCTCGATCATCCGCCCGGCGTAGTGGCGCGCCAGCGGATCGGTCGCGAAGGCGTGCGCGCTGTCGCGGAAGATGTTGCGTGGAATCTGGTCGAGCAGGATCAGCAGCGCCAGTCCGCCCTCGGCGGTGTCCAGCCAGTGCTCCAGCTCGCGGCGCCCGGCGACGAAATGCGCCTGCCGGAAACGTGCATCGCATTCCCGGTCGAACGCATCGCCGCCCTGGAACCAGTTCTGCATGCCGGCCTCGCGCCAGAAGGCGACGACGGCCCGGGGTGTGGTGATGTCCATGCGCCGCAGCCTAGCGCGCGACGATTGCGCCTGCACGGCGCCGGCGGCTCCGTGCGGCCCTATACTCGGCGCGATTCCCACTACCGGAGTGCGCCATGACGCGTCGCCTGTTCCGCCTGTTGCCTGCCCTCGTCGTCCTGACCGGCGTGATGCTGCTGGCCGCCTGCCAGCGCGGGGAGGCCGACAAGGCCATGCTCCAGGCGCCTGCGGTCGGCGATGTCTACGCCGCGGAACTGAGCGCGTTCTCCGACTACGAGTTCAAGGACGACGTCCAGAAGCCGATCAACCCGGCGTACGGTTTGCTCAAGGTGGTCGCCGCGGATGCCAACGGCGTCGTGGTCGTCACCGAGAACGCCGCATCGGCCGACAAGTCGGTGTCGCGCGCCGACCTGCGCGGCGATCTGTCGACGATCCAGTTCGACGACAGCGAGCAGATCCGCATTTCGACCGCCGATCTCGCCAAGGCCCACGAGGACGGGCGGATCTACGCGATGAAGCGTCCCGGCGCCCCCTGATCCCGCGTCACCCGTATCGACACGAAAAAGCCCGGCGCAAGCCGGGCTTTTTCGTGGGCGCGCGTGCCGCCACGACGAGGGCGACGCGCTACTCGTCGAAGCGCAGGTGCCGCACCGACTTGCCGTGCCGTCGGATCAGTTTCAGCGCCTCGATGCCGATGGTGATGTGGCGCTCGACGAAGTCCGCACTGACCTTCGCATCCGACGCCTCGGTCTTGACGCCTTCGGGGATCATCGGCTGGTCGCTGACCAGCAGCAGCGCGCCCGATGGAATACGGTTGGCGAAGCCGGCGGCGAACACCGTCGCGGTCTCCATGTCGATCGCCATGCAGCGCATCATCCGCAGCCGCTCCTTGAAGGCGGCATCGTGTTCCCAGACGCGGCGGTTGGTCGTGTAGACGGTGCCGGTCCAGTAGTCGTGGCCGAGGTCGCGGATCATCGTCGAGACCGCACGCTGCAGCGCGAACGCCGGCAGCGCCGGGACTTCAGGCAGCAGATAGTCGCTGCTGGTGCCCTCGCCGCGGATCGCCGCGATCGGCAGCACCAGATCGCCGAGCTGGTTCTTGCGTTTGAGCCCACCACACTTGCCCAGGAACAGCACCGCCTTGGGCATGATCGCCGACAGCAGGTCCATCATCGTCGCGGCGTTGGGGCTGCCCATGCCGAAGTTGATCATGGTGATGCCGTCGGCCGTGGCGCTGGGCATCGGCCGGTCCAGGCCCACGACCTCGGCGCCGGTGAGCCGGGCGAAATGGTGCAGGTAGCCGCCGAAATTGGTCAGCAGGATGTGTTCGCCGAACTGGTCGAGCGGCACGCCGGTATAGCGCGGCAGCCAGTTGCCGACGATCTCTTCTTTCTCTTTCATCGTCTTCTTCTCCGTGTACGCGGCCATTCTCGCATGTGGCCCGCGGCCCTTCGCGGAACGCGCCGCTGGTCCCAGCGCGCGCCGCACGGCCGCGGGTACACTCGGACGCTGTCGCACGCCGCCTCGCCGGCGTGCCGGGGAAATCCATCCGTCCATACGCTTTCGGGGAGTTGCCGATGTCCCGCCTGTTGTCCGCCGCGCTCGCGGTCGCGCTCTTCGGTGGCTGCGCCACCACGTCCACGTCCGGCAAGCCTGCCGCGACGTCCGATTCCCCGCACGTCGGCGGCGCCGCCTACGCCAGCACCTACGTGCCGATCGCGTCCGCGCCGACACTGATCACCAACGCCACCGTGCTGATCGGTGACGGCCAGCGCCTCGAAGGCGCCGACGTGCTGCTGCAGGACGGCCGCGTCGCCGCGGTCGGCAACGGCCTGCAGGCACCGGCGAACGCGCAGCGCGTCGACGGCACCGGCAAGTGGGTCACGCCCGGCATCATCGACGTGCACTCGCATCTGGGCGTGTACCCGAGCCCCGGCGCCAGTGCGCACAGCGACGGCAACGAGATGACCGCGCCCAATACCGCCCAGGTCTGGGCCGAGCATTCGGTCTGGCCGCAGGATCCGGGCTTCGCCGCGGCGCTCGCCGGCGGCGTCACCTCGCTGCAGATCCTGCCCGGCTCGGCGAACCTGATCGGCGGCCGCGGCGTGACGCTCAAGAACGTGGCCGCGACGATGGTCACCGACATGAAGTTTCCCGGCGCGCCCTATGGCCTGAAGATGGCCTGCGGCGAAAACCCCAAGCGCGTCTACGGCCAGAAGGGCGGCCCGGCGACGCGCATGGGCAACGTGGCCGGCTATCGCGCGGCCCTGATCGACGCGGCCGAATACCGCCGCAAGCAGGCCGGTGATTCGCCCGGCAAGCGCGACCTCAAGGTCGAGACGATGGCCGGCGCGATGGATGGCGACATCCTCGTGCACATCCACTGCTACCGCGCCGACGAAATGGCGCAGATGCTCGATCTCGCCAAGGAGTTCGACTTCAAGGTCACCGCCTTCCACCACGGCGTGGAGGCCTACAAGATCGCCGACCGTCTCGCCGCCGAGGGTGTCTGCGGCGCGCTGTGGGCCGACTGGTGGGGCTTCAAGATGGAGGCCTTCGACGGCATCCAGGAGAACATCGCGATCGTCGACCGCGCGCCGGGCGGTTGCGCGATCGTGCATTCCGATTCCGACGAGGGCATCCAGCGCCTCAACCAGGAAGCGGCCAAGGTCATGGCATCCGCGCATCGCGCCGGCATCGAGATCACGCCCGAACACGCGATCCGCTGGCTGACCGAGAACGCGGCGAAGTCGCTCGGCGTGCTCGACCAGACCGGCACGCTCGCCGCCGGCAAGATGGGCGACGTGGTGCTGTGGAACGGCAACCCCTTTACCGTCTACGCGCTCGCCGAGCAGGTGTGGATCGACGGCGCGCACGTGTACGACCGCAGCGATCGCACGCGCCAGCCGGTGTCGGATTTCATGCTCGGCCAGGGCGCCGCCGCCAATGGAGGTGCCCGATGAGCCGCCGTCTGCCAGGCGCGATGGCGCGCCTGCTGGTCACCGGCGCACTGATCGCGGCGACCCTGCCCGTCGCCGCGCAGTCGGTGCTGATCCGTGGCGCAACCGTGCACACCGCCGGCGCGCAGGGTTCGCTGCAGAACACAGACGTGCTGGTGCGCAACGGCCGCATCGCCGGCATCGGCGCGGGCCTGTCCGCGGGCGATGCACAGATCGTCGAAGCCAATGGACGTCCGCTGACGCCGACGCTGTTCGGCGGCGTGACCGGCATCGGCATCGAGGAAGTCTCCGGCGAAAGCGGCACGCGCGACGACCGACTGTCGCTCGGCGAACGCAGCGACATGGCCGTGCGCCCCGAGTTCGACGTCACGCTGGCGTTCAATCCCGACTCGATCGTGATTCCGGTCGCGCGCGTCGAAGGCATCGGCTTCACGCTGATCTCGGCCGGCAGCGCGAGTTCGATCATCGGCGGCCAGGGCGCGGTGATGCGCCTCGACGGCAGCGTCGATCCGGCCGGCCCGAAGGTGCTGTATCTGTCGCTCGGTGCCGACGGTGCAGAGCAGAGCGGGTCCTCGCGCGCCGCGCAGTGGATGGTGCTGGACCAGTTGATCGACGAAGCGCGTGGTCGTCTGCCGGCCGATTCGCACGTCGCCGCGCTCACGCCCGCGGGCAAGCGCGCACTGGCGCCTTACCTCGACGGTCGCGGCACGATCGTCGTCGGCGTCAATCGCGCGTCCGACATCCGCCAGCTGCTGCGCTGGTCCAGGCGCCACGACCTGCGCATCGCGATCCGCGGCGGCGCCGAAGGCTGGCGCGTCGCCTCGGACATCGCCGCGGCCAATGTGCCGGTGTTCGTCGATCCGCTGGTGAACCTGCCGTCGGACTTCGACCAGATCGGCGCGACGCTCGAGAACGCCGCACGCCTGCAGGCCGCCGGCGTGCGCGTCGGCTTCGCCCAGGCCAGCGACGCCTCGCACAACGCGCGCAAGCTGCGTCAGCTCGCCGGCAACGCCGTCGCGCACGGACTGCCGTGGGATGCAGGCCTCGCCGGCCTGACGCGCGTGCCGGCGGAAACGTTCGGTGTCGGCGACTCCATCGGCACGATCGCGGTCGGCCGGACTGCAGACCTAGTGCTGTGGTCGGGCGATCCGTTGGACGTCACCAGCACCGCCGACCAGGTCTGGTTCGACGGTCGCGCGATCGAGATGCGCTCACGTCAGACGGAACTGCGGGATCGGTATCTGCCGCAGGCGACGCCGGCCAAGGAAGGCGGGATGCCGCGGGCGTATCGGGTGCGCTGAGTGACCTGCGTCGCAGCTTGGAGCACCTCTCCCTCCGGGAGAGGTCGATGCGCGCAGCGCATCGGGTGAGGGCGAGGCGCGCGAGGCTGTTCGACGCGGAGAGCGCCCTCATCCGGCCCTTCGGGCCACTTTCTCCCGAAGGGAGAAAGACTCGTCACAGTTGGCGTGAGGTCAACGCGCGTCCGGTGGAATCCCGTCCAGATCCGGATCCACCGCCAGCTTGCCGGCGATCAACACCGCCTGGGTGCGGTTCGACGCGCCGAGCTTGCGCAGCACGGCAGTCATGTGTGCCTTGACCGTCGCTTCCGACACGCCCAGTTCGTAGGCGATCTGCTTGTTGAGCATGCCGTCGCCGAGCATCTGCAGCACGCGGAATTGCTGCGGCGTGAGATCGCGCAGGCGCGACGCGACATCGTGTTCGCCGGCCGTCACGGCCGGTGCGGAGATCGCGGCTTCTGGCACGAAGCGGTCACCATCGAGCACCTGCGCCACCGCGCGCGCCAGGGTTTCGGCGTCGGCGGACTTGGGCACGAAACCCGACGCGCCGTGGTCGAGTGCGCGACGCATCACCGCCGGCTCTTCGCGCGCGGACACCATCAACACCGGCAGTTGTGGGAACTGTGCGCGCAGATGCACCAGCGCGCTGAAGCCGTGCACGCCGGGCATGTTGAGATCGAGCATCAGCAGGTCGGCGTCCGGTTCGGACTCGACCATCGCGTACAGCGCATCGACGTTGTGCGCCTCGCGCAGTCGCGCATCGGGCACGGCGCGGGCAATGGCGCCGCGCAGGGCTTCGCGGAACAGCGGGTGATCGTCGGCGATCAGCAGGGTGGTCATCGGAGCGGAGATCGTTCCATCGTCAGTGTGAGGTCGCATCGCCGTGACCCGTGGGAGACCGGCGGGCGCGCCACGGGTTCGCGGCGCGCCCGGCAGTGTCAGCCGCCCGGGATGTACCGCTCCTTGACCAGCGAGTCGACGACCGAGGGGTCGGCCAGCGTGCTGGTGTCGCCGAGCTGGTCGGGCGCGTTCTCGGCGATCTTGCGCAGGATGCGGCGCATGATCTTGCCCGAGCGCGTCTTCGGCAGACCCGGCGCCCACTGGATGTGGTCGGGCGACGCGGTCGGGCCGATCTCGCTGCGCACGTGCTTGACCAGTTCCTTGCGCAGGTCCTCGCTGTATTCCTCGCCGGCCTTGAGCGTCACATAGGCATAGATGCCCTGACCCTTGATGTCGTGCGGGAAGCCGACGACCGCGGCCTCGGCGACCTTCGGATGCAGCACCAGCGCACTTTCGAGTTCGGCGGTGCCGATGCGGTGACCGGACACGTTGATGACGTCGTCGACGCGGCCGGTGATCCAGTAGTAGCCATCCTCGTCGCGGCGGCAGCCGTCACCGGTGAAGTAGCTGCCCGGATACGCCTTGAAGTAGGTGTCGATGAAGCGCTGATGGTCGCCGTAGACGCTGCGCATCTGGCCGGGCCAGGAATCGGTGATGACGAGGTTGCCTTCCGTCGCACCTTCGAGCACGGTGCCGTTGGCATCGACCAGCGCCGGCTGCACGCCGAAGAACGGCTTGGTCGCAGAACCCGGCTTGGTGTCGATCGCGCCGGGCAGCGGCGAAATCAGAATGCCGCCGGTCTCGGTCTGCCACCAGGTGTCGACGATCGGGCAACGGCCGTCGCCGACGACTTCGGAGTACCAGCGCCAGGCTTCGGGATTGATCGGCTCGCCGACGCTGCCGAGCAGGCGCAGCGACTTGCGCGAGGTCTTCTTGACCGGCGCTTCGCCCTCGCGCATCAGCGCGCGGATCGCCGTGGGCGCGGTGTAGAAGATCGTGACCTGGTGCTTGTCGATGACGTTCCAGAAGCGCGAGACGTCGGGATAGTTCGGCACGCCCTCGAAGATCAGCGAGGTCGCGGCGTTCGCCAGCGGGCCGTAGACGATGTAGCTGTGGCCGGTCACCCAGCCGACGTCGGCCGTACACCAGTACACGTCGTCATCGCGCAGGTCGAAGATCGCCTGGTGCGTGTAGCTGGCGAACAGCAGATAGCCGCCAGTGGTGTGCAGCACACCCTTCGGCTTGCCGGTCGAACCGGAGGTGTAGAGGATGAAAAGCGGGTCTTCCGCGTTCATGCGCTCCGGTTCACAGATGTCGGGCTGGTCGTCGACGACGGCGTCGTACCAGCGGTCGCGCGGCATCTGCATGTCGACCGCGCCACCGGTGTGGCGCACGACGAGCACGGTCTCGACGGTGTTCGTGCCCGGCAGCTTCAGCGCCGCATCGACGTTCGCCTTCAGCGGCACGCTCTTGCCGCCGCGCAGGCCTTCGTCGGCGGTGATGATGAGCTTGCTGCCGCAATCGGAGACGCGGTCGGCGATCGAGTTCGGCGAAAAACCACCGAAGACCACGCAATGCACCGCGCCGATGCGCGCGCAGGCCAGCATCGCGACGGCGGCCTCGACGATCATCGGCAGATAGATCGTGACCCGGTCGCCCTTGCCGACGCCGAGATTGCGCAGCGCGTTGGCGAGCCTGCAGACGCGCGCATGCAGGTCGCGGTAGCTGACGTGCAGCGCGTCGGTGTCGGGGCTGTCGCCTTCCCAGATCAGCGCGGTCTTGTCGCCCTTGCTCGCCAGGTGCCGGTCGAGGCAGTTGACGCTGACGTTGAGCTCGCCGTCCTCGAACCAGCGGATGCGGAAGTCCTCGAGGTCGTAGCTGACGTTGCGGATCTTCGTCGGCGCCTTGAACCAGTCGAGCCGCTGCGCGGCCTCACGCCAGAACCCGTCCGGGTCCTGCACCGAGCGCGCGTAATCGCGCGCATAGGCCTCGGCGGTGATCGTGTCGGGACCGGCGAAACCGGCCGGCACCGGATGGACTTCTGCAGAGCTGGACATCGTGGAGACCTCTGTCGAACACGTCGGGCCAGTGTGCCGGATTCGCCTGTGCGCATCGTCAGACCTTGGTCTAACCGGTGCGTGCGGGTATCGACCAAAGGGGAATGGGCGCGGGCCGGCGCAACGTGCAGTCTGCGTGAAACGGACCGCCGCGCCTGCGGCCGGCCGCCTGTTCCGCCTGGCACACCTGGCTTGAAGTCCATCCCTTGGGAGGGGAGACCCGATGACACAGATCAAACCGGCACGTCCGCGCCTTCTGGCCGCCGCCGTGCTCGCCGCGCTCACCCTGCCCGGCGTCGCGTTCGCGCAGACCGCCAAGGAACGCGAGCTCGAAGCCCGCGTCGCCCAGCTCGAGGCGATGGTCCAGCAGCTGGTGACGCAACAGCAGCAGACCGACACCGTGGTGACCGAAGTGCGCACCGCGCAGGCTGCCCAGCCCGCACCGGCCCCCGCGGGCACCGGCGCCGCGGCGCCGATCCAGGCGACGACGATCACCCCGACCGCCAACCCCGGCACCAAGTTCACCGTGGGCGGCATGATCCGCACCGATGCGATGGTCACCAAGACCACCGACGGCGACATCGCGAAGGGCACCGCGGGCCGCGACTTCTACGTGCCCGGCGCGATTCCGGTCGGCGGCAATGCACCCGACACCTACTCCGATGCGCACCTGAAGTTCTCGCGCCTGTGGTTCGACGCCAGTACGGTGCTCGATTCGGGCGACAAGCTCGGCGCCCGCGTCGAACTCGACTTCTTCGGCGGCGCGCTCGGCAACTCGGCGGCCACCAACACCTACGGCGCGACCCTGCGCCACGCCTACCTGACCTACAACAACTGGCTGGTC
>Ga0207791_1000510_pt1 | contig 10155 bp, 5 predicted proteins | sample HigsolmetaGSP16D_FD_184844 | JGI IMG/M metagenome (GOLD analysis project Ga0207791, IMG submission 184844) | High solid enriched microbial communities from the Joint BioEnergy Institute, USA - SP1-6-D (SPAdes) | ecosystem: Engineered > Bioreactor > SSF (Solid state fermentation) > Aerobic >...
CAATCATGAGACGTTTTACGGTGAACTCATTGTCGATCAGTGCAATCACGATGTCTTCATGCTTGGCTTCAATGCTCCGGTCTATAATCAGTTCATCATCAATCTCAATACCTGCATCTCTCATGGAAAGTGAAGCTACTTTCACAACGAATGTTGCAGCTTCATTTTTAATGAGGTGTTCATTCATGTCTAGTGTTTTGTCGATGTAGTCCTGAGCAGGGGAGGGAAAACCAGCAGCAACTTTTTCTGAAGCCAAAGGAATATGCATAGTGGTGCTTGGATCTACTAATTTGATTGAAGCCACATCATTGAATTTAGGTTTAGTTGAACTAGACAAGTAATTCTTGATTTCAATCACCCGAGACTCAGGTACACGGACGACCTTTGTTGGCTCATCATATAAAGGCTTTCTTCCTGCACCTTCTCTATTGCCACCCCTTTGTCCAATCATTATCGTAATCTCCCCTTGGTTTGAGTTTGAATTTGTAACTTTATCAAATGGTATGCGATAGGATTTAGCTAAGGCAATGAAATTACGATGAATGGTTTAGGCAACTCATTGAATGATGTTCCATTGATCAGAGCTCTACGATGTCAACTTAGAGATCAAATAGGGCGAGAAGGATTGCCGCCCTCCTAGGCGGTATTTTGGGATAACCCATTAACTAAACCCCAAATCAAAGGAAATCAACATGAAAATTACACCTACCCATGTCAGTTTGAGCCAAGACGAAATTTATGACGCAATTATGATGTACCTCAATGAATCAGGTATTCACACGTCTAACCGAATTGACATCATAGGCGTTCTGCCAAGATCAATAACCGTGTCTCGGGTTAGAGACGACAGAGTGTATCTGCAGTGCCCATTGGACCTAAGGGTAAACCAAAAGTTTTGAGAAAATTGCTCACATTAGTATGAGGGTAGGGTTCTTACATCTGAACACCCCATGGGGGAGACTACCCCCCGGGGTACAACTCAGAAAAAGGATTCTTACCCAACACAAAACACATTAGTATTTTGAGACAGTTTTCAAGATAGGATAAATTGTCTGATCTAGTTCTGATGCTATTACTTCAATTCATGAAATGCTCAACTCACTGTTGTACTTCAATGTGGTGATCTTCACAGATGAAGCCATGAGTGTTAGGTGCAGTTGATCTAGCCATTGGATAGGCTAAACCAAGATAGGATAATACAAGATAGGATAATCAAAGAAAGGAGTAACCCTCCGATGAGCCACACTTTTTCTAATTCATTAATACCGCGATAGTGTCCACTACATTTTAAGTGGGCACCTATTTATGGATTTAACGACGGTTATAGACAGCACGTCACTGGCGTGCTGAGAAGGTTGCCGACACATAAAGTGACCAAGATTGAGGAAGTACTGCCACATCGCTGTAAATCCAACCCAAGTTAAAAAATAGCGATGGGGTTTAGCGGATGCTTCAAGATAGGATAATACAAGATAGGATAAGATATGCTGCAAAGCCCTTAGATCTATGTCGTAACCTCTCACAGAGTTCTTCTATGTTGAGTCTATGTGGCATAGGGGCGAAAAGTCATAAGTTCAGTAGTGGCAATCCTAGCTATCTGGTCTGTACTATGTTGGGGGGATAGCCATTGAGTGAAAAACTACTATGTTATCACTATGATTTGATCAGGTTTTTGATTGGTCATAAAGTAGCTAAATGATTGATTGTTATGTTGAATATGTGAATAGTTTATATATAATAATAAGTATACTATTAATTAATGGTAGGGGTAGCTATATTCTAAATACAGGTATTTAGAAAAACTCTTATAAGAATGATAGGTATAGTATAAGAAGAACGATTCTCTTAAAATCCATGAAGTTTGAGTATTCTGGTTCCATTTATGGATTATTCACATCTTCAACATATTGCTCTAGAAGTTTGTCAGCAAGCAGACAAATTCAATATCCCTTATAAAGTGTATTGGTATTCACCCGATTCAAGAAAAGCTAATCCTAAGTCAAAGATAGGTCACTATGTACAACCAAACGTAAAGTGTTCGTTTAAGCATGGTTGTAAATGCATCATTTTGTTTAAAAAGGAGCACTTTCGGCAGATTCAAGTCATTTTCAACCTATATCGAGGACAGGTTCCTAGAATCAAGGAGCTCGAGAATTTCAAATGTAAAGATGATATAGGCTTTGATGTCTATCAAAGAGTAAATGAGCTTCATCTGTTTATTGAGCCTGGCAATGTTTCTTCTAAAGAATTTACAATCCAAGGGATTAAGAAGAAGATAGATTATTGGAAGAAATGCCAGCTTCAAGTGCTGGAGAACATTCAGCCTCCTATGACCCAAAGAGACATTGATAGCTATATGAATAGTCTCACGCATGTTTTTGATCAGGCAATCGCTTACTTACAAGCCAAGAATAATCCCAATGTAAAACTCAGAGTAAGACGAAATAGTGGCGTTAGACACAGAATGGTTAGAGTTGATCTAGCTGATAGGAAGTCAAAAAAAGAGGGATTCTCTGATTTGGTTTTTGTATTTAGTGCAGGACGTAACTTCTCTCATGTCAAATTACCTAAAGAACCAAGCCCGACAAGAAAACCAAGATCAGACAGTATTAAGGCCCAGTATGATGCTAATCCATTGGCTTTCAAATATTACGATAATTTTGGCATCTTTGAGATCTATGATCGCTAGGTAAACTAGCATATCAATGTGCTTCGTATCTATAACTCGTCGCATCTTCGCACGCTCGATGCTCCTCATTGATACGAAGCACGCTTCGCACTTCTTCTCTTGGTTTATTGGTCTTTCATTCGCTGACCTTCACTTAAGCATATACCCTCGTCACAAATACTGCGTATTTGCTCCTCGGTATATGCTTAAGTGAAGGGAACAGAGCATCCTCAATCTTCATTCATTGGTTTCAAGGAATAAAGAGAACGTCAATTCATGTCACTTACGTACTTACACACGTGCTCAATATTGGTTACTATTCATCTAACTAAAACTAGATAAGCTATTCATTGCAGGTTGATTTTATGGCTCGTGCTCCAAAGCAAACCAAACAAGAACCCTTAGAGGTTGTGTTATGGAAGACAGCAGACAAACTTCGCAAGAACATTGATGCTGCTGAGTACAAGCACGTTGTCCTTGGTTTGATCTTCTTGAAGTACATCAGTGACACTTTTGAAGCGCATTACAATTTACTGGTTTCAGGTGAAGGTGAGTTTGATGGGGCTGATCCAGAAGACCGTGATGAATACACTGCATACAACGTATTCTTCGTACCAGAGAATGCACGTTGGTCATTCCTGCTAAACCAAGCAAAGCAACCTACGATTGGTAAGATTGTCGATGATGCAATGGAAGCCATTGAGAATGACAACCCTCAATTAAAGGGTGTGCTTCCTAAAGTTTATGCACGTCAGAATCTCGATCCTACGAGTCTAGGTGAGCTAATTGACCTGATTGGTAACATTGCACTCGGTGATGCGAAATCTCGCTCTGCCGACGTTCTAGGACACGTATTCGAGTACTTCCTTGGTGAGTTCGCTTTAGCTGAAGGTAAGCAAGGTGGACAGTTCTACACGCCTAAATCCATCGTAAGCCTATTGGTCAATATGCTTGAGCCATACAAAGGACGTGTATTCGATCCTTGCTGTGGTTCAGGTGGTATGTTTGTTCAGTCTGAGAAGTTCGTATCTGCTCATCAGGGCTTAGTCGATGACATCTCCATCTATGGTCAAGAGAGTAACCAAACCACTTGGCGACTCGCCAAGATGAACTTAGCCATTCGTGGCATTAACTCAGAGCATGTGAAATGGAACTCTGAGGGTTCATTCCTGAATGATGCACACAAAGACCTTAAGGCGGATTACATCATTGCCAATCCACCATTCAACATAAGTGACTGGAGTGGTGAACAGTTAGTTGGTGATGCTCGTTGGTCTTTGGGTACACCTCCTGCAGGTAATGCCAACTTTGCATGGATGCAACATTTCTTGTATCACATGAGTCCTAAAGGTCAGGCAGGTGTCGTCCTTGCAAAAGGTGCTTTGACCTCTAAGACAAGCGGTGAAGGTGAGATTCGTAAAGCCTTGGTTTCTGAAGCCAATGTCATTGACTGTATTGTGAACTTACCTGCTAAGCTGTTCCTAAATACTCAGATTCCTGCTGCTTTATGGTTTATGCGTCGTGATCGTGTTGGTTCAACCCAATACAAAGATCGTAGCAATGAGATCCTCTTCATTGATGCTCGTAACCTAGGTCATTTGATTAACCGCAGAACAAAAGTCTTGTCTGATGAAGACATCAAGCTGATCACTGACACTTACCATAATTGGAGAAACCAAGATGGCGAGTACGAAGATGTTGCAGGCTTCTGTGCATCTGTGACTTTGGATAAAGTGGCTGAGCTTGATTATGTACTGACTCCAGGTCGTTATGTTGGTTTAGCTGATGATGAAGATGAGTTTGACTTTAAGGAACGCTTCACGAGCTTAAAGGCTGAGTTTGAGGCACAGCTTGCAGAGGAAGCAAAGCTAAACCAAGCCATTGCTGAGAACTTGGCAAAGGTGATTGTATGAGTGAGTGGAAACAATGTTTGTTGGGTTCAATTGCAGAAGTACAAACTGGTCCTTTTGGTAGCCAACTTAAGAATGAGCAGTACATTACAGGAGGTACACCTGTAATTACGGTTGAACATATTAATGCTTTTAGAATACAAAACATTGATTATCCTTCAGTTACCGAGGCTGATAGAAAACGGTTAGAGAGATATTCTCTCAATGCTGGGGACATTGTCTTTACACGTGTGGGATCAGTTGATTTGAGTGCATATGTAAAGCCTGAGAATCAAGGGTGGCTTTTCTCATCTCGAATGCTGAGAGTACGTGTATCGACAGTAGAAGTTGATCCACTTTTCTTGAGCTACTTTTTTAGGCAAGAAAAATTCAGAGAATACATTTTGAATATTGCTGTGGGTGCAACAATGCCATCCATCAATACGCAAATTCTTAAAGATATCCCTATTTCCTATCCACCTCTTCCTGAACAAAAAGCAATAGCCTCAGTCCTTTCATCATTAGATAACAAGATTGACTTACTGCATCGTCAGAATAAGACCTTAGAAGCCATGGCTGAAACACTGTTTCGTCAATGGTTTATTGAGGGAGCAAAAGAGGATTGGGAGGAGACCAAGGTTTTAGATGTATTCTCATTAGTTGGTGGTGGAACACCTAAGACATCAGAAGCAACTTATTGGGATGGGGACATTCCTTGGCTTTCAGGCGGTGACATTGCTAATGCTCACCAAGGATTCCTCGTCAGTGCAGAGAAATCCATCACAGCACTAGGTTTAGATAAAAGCTCGACAAAGCTTTTACCTAAGCTTGCATCTGTAATCAGTGCCCGTGGTACTGTTGGTAAATATGCCATGTTATCTAGACCAATGACTTTTAGTCAGTCTAACTATGGAATACTCCCTAAAGGTCATCAGTACTATTACTTCGTCTATCTACTATTGGCTTACATAGTGGACGAATTGTTAGCTGCTGCTTATGGAAGTGTCTTTGATACGATTACAACTAGAACATTTGAAGACGTAGGAATTAAGCTCCCATCAATGGATATAGTTGCGAAATTTGAATCAGAGATAGCTCCAATCTTCGAAAAGAAATTGAATAACGTCGAGCAAATCCAGACGCTCGAAAAACTACGAGACACCTTACTTCCTAAACTCATGAATGGTGAGGTGACAGTAAAATGGGGTTAAAAATTTGGCTGTATCTACTCTCTTTATGGTTACTTTTCATATTCGTATTTTTTATTACCTTGAAAGTAGAGATATGTTTCGATAACTGTGAATTTATTGGAATTGTACAGCTTGCTTTAAACAATATTGTGCCTTTTCTTTGCTTGATACTGCTGATATTAGGTATTGTTGGTTTCTTTGTTTTTGATTTTAAAGTGAAAGGTAGCCATGATTTACCTTTCAATTTGATACATGTTGAACCTATAAACTATGAGCATTTAACCTTTCTAGCAACATATATCATTCCCTTAATAAGTATTGATTTTGATAAAAGCCAATCACCATATATTTTCTTTGGGCTAATCATAGTTATGGGTGCTATTTATGTCAGAACAGACCTTTTTTATGCAAACCCATCTTTAGCATTATTAGGCTTCAAAATTTACAAAGCTAATGGAATTTTTCGTAATAATGAAACAAAAAATGAAATCATATTAATTGCAAAGGAAAATCTCTCAAATGGGATGAGGGTTAGTTATATCAAATTGGATGACCGAATTTACTATGTTGAGGGGACTGTATAATGGCAATAACTATCGAAGATCTTAAAAAAGATTTAAGAAGTATTTCTGAAGCAGAGGGAGTAACAGCTCTTGTTTATGCTCTATTAAAAGATGGCCAATTAAAGAAACTAGATATTGAAAATGAAGCCTTAGGAGGTATAAAGACTCTTTTTATTAAACAGATTTATGACGACATTCTATCTGATAAAGATAAACATCTTATTTCCCTATCATCTGCTGATGAACGAGGAAATGTAATTTATCAATATGATCTAGAGCTTCCAGAGGATTTCAATTGCGTATATGAAGTGTCAGATCCTTCAAAAGAGAAAACGATATTTAACATAAGTGAAGATAAAATAGAGCATATTCATGCTTTGATCGTTGAGATAGGAAATGAGACAGAACAAATTGTTCTTTATAAAACCATAGCCCCTGTTAATGTATTTAGACAAAAGTCTTTCATGTTAGGAGCTATTAAAGCAAATCATCGTTTTACCAAGCTTGATACAGATCTGCTAAGAATTAGCCCCAACTTTCAATTTATGAAAACAAAGTCAGGCTTTTTTGTAATGGAACTAAAAACACTTGAAAAATGGTTTGGTTTTCACACGATAATAAAAAATGAAGCTACAAAAAGTTGTGCTGTTATAGAAGAACTCTCGTTATTAGAAAATCCTGAAACTCTCATAGAGTTGATTGAAGATGTCACATTTGCAAGAAAATTAGTAAAAATCCATAAAGCATCCCCTGTTCTTAGACTTGCGATCCCAAATTCTGACATCATTAGTTTCTGCCAAAATTATCCCAAAATTAAAGGAAGAATAAAAACTAATGTTAATGGTGACAAACTTTTATTGGATACCAATGTATCTAAAGAGCTATTCATTAAAATTCTAATGGATGACTACTTAACGTCACAATTGACTAAATTACACTATGACACTTTAGCTAAGAATGAATTTGATAATTCACCAGAAGAGAATCTTGAAGTAAGCATAACAGCTTAAAATCTTGATTTAGAGGTTTAATCTAGTTTAATTGGGGAATAATGCGTGCAAAAAATGACTGAATCAGACATAGAGCTGATGGCGATAGAGCAGCTAGAGGGATTGGGCTATACCTATGTGTATGGCCCTGACATTGAATCCAAGGGAAGTAACCCTCTGCGAAGCTATAAGCAGGTCATCTTAGAAGCTAAGGTGCTAGAAGCATTACAGCGTCTCAATCCTCACTTGAATGAAGACAAGTACGTTGAAGCACTGAAGCAAGTCACCAATTTACAATCCCCTGATATGCTCAGCAACAACCAGACATTCCATCGCTTACTCACTGAAGGCATCAACATTGAAGTCAGCAAGGATGGTAACACTCAAGGTGAATATGCCTGGCTGATTGATTTCAATGAACCAACCAATAACGAATTTCTAGTCATCAACCAAGTCACCATCAAAGAAGATCGCTGGACCCGACGACCAGACCTGATCCTGTATGTGAATGGCTTACCATTGGTAGTCATTGAACTCAAGAACGCTACTGATGAAAATGCTACTGTAGATGGCGCATATAAGCAGATCCAGACTTATCAAAGCCAAATCCCTAGCTTGTTTACATACAACGCCTTCAACATCATCTCCGATGGTTTAGAAGCGAAAGCAGGGACTGTGTCAGCAGACTTGAGTCGTTACATGGCATGGAAAACTTCCAATGGTCAAACCAAAGCCAAGAAGACACAGGCACAGCTTGAGGTCTTGATTCATGGCTTGCTGAATCCAGTCACATTACTGGACATGATTAGGCACTTTATTGTGTTTGAATCCAACAAACAAGAAGATGCCAACGGCTTAATCACCATTAAGACCATCAAGAAGATGGCAGCATACCATCAGTATTATGCAGTGAATGCAGCAGTACTCTCTACCATTCGTGCATCTGCAATGTCTTCGGACTCGAAATCAGCAGAACTTGCTATGCAACATCAGGGCAGAAGTAAGCTCGAACTTGTACAGCAACAAGCTGTAGGTGATAAGAAAGCTGGTGTGGTGTGGCATACCCAAGGTTCAGGTAAGTCCCTGTCTATGGTGTTCTACACAGGCAAGATTGTCTTGGCATTGGATAACCCAACAGTTGTGGTGATTACAGATCGTAATGACCTTGATGACCAACTCTTTGGAACCTTTGCAGCATCAAGCCAACTCCTTAGACAAACACCTAAGCAAGCAGATAACAGAGAAGAACTTAAAGAACTTCTCAAGGTTGGATCAGGTGGTGTGATCTTTACCACCATACAGAAGTTCCAACCTGAAGATGGTGGTAGCGTCTACGAGCAACTCTCAGACCGAACTAACATTGTCGTGATTGCTGACGAAGCACATCGTTCACAGTATGGTTTCAATGCAAAAGAAGTCGATGTCAAAGACGATGATGGAAAGGTAGTGGGTAAGCGTACTGTCTATGGTTTTGCCAAGTACATGCGTGATGCTTTACCAAATGCCACTTACCTTGGTTTCACAGGAACGCCGATTGAGAAGACTGATGTAAACACGCCTGCAGTATTCGGTAACTATGTAGACATCTATGACATCTCACAAGCTGTTGAGGATGGCGCAACAGTTCGTATCTTCTATGAAAGTCGCTTAGCTAAGATTGCCATCAGTGAGGAAGGCAAAGAGCTGATTGAAGACTTCGACGAACAGTTCAGTGAAGACGACTTAAACCAAACCCAAAAAGAGCGTGCAAAGTGGGCAAGGGTTGAAGGGCTAATCGGTAGTAAAGAACGTATCAAGGCAATCGCTAAAGACATCGTAGAACACTTTGAACAACGTCTTGTTGCCAATGCAAACCAAGGTAAAGGCATGATTGTCAGCATGTCTCGTCGCATTGCTGTGGACCTCTACAACGAGATTGTAGCGATCAAACCAGAATGGCATAGTGATGACTTGCACGATGGTGTAATCAAGGTCGTGATGACCTCATCTGCTTCGGATGGTGAAGAAATTGCCAAGCACCATACAACCAAGCAGCAACGCCAAATCCTGGCTAATCGTATGAAGGACAACGATGACAAACTGAAGCTCGTCATTGTGCGTGATATGTGGCTGACTGGTTTCGATGCACCGAGTATGCATACGCTCTACATCGACAAACCAATGAAAGGTCATAACCTCATGCAAGCGATTGCACGAGTGAACCGTGTCTATAAGGACAAGATTGGTGGACTTGTTGTTGATTACCTAGGTATTGCATCAGACCTTAAAGAAGCTTTGTCATTCTACTCTGAAGCAGGTGGTAAAGGTGATCCTGCATTAGTACAGGATGAAGCTGCAACCATTCTTCAAGAGAAGCTCGAAGTGATTGATGGCATTATGCATGGCTTCAATTATCAAGAATACTTCACGGCGAATACATCTCGTAAGCTCAACATCATCCTTGAAGCAGAAGAACACATCTTAGGTGTAGACCAAGGCGAAGGTAAGACTCGTTTCCTGACAGCAGTTGCAGCGATGTCACAGGCATTTGCTTTAGCAGTGCCTCATCCACATGCAATGGAGGCAGCACCTATTGTTGCATTCTTCCAAGCAGTGAAAGCGCGACTTGCGAAGTTCAGTGATGGCTCAGGCAAAATCTCAGGCATGAGCAATGCTGAACTTGAAGCCAAGGTGAAACAAACCATTGACCAAGCACTTGTCACAGAGCAAGTAGTCGATATCTTCGATGCAGCAGGAATCCAGAAGCCAGACATCTCAATTCTCTCTGATGAGTTCATGCAGGAGATGAAAGGCTACAAGCACAAGAACATTGCACTGGAGACCCTCAGGAAGCTCCTAGGTGATGAGATCAAGATG
>Ga0207791_1000514_pt1 | contig 10086 bp, 6 predicted proteins | sample HigsolmetaGSP16D_FD_184844 | JGI IMG/M metagenome (GOLD analysis project Ga0207791, IMG submission 184844) | High solid enriched microbial communities from the Joint BioEnergy Institute, USA - SP1-6-D (SPAdes) | ecosystem: Engineered > Bioreactor > SSF (Solid state fermentation) > Aerobic >...
GCCGCTCGCGATGTGCGCGACCGTGCTGCTACCGACTCAATGGCTGGCAGCGTTAGCGGCGATCTTGCTCCTAACCGGCCTGTGGGAATGGCTCAAGCTCTCTGGCATCGACGACAGCCTGCCGCGCACCGTGCTGTTGATGCTCAATGTCCTGCTGATGGTGCTGATGGTGTGGGCTTCGGCCGGCTCCATGGTGCTGTTCCAGATTGCCTCGCTGGTGGGTGTGGCGTGGTGGCTGCTGGCCTTGTTGTGGCTACGCTTTTTTACCTTCGGCGCCGTGCATGGCAACGGCCGGGCACGTGCACTCAAACTGGCTGCCGGCACCCTGGCGGTGCTACCGGCGTGGGCGGCATTGGTATGGCTGCATGCCACCCCAGACAAGGGCAACCTGTGGCTGCTGACCGCGCTGACCATGGTGTGGGCGGCCGACTCTGGCGCGTATTTCGCTGGCCGCGCGTTCGGCAAGCACAAGCTGGCGCCGCGGATCAGCCCCAACAAGACCATCGAAGGCTTGCTTGGCGGGATGCTCGCAGGCATTGCAGTTGCCTGCGCGTTCGGTTGGCTAGCTGGGCTGACGCTGGCGCATGTGCCGCAGCTTGTGCTGGTCGCTGCGCTGACGGTGCTGGCATCAGTGCTTGGCGACCTGTTCGAAAGCCTGCTCAAGCGCCAGGCCGGTGCCAAGGACTCAGGTACCCTGATTCCAGGACACGGCGGCGTGCTGGACCGTATCGATGGCGTGCTCGCCGCTCTGCCGGTGTTTGCCCTCAGCAAGGAAATTCTCGGATTCTAGGCATGGCTGGCTTCTCTTTACGTCAGGTTGCCGTGTTCGGCGCCACCGGCTCAATCGGCAGATCGGCGCTGGACGTGATCGCGCGTCACCCCGAGCGACTGCACGCGAACGTGCTGTCGGCCGGCAGCAAGGTCGATGAGCTGCTGGTGCTGTGCGCCACCCACCGGCCCGTGCATGCGGTGATTGCCGAGGCATCGCTGTACCCGTTGCTGCGCGATGGCCTGCGCGCGCTCGGCCTGGCGACCCAGGCGCACGCTGGTGCCGCAGCACTGGAAGCACTGGCTGGCAGTAACGCCTGCGACACCGTGGTGGCGGCGATCGTCGGTGCGGCTGGCTTGCCATCCACCCTGGCCGCAGCCAGCGCCGGCAAACGCCTGTTGCTGGCCAACAAGGAATCACTGGTGCTGGCTGGCGAGCTGCTGACACGTGCAGCCGCCGCCGCGGGTGCTGAAATCATCCCGATCGACAGCGAACACAGCGCCATCTTCCAGTGCCTGCGCTCCTGCGATGCAAGCGTCGGTGTGCGGCGGGTGATGTTGACCGCTTCTGGCGGCCCATTCCGCGGCTGGGACCGCACTGCGCTGGCGGCTGTCACCCCTGCGCAGGCTGTGGCGCATCCCAAGTGGTCGATGGGTCCAAAGATCTCGGTGGATTCGGCAACCTTGATGAACAAGGGTCTGGAAGTCATCGAGGCGCATCATCTGTTTGGCCTGCCGGGCGAGCAAATCGATGTACTGGTGCACCCGCAAAGCCTGGTGCATTCGCTGGTGGAATTCGTCGACGGCTCCACCCTGGCCCAGCTCGGCATGCCCGACATGCGCACCGCCCTGGCCGTCGGTCTTGCTTGGCCGGAGCGGGTCGAGTCCGGGGTCAGCGGGTTGGATCTGCTCAGCCAGGGCCGGCTGGATTTCGAGGCTCCGGACACCGTTGCATTCCCGTGTCTGCGCCTGGCCTGGGACGCGTTACGGGCCGGCGGCACCGCGCCGGCGATCCTGAACGCGGCTAACGAGGTGGCTGTTTCAGCGTTTCTTCAGGGCCAAGTGGGTTTCCTAGCGATTCATGCGTTGGTCGAACACACGCTGACAACGCTCCCGCGGCACAATGCCGACACCCTTGACACTTTGCTCTTTGCCGACGCGCAAGCCCGGCAAATCACCGAACGCGCCCTTGCCCTTCATGGCTGATCGAACCACGCAAGCGAATTGCAACCATGGGTAATTTCATCGGTTCGATCTGGTGGATGATCGTCAGCCTGGGCGTGTTGGTGACTTTTCACGAGTTCGGTCATTTCTGGGCAGCACGCTGCTGTGGCGTCAAGGTGTTGCGTTTTTCTGTGGGCTTTGGCAAACCGTTGTGGATGCACCGCAACCGTCACGGCACCGAATTCGTGGTTGCTGCGATTCCGCTGGGCGGCTACGTCAAGATGCTCGACGAGCGCGAAGGCGAGGTGCATCCTGCCGAGCTGAACCAAGCCTTCAATCGCAAGACCGTCTTGCAGCGCATCGTGATCGTCGCTGCAGGCCCCATCGCCAATCTGTTGCTGTGCATGGCGATGCTGTGGGCGATGTTTGTCGTCGGCAAACAGGATTATTCGGCCACCATCGGCCGCGCCGATGGCCTGGCAGCCGAGGCCGGACTGAGCCCGGGCGAGCGCATTTTGCGCATCGACGACCGCAGCGTGAGCAGTTGGGACGATGCCAGCATGCAGCTCACCGCCGCGGCAATGGACAAACGCGATGTTCGCGTGCTGACCTCTTCCGACACCGCAAGCAGCAGCGAACACACCTTGCGCCTGTCGCGGTTGCCGGCTGGTTTCGATGAGCGCCGCGTCGCTGCGCTGGCTGGCATCGGTTGGCAGTTCATGCTGCAGCCCCCGGTGATTGCCGAGGTAGTGAAAGGCTCGGTATCCGACGGGCTGCTCAAGCCCGGCGACCGCATCATCGCCATCGATGGCCAGCCGACCCGTTCGACCGAAGACATCATTCCGCAAGTGCAGGCGCTGGGCGCGCACGGCGGCCCAGGCATGATCGAAGTGGCGCGCGGCGAAGACCATCTGGCGCTGGAGATCTCACCGCGAAAGTCGCCGCAGGGCCAATGGATGATCGGCGTGCGTCCTGCCGCCATGCCGGCGCCCGACTACGACAGCCGCCAGCAGTACGGGGTGTTCGCTGCCGTACCGGTCGCAATCAATGAAACCGGTCGGATGGCCGCCGATTCACTGGGCATGATCAAGCGCATGCTGACCGGCCAGGCATCAGTGAAAGCCATCTCAGGCCCGATCACCATTGCACGCGCGGCCAATGCATCGGCCGCACGCGGACTCGACTGGTTCCTGTATTTCCTGGCATTGCTGTCGCTCAGCCTGGCAATCATCAATTTGATGCCCATCCCAACCTTGGACGGGGGGCATCTGCTGTATTACCTTATCGAGTTGATCAAAGGCAGCCCAATCAGCGAGCGGGCCATGATTGCCGGACAATACATCGGACTGGCAGTTTTGGCCGGGTTGATGGGACTGGCGTTTTACAACGACATTCTCAGCCTGGTTCCACGATGAAGCTGTTCCATTTTTTCCGCCTGTCGTCGTCATACGCCGGCATCAAGCAATACTCGAATACGACTCCAACCGGATGTGACATGACGCGTCTTCCCCCTCGCCGCCTGCTTGCCCTCGCTCTTGCCGCCAGCCTCAGCCTGCCGACCGTCGTCCAGGCCGCCGAGCCGTTTGTTGCTAGCGATATCCGCGTCGACGGGCTACAGCGCATCGCCTCTGGTACCGTATTCACCTATCTGCCGGTGAATCGCGGCGACACCGTGGACGATGCCAAGGTGGCCGACTCGATCCGCGCGCTTTATCGCACCGGCTTCTTCGAGGATGTCCAGCTGGATCGCCAGGGCAACATTCTGGTGATCACGGTCAAGGAGCGCCCGGCGATCAACAAGCTCACCGTGACCGGCAACAAAGACATCAAGTCCGAAGAGCTGCTCAAGGGTCTGGGCGACATCGGTCTGGCAGAGGGCGGCACCTTCGACCGTTTGAGCTTGGACCGCGTGACTCAGGAACTGACCCGTCAGTACAACAACCGCGGCAAATACAACGTCGAAATCACTCCGACGGTGAGCCCGCTGGACCGTAACCGTGTTGATGTGGCCATCGCGATCAAGGAAGGCAAGGCGGCCAAGATCCGCCACGTCAACCTGATCGGTACCGAAAAGTTCGCCAACAAGGACATCCTGGACAACTGGGAATCCAAGGAGCACAACTGGGCCTCGTGGTATCGCCGCGACGACCAGTATTCCAAGGAGAAGATGTCCGGCGATCTGGAGAAGCTCAACTCCTGGTACCTGGACCGTGGCTATGTAGACTTCAGCATCGATTCCACCCAAGTCTCGATCAGCCCCAACAAGCGCGACATGTTCATTAGCGCCGGCGTCACCGAGGGCGAGCAGTACAAGATTTCCGAAATCAACGTCACCGGCGACACCATCCTGCCGCAGGCCGACATCGAGCGGCTCGTGATCCCCAAGGCAGGCGACGTCTTCTCCCGTGCGCTGCTGGAATACACCTCTAACGCGATCATCAACACCTTGAGCAATATCGGTTACGCGTTCGCCAAGGTCAACCCGATCCCCACACCGAACCGCGAAGACCGCACCGTGGCGGTGAACCTGCAGGTGGTGCCCGGCCCGCGCGTGACCGTGCGCCGCATCCTCTACAAAGGCAATAACCGCACCTCCGACGAAGTGTTGCGCCGCGAAATGCGCCAGTTCGAAAACACCTGGTACTCGCAGGCGGCGATTGACCGTTCCAAGATCCGCCTGCAGCGCCTTGGCTACTTCGAAAGCGTGGAGGTGGAAACGCCCGCGGTGCCAGGCAGCAACGACCAGGTCGACGTGGTCTACAACGTCAAGGAGACCACCTCCGGCAGCTTTGTGGTTGGCCTGGGTTACTCGCAGAGCTTCGGTGTGACCACCTCAGTGCAGTTGTCGCAAAACAACTTTCTGGGCGGCGGTAACCGCGTAGCGGTGGAGGCCTCTCGCAGCAGCTATCAGCAGCGCTATGCGTTCTCTTACACCAACCCGTTCTTTACCGACGATGGCGTGTCGCTGGGCTACAACCTGTCCTGGCGTTCGCTGGATTATTCAAACTTCAACACCGCCCAGTACAACAGCAAGAACGGGGCAGCGCAGGTAGTGTTCGGCGTGCCGATCACCGAGAACGATACCGTTTCGGCAATGGTCGGCATCGACAGCAACCAGATCAACACGTTCCCGGGAACACCGCAAGCGATTGTGGACTACATCGATGCCGTCGGTACGCGCACCTTTCACGCCTGGCGCACAGAGCTGGGCTGGGCGCGCGACACCCGCAACGATTTCTTCATGCCAACGCGCGGTATGTATCAGCGTGTGGGCCTGGAAACTGCCTTGCCAGGCTCAACAGTCGAGTACTACAAGCTCAACTACCAGATTTCCAATTACTGGCCGATCATTCCGGCGTTAGTGTTGAATACCCGCTTCGAGTTGGGCTACGGCGACAGCTACGGCAATGACAGTACCCGCGTTGTGATGAACCCAGATGGCTCGACCCGCACCATCACCGCCACCGGCCTGCCGTTCTACGAGAACTTCTACGCTGGCGGTACCAACTCTGTGCGCGGCTTTGAAGACAATACGTTGGGTCCACGTTCGGAGCCTACCTTGAACTACCGTCGCGGCCAGCCGCTGGGCGGCTCGTTCAAGACCGTCGGCTCTGTCGAAATGTATTTCCCGAAGCTGTTCGACAGCCCGTCGGCGCGCATTTCCGCGTTCGTCGACTTTGGTAACGTGTATAACGGCGTGGAAAACTTCAAGGCCAACGAGCTCTGCGCGTCCACCGGTGTGGCGTTATTGTGGCGCGCTCCGGTCGGACCCATTTCGATCAGCTACGCGTTCCCGCTGAAGAAGAAAGACAGCGACGAGACCGAACCTCTTCAGTTCACCTTCGGTGGTCAGTTCTGACGATTGGCTGGCAAAACGAATCGTGGCCTGGAGACTTGGGCTGCCACTGTTTGTTTGAAAGACTCTGGTGTGAAACAGATGTTAGAAGTCGTTGTTCCAGACATTGCCCACGCCGGTGGCAGTGGCGTATCAATTGGATGAGTCCACGCATTGCACCTGCTGGCTCCAGACTCTCTCAGCCTTGGCGGGTTGCTACACGACATCATTTGCCGGTGCACGGGTGACTGCGCCCGGCAGGATCACGCGACCGAAGACGGACAGGACGGGCACACTTGCTTGTCCCCGGATTTGCTGGATCGTGGCGGTCCGGCAACGGATGCGCCTGACCGTTTGGCCATTTTGGCGATTCGTTCTGTAAAATCAGATACTTATTGTTGACGCGAGATTGACCCTGATGCGTTTGACCGCCAGTGCGATTGCCGAACAGTTCGGGTTGACCGTCCTTGGTGAAGGCGCCACCGAAGTCAGCGGCGTCGCCACCCTCGCCCATGCCGGCGCGGGCCAGCTGAGTTTCTTGTCCAACCCGCGCTATCGCCCGCAGCTGGCCGACACACAGGCCGCTGTGGTGGTGTTGCGTGCTGACGATGCCGACGCAGCCAAGGGCACCGCGCTGGTCGCCAAAGACCCGTACACCGCCTTCGCCAAGATCGCTGCACTGTTCGATGTGGCACCGGTGCGCGAACCGGGCATCCATGCGTCTGCTGTGATCGACCCGACCGCGCAGGTCTCAGCTACCGCGCATGTTGGTCCATTCGTGAGCATCGGTGCGCGTAGCCGCGTGGGCGATGGCTGCGTGATCGGCACCGGCAGCATCATTGGCGAAGACTGCGTGGTGGACGACGGCAGCGAGCTGCTCGCCCGCGTCACCTTGGTCACGCGCGTGCGGCTGGGCAAGCGCGTGCGGATCCACCCCGGCGCGGTGATCGGTGCCGACGGCTTCGGCCTGGCGATGGATGCCGGTCACTGGATCAACGTGCCGCAGCTGGGCGGTGTGGTGATCGGCGACGATTGCGAAATCGGCGCCAACACCTGCATCGACCGCGGCGCGCTGGAAGACACCGTATTGGAAGAAGACGTCCGCGTGGACAACCTGGTGCAGATTGCACACAACTGCCGCATCGGCGCGCACAGTGCGCTTGCTGGAGGCACAGGCATTGCCGGCAGTGCCAAGATCGGTCGTTATTGCCTGCTTGGCGGGCATGTCGGCGTGGTCGGGCATCTGGAGATCTGCGACAAGGTGGTGATCACCGGCCAGTCTGTCGTGCGTAATTCCATCCATGAGCCAGGCGAATATTCGTCAGGCACCCCTCTCACCGACAACCGCACATGGCGCAAGAATGCCGCGCGCTTCAAACAGCTCGATGTGCTCGCTAGGCGCATCCTGGCTGCGGGCAAGGAGAAAGAATGAGCCATCACGTTTACGAGTTGCCGATCGACGTCAATCAGATTCAGACGCTTCTCCCGCACCGTTACCCGTTTCTGCTGGTCGACCGCATCCTCGAACTCAATCTTGAAACCAAATGGATCGTGGCGCAAAAGAACGTGAGCATCAACGAACCGTTCTTTCAGGGCCACTTTCCAAACAGCCCGGTCATGCCTGGCGTGCTGATCATCGAGGCGCTGGCGCAGGTTGGCGGCGTGCTGACCCAGCTCGGTCTCGGTCGCAACGCCGCATCGCAGCTGTTCTACATGGTCAAGGTCGATAACGCCCGCTTCAACAAACAGGTGGTTCCGGGCGATGTCTTGATTCTTGAGGTGCAGATGAAGCGCCTGATCCGCAACATGGGATTCTTCTACGGCGAAGCCAAGGTCGATGGCGAAGTAGTCGCCAGTGCCGAGGTGATGTGCGCCAGCGCCAAGTAATCACCCGCTTTCGGAGTCAGACACGATGCGTGATTCAACACCTTTGATTCATCCGACAGCGGTGATCGATCCCTCGGCGACGCTGGCCAGCGACGTGCGCGTGGGCGCGTTCTCGCTGATCGGCGCCGATGTGCAGATCGATACGGGCACCGAGGTGGGGCCGCATTGCTCGATCCATGGCCCAACCAGGATCGGCCGCAACAACCGCTTCATCGGCCACGCAGCCATTGGCGGCGAACCCCAGGACAAAAAGTACGGTGGCGAACGCACCGAACTGGTGATCGGCGACGGCAATGTGATCCGTGAATTTGTCACCATCAACCGCGGCACTGGCGGCGGCGGTGGCATCACCGTGATTGGCAACGACAACTGGATCCTGGCCTATACGCACGTGGCGCACGACTGTCATGTCGGGCACCACTGCGTGTTTTCCAACAACACCACGCTGGCCGGACACGTCACTGTGGGCGACTATGTGATCATCAGCGGCTTCTCAGGCGCGCATCAATTCTGCCGCATCGGCGCCCACGCCTTCCTGGGTATGGGCGCGCTGACCAACGGCGATGTGCCGCCGTTCACCACGATCGGCAGTGACTCGCTTGGCCGCCCACGCGGCATCAACAGCGAAGGGCTCAAGCGTCGGGGTTTCGACGCCGAACGCATCGCCGCGATCAAGCGCGCCTACCGCACGCTATACGTCGCCGGCCTGCCGCTGGCCGATGCCAAACTTCAGCTTGCCGAACAGGCAAAAAGCAGCGAGGACGTGCGCAGCATGCTTGAGTTCATCGAAGCGGCAGAACGGCCGTTATTGCGATGACGGGAATCAGCAGCCGGGAGTCGGCAATCGGTACAGGCGTACATGATCGCGCGCCTGCCGCCAGCGACCCGGTCGCCCTGCCGATTCCCAATTCTCCAGCTCCCAATCCTGGGGGGCATGCGTCCCCTCCCCGTTTCGCATTGATTGCCGGCGAAGCATCCGGCGACAGTCTGGGCGCGGGACTGATCGCGCAACTGCGGCTGCGCTATCCGAACGCCGAATTTGTCGGCATCGGCGGCGATGCGATGCGTGGCGTCGGTTGCCAGACCTGGTTCGACGCCAGCGAGCTGGCGGTGATGGGCCTTGCCGAAGTGCTGCGGCACCTGCCGCGCCTGCTCAAGCTGCGCAGCGCTTTCCGCGAGCGCGTTCTGGCGTGGAAGCCAGACGTGTTCATCGGCATCGACGCGCCGGATTTCAATCTGCCGGTGGAGCGTTGGCTCAAGCAACGCGGCATCAAGACCGTGCACTATGTCAGCCCGTCGGTGTGGGCGTGGCGCGAGAAGCGTGCCGAAAAAATCGGCGCCAGTGCCGATCTGGTGCTGTGCCTGTTTCCGATGGAGCCGCCGATTTACGCCAAACACGGCGTGGACGCGCGCTTTGTCGGCCACCCGATGGCCGACGATATTTCCTACCAGGCCGACCGCGGGGCCGCACGCGCCAAACTGGGCCTGTCCGCTTCCAGCACCGTATTGGCAGTGCTGCCCGGCAGCCGGCATGGCGAAATCAGCCGACTGGGCGATACGTTTTTTCAAGCTGCCTGGCTGGTATCCGAGCACATCACCAACCTCCACGTCCTGGTGCCGGCGGCCAACGCGAGCTGCAAGTATCTGCTGGCCGAGCAGTTATCCCACTCGTCGCTGCAAGTGATGCGCTCGCACCTGCTCGACGGCCAAGCGCGCACCGCCATGCTGGCCGCCGACGTGGTGTTACTGGCTTCCGGCACCGCCACACTGGAAGCCATGTTGGTCAAGCGCCCGATGGTGGTTGGCTACAAGGTCGCCCCGCTCACCTACCGCATTGTCAAGATGCTGGGACTGCTCAAGGTCAACCGCTACGCTCTGCCCAATCTTCTGGCCAATGACGACCTCGCCCCCGAGCTGATGCAAGATGACTGCACTCCGCAACGCCTGTGCGTGGCGCTATTGGACTGGCTCAAGCACCCCGACAAAGTCACCGCACTGCAACCACGCTACCTGGCACTGCACGCACACCTGCGCCGCGATGCCTCGGCGCGCGCAGCCGATGCGGTGGCCGAGCTGCTGACACAGCGCAAATCGGAAGTGGAGAATCGCGAGTCAACGGGAGCCCGCTCATGAGACGCTCGACATCCAATGCTGCGGGCGAGGTTGAGACGACGCAGGCCGGGCTCTTCGGCGATTCTCCAGCAGCGATCGTCGATTCACTGGGCTTGATCGCCGGCGTCGACGAAGCCGGCCGCGGCCCGCTGGCTGGCCCTGTCGCGGTGGCCGCGGTGGTGCTCGACCCGAAAAAACCGCGTATCAACGGGCTGGACGATTCCAAGCAGCTCACGACCGAACGGCGCGAGCAGTTGTATGCGCGCATCGTCGACCGCGCGCTGGCGTGGTCGGTGGTGTTGATCGACAGCGAGGAAATC
>Ga0207791_1000517_pt1 | contig 10064 bp, 10 predicted proteins | sample HigsolmetaGSP16D_FD_184844 | JGI IMG/M metagenome (GOLD analysis project Ga0207791, IMG submission 184844) | High solid enriched microbial communities from the Joint BioEnergy Institute, USA - SP1-6-D (SPAdes) | ecosystem: Engineered > Bioreactor > SSF (Solid state fermentation) > Aerobic >...
AACGGGGCCTCTTCATCGCCTGATTCCTCGTGATCCACGGGGCCCGTGCGGGGCGAAGTCTCTACTTTACGTTGGCCCAGTTTTTCGGGGGTGGGTCACGCTTGGTCTGGTCACCACGACCGACTCCCACCGGGCCGCGGTGGGTATCGACCAGATAGAGCGGGCGCTGCTTGGCCTCGTCGTATAGCCGGCCCAGATACTCGCCAATCAGGCCCAGGGCAATCAGCTGGATGCCCCCCAAAAACAGGATCACCGACATCATGGTCGGCCATCCAGCCACCGGATCGCCCATCACGGCCGCTTTGACGACCACCCAGCCGCCGAACAAGAACGCCAACAACGCAGTAAGCAAGCCCAGATAGGTTGCCACACGCAGCGGCACCGTCGAAAAACTGGTAATGCCATCGAGTGCGAAATTCCACAGCCGCCATATCGTGAACTTGCTGCGCCCGGATAAACGCGGTGCACGCCGATACGGTAGCGCCACCTGGCGAAACCCGACCCAGCCGAACAAGCCCTTCATGAAGCGGTGACGCTCGCGCAGTTGCTGCAATGCCTGCACCACGCGCGGCGATAGCAAACGGAAATCGCCGGTATCTGCAGGAATTGGGGTGCGTGACAGGCCCCGGATCACGCGATAGAACGCATGCGCGGCACTGCGCTTGACCCAACTCTCCCCCTCGCGAAACACCCGCGTACCATAGATATTGTCGTAGCCGCTCCGCCACAGTGCAACGAATTCCGGAATCAGTTCCGGTGGGTCCTGGCCATCGGCATCCAGCAACACCACCGCTCCCGGTAGCACGTGGTCCAGCCCCGCAGAAATCGCTAATTCCTTGCCGAAATTGCGCGATAGCCGCACCGCACTCACCTGCGCATCCTCGGTAAGCTCCTGCAGCACGCCCCAGGTGCCATCGGTGCTGCCGTCGTCGACATACAGCACATGCGTCTGCACCCCATGCAGTTGCGCCAACACCGCGCAAAGGCGTGGATGCAGAATTGGAATGCTGGCTTGTTCGTTGAAAGCGGCGATGACGACCGTCAGGCGCTCGGGTACGACCGGCAGTTGGGAAGTGTCGATGGCGCTCACCCTACGGCGCGTGTAAATAACCAGGTCCGCCCAATTGGCGCGCCTGTTGCTGGATCCAGGCGCTACGCCGTTGCACGAATGCACCGGGGCGGCGTGCATCATAGCGCCGCGGCGATGGCAACACCGCTGCCAGACGCGCCGACTCGGTCGGCGACAAGCCCGACGCATCCTTGCCCCAAAACTGCTCGGCAGCCGCCTGCGCGCCGTATACGCCGTCCCCGAATTCAGTCACGTTGAGGTACATCTCCAGGATGCGCTGCTTGGGCCAGAACAGCTCGATCAGCACCGTGTACCAGGCTTCCAGGCCCTTGCGTAGCCAACTGCGACCCTGCCATAAGAACACATTTTTGGCGACCTGCTGACTGATGGTGCTAGCGCCACGTATCCGCCCACCGCGGGCATTGTGAGTGCGCGCTTTTTCAATAGCCTGCAAGTCGAAACCGTGGTGCATCGGAAACCGCTGGTCCTCTGCCGCCACCACCGAAATCGGCAGACTGGCAGCGATCTTGTCGTAATCACGCCATTGCTGGTGAAGCGAAAAACTCCAGTCGCCCTCGCCCCATGCCTCCAGATAGCGTCCTATCATCATGCTGCTAATCGGCGGATCGACCACCCGTAGCACCAGCACCTGCAGCACACTTACAGAGGCAAACAGCAGCGGTGCCGCCAATACCGCGCGCAGCCAACGCCTTCGCCGCGCTGGTGCCACCTGCTTGCCATCCAATGCATCCGTCCCCATTAGCTTGCCTGGACTCTCAATCCCAATGTCTGGCGCATTATCTAGCAACCAGCTCACCTTTCGCCCGATGTCTCCATGACCGATCACGATCAGCTCACCCGTTTCCTGCTGCCTGCCGCCGGCATGCGCGGCATCCATGTGCGCCTGACCAAGGCCTGGCAGGATATCCAGGGCGCCGCGGAGTACCCGCCCGCCGCTCGCCAGCTGCTCGGCGAAGCGGTCGTGGCAGCTGCCCTGTTCACCGGCCACGCCAAGGTGGACGGGCGTCTGTCAGTGCAGCTGCGCGGTAACGACACCTTGCGCACCCTGTTTGCCGAATGTACCGCCGCCGGCACTTTGCGCGGCATCGTGCAACTCGCACAAGGTGCCGATGCGCCGGTCGACCTGCGTGAGTTGGGTGCCCCTGCCCTGCTGGCGATTACCATCGAGAACCCAGGCTTGAACCGGGGTGAACCGCAGCGCTACCAGAGTCTGGTTGAGATGCAGGCACCAGAATTGAGCGCAGCCTTCGAAACTTATTTCCAGCAATCCGAGCAACTCCCCACTCGCCTGCTGCTGGCCGCCGGCCCGGATCAGGCCGCCGGCCTGTTGTTGCAGAAGCTCCCAGGCGACGAGGGCGATGACGATGGCTGGACCCGGATTGGTGCCTTGTTCGACACCTTGGGCGCACCAGAGCTGCTTTCGGTCGATGGCCAGGACTTGGTACACCGCTTGTTCCACGAAGAGCAGCCGCAGTTATTGGGCAGCAAACGGCTCAGTTTCGGCTGTTCCTGTTCGCGCGAGCGCGTCGCTTCGATGCTTCAGTCACTGGGCCAGGAGGAAGCGAGCGCAGCCGCCCAAGCAACGGGCGAAGTTGCGGTGCGCTGCGAATTCTGTGGTCGTGAGTATCACTTTTCGTTGACTGCGCTAGACATACTTTTCAGTGAAGCGCAGCCCTCGCAGGACGCGCCGGAAAGCTTGCAATAATCAGGGCATGCGGGTGCGTTATGCAAAACGCGACCACTTGTTAAATAATCATAAAAGCTTTAACATCTCCCTGCTCCTTTCTCCGGAACTTAACAACTGCCTCTGGGTCTGAATGCTGGTATGCGACATCTTCTGCGACTCCCGCTAGCTTTGACGGTTGCCCTTGTGGCTAGCGCAGATGTGCACGCGCAGCAGGCACCGCAGCAATTGCGCGAAAGCACGATCTTGCCGGTGTGGAACAGAGGCAGCGGCAAGGTGGAAGCCTTTTTGTACCTTGAGCCGACCGGCGAGCAGAAGGCCGGCGCGCGTTGGCATTTCGGTCGTAATTCGTTGGATGCCGCGTTTGGCCTGAGCTCGGGCGGCTCGCTTGGCCTGCTCTGCAACGGCAGCCGTGGCACCAATATCAGCGGCCTTGCCAGCCATTGCTTGCTTGCAGGCATCGGTGACGAGGAAGAAGACAGCGCAGCCGCATCGCGTCGCGTCTCAGGGACGGTAGGCTTCAACCGTGCGGGCGCTCGCGTCGGCGTAACCGCAGGCACTGGCCGCGACACCGTACCCGCCTGGCTGGTCGGCGCCGGCAAAGCCCCGTTGACGCCTGTCGAGCAGAACGACCTCACTGTCTTCGGGCAGAAGAACATCGGCAGCGAAGGCTTCGTGTCGATCGGGGGCACCTACGCCCGCGCGCGCTTGGTGCCACTTTCCGACGTGTCGCCGGCGATCGCTGACCAGTGGGACAGTAAGACCTTGAGCGTCGGTGGCGGCTATGGCGCCTTCAGCGCCAACGTGATTGGCCGCGTCGTCGATGTCCCCGGCCAGCCCGAAAAGTGGGAAGGTCTGGGCCTGGGCCTGACCTGGCGCACGCCCTGGAGCGGCCAGCTCACTGTCGGTGCCGAGAACGTGATCTCCCGCGGCAAAAACCCATTTGCCCCGAGCAATGAGAGCAACAGCGACGGCACTATTCCATACGTTAGATACGAACAAGACCTGTAATCGAGTGATTACAAGGCATGTATCCGAGCACCACACTGGCTTGCGGCAGGTGGCTCTTTCTGGTTGCAGATCATCTACACCACGGCAGCCTTCACAGCGTTCCACCCTGCGGTCCAGCTGGTCGTACAACGATCTGTCGGTGTTATTGGCATGGCGTTACAACAGCAAGATGCAAGTGGCCCCCGGAACCGGCACATGGTTCGAGAGCTACCGCCAAATCCCGTGGTACAGCTACTTTGATTTCGGCGTCAACTACAAGTTGCCCTTCAATGCCGAAGTCAATCTGTCGATCGCCAACCTCACCGATAAGAAGCCGCCAGTGGTCGGTAACACGATCGGGAACATGCTTGTTAGCCAGCCGGGTTGGCTTCAACCCGGAATCAACGTCTGAATCACATGCTCAACATAGGCTTCGAAATCTTCACGGGCCTGCTTGGGCTGTTGCAGTTGCAGCGAAAGCTGCAAAAAGCCGACGTAAGCGGCGTAGGCCAGGCGGGCGCGGTGTTGGGCATCGGTGCGGGTGAGGCCGGCCTGGCGGAATGAGGCAATGAGATAATCGAGGCGGCGCTGCGAGACGCGGTCGATGACCGGGCGTACAGCCGGATGGTCGAGCGCCTTGAGCAGTTCGCTGTAGATGATGTGCGGTTTGACCTCGTGCGCGACCAGTTGGAATAGCGCACGCAAGCGGGCGCTCGGGTCGGCAACGTCTTCCAGGCTGCCGAACACTTCTTTTTGTTCGAAGATTTCCCAGCGTTCAAGGGCAGCCTGTAGCAGAGCGTCGCGCGAGGGAAAGTGCCAGTAGAAGCTGCCTTTGGTGACGCCGAGCCGGCGCGCCAGGGGCTCCACGGCAACCGCGCCCACACCTTGTTCGGCGATCAAATCAAGCGCAGCCTGTGCCCAATCGTCCGCGCTAAGGCGGTTGCCGCGACCAGCGTTGGCGCGGGGAGTGGTCGCACTAGAGTCAATGATGTTATCCATACCGCGATTTAACCATACGCTTGAGCCACTTGCAGTATGCATCACATAACGGACGTGCAAGCAACACACTTGTTCGCTTACCGACCATACCATTGAGTATTGACAGTCGGCAGCGCATACCCATACCATAAGGTATGGTCACTCTACCCTTTCGCCTTTGCTTTACTGCGCCAGTGTCTAGCGTCACCGCTGGCGATGCAGTGCTTGGCCTGTCGATACGAGGTGGCGGACACGCACCGACACTGCTGTTCGCGCATGGCGTTGGACAGACCAGCGCACGTGGGAGAGTACTGCCAAGTCCCCGGCGGAGTTACGGATGCCGCGCACTGCGGTATGACTCGCGCGGGTAAGGCGCGTCGAACTGCAACTCTGCGATCCAGTTCACAGACGAAAGGCAACGCACATGCTTGCTAGCGATGAGAACATCACTTTGACCGCCAACGTGTTGCATTATCTAAACGCACTGCCCTCGGTTGGCACCATCGCAGCGTCCAACATCACCGAGCATGTCACTGGAGCAAGAACATGAGCATCATTGCACCGTTCCTCCTCGTCATTCTGGCAGCTGGTATCGCTGCCTATCACCGGATGCGCCTTGCCATATGGGTTGCGATCAGCGCCTGTGCGTTGGCCGCATGCTGGCTGCTAGGTGCCAATCTGACCGCCACCATCGTGGCCGCCGCGTTGGTGGTACTGGTGTCCGCACCAGTGCTGCTGCCGGTCATGCGCAAGCCGCTGCTGACCAAGCCATTGATGGCGTTCTTCCGCAAGGTGCTGCCGCCATTGTCGCAGACCGAGCGTATCGCGCTGGAAACCGGCTCGGTCGGTTTTGAAGGGGAACTGTTCACCGGCGACCCGGATTGGCAAAAGCTGCTCAACTATCCCAAGCCCCAGTTGACCGCTGAAGAGCAGGCTTTCTTGGATGGCCCGGTCGAACAGTTGTGCAAAATGGTCAACGATTGGGAAATCACCCATGTGCACGCCGACCTGCCACCGGCGTTGTGGGACTTCATCAAGAAGAACAAGTTCTTTGGCATGATCATTCCCCAGCACTACGGTGGCCTGGGTTTCAGCGCGCTAGCGCACCACAAGGTGATCCAGAAGCTGGCCTCGATCTCCAGCGTGGTCAGCTCCACCGTCGGCGTCCCGAACTCGCTCGGGCCCGGCGAGCTGCTGCTGCATTACGGCACGCCCGAGCAGAAGGATTACTACCTGCCACGCCTGGCGATCGGTGCGGAAGTGCCGTGTTTTGGCCTGACCGGCCCGTTTGCTGGCTCCGATGCCACCTCGATCCCTGACTACGGCATCGTCTGCAAGGGCGAGTGGAATGGCGCCAACGTGTTGGGCGTCAAATTGACCTTCGATAAGCGCTACATCACCCTGGCACCGGTCGCTTCGCTGATCGGTCTGGCGTTCCGCGCTTACGATCCGCAGGGGTTGATCGGCGACAAAAAAGACATCGGCATCACGTTGGCACTGCTGCCGCGCGAAACGCCCGGCGTGGAGATCGGTCGTCGCCACTTCCCGTTGAACTCACCATTCCAGAACGGCCCCATCCACGGCGAGGAGGTATTCATCCCGCTGAGCCAGTTGATCGGCGGAGTGGAGATGGTTGGCAAGGGCTGGAACATGCTCAACGAGTGTTTGGCCGTCGGTCGGTCGATCACCCTGCCCTCCACCGCCAGCGGCGGCAGCAAGGCTGCTGCTGTGGTGACTGGTGCGTATGCGCGCATCCGCAAACAGTTCGGCTTGTCGGTGGGCCGCTTCGAGGGCGTGGAAGAAGCGCTTGCGCGCATCGGCGGCAAGGCATATGCAATTAGTGCGCTGTCGCAGGCTACCGCAGCTGCGGTGGATCGCGGCGACGTGCCATCGGTGCCTTCGGCAATCGCAAAGTATCACTGCACCACAATGGGCCGCGAAGTGGTCAGCGACATGATGGATGTGATCGGCGGCAAGGGCATCATCCTGGGGCCACGTAACTTCGCAGGCCGCGCCTGGCAGGCCGCGCCGATCGGCGTGACCGTGGAAGGCGCCAATATCATGACCCGCAGCCTGCTGATCTTTGGCCAGGGCGCCATCCTGTGCCATCCCTGGGTATTGAAGGAAATGCAGGCAGCGCAGGATCCCGATCCACATCGCGGTCTGGAAGCGTTCGACGAAAATCTGTTCGGGCACATCCGCTTCGGCATTTCCAACGCAGTGCGCTCGTTCTGGTTCGGCCTGACTGGTGCACGCATTGGTGCGGCGCCGGGTGATGCGTATACCCGCCGTTTCTTTCGCAAGCTGGATCGTTATTCGGCCAATCTGGCCTTGATGGCCGACGTGTCGATGCTGATGCTGGGCGGCAAGTTGAAGTTCAAGGAGTCCTTGTCCGGTCGCCTGGGCGATGTGCTGAGTCATCTCTACATGACCAGCGCCATCCTCAAGCGCTATCACGACGAGGATGCGCCAGCGAGCGATCAGCCGTTGCTGGCCTGGGCCTTCCACGACAGTGTGCACAAGATCGAAAACGCACTGTCGGCGGCGCTGCGCAACTTCCCGATTCGTCCGGTGGGCTGGTTGATGTGGGTGCTGATCTTCCCGTTGGGCCGTCGCGCCGAAGCGCCTGGCGATCGCCTGGGTCATCGTGTGGCTTCGCTGCTGATGACGCCGAACCAAGCGCGCGACCGACTGGCCGAGGGCGTCTTCCTCACCCCGTGCGCCAATAATCCGGGCGGTCGCATTGCCAGCTACCTGACCAAGGCCGTGATGGCAGAGCCGGTGGAGCGCAAGTTCTTGAAGGCGCTCAAGACCAAGGGCATTCAAGCGCTGGATTTCCCGGTGCAGCTGGACGAAGCAGTGGCCGGAGGCGTGATCAGCATGGAAGAACGCAAACAGCTGGAAGAGCTGCGCGAAATCATGATGGACACTGTCACCGTAGACGACTTCGATCCGCACCAGTTGCGTGCGGCCAGCTACGATGACAAGCCACAGACACACCAGCCACGCGAAGCCGCCTAAGGCGACAACCGAGGCGACGCTACAAAAACGGCGGGCTTCGGCCTGCCGTCTTTGTTTGTGGGAATGGCGGGATTGCTTAGCGGCTGCTCACAGCGAGTGAATCCCCAGCTGCGATTGAAATCAGCGCGGCAGCCACACCAGCGCCAATGCGATCAATGCCGGTAGCGCCTGCACAACGAAGATGCGGCGGTTGACGCTGTAAGCACCGTAGCAACCTGCAAGGACCACGCAGCCCAGGAAGAAACTCAACACGTCAGCGCGCGCCGCCAGTGCGCCCCAAAACAGACCTGCGGCCAGGAAGCCGTTGTAGAGGCCCTGGTTAGCTGCCAGCACGTGGGTGGCCTGTGCCTTTTCAAGGCTGTTGCGGAAGGTCTTCAAGCCCAGCGGGTGCGTCCACAGCACCATTTCCAGCACTAGGATGTAGACGTGCAGCAGCGCGACGCACAGGCCGACAATGATGGCGAACAGGGACATGACAGAGCGCCTTGGCAAATGGTATCGCCAGCATAGCCCCGATCAGGCGCGCTTTTCGGCACGCCTGCACGGTTATGCCAATACGCTTGCCATCGCGACGCACATGAGCATTCCAGACGCGGCTTGCTCAGGCACGCCGCTTGCAGCTTCAACAACCGCAGAACCAAGCAACGCCTCGATCACGCCGAAATACTCGATTTCTGAAGCTGAAATCATCAATAGGATCAATATGATGCCCATTCATTTTCCGGCTGTTTGTGCTATTGCAAAGCGCAGCGCTAGAATCGTGGAAGGCAGCGGACCAAGCGGGATAACGATGACAGAAATGCGCACGCGCAGACGGTTTCGACCGTTGACTATCGGGCTACTCGGGGCATTATTGCCTCTGGCCCTGTCTTCCACAGCGCAGACGGCCACCACTGCGCAGTCCCCTACCGCACCGTTGCCACATCGCGCATCGCTGGCAGCCAACCAGATACTAGCGCCAGCGGCCGGGTTCGACGTGGCGGCATTCGAGTCGATGGCCGAACAGTTGACCTACGGCAACCGCGTGCCTGGGATGGCCATGGCCATCGTGCAGGGCGGCAAGGTACTCAGTGCACGCGGCTATGGCGTTACCGACGTCAATCATCCGCAGCCTGTCGATGCCCACACCGTGTTCCGCCTGGCTTCGCTGTCCAAGGCCTTCGCCGGCACCATGGCCGGCCTGCTCGTCAACGATGGTGTGTTGCGCTGGGACAGCAAAGTGGTCGACTACGTGCCGGGCTTTCAACTCAGCGATCAGGGGGCGACCCGCCAGCTCACCGTTGCCGAAGTGCTCAGCCATCGTGTCGGCCTGAGCCGCAATGCCTACGACCGCGACATCGAATCCAACGCCGACTACTACTCGCTCAGCCACAAGCTGGCGGCCGCGCCGCTGCGCTGCGCACCGGGCAGTTGCTATGCATATCAGAATGTGGCCTTCAGCCTGGTCGGCGATGTGGTGTTCGCAGCATCGGGAAGCTTCTACGAGCAATCTGTGGAGCGCCGTATCTTCAAGCCGCTAGGCATGAACGACGCCAGCATGGGGCTTGCCGGCATCCAGGCCAGCCCGCATTGGGCACGCCCACACGTGCGTAGCCGCAATGGCTGGGTGTCGCTGACACCCAAGCCCACTTACTACCGCCTTGCCCCTGCTGCGGGCGTCAACGCCAGTGCCAGCGACATGGCGCAGTGGCTGCTTGCACATACCGGCCATCGTACCGACGTGCTGCCTGCGCCGCTGCTGGCAACGCTGCATGCGCCGCAGATCTCCACACCTGGCGAAATGCGCTCGGGTTGGCGCCACGAGCGTGTCGGTTCGGCCAGCTATGCACTGGGCTGGCGCGTGTTCGATTACGCCGGTCATCAAGTGGTGTTCCATGCTGGTGCAGTGCAGGGCTATCGTGGCCTGGTTGCGCTGCTGCCCGAGCGCGACCTCGGCATTGCGATCCTATGGAACGGCGAAAGCGGCCTGCCCTCGGGCCTGTTGCCAACCGTTCTGGACCGCGCACTTGGCCTTCCGGCGAAGCGTTGGCTAGATATCGACGTGGATGGCGACTTCGGCAGCGAAAACATGTTGGCAGATAAGCTAGACCCGGTCGGCAAAGGCACGTCTTCCGGCAAATCGGTCGCATCGCCGCGCTGAGCGAATGCAATACACCGACATTGTGTCGGGAATGGCAGACAAAGGCGGCTACGGCTGCCTTTGTTGTTTTTGTCTGTCGATGCACATTGGTCGGCTGGTCATACGCATGCGTGTCGGGCACGGTAGAGCAAGGCTCTAGAAGATCACCAATGCGCTCGGAC
>Ga0207791_1000520_pt1 | contig 10045 bp, 6 predicted proteins | sample HigsolmetaGSP16D_FD_184844 | JGI IMG/M metagenome (GOLD analysis project Ga0207791, IMG submission 184844) | High solid enriched microbial communities from the Joint BioEnergy Institute, USA - SP1-6-D (SPAdes) | ecosystem: Engineered > Bioreactor > SSF (Solid state fermentation) > Aerobic >...
TTGCGCCGGAAACGTCGAAAAATCGAGAGTGTGAGCGTCCTCAGCGCGACCGATGTGGTTTGCTTCGCTTTCCGGTCGCGTTGATCAGACCATCCTTAGTGGCACCTTCACCTTGTAAAAGCCACTACCGGCAACCAGCCTGCCCCGGATGATCCCGATGTTGGCTGTAGCAAGCAACGAGGCGATGAATGCGAACAGCAGTACAGCAATCGCAAATGCCAATGCCCGTTGATCCTGGCCTACCGTCAACATAATAAAAACCATTAGCGCAAAAGCAAAAACCACAAGCCCTGAAACTGATTTCCAGTTCAGGGCATTTACCGGAAATCTCTCAAGCTGCGTCGCTGCCATGTTCAAAATCTCTCAGCATTGTAGGTATCAAGCGCCCTGACTTCTACAAGAAGCTCAGCGCTCTCGGATGAGACGTCGCGACGTTAACTGTTGCGTAGTGCTTGAATCGCAACAACGCGTTCAGCCAGACACACGAACCGAGCATTTTCTTCAAAGAGACCAATCAACATCGTCGAAACGCAGCGAATCTTTCCCGAAAAACCAGCTGGAGTGCCAGCCCGCTGAGCGAGAGGGACACCGCCATCGGATGACACGACTCGCACTGCCGCGACCCTCAGGCGTTGCTCTTGTCTGCGCCGCCCTTCTCGGCTTCCAGCATCTTGCGAATCTGCGCATCCACCGCAGCGATGGCAGTCATGTTCATCACCCGGCGCGAGGTGGCGCTGGTGGTGAGGATGTGGACCGGCTTGGAGATGCCCATCAGGATCGGGCCGATCGCCACACCATCGGTGAACACGCGCACCAAGTTGTAGGCAATGTTGGCCGCCTCCAGGTTCGGCAATACAAACAGGTTGGCACGGCCCTTCAGAGTGCTGTTGGGCATGATCTGATTGCGTAGCGCTTCGTCCCAGGCGGTGTCTCCCTGCATTTCGCCGTCAATGTTGAGCTCGGGCTTGCGCTTGAGCAAAGCCTCGCGCACCTGGCGCATTTTCAGCGCATCACGCGAGTCGTGGCTACCGAAGTTGGAATGCGACAGCAGCGCAATGTTGGGCTCGATGCCGAACAACTTGAGGCGATATGCCGCCTGCAACGTTGCCTCGACCACTTGCTCAACGGTGGGATCTTCCTGCACGTGCGTATCCAGGAAGAAGAACACACCGAGTTGATTGATCACGCCGGTCATCGCTGAGGTGGAGCTCACGCGTGGCTCCAGCGGGATCACGCTACGCGCATAACCCAGCTTCTTGTGGAAGCGACCGACCACACCGGACAGCATCGCGTCGGCTTCACCGCGCGCCACCATCACCGCGGCAATCAGCGTCGGACGCGAACGCATCAGTTCCTTGGCTGCAGTGACAGTCACACCGCGGCGCTCGGTGAGCGCATGATAGAACTGCCAATAATCATTGAAGCGTGGGTCGTCGAGAATATTGGTGATCTCGAAGTCCACGCCGGCAGTCAAGCGCAGGCCCATGCGTTCGATACGCGTCTGGATGACGTCCGGGCGACCGATCAGGATCGGGAACGCCAGGCCTTCGTCAACCACGTTCTGCACCGCGCGCAGCACAACTTCCTCTTCGCCTTCGGCATACACCACGCGCTGCTTGTCGGCGCGCGCGCGGTCGTAGACAGGCTTCATCATCAGACTGGTGCGGTAGACGAACTGACCGAGTCTGTCACGGTACGCCTCCATGTCGGCGATTGGGCGTGTGGCCACGCCCGAATCCATTGCTGCCTGCGCAACCGCAGACGACAGCTCCACCAGCAGACGCGGATCCAGCGGACGCGGAATCAGGTAGTCCGGACCGAAGCTCGGAGTCTCGCCGCCGTACGCTGCGCCCAGGTCGGACGCCTCGCGCCGCGCCATCCCGGCGATCGCCTTGACGCAGGCGATCTTCATCTCTTCGTTGATGCCGGTGGCGCCTACGTCCAGCGCGCCGCGGAACAAATACGGGAAGCACAGCACGTTGTTGATCTGGTTGGGGTAGTCCGACCGACCAGTGCCGATGATGCAATCCGGGCGCACCGCCTTGGCCGCTTCCGGGGTAATTTCCGGATTCGGGTTGGCCAGCGCGAAGATCACCGGCTGACGCGCCATGCTGGCAACCATTTCCGGCTTGAGGATGCCAGCGGCCGACAGGCCCAGGAAGATATCGGCGCCTTCGACGATTTCGGCCAGAGTACGCTTGTCGGTATCGCGTGCGTAACGCTGCTTGTCCGGGTCAAGATCGGTGCGGCCGGAGTGGATCACGCCGTCGCGGTCCAGCGCCAGGATGTTTTCCGGCTTCAAGCCCAGCGAGACCAGCATGTTGACGCAGGAAATGCCCGCCGCGCCCATGCCGGTAGTGGCCAGTCTGACCTCTTCGATCTTCTTGCCGGTGACCACCAGCGCGTTCAGAACGGCGGCGCCAACGATGATCGCAGTGCCATGCTGGTCGTCATGGAACACTGGAATGTTCATGCGCTCGCGCAGCTTACGCTCGACGATGAAGCACTCCGGCGCCTTGATGTCTTCCAGATTGATACCGCCGAACGTCGGTTCCAGGCTGGCGATGATGTCGACCAGCTTGTCCGGATCGTTCTCGTTGATTTCGATATCGAACACGTCGATACCGGCGAACTTCTGGAACAGCACCCCCTTGCCCTCCATCACCGGCTTGGACGCCAGCGGGCCGATGTTGCCCAGGCCCAGCACGGCAGTACCGTTGGTAATGACCGCCACCAGATTGCCGCGCGCGGTGAGCTCGCTGGCCTGCGTGGGCTCTTCGACGATCGCCTCGCAGGCGAAGGCTACGCCCGGGGAATACGCCAGCGACAGATCGCGCTGGGTCAGCATCGGCTTGGTCGCAGTAACCTTGATCTTGCCGGTCGGCTGCTGGCGGTGGTAGTCGAGGGCGGCCTGTTTGAAGTCGTCGGTGGACATCGGCTGTGTGAATCTCGAAGGCGCAGGAAACCCAATTCTACCCTCCTGCCTGAACAAGGGCATGTCGTGCAGCTGTCAGCGTGGCAAGCAGATCGCATGCCGCGGTGCGCAGCGCAGCCGGGGTGCAACGCAACGAAGAACGGCCCCGGCCCCGGTCGGCAACGCCGACCCAGGACAGGGCCGCCGCAAACATCAACGCAGGCTGGCAGATGCCGCGCCGGGTTGGCCGACCGCGGCCAGCGGCGGCGGCTCGTCCCCGTTCAAGACCAGTTTGAGCCTGTCGCGGTCCAACGCGTTTTCCCAACGCGAGACCACCACAGTGGCAACCGCGTTGCCGATGAAGTTGGTCAACGAGCGGCATTCGCTCATGAAACGGTCCACGCCCAGAATCAGCGCCATGCCGGCCACCGGCACCTCGGGCACCACCGCCAGTGTCGCGGCCAAGGTAATGAAGCCGGCACCGGTAACGCCGGCCGCACCCTTGGAGCTGAGCATCGCCACTGCCAGCAGTGCGATCTGGTGGCCCAGGGTCAGCTCAGTGTTGGTCGCCTGTGCGATGAAAAGCGCCGCCAGCGTCATGTAGATGTTGGTCCCGTCCAGATTGAACGAGTATCCGGTTGGTACCACCAGGCCCACCACCGACTTCGCGCAACCGGCTTTTTCCATCTTCTCCATCAACGAGGGCAACGCGGACTCCGACGAGGAGGTGCCCAGCACCAGCAGCAGCTCGGCCTTGAGATACCGAATCAGCTTGAGCACCGAAAACCCGCACAGCCGACATACCACGCCCAGGATCACCAATACAAATAGAAAGGAGGTGAGGTAAAAAGATCCCACCAGCCAGGCCAGGTTGACCAGCGTCTGGACCCCATACTTGCCGATGGTAAAAGCGATCGCACCGAAGGCACCGATCGGCGCGGCACGCATCAGAATATGCACCAGCTTGAATACCGGGGCGATCAGCGCTTCGAGCAGATGCAGCACCGGCTTGCCGCGCTCGCCCACCAACGCCAGCGACACACCGAACAGCACCGCCACGAACAGAACCTGCAGAATGTTCGGCCCAGCCAGCCTGCCGTTGACGACCTGGTCGCCGATGAATGCGCCGATCAGCGAGTTGGGGATGATATCCACCAGGAAGCCGACCAGGGTCAGGTCGTGTGATTTCTCAACGTAGCTCTTGACCGCGCTCTGGTCCAGATCGGCAGGATTGATGTTCATGCCCGCGCCGGGTTGCACCACATGGGCAACGACCAGCCCGACCACCAGGGCCAATGTGGAGAAAATCAGGAAATAAGCCATCGCCTTACCGAACACACGGCCCACCGTCCTGAGGTGGGTCATGCCAGCGATGCCAGTGACGATCGTCAAGAAAATCACCGGGGCGATGATCATCTTCACCAGCTTGATGAAGGCGTCGCCCAACGGCTTGAGGCTTTCGGCGAAAGCAGGCTCAAAATGGCCCAGCAAAGCACCCAGAACGATTGCTACCACCACTTGAACATACAGCTGGCGATAGAAGGGGACTGACACCGGCATGGGACCGGCAGGCTTGTTGATGTGCATGACACCACTCCGGGGGAACAAGAGGGGACCTGAGCAGGCACCCATTGCACGCATTTTGGCCTTCCGTCACACCTTCGACCGATAGCCCATTGGTACTACCCCATATCCAGCGGCTGAACGTCGGCTTACACTTCAGCCGCGCCGCCGCCGGTCGTTAATTACGTTTAACGTAGAGGCCGTTCCTCTGCTGCCGTCGTCCGGAGTTTACGCGCTGACTGAAGACATTCATTGCGATTGCCATGGCAGGACGCCCGGCCCCCTTATTCATTGCCGAAGACCATATCCTATGCGCCTGAATCTACTCGTCCTAGCGATGGCGGCTGCCATCGTCCCCGCCGCTGCCGATGCAGCAAACTCGATCGAAAACTGGCCGACCAAGTACACCTTCGGTGATGGCACCGAGCTGGGTCTGACCGGCAACTACGCCTACGACGACAACAACTTCTCCGGCGACGACCGCCTGGAAGACCGCACAGACTTCCGCCGCAAGGAGTTCGGCGCCACGGTCAAGAAAAAGGGCGTCTATGACGCCATCGTGTCCTATGACTTCGAGTCCAAGCTATGGCTGGACGTGTTCTACCGGTTCGAGACCAAGGCACTGTTTGGCCAGGATTACGGTCGTGTGCGCTTGGGCTACATGAAGGTGCCAGTGGGTCTGGAAGCGGTGCAGAGCTCGCGTGCGGGCAGCTTCATGGAACTGGGCCTGCCGATCCAGGCAGTGTTTCAGGGTCGCCGCACCGGCGCAGAATGGACGCTGGAACGGCAACAGTACCTGCTGCAGGCCGGTGCTTATGGTGGTAAGGATCTGCAGGGTGACAACCCGGGCACCACCCAGGCCGTGCACGCGGCGTGGACCCCGTTCAAGGCCGAAGGCGACGTGCTGCACCTGGGCATCGCCGGCTCGATCGAAAACACGCGCGGCTACAGCGACGGCCGCGGCGTGTCGTTCAGCCCACGTGTGCGGCTGCGTGCGCGCCCGGAAGCCGGCCTGACCGACGTGCGTCTCATCGACACCGGCACCATTCTCGATGTGGACCACGTGATCCGCACCGGCCTTGAAGCAGTATGGATCCATGGTCCGTTCTCTCTGCAGAGCGAAGCCTTGCGTGCCGAAGTGGCGCGCAACGCAAATCAGCCGCACTTCATCGCCCAGGGCCAGTATGTCTATGGGACCTGGTCGCTGACTGGCGAATCGCGCAGTTACGCGGGCGGCGTTCCCGGCAACATCAAGCCGTCACACGACTACGGCGCCATTGAGCTGACTGCACGCTATAGCCGCCTGAATCTGGAAGACAACAATGTGCATGGCGGTCGCCAGCACGACACCACGATCGGCGCAAACTGGTACCTCACTAGCCACTTCAAGTTCCAGGCCAACTACAGCTGGGTGGATTCCTCGCGCAACGGCGTGCATGAAACCCCGCACGTGATGGAACTACGTGCACAGGTACAGTTCTAAGCCACACTGACGTTCTGCAGCGCGCCGGCGATTGGCCTCCGGTGCCAGCGGCAGCGATTCACTGCCGCGCACCGGTTTACCGATGCGCTGCTGGCAGCGTTGACCACAGCCGGTTCGGACACGGTCGCATTCTTCCAGGGTGCGACCGCTGTGTTTTGGTCGCTTTTTCAGCAAGCAGTGCGCGATGCCTGCGCGATCGGCCAACAGACCGCCATACTGGGCACCATGTACGCATCACAACGTCGCCGCCTGCTGCTCACCTTTCTCACCGTGCTGTGCGGCATGTTGGTGGCCATGATCGCAGCCAGGCACTTGGTCGAACAAAGCGCGCTGCGCGATGAAAGCGCCAGCGTGCGCCAACAGCTTCACCTGTACGCGCAAGCGCTTCAACAACGCGTTGACCGCTATCGCATACTGCTGCAGATTCTCGCAATGGACCCGGATCTGCGTGCCGCAGTCTCCGGCCCACTATCGCCGGCACAGGTGGATGCGCTCAATCGCAAACTCGAACGCGCCAACAACCTCACCCAATCCTCGACGCTGACGCTGATCAACCACGACGGGGTGGCGCTGGCGGCCAGCAATTGGCGCGCGCCGCGCAGCAATGTGGGCGTGGACCACGCGTTTCGCCCTTATTACCAGCAAGCGCTGAACAATGGCAGCGGCAGTTTCTACGGCATCGGCATGATCACCAGCAAGCCGGGCTATTTTCTGTCACAGGCCATTGTCGAGGGCACCGGCAAGGTGCAGGGCGTGGTGGTGATCAAGATCGCGCTGGCCGACCTGGAACGCGAATGGCGACAAACTCCGGATATCGTGCTGGCGTCTGACGTGCACAGTGTGGTGTTCCTGGCCAGCCAGCCGCAATGGCGCTACCGCGTGCTGGCCCCGCTCAGCGAGCGTGATCGCCGTGAACTGCAAAGCACACGCCAGTACGCCGACCAGGAGTTGCTGCCGCTGCAGCACCGGGTGATTGAGCAGACCGGCGACGGCGGTGTATTGACGGACATCCGCGACCGGTCGCTCACGGCGCAGATGCTGTGGCAGACCCTGGAATTACCTGAAAACGGCTGGCACCTGCATCTGCTGCACGACACCCGCGCCAGCGCCGCTGCCGGTCGCGCTGCGGCGATTGCCGCCGCTGGCGCATGGCTGGCATTAGCCTTGCTGTGGTTGTTCGTGCAACAACAACGACGACTATCGGCGTTGCGGCAGCGTAGCCGACACGAACTGGAAACCCTGCTGCAGCAACACGCTGAAGAACTGCGCACCGCACAGGATGGGCTGATCACCGCCGCGCAGCAGGCCAATGCCGGCCTGAGCCGCAGTTTGGAACATCTGCCGCAAGGCGTGGTGATCATCGATGAGGCGCTCAATCTGGTGGCATGGAATTCGCGCTATGTCGAGCTGTTCCGTTTCCCATCTGAACTGCTCAAGATCGGTCGTCCGATCGAAGACCTGTTCCGCTTTAATGCACGCCGCGGCTTGTTGGGCCCAGGGCCGATCGAAGCGGCGATCGAGCGACGCCTGCATCACTTGCGCAGCGGCAAGCCGCATCTGCGCGAGAGCGAAAAAGAAGATGGCACCGTGCTGGAAATTCGTGGCAACCCGCTGCCTGACGGCGGCTTTGTCACCAGCTATGCCGACATCACCAGCTACAAGAACGCCGCACGCGAACTGCGCTCGCTTGCCGATGCACTGGAACACCGCGTGGCCGAGCGTACCCGTGACCTGGCGGCAGCCAAGCGGGATGCAGAAAACGCCAACCGCTACAAGACCCGCTTCGTCGCATCGGCGGTGCATGACCTGCTGCAGCCGCTCAATGCTGCGCGCATGTTTCTCTCGGTGCTGCGTGGTCAAGTGCACGAGGCTGGAGACGCGCGCATCATCGACAACATCGACGGCGCACTGGCTGCGCAGGACGCCATCCTCAACAGTCTGCTCGACATCACGCGCCTGGAAGCCGGAAGCCTGAAGAGCCAGGTGCGCGACTTTGCGCTTGCGCCATTGCTGGAAACCTTGGCACGCGAATTCAGTATCCTGGCCGCAGACCGCGGACTGTTACTGGAATCGGTGCCTACCTCGGCGGTGGTGTTGAGCGATGAAGCCCTGCTGCGCCGCATCCTGCAAAACTTTCTTTCCAACGCCATTCGCTACACGCCGCGCGGCCGCGTGCTGATCGGCTGTCGTCGGCGCGGCAGCTGGCTGCGCATCGAAGTGCACGACCAAGGACCTGGCATTCCAGACGCCTTTCAGCAAGAAATCTTCGAAGAATTTCGCCGCCTGGATAACGGTATCGCCAATGATCGCGGTGCAGGTCTGGGCCTGGCCATCGTCGAGCGCATCGGTCGTCTGCTCGGCCATCGCATCGGGCTGCGATCCAACCTGGGCGCCGGCAGCGTTTTTTGGGTGACCGTGCCACTGGGCGAACGCGCCACAATCGCGCGGCAACTGCCGGTGCCTGCCTCGACAGTCGACCACGGCAATGATCCCATCCTGCACGGCTGCCGCATCTGGTGTGTGGATGATGACCCATTGGTTTGCGAAGCAACCCGTACGCTACTGGAACGATGGGAATGCCGCGTGGATTTTGCCGGCATCCCGGACGAGGCATTGAGCGCTGCCAATGCCGACGAGATACCGGAGTTACTGCTGCTGGATGTGCGAATGGGCGCACATGACGGCCTCACGCTGGTGCAGCAACTGGTGGAACATTGGCAACGCGAACCGCGCGTGATCCTGGTTACCGCAGAGACTGACCCCGTACTACGCGAGCATGCGCGCGATCTGGGCTGGGGTTTTCTGTTAAAACCGGTGCGCCCGCCTGCCCTGCGCGCATTGGTGACGCAGATGTTGATGCGTCGAGGATAATGCTGCATTTGCGATACCGACAAAATAAATCAAGCGCAATATAAAGGCATAAATTTCTCGATTATTAAGTGCTGCTGCGCGCACGCCATCCGCACCGCTCGCGCACCGACCACTGGCGAATACATCATTACGTTGCTCATGACCCTCTCCTCGCAACGGTTTGGAGCCTGCGGGAAAGCCGCGGCGGTTCAACCCGTCGATGCAAGCCGAACACTACGGCGTTACGTGCAACACCGCTTGCCACGCGACGCGATAAGCTGAAAACAGCACGCATGCGTACGGATAAAACGTTTGATTGAATCGTGCGACCTCATGCACCCTTCTCACCCTCGCCTTTTGCTTCTTGCAGGAAACGTTCGTCATGACTCGTCAAAGCACGTATTCGCGTAACCAATTGTTGGCCAGCGCGCGTGGAGAATTGTTCGCTCCCGATAGCGGTCGCCTGCCCAATGATCCGATGCTGATGTTCGACCGCATCACCGAGATCAACGACACCGGCGGTGCGTATGGCAAAGGCGTGATTCGTGCCGAACTGGACATCCGCCCGGACCTGTGGTTCTTCGGCTGCCACTTCATCGGCGACCCTGTGATGCCTGGCTGCCTGGGCCTGGATGCGATGTGGCAGTTGACCGGCTTCTTCCTCACCTGGATCGGCGCCCAAGGCCGGGGCCGCGCGTTGGGTTGCGGTGAGGTCAAGTTCACCGGCCAGGTGCTCCCCAGCGCCAAGCGGGTGAACTATGAGATCGATGTCAGTCGCGTGATCAATCGCAAGCTGGTCATGGCGCAGACCGATGCACGCATGCTGGTGGATGGGCGCGAGATCTACACCGCCAAGGAGTTGCGCGTGGGGATGTTCACTTCGACGGAGAACTTCTGATGCGTCGCGTCGTCGTCACCGGAATGGGCATCAATTCGTGCCTAGGCAACGATCTGGACACTGTCTCCAGCGCACTGCGCGATAGTCGCTCCGGCATCACCGCGCTCCCCGATCACGCTGCGGCAGGCTTGCGTAGCCAGGTGGGCGGTGCGGTGGCGCTGGATCTGGACAGCCTGATCGACCGCAAGCTCAAGCGCTTCATGGGAGATGCGTCGGCCTACGCGTATCTGGCCATGCGCGATGCGATCGCCGATGCCGGACTGGATGCCGAGCAGGTCAGCAACCTGCGGACGGGTGTGATTGCCGGCTCCGGCGGCGGTTCCAGCCAGTGGCAGGT
>Ga0207791_1000521_pt1 | contig 10045 bp, 9 predicted proteins | sample HigsolmetaGSP16D_FD_184844 | JGI IMG/M metagenome (GOLD analysis project Ga0207791, IMG submission 184844) | High solid enriched microbial communities from the Joint BioEnergy Institute, USA - SP1-6-D (SPAdes) | ecosystem: Engineered > Bioreactor > SSF (Solid state fermentation) > Aerobic >...
ACCCAATCGCTCAGCGCAGGGGCCTCGGTCAGGCGCTTGATGGCGTTCTGTTGGGGCGCTTCCTTCAACAGCTGGGCAACATCATTGATCCCAGGAGGCTGGGGCGGTGCCACCACCGGAAAATTACGAAACGGCGCAAATTCACTCTGGTCACGTGCCTGAGCAACTGCTCCTTGCAGCGTGATTTCGTCGAGCAGATGTTCGGCCGGGTTTGCTAAGCTCTGGGCAAGTGCTTTCAGATTTGGGGCCCTGAAATCTCGGATACCCAGCATCGTTCCGCAGTCACGGGCCAGGTCGGTCGCCGCCTTCTCCCTGGACCTGTTAGCGTCACGTTGCCTTTCCTGGACGGACCGATACATCCCTGCCAGTCGTTCCCGTCGTCGCGTCAACGACGCAATACGGTTGTTCAGCCGAATATTCTCTTGGCCAACGATGAACAGCGCGGGCGCGTGTGTGTAGTCGTCTCGCTGCAGGTTGTCGTCAATGAAGTCGCGGTTGAAGATGCGTACCGGCAGACGACTACGGTCCTGGTCCCTCGCGCTGTCCAGGACATCGTTCCCGACGCTTACGCGAAAGCGGGCGTTGGGCGGTAGCCGTGTACCGCCGGATTCACTGAACAGGCCGATTATACGAGAAAGGGTGGTCTTGCCGGATGCGTTCCAGCCATAGATTAAGTTGTAGCGTTTGAAGTCCGGCGCGGCGCTCGTTCGCCCGTCATAGCCGCTCCATACCGCCGCGCTTGCAATAGATTCGATACGTCGAAACATACTTCCCCCACTCAAGTATGGCTGGTCACGAGAGCCAGTCTGTTCGACAATTTACCCCAGTCCGTTCCTGCCTTCGCTGCCGCTGCACTATTGCCAGCTAACGACAGCTTAGGGGGCAACGTTCGCCGCCTGCATGGGAGGTCGTCGCGCCGCGCGAGATTCGACACTGCTTCGTATTTGGCGCAAGACCGGGCCGACAGACCCGGTTGGTCGGCTTCGCCGGCTGCTACGTAGCATGTTCCAAAGCATAGCGAATGCGAGCGCCGGCATCTTCAGCTTGAAGCCTGTTGACGCGAATCTCCATTGAAGGATTGGAGAAGTCCCGGAAGTTGAACGTGAATGCGGAGTGAATTGAGTCTCCGACGTCGCTCACCTCGGCGCTTTGGATGTAAGCGATCGGCTCGTACTTTGCGACGTTCTTCTCCCTGTCAATGACCACGGCTTTGCCCATCACGGCATCAATGCCGACATACCGCGTGCTGAGATAGTCGGCAACCTCGACCTGCGGCCGGAAGCTCGGTGCGATCGAGGCGATTAGCTTGCGCATGTCGCGGTTGCGCGATCGGCGCCATTTCGATAGCAATAGAGCACCGCCCGCCACCCACGCGATAGATGCAACCATTGCCGCAAGGGCCGCGCCCGAGTGCAGGAATTTCCCGCCCCACGCCGAATACACGAATGCGGGGAGCGCGGCCAGCAAGGACGTCGCAATATAGAACACCTCGGATGCAAGTCTCAGCAATCGCATTGCATTCTCCTATTCCTTGATGCCATCGGAGTTGGACGAAGGATTCGTCCCGCCCAGCGGGCGCCTGCCATTGCCACCTGACGGGCGAATATCGAATTTTGCCAGCAGGGTATTGACCGCAGCTTTGGTCCGATCGCTGTGGTCAGTGCCGATCATAGCTGGCGAGTGACCTCCGACCCAGTTGATCACCTTGTCCGGTACCAGGAAGATCAGGTTGAAGCAGCTATGCACAAGGTTGAGACACATAGAGAAGTAAATCGTGCAATAGGCCAGAATCGAACCGATGCCGGTCAGCGAGTCGAACTGAGCGTTTGCAAGGGCAATGCCGAACCCCTCGTTCAGCAACGTTCCGCCTGCGATGACTCCCACGCCTCCCAGGAAGAAACCGAGCACCATGAGCACAGGACGCACCATCATCTCCAAGAGGAAGATGTAGCCGTGGGCGGTTTTGTGGCCGAGGCCGTCGCCCTCTCCGCCGAGATGCGTGATCGCCCATAACGGGGCTGCGATCACGCCCTCTCCGACAACGACGAGCCAGTTCACGGCCGCACCGAACCACACAACGAATGGCACCATCGGTAGATAGGTCGACAGCCCGAGGCCGAGTAGCAAGGCGGCGATGATGATCATCATGATGATCGGTCCCGCCCCGTCCAATGCACCTCGGACGAAGCTGAGCGCGCCACTGGCGTCGGCCACCCGTGATGCCAAGCCGGCGATGCTGAAACTTTCGCTGGTCGCCTCGAGCCCCTTGGCTGTGAGGTATCCTGCAAGACCGATTTCGGCTACACCAGTGAGATGGTCGCCCAGGTTTTTCATCTTGATCAGCGGGTTGATTTGGCCGCGCGATTCGCCGCCGTCGTTGATGTTGGTGATCGCCTCCGTTAGTGCTTGTCCTGGCGAGCTGAACAGCTTCGCGATGATGTTACCGCCGTCATTCTGTTGCTTCGTACCGAGAGGGGTAGCGTGCGTCGTCGTTGCTCGCCCCTGTTGTGCCTGATATGCAGTCAACGCCGTCTGGTAGACGCTCTTCATGGCAGCGTCACCGGCGATCGACGGCCCGAATGTCGTTGCCTTGCCAGCTACCGCATCAGAAAGCCTCGTGTTGGCTGCGGCGAAGGTCTGATACCACTCGCCGAGCGTCCACCATCCGCCTTCCTTGATGGATGAGCTGAGTTGACCGGACAGCTCCTCAATGTTCCCCCGCTTCGTAGCGGCGATCGAATTGACGGTGTTTTCGTACTGCTGCGCTGCTGCCTGGATCGCTACTTCTGCGTCAGGGATCGTTGTGCTGCCGTCGGTGCTCCGCACCGTGACAGCATTGACGAACTCGATCGCCGCCGTACTCAGCGATTTTTCCATGCCTGAGAGCGCTTGGAGGTGAGCCTTGCGGACTTCGGCAACATCAATCGTGTTCGAGAACCAGCTCGTCGAGCTCGGTTGCGATTCGAGATTCGGGTCGACGTTGGCACCGCCGCATACAAAGCTTTTGTTGGCGAGCATGAAGCCGGTATCTGTCGATTGCGTCTGCACGTATCCGCTTTCGTCAACCAACCCGCCCTCGCTAGAGGCTGTGGCCAAGCCCGCGTTGATTCCATGACGGCAAAGCTCCATCTCGAATATCTTGTGGGCCAGTTCATTGGTGCTCGGCATGACCGGCTGTAACACCATTGCCTTGCCGTCGTTAAACGCCGAGACAGCGACATCGACGCCCATGTTTGCCACACCCACGCCCATCACAGACGCAGCCCACAGCATCAGTAACTGCGAGAGTGACCAGCCATTCGCGGTCGGCACGAGGGACGCAAGGCCCCAAACGATCCGAATCGGCCCCCACATCGTGTTTTTTGCGCGATCGAATACGGCCCCGTCGTGCGCTGTCTGCGATACCTTCAGGAACATCATGTAGCAGGTGAAGATCGCTCCGATGACCAGCAGTGCGCCGTTCGTAACCTGGAACAGGCTGGCCAAGATCGTGTCGCCCCCACCTGCGCTACCGGTCGCAAGGGGATTGTTGACGACGTTTCCGTACATCGCGACGAGCGCCTGGCGCGACTTGTCGCCGGAGCGCTGGGCTGCTTGACTGATCTCCCCCAGCGTCGTGCCTTCCCCGAATGCAGGAAGCGATATGGCCCAGGTCATGACAACGCATAGTCCGCTTAGGACTTTCGAGTACTTCATTGCTGGCCCTCCCTCTTTGCCTTGCCGGACCGAAATTCCCAGTCAAGGGCATGGAGCCACCAGTGTTTGCGGCGATAGTAGTCCGCTTGCGTTTTCCCAGGGTTTCGCAACATCCAAAGGTGCCCGTCGACGGCCATCGCGCACACGAGCATCGTCGCCGTGAACAAAGCCCAGGTCGTTCTGTATTGCAGGATTGATAGCACGGAAGGCGCCGCGAACGGCCATCCATATACGAGCCCCACGACTGAGAAGAGCAGCCAGAAGAGAACCGTTCTCTTCGTGGAAAGCTGATCAGCCGCCAATTTTGGTTTGGGAACCTGTGTCATTGCAGCCCCCGACGGTTTTGTTCAATCCAAGCAACAACCTCGTGTTCGTACCAGCACAGCCTGCGGCTGTGTGGCATCTTGAACGGCTCGGGAATGAGGTGCCGATACCGATCCTTCGAAACGAAGGTGCGAATAGTGGCTGGGGTCTTGCCGATCAGCTCGGCAAGCTGTTCGATGAATATGACACGCGGAGATCCGCGATCCGAGGCGGGTAAGGGACGCACGTCTACCTCTCACAGACGAGCAAAAGCGCGTGTGGGGTGTCGTTCCCCACGTGTGAGGGCCCCTTGCGGGTGGCTGGCGAACTTCCGAACCGACGAGGCGATGCAAGGTCGCGCTTATCGCAACGCTTTATCGGTTTCCTACGCGTTTGGGTCGCGTAGCCGCTTTCTGAGCTATCCCTTCACTGACTTGACTCAGCGGCACCAGCGTCATCGTGACACTGGCAGCAAGTCAGTGTCGCGAATTGCATTGAAGAATTTAGAGTGATCCTCCAGACGCGTCAAGCATCATTGCTGCGCAACTTGCTGCGTACATACGTATGTACGTAATTCCGTACGTATGCACCGGATCACTATCGAAGCCGCTTTGCCAAGTCTTCTGCGCTGGGATGGTAGTACCTCATTAGCATCCGCGGATCGCGATGGCCGGTAATCTTGGCCAGCTCGTGCATCGGAAAGATCGATGCCAGCCGGGACGTGGCTTCGTGCCTCAGGTCGTGAAAGCGAAGGTCGATTAAGTATTTTGCATCCGGCGTCCGACCCGCATCACTACATTCTTGCTCGTAGGTTTTTCGTGCTCGATCTACCGCGCGCTCGAACGCTCTCGTCACCGCATCTCCGCGAATTGAGAAAACGCGCCCGTCACCCGGATTTTTGCCGACGACCTTTCGCCACTCTTTGAGGGCTTCAACGGCGCGGGGCGAAAGTGGTACATCCCGCGAGCTCCCGTTCTTGGTGTGGGGCAGGTGGGCTACGTGGCGTTTGAGATCTACATGTTCCCACCGAAGATCAACAATTTCGCCACGGCGCATTGCAGTCTCCACCGCGAGGGAAATGATTGTCGGCAACACGTCGGAGCTGCTTGCCGAGACGACTCGCTTCAGTTCGCCATCGGGCGCGCGTCGGTCGTCCCGAGAGTCACCTTCGGTTTCTCTGACTCGCCGGGTGCGAGCATTGTTCGCGGGCGGTTTGCGCACGAGCTCGAGGGGATTGGAAAGACTTTCCATCCCCCATTCCTTGCGGGCGATACTGAAAACGTGGGAGAGGATGGCCAAGCGTCGAAGCACTGACGCCGGCTTCAATGCCGGGTTGGTCTGCCTCAGCCAGTCGTCGCGCAATTTGGCTATGTCCGAACTGCGTACCGACGCCATCGATCGTTGCGCGATCGGCGTTGCCCTCCACGTCTTCAGCAGGGAAACTTCTTGGGCCTTCCCCTTCTTCAAGGAGACGATTTCGCGCTCGTATCGATCAAGCGCCTCGCAAAGAGTCGTTGACTCTGCCTCTGTTCGGCTCACGAACACGCCGCGATCAATTTCGGATTCGACCTGACGCGCCCAAGCTTCCGCTTCCGAGCGCGTATTGAACGTCTTGATCTGTACGGGGTAGCCCTTGCGCCGAACGCGAGCCTGCCACTGAAGATCGCCTCGACGGGTGATAGATGCCATTCACTGCTCCTCAAGTGTTGCGTCCAAGGCTTCGACAGCCCGAGTGGCGCAAAATTGGCGCAATAAATTGAATCTACCAAGGAAAAAGGGCCTAGTCATCGGCTAAGCCCTTGATTCTATTGGTGGAGCGGAAGGGGATCGAACCCTCGACCTTCGCGATGCGAACGCGACGCTCTCCCAGCTGAGCTACCGCCCCACTTACTTGGATTCTAAACACATGCTGCAGGGTTCGCCAAGCGAACAAAGTGACCGACCGTGCCGTCGGCGCGATCATGCAAGCGCTACTCGCGCACCAGCGGGAACTTGAGATCCGGGTTCTTGGCCTTCCATTCCTTGTAGGATACCGAACCTTCCCAGGCGGCGAACGCCTTTGGGGTTCGGCCACGGCCAGACCAGGTTTCGCCGGTGTGCGGCAGTTCGTACTTGGGCTTCACTTCGCTACGACCGCTCTTGGCCACTTCCTTGCGGGTGGCGGTGGTGCCCAGGTAGGCGGCAATATCGTTGCGCTGCTTGGTGTTGAAATGATCGGCGAATTGTTCGAGCAGCGAGACGATGGTGGCATGCGCGGAGGCTGCTTCGCTCGCTCGCTCGGTTTTCTCTTGCTCTTCCAGTTTCTGCAATTCTTCCAGCAGTTTGGCCTTGGCTTGCGCGATGGAATCCAGTTTCGAAGAGGTAGTACTCACAGAGGTATGGCCTCGGAATAAAGAGTGGACACGCCGCCCGGAGGGCGTGCGGCATTATGGCATGCGGCCTCGGCGTCGGCAGTTATGGCGAGGCGACTTGCATGCGACATAAACAGGCCTTTCATGATGCCTGTTGGCATGTTTTCAGTTTGTCGCTGTAGGCGCTGGTTGCCTTGAGGGCGTGCGGAGCCAGGATCAACGCTGACACTCGACGCTGCTGGAGCGATTAAGCGATAGATAAAGGATGCATTGCTGCGTGCTGTTGTATCCAAACCGGTGGCAGAGCTAACTGCTGGTGTTTTCCAGCAGTGCCATCAGCTGCGCTTCCAGCACCTCGCGGCGCCATTGGCCCAGCGCTGTGGGCCAGCTGCGCTGTTCGATCAGCGTTTCCAGGTGCCGGCGCGAGGCCAGTAGGCCGTCCGGCAGCCCGAGTTCGCGGCTGCGCCGCGCCACGGTGTCCCGCAAACGTTTGAGTACGGCTTTGTTGCCGTCGGTGGCTGCCTGCGCCAGCGGCGCTTGAGCTTCGTCGGCCAGCGGCGTATTGAGCGCATCCCACACCGCGTTGGCGAGCTTGCGTGGCGCCTTGGGGACCTTGTTGAACTGTACCAGTAATGCATCCAGATCCGAGGGCGGGAACCGTGCAAGTTGACTGGCCAGTTCGTTGTCCAGAATCCAGCTGCGCGGCCGATTGCTCTGCCGCGCCTGTAGATCGCGCCAACGCAGCAGACGTAGCAAGCGTCGTTGCGCCGCCGGCTCTAGGAATTGCGCAGTGCGCAGGCTGACATGCGGCCAGCGCTCGCTGTCGTCGTGCTCCACAATGGCCAGCAGGCGTTCGGCATCTTCGGCCAGCCACCCCAAGCGGGCCTGCTCGGTGAGGCGACGGGTCAATTGATCGTGGATCGCAAACAAATAACGCACGTCGTCGGATGCGTAGTCCAATTGCGACGGCGACAGCGGGCGACGCATCCAGTCCGAGCGCGTCTCGCCCTTGGTGAGCAAGATGCCGGTCACTTCCTGCACCAAATTCCGATACCCAATACCGCCACCAAAGCCAGCCAGCGCCGCAGCGATCTGGGTGTCGAACAGGGGCCGCGGCAACACCCCGCACGCGCATTTGAACGTGATCAGGTCTTCGCTGGCGCTATGCATGACCTTGACGATATCGGTGGCAGCCAGCCACTGCTTGAGCGCCTCGTTCATGCCGGGAATCAGCGGGTCGATCAGCAAGATCTCCTCGCCGATGGCCATCTGCACCAGCGCCAGTTGCGGCCAATACGTGCGTTCGCGAATGAATTCGGTATCCAGGCCAATCCGCGAGGGGCGCGATGCCTTCAGGCGGTCGGTCAGCTCGGAGGGGAGGGTGATCCAATGCGGCACGTGATTTCCGTCAACAGCAAGGGTTTGCGCGGGAAGCGCAGAATAGCCTAACGTCGCGATCCCATGTCGTGCGGTAGGGCACTGGTAAGGAGCAGGTAGTGGATGAGTGTGGTGACCGGATGGCAGCGTGGGCAATGTTCGCGCCCAGAGCAACTGGCAAAACGATTGCGCTGCTGCCATGCGGGCCTGGCCGATGCTCGGAATTGTCCTGGACCATTCGAATTCTCGGCTTGCTCCGTGCCGGTCATACCCGTTTGAGGACTGCTCGCTACATGTTGTTGGCCGCTTTGTGCGTATGCGCCTGCTCGCGCACACCGGGGGCAGCGCCTGCGGTTGCGCCGCAACCAGCACCTGCCGCCACAGCGAGCAAGCCGAAAGTCTCCATCGGCGGCGAGGAAGCCGTCCAGACCCTCGCGCAATGGCAACCGCCCGCGGTGGAGCTGGGCGATGAGCCGTTAGCGCGAGTGCGCAGGCGCGCCGCTCAAGCATTGCAGGAAGGCCGTTTGTATCGCAATGCCAACGATGCGATCCCGCTGTATCTGGCGATCCAGCAACATGCCAACGGCAAGGATGCTGCCAGCCGTCGTGGCCTGGAGCAGGCACGCAGCCGTTTGCTCGAACTGGGCGCAGCGTTGATCAAGCAGACCGAGCGTCAGGACGATGCACTGGAGCAGGCTCGCGAGGTGCTCGTTGTCGCGTTCGCGCTCGCGCCGCAGGACCCCAAGGTGCGCGCATTGCAGCACGAGGTGGAAACAGCGCAGCGTGTGCTTGCGTTCAATCGGGCTGGCGAAGAAGACCTGCGTGCTGGAAGGCTAGGCGAACAGGGAAATGGCGCATTGATGAATTTTCGCGATGCAGCGTCGCTCGACCCCGGCAATCCACGCACCCGGCAGGGCCTGGCTGCTGTGGAAAGCGGCCTGCTGGAGCGTGCTGAACAAGCTGCACAAGCAGCTGACTTCATCGGTGCACGCCAGTGGTTGGACGTGGCAGCGCGGGTGCGCGATCGGGCGCCCACCATCGTCGATGCGCGCGCGCGGGTGGAGCGTATGCGCCGCGCGCAGATCGCTGCCTTGCACAATGCGGGGCTGCACGATCTGAGCGCGCCGCAAGGGCTCAAGGCGGCCGCCGAAAAACTGGCCGAGGTCCTGCGCATTGCCGATCCAGGCGACCCGATGGCAGGAGATCTGCGCCGCCGCTTGGAGCTGGCCACGCATTACGGCAGCTTGCGCCCCGGGCAGGTGTTCACTGATGAACTCAACCTCGGCGGGCGCGGGCCGCAGATGATCGTAGTGCCGCATGGCGCATTTCAGATGGGGGCCGGCGATGCCGAACCCGGCGCATCCGACAACGAGCGCCCGGCGCATTATGTACGCTTCGCGCGCGGCTTTGCGTTGTCGATCACCGAGGTCACGGTCGCTGAGTTCCGACAATTCGTGCAAGCGACCGGCGCGCGTCCGCGCGCCACCCGGCGGGGGCATTCGGTGGTGTACGACGAACGCAGCGGCAACTTCATACGCCGCAGCGGGGTAGATTGGCAATCCGATTACAACGGCGCTCAGGCCGCGCCCAACAGTCCGGTAATGCATGTCAGCATTCGCGATGCCGAAGCGTACGCATCCTGGCTTTCGGAACAGACCGGCCGTCATTACCACGTGCCCAGCGAAGCCGAGTTCGAATATGCAGTGCGCGCTGGCACCACCGGGCGCTACGCGTGGGGTAATACAGGCTCGCCCCCGGCCGGTGCCGGCAATCTTACCGGTGGCAACGATGTCTCGCGCAGCGGCCGCCATTGGAAGAACGGGTTCATCGGTTATGGCGACGGTTTCTGGGGCCCGGCACCGGTCGGCAGTTTTGATCCCAACGCCTGGGGACTGCACGACATGGGTGGCAACCTGAGCGAATGGGTGGCCGATTGCTGGCACGCCAGCTACCGGCGTGCGCCTGATGATGGCGCTGCTTGGTACAACCCGGGTTGCCGGCAGCGCGTCATCCGCGGGGGCAGCTGGGCCAATTCGCCGCAGCAGACGCGCGCGGCGTGGCGACAGTCGCAGGATTCGGATACCACCAGCGCGCGTATCGGGTTCCGCCTGGCGCGTGGAATTTAGCGACAACAGGTGTGGTGTGCGGCGCGTTTATCTTGCTCTGCGTGAACGCTGTTCTTTGACTACACGCGCCGCAGAAGAAAATTGCTGAAGGCACGCTGCGCAAGACAAGCCGCCATGCGGAATCAACTGCATTCATTTTTCTTAACGGGGATAAACACCGCGCGCATCATGACGAAAACGGTCATGTTTGAT
>Ga0207791_1000522_pt1 | contig 10036 bp, 11 predicted proteins | sample HigsolmetaGSP16D_FD_184844 | JGI IMG/M metagenome (GOLD analysis project Ga0207791, IMG submission 184844) | High solid enriched microbial communities from the Joint BioEnergy Institute, USA - SP1-6-D (SPAdes) | ecosystem: Engineered > Bioreactor > SSF (Solid state fermentation) > Aerobic >...
CTGCGCGGGTCCGACGCTGCGGGTGTCGAGCTCGACGCGGGGTCGGTGACGGCCACGGAGCACCCCGCCAGGAGGAGGGGCGTGAGAAGGGCCGCGGCGAGGACGACGGATCGGATGCCGGTGCGGGAGGTCTGGTGCATGGGATTCACGCTAGGGGGTCGATGTCGCCGCCGTGTCGCGGCGGTGTCGCAGTTTCGAGACATCGTCGTGACACCGCCTTCGTCGGCGCCGACGCCCCGTTCAGTAGGCTGGACGCGATGAGCGACGCCCCTTCCTCCCCCGCCACCACCGCCGCGTCCGGGTCGTGGCCGGCTCCCACGCCGACCGAGCCGGTCCACGCGCGCGTCTCCGTTCCGGGGTCCAAGTCGCTGACGAACCGCGAGCTGGTCCTCGCAGCCATCGCCGACGGCCCGAGCCTCCTGACGGGCGCGCTCCACTCCGACGACTCCGTGCGGATGATCGAGGCGCTGCGCACGCTGGGGGTCTCGATCGAGCCCGTTCCCGGGGATTCGCCGTTCGGCCCCGACCTCGACGTCACCCCGCCCGCCCGCTTCACCGGGGGCACGACGATCGACTGCGGTCAGGCGGGCACCGTCATGCGCTTCGTCTCCCCGATCGCCGGCCTCGCTGTCGGCGATGTGCACGTGACGGCGCATCCGACAGCGATGCACCGCCCGATGGGCGCGATGATCCAGGCCCTCCGCGAAGTGGGTGCGGACATCGATGACGCCGGCAGTTGGGCGCTCCCCTTCGACATCCGCGGCCACGGCCACCTCCGCGGCGGCGAAGTGACCGTCGACGCGAGCCAGTCGAGCCAGTTCGTCTCCGGACTGCTCCTGGCCGCCGCCCGGTTCGACGTGGGGCTCCGGCTGATCCATGACGGCGAGCGCCTCCCGAGCCTTCCGCACATCGAGATGACCGTCGAGGCGCTCGCGCGCCGCGGTGTGCACGTCGAGCACCCGTCCCCGAACGAGTGGGTCGTCCCTGCCGGTCCCGTCCGCGGCAAGGACGTCGCGATCGAGCCGGACCTCTCCAACGCCGCGCCCTTCCTCGCCGCCGCGATCCTGACGGACGGATCGGTCACGGTGCCGGGGTGGCCCGCGCACTCCACGCAGCCGGGGGCGCTGCTCGCCGACATCCTGCCCGTCATGGGGGCGCACGCCTCGCGGCGGGCGGGCGCACTCACCATCACGGCGGGCGACCGGATCGCGGGGGTCGACCTGGATCTCTCGGCGGCGAGCGAGCTGACACCCACGCTGTTCGCACTCGCGGCCTTCGCGGACGCTCCGACGACCTTCCACGGCATCGGGCACATCCGCGGCCATGAGACCGACCGCATCTCCGCTCTCGTGGACAACCTCCGGGCCCTCGGCGGCGACGCGGAAGAGCGGGAGGACGGCATCCACATCCGTCCCCGGCCGCTCCACGGCGGGACCTGGCGTGCACACCACGATCACCGCATCGCCACGGCGGGCGCCGTGATCGGTCTCCGGGTACCGGGCGTCATGGTCGACGACATCGGCACGACGGCGAAGACCATGCCCGAGTTCCCCCGACTGTGGGCGGACATGCTCGCGTGAGCTGGCTCACCGACGACGATGACGACGACCTCGATTTCGACGAGGCCGACATCCGGGTACGTCCCAACCCCAAGGCGAACCGGCCACGGACGAAGCGACGCCCGGCCCACGCCGACGCTCAGATCGCGCGCGTCCTCGGCGTCGATCGCGGTCGCTACACCGTCCTCGTCGACGAGGACGGCCCCGAGGAGCGACAGATCCTCGCGTCCCGTGCTCGCGAGCTCCGCAAGCAGCCGATCGTCAACGGAGATCGTGCGCGCGTCGTCGGCGACAGGTCCGGCGACGACGGCACGCTCGCGCGGATCGTCGGGATCGAGGAGCGGACCTCGCTTCTCCGACGCAGCGCCGATGACACCGACCACATCGAGCGGATCATCGTCGCGAACGCCGACCAGCTCCTGATCGTCGTCGCGGCTGCCGACCCGGAGCCGCGTCCCCGTCTCGTGGACCGCTACCTGATCGCTGCGCTGGATGCCGGGATGCACCCGATGCTCGTCGTCACCAAGACCGATCTGGCGGATCCGACGGCGTTCCTCGCCCACTTCGAGGGTCTCGACGACTTGGAGGTCTTCACGAGCGGCCGCGACGCCATGCCGGTCGACGTCATCGGTGCGCGCCTCGCCGGTCACTCGACGGTGTTCGTCGGGCACTCCGGCGTCGGCAAGTCGACGCTGGTGAACGCCCTGGTCCCCGACGCGCTTCGCGCGATCGGGCACGTCAACGAGGTCACCGGCCGCGGCCGGCACACCTCGAGCTCTGCGGTCTCGCTGCGGTACACCGGTCAGGACGGCCGGGGCTGGGTCATCGACACCCCCGGGGTGCGGTCGTTCGGGCTCGGACACGTCGACCCCGCCAACATCCTCCGCGCCTACACCGACCTTGCCGCCGTCGCAGAAGAGTGCCCCCGCGGGTGCACTCACCTCCCCGACGCCCCCGACTGCGCCATCGCCGAGGCGGTGGCCGAGGGGCGCCTCGGCGAACGGGGCGCCGCGCGCCTCGACTCCCTCCAGCGGCTGCTCGCCACCTTCGCCACCTGAGGTCGCGTCCTAAGATGGTCGGATGCCGCGCCTGAGCACTGGATCCCCCGCACCCGACTTCTCCCTCGTCGATCAGGACGGACGCACCGTCTCCCTCGCCGATTTCCGCGGGAAGCGCCTGATCGCCTTCTTCTACCCCGCGGCGATGACGCCCGGATGCACGACCGAGGCGTGCGACTTCCGCGACAGCGTGGCACCGCTGCAGTCCGCGGGGTACACGGTCGTCGGCATCTCGCGTGACGACCCCGCGAAGCTCCAGGCCTTCCGCGAACGCGATGCTCTCCCGTACGACCTGCTGAGCGACCCCGACCACTCGGTGCACGAGGCCTACGGCGCGTGGGGCGAGAAGATGAACTACGGCAAGGTCGTGGAGGGCGTCATCCGATCGACGTTCGTCATCGATGAGGACGGCGCGATCGCGCACGCGCTCTACAACGTGAAGGCGACGGGGCACGTCGCCCGCGTCACGGCACTGCTGGGCGTCTGATCAGACGTCCGCGGCGTCGCCCGACGCCCTGGCGCGACGACCTGCGGTGCGGGCCGCCGCGATGAGCAGGACGAGCCCCACCAGCGCAGGAACGGCGATCGCCGCGGCGAGGCGGGGGTCCGCGCCTTCGCCCGTCAGAGTGCCGAGCGCGACGGACAGGACGAGGACCTGAACGACGACACCGCCGGATCGCCCCCCGGACGCGCCGCGCCACACGGCGACGGCGAACGCGACGAGCGCCGCAGCGGCCAGGACCGTCAGCGCGAGCAGAGCGATCGAGCTTCCGAGGCTCTCGCTGTCGCCGCGCACAAGAGCGACGAGCTCCCACAGCGCGAGAACGAGCACGCCGGTCGCTTCGAGAGCGAGCCAGCCTGCCGCGGCGCGCTCGAGACGGCTGATCCGCACGATGATGGCCCCTCCTGGGCGCCGGGCTCGGCGAGGCGCCGAAATACTCCGTTAACCCTTGATTCACATGCCCGGGCATGGGAATATTGACGGGCAAGTGTGCTCCCACAGCGGCGTGGGGCGAGCATCTGCTCGCACACCACCCAGGTTAGTCGACGTCGCCCGGCGTCGCATCCCGACTTCCGATCCCCCTTAGGAGCACCGCTATGGATTGGCGCGACAAAGCCGCCTGCCTGACCGTCGACCCCGAACTGTTCTTCCCCGTGGGGAACACCGGGCCCGCCGTCGACCAGATCGAAAAGGCGAAGTCCGTCTGCGCCCGGTGCACCGTCACCGAACTCTGCCTGCAGTACGCCCTCGAGACCGGTCAGGACTCGGGCGTCTGGGGCGGCCTCTCCGAAGACGAGCGCCGCGCTCTCAAGCGTCGCGCCGCCCGCGCCCGCCGCGCGTCCTGACGAGCCCGCGCGCGGGCCTCAGGCCCGCGCGCGCTCGATGTACCGCATCGGGATCTCGATCGTCACCTCGGTGCCACTGCCCATGAGGGTGTGCCAGTCGATCGTGCCGCTCAGTTCACCCTGGATGAGCGTGCGTACGATCTGCGTCCCGAGACCACGGCCCACCTGGCCTTCCGGCAGGCCGACGCCCGTATCACGCACGCGCACCAGCAGCTGGTCCGTGTCGCGCTCGGCGATGATCTCGACCTCGCCCTCCTTGTCGGCCAGCCCGTGCTCGACGGCATTCGTCACCAGTTCGGTGAGGGCGAGAGCGAGCGGCGTGGCGTATTCGCTCGGCAGCGTCCCGAACGTCCCGGTCTTGACCGTCCGTGCGCGCGTGTTGGGCGCAGCCGCGACCTCTGCCACGAGCTTGAGCACCCGCTCGAACACGTCGTCGAAGTCGACGCTCTGCATGAGGCCCTCCGACAGCGTGTCGTGCACGACGGCGATCGCACTGACGCGACGCATGGCCTGAGTGAGAGCGTCCCGCCCCTCGTCCGAGTGCGTACGACGTGCCTGGATGCGCAAGAGCGACGCGACCGTCTGCAGATTGTTCTTGACGCGGTGGTGGATCTCGCGGATCGTCGCGTCCTTCGTGATGAGCTCCTGCTCCTGGTGGCGGATCTCACTGACGTCGCGGCAGAGGACGATCGCGCCGATCCGCGTGCCGTTCTCGCGGAGCGGGATCGTCCGGAGCGAGACGGTCACGCCCCGTGCCTCGACGTCCGCACGCCAGGGCGCGCGACCGGCCATGACGATCGGAAGCGACTCGTCGAACTGACGGGATGCCGGCATGATCGTCGTCGCGACCTGCATGAGCGATTCGCCCTCGAGTTCGTCGTCGAATCCCAGCCGGTTGAACGCCGAGAGCGCATTCGGGCTCGCGAAGGTCGTGATGCCGTCGACGTCGAGACGGATGAGGCCGTCCGACGCACGCGGGGCGCCGCGGCGTGGCGACGTCGGCGCCGTGAGGTCGGGGAAGTCCGCTGAGGCGATCATGCCGAAGAGGTCGTCGGCGCAGTCGTTGAAGGTGATCTGCTGACGAGAGGGCGTCCGCGCCTCCCCCAGGTTCGTGTGCCGGGTGAGCACACCGATCACCCGGGTTTCGCGACCCTCTGCCGCGCGTTCGCGGACGATGGGGACCGCGCGCACGCGCGTGGGCGTCTCCTCGAACCAGTCCGGCGAGGCTGAATCGACCATCCGGACCTGGGTGAAGGCGTCCTTGACCTGCGTGCGCCACTGCGGACGCACGACATCACCCACGATGTCGCGGTAGAAGAGCGTCGCCGCACCGCTCGGGCGCGTGTGGGCGACCGCGATGAACGAGTCGTCCGGAGTCGGCACCCAGACGACGATGTCGGCGAAGGCGAGGTCGGCGAGCAGCTGCCCGTCGCCGGCGAGACGGTGGAGCCATTCGACATCCTCCGCGGTGGAACGGCCTTGGGCGTAGACGAGGTCGCTGAGGGTGGACACGCCTCCACCCTAGATCCTCCGTCCCACCGCTCCCGTGCGAGAGCTCGGGCGAGCGGTCGGGCGAGCGGTCACGCGCTCCGCGCGAGGCGCCGCAGGGCATGACGCGTCGCGGTCGTCTCCGCTGCCGGCCGCGGCGCGAAGGACTCGGCGACGAGGCGTCGCACCGCGGTCGGCACCGCCGAGCGCGGTGCGACGTGGGCGATGGGACGAGCCGCGAGCATTGCGGCATCCGTCCCCCGGGCATCCCACGGCACGAAGGCGACATCCGTCACGCCCGTGTAACGCTCGAGCGTGCGGCGCACCTGTCCTCGCGCGTCGACGCCGAGGGCGGCGGCCCGGACCTTGTTCACCACGACCCGGACCGGGGTTGCGCCGGCGGCGGCGCGGAGATCGGGCCATGCCCGCACGAAGCGCGAGACCCCGACCGGATCCGCGGCGACCACGGCGAGGACCACGTCGGCCGACTCCAGCGATGCCAGGGTCGCGGCGTTGCGGCGAGGACCGTCGACGAGGTCGCTCACGATCTCCTCATCGCGTTCGAGCGGAGCGGCGGTGTCGACGACGGTGTCGTCGACCCAGGACCGACACGCGTCGAGGGCGGCCGCAACGCGGCTGTGCGAGAGCTCGGGCCAGCGACCGGGGCGGTTGAGCCCCGTCAGGACGTCGACATCTCCCAGCGACGACGCGATCCGACTGAGTTCCGCGGTCGTCAGCGAGCCGCGCTCGGCTTGTCGGCACGCGGCCGCGAACCCCGGCCCCTCGTCGGCCAGCCCGGTGGCCAGCGCCAGAGACGGCGCGTGCGAATCCGCGTCGACGAGCGCGACACGATGCGTCGGGGCCGACAGTGCGCACGCCACCTCGACGGCGAGGGTCGTCCGACCCGGTGCGCCCGGCGCTCCCCAGACGGTGATGACCCGACCGCGCGTCGGTTCGGCGGGCGGGCGGGGAACCGGAGCAGCGAGGAGCTCGGCCGCGGGAGTTCCGGCATCGTGGGCGGTGAGCCCCAGCGAGGCCGCGAGGCGACCGTCGGCCGGGCGGGAGGAGACCGGCACGATCCGGACGGACATGCGATCGCATGCCGCGACGAGGGGGGCCGTCAGCGCGGCAGCGCGCCCGTCGACGATGAGCACATCGGCACGCGAGAGCTCCGCGAGCAATTCCGCAGCCTCGGGAGTCGAGAGGGCGTCCATGGCGGCCGCGGCCGGAGCGGATGCCGCCACCACCGCTCGGACCTCGGCGCCTTCATCGCGTACGCGCCGCGCGACGTCCTCACCCGCCCGGCCGTCGACCGCGACGACGACTCTCATCGCGAATCCCCCGCGACGGGCACGACCGACAGGCTCGAGTCATCGGACAGGGCGGCCAGCATGGCCGGCACGTCCGCCCGCGGAATGACGATCTCCAGCGAGACGTCCTCTCCCGAGACGACCCCGTCGTCACGGGAGACGGTGACCACCGTCGCCGAGGGCACGAGGATGCGCGGCTTCCCGAGCTCCTCGCCGTCCCCCGTCGGCGCCGCCCACACCTCGACGACGGAGCCGGCGGCCACCGCGGCGGACACGTCGCCCGCCGTGCGGATCACGACGCTCGTCGTGGTCCCGGCATCCGCATCGCCCATCGCTTCTCGCGGCACGAGCTCACCCTCGAAGATCGTGCGTGTGGCGACCGCGCCGGGCACGAGCGAGGCGGGCGACACGTACGTCTCGCCTGCCTGCCCGAGCGCGACGTCCACGACGCGGAGATCCTCTGCCGTCACGGTCTGACCCGGGACGATGGTCCTCGCCGCGGCGAACACGGGCGCCGTCTGCCGGGCCGATGCGACGACGAGCCAGACCCCCGCGACGGAGGCGATGATGAGCGCGATGCCGAGAAGGAATCGGGCATCCGCCCAGAACGCGCGTGGGGCCGGTCTCACGGTGTCGGGAGTGGTCATGACGCCCATGGTGACGGAGGGGTATCAGACGAGGCGGCGATTATCCACAAGCCGCCGACGCTCGGGAGACGCCCGGCCGCCGGGCCCATAATGGCCTCATGCCCGATCGACTTCCCGTGCGTATGCTCACGCCTGCCCAGGTTGCGGAGATGCTGCAGCTCGAGGTGGATGAGGTCGTCGCGCTCGTCCTGGACGGCAGGCTCCGCGGGGCTCGGGTCGGCTCTCCCGCCTCCTGGCGCGTGGAGGAAGCCAGTGTGGAGGACTACCTCGACGACCAGGCCGAGGACGCCCGTCTGCACGCACTCTGGCGCGAATCCAACGCCGCGAGCTTCCCCGAGCTGTGGGGTCGCGGCCGCCGCGGCGGCGAATAGAGCGCGGGACCGGCTCTTTCGATCACGCGAGGGCGACGGGGGCGTCCAAGCGGATTCCCGCCAGAGCCCCGAAGGGCACGAGCCGGTGACCGGCCACGAGGTCGACGCGCCGCGGTGCCCCGCGATCGTGCAGGGCGAGGTCGAGATGATCGGATGCGGCACGGTCGACCGTTCCGCTGTACTCGCGGCCATCCGTGGTCACAAGGGTCACCGGCACCCGCCGTCGCGCGAGGTCCCGCAGGACGAACCCGAGGGTCATGCGCTCGCGGATCCGACTGAGCGAGCCGCCCCGAGCGCTTCGCAGGACGTCGGCGTGCGTCGCTCCCAGCGCGATCACCGCAGCGAGCGGAACGATGAGCACTCCGCGGGATGGACCGTCGTCGAGCGCGAACCAGTCCGGTCCCGCCCCGACCGGTCGGCCCGTCGCCGACGCACCCCCGCGCATGTCGACGAGCACATCGCCCTCGACTGAGGCGGACAGCGCGCTCAGCCGTTCGAACAGCGACAGCCGCGCCACCCGGAGGCGCTCGGCCTCGCTGTCGAGCGCGGCTCGCTCGGCCTCCCATTCGGAGTCGAGTTGGTCCTCGAGGTCCTCGAAGAATCGGTCCCAGCGCACGCACGCGACAGTAGAGGACGGAGACGTCGGGCCGCCGCCTTTGTCCACAGGTTGGAGTATTCTCATCCAGCGTCGCTCCCGCGTGTGTTGTACTCGTGCCGTTCACACGCCCCGCAGACACCTGTCGCCCGAGAGGAATCGACATGGCCCTCGCCGCCACCGAAGACATCCGCATCCCGCGGTCCGGAAGCTCCCTCGAGGTCGCGGAGTATTTCGCACCGCAACGCACATCGTCGAGCGAGCTCCCCGACCCGCTACCGCTGGTGAAGAACCTGACGATCGGCGTCCTGGAGGTGCTCGCCGGCGTCCGCGACGTGGACCAGCTCGCACGATGGCTCGGCGAGGATGCGTACCGCGCTCTCGTCACCCGCGCGAACCTGTCCGCGCGGGCGCGAAGTGCCCGCGGTGTCGCCGCTGTTCGACCCGCGCATCAGATCCTGACCGAGCGCACGTGCGAACCGTCGGACGGTGCGCTCGAGGCGGTCGTGGTCGTCAGCGGTCCCGTGCGGACGCGCGCCATCGCGATGCGCCTCGAGGGGTGGGACGGCCGCTGGCGCGCGACGTCCCTCGCGCTCCTGTGAGGCGCGCTACTGGCGGTACGACGAGAGGAAGTTCCCGAGGCGCTCGATCGCCTCGGTGAGCACGCGGGCCTCCGGCAACGTGACGATCCGGAAGTGATCGGGTGTCGGCCAGTTGAACCCGGTCCCCTGGACCAGGAGCACGTGCTCTGCGACGAGGAAGTCGTAGACGAACTTGGCGTCGTCGTGGATCTCGTGCACCTCGGGGTCGAGGCGGGGGAAGGCGTAGAGGGCGCCCTGCGGCTTGACGCAGGTGACGCCGGGGATGGCGGTCAGACCCTCCCAGGCCGCGTCGCGCTGCTCGTGCAGGCGGCCTGTCGGGGCGATGAGCGCGTCGATCGACTGGACTCCCGAGAGGGCGGCCTGCACGGCGAACTGGGCCGGGACATTGGGGCACAACCGGGTGGACGCGAGGAGTTGGATGCCCTCGAGGAAACCGGCTGCGTGCTTCTTCGGCCCGGTGATGACCATCCATCCGGACCGGTACCCGGCGACGCGGTAGGTCTTCGACAGTCCGTTGTAGGTCAGGCACAGCAGATCGGGCGCGAGGGTGGCGAGCGGGATGTGCGTCGCGCCGTCGAAGAGGATCCGATCGTAGATCTCGTCGGACAGCAGCAGGAGATCGTTCTCGCGGGCGATCTCGACGATCCCCCGGAGCACCTCGCGGGTGTAGACGGCGCCGGTGGGATTGTTCGGGTTGATGACGACGATCGCCTTCGTGCGAGGGGTCACCTTCGCGCGGATGTCGTCGAGGTCGGGCTGCCAGCCGTTCTCACCGTCGGCGACGTAGTGCACCGGAGTTCCGCCGGCGAGGCTCGTCATCGCCGTCCACAGCGGGTAGTCGGGTGCCGGGATGAGGACCTCGTCGCCCTCGTCGAGGAGGGCCTGCATCGTCATCGTGATGAGTTCGGAGACCCCGTTGCCGAGGTAGACGTCGTCCGGATCGAACTTGGGGAAGCCCGGCTCCTCCTCGTACCGCGAGACGATGGCGCGGCGCGCCGACATGATGCCGCGGGAATCCGAGTAGCCGTGCGCCTGCGGTACCGCCTCGATCATGTCGCG
>Ga0207791_1000524_pt1 | contig 10026 bp, 9 predicted proteins | sample HigsolmetaGSP16D_FD_184844 | JGI IMG/M metagenome (GOLD analysis project Ga0207791, IMG submission 184844) | High solid enriched microbial communities from the Joint BioEnergy Institute, USA - SP1-6-D (SPAdes) | ecosystem: Engineered > Bioreactor > SSF (Solid state fermentation) > Aerobic >...
GATGGCACATCTCGTGAACCGTGCAGATGATGTGCTCTCGTCGCGAGCACATGATGTGGACAACCCCGCAAGCCCGGGTCACCGCGACGGATGCCGGGATTTGGCGGGTGCGTCTGCGGGACGTACACTGGGGACAAGCCAAAGACCGTCGGTCATCGGCGTGCGCCCGCGCACATCGATCGAAGCTCTGCATCGCAGGGGCCCGCGCAGGTGTACGACAGACTTCCGGGAAACCGGGCTCAAAGCTCCGTGCGCTTGCGCCGGAGCTTTTCTCATGCAGCCCGACCGTCGAGGTCGATGTTCCGCTGCCGCGGGACGTCTCGTACACATCAAGGAGTGACCATGGCGCAGAAGGATGCATCGGTCGCCGAGCTCACGAAGAACTTCGAGAACTCGAACGCCGTCTTGCTGACCGAGTACCGCGGTCTGACGGTTGCCCAGCTCAAGGAGCTGCGCAACAACATCCGTCAGGACGCGCAGTACGCCGTGGTGAAGAACACGCTGACCAAGATCGCCGCGAACAGCGCGGGGATCACGGCTCTGGACGAGGACCTCAAGGGTCCCTCGGCCGTCGCTTTCGTGCACGGTGACTTCGTCGCCACTGCCAAGGCTCTGCGTGACTTCGCCAAGGCCAACCCGCTTCTGGTGATCAAGGGCGGCATCTTCGAGGGCAACGCCCTCACTGCCGACGAGGTCAACAAGTACGCCTCGCTCGAGAGCCGTGAGGTTCTGCTGGCGAAGGCTGCGGGCATGATGAAGGCGACGATGGGCAAGGCTGCCGCCACCATCGACGCGCTTCGCGAAAAGCTGGAGACCGCTGACGCCGCGTAAGCGACGAGCGAGCTCTTTTACACAAACCCCATCTATCTAGGAGATACATCATGGCGAAGCTTTCCACCGAGGAGCTGCTCGAGCAGTTCGCCGGCCTCACCCTCGTCGAGCTCAGCGAGTTCGTGAAGGCGTTCGAGGAGAAGTTCGACGTCACCGCTGCTGCCCCCGTCGCCGTTGCCGGTGCCGGCGGTGGCGCTGCTGCTGAAGAGGTTGAGGAGAAGGACTCCTTCGACGTCATCCTCGAGGCTGCCGGCGACAAGAAGATCCAGGTCATCAAGGTCGTCCGCGAGCTCACCTCGCTCGGCCTCGGCGAGGCCAAGGCCGTCGTCGACGGTGCTCCCAAGGCCGTGCTCGAGGGCGCGAACAAGGAAGCTGCCGACAAGGCCAAGGAGGCCCTCGAGGCCGCCGGCGCGACGGTTTCCGTCAAGTAAGGCGAATCCCTTCACTGGAAGGCTCCGGATGCCGCGGCATCCGGAGCCTTCCGGCGTTGACGACGGCGGGTGCGAACCGCGCTCAGGCGTTCGTGACGCGGGAGAGCCCTGAGTCGCGCACCGCCGCGGGGGTCGCTCCCGACGGCGCGGCGGTCGAGTTGCGCACGACGAGCCGGGGCCGGATGGAGATCGCGATCGGCTCGAGCGTCGGATCGTCGAGATGGCGCATGAGCAGTTCCACGGCCGTCGCGCCCTGCTCGCGCGGGACCTGCCGCAACGTGGTGAGTGCGAACATCTCCGCGTTCACGTGATCGTCGATGCCGATGACGCTGAGTTCCGACGGGACGAGCAGGCCGAGACGCCGGGCGGCGATGATGGCCCCGATCGCCACTTCGTCGCATGCTCCCACCACAGCCGTCGGGCGCTGCGACGAGTCGCTCAGCAGGTCGACGGCGGCTTCGTAGCCCGCGGGCATCGACAACTCGGCAGGAGTCCTCGAGACGTACGCGTCGAGACCGGACTCCCGCATCACGCGCTCATACCCTTCGTACCGGGCCGACTCGACGTGGGGCCAGTGCGTCGAAGACGTGCCGCCGAGGAAGGCGATGCGACGGTGCCCGAGGGCGACGAGGTGGGACGTGGCCAGCCCGGCTGCGTGGCTGTCGTCGAGCGCGACGAGGCTCGTGCTTTCTTCGGTGCCGATCACGCTCACGACCGGCCGACCGAGCGACAGCAGGGATTGCAGCTCGTTGACGGCCGGTTCGAGGCCGACCGCGATCAGGCCGTCGAACCGCTTTCGGGCGAGGAGCTCGGTGAAGACCCGCTCCCGGCCGATGCTGCCCGGCGTCGCGTCGTAGAGGGTGAGATCGAATCCGCGCTCGAGGAGCGACTCTTGAATGCCTTCGAGGACCTCGGCGAAGAACCACCGGTCGACGTGGGGGAGGATCACTCCGATGTTCCGGGTGCGGCCCGTCGCGAGGCTGACGGCGCTGGTCGACGGCGCGTAGCCGAGCTCGAGCGCGACATCGAGAACGCGCTGCCGGGTGGCGGCGGACACCTGCGGGCTGCCGCTCAGTGCTCGGCTCGCGGTCGCCTTGGAGACGCCGGCCTCGCGCGCAACGTCGGCGATGGTGCTCATCGGTCCTCCTCGACCAGGTCCTCGACGTCACTGCAGAAAGCGCACCCAGCGTAGCCGGTGGGATGCCGAGAGGGGAACCGGTTCCATCGCGTCTTTGTGGTACCGCTCCCATGCGGATCATACCCGACGGGACAATGGTTGCAGAACCTTGATATTTCGCTGTTGTGCGAGGGCCCGTCGCGCCAGTAGGTTGTCCTGGAATCGGTTCCCCAAGGATGCGGCCAAGGCTCCTCTGGGCGGACGATGATCCCGAAAGAGGAGAAGTACATGGCATTGTCACAGCGACACCGTCTTCTTGCCCCCGTTGCGCTTCTGGGTGCGGCCGCACTGATGCTGGCAGGGTGCGCAGAGGGCGGCAGCGGAAACGGCGGCGGAGAGGCCAAGAAGACCGTCCGCATCTCCGGCGGCATCACGGGCGGCGAGGCAGACGCCCTGAACAAGTCCTTCGACAAGTTCACCGAGGACACCGGCATCACCGTCGAGTACGTCGGCGACAAGTCGTTCGAGGGCAACATCGTCACCAAGGTGACCGGTGGCGACGCCCCCGACATCGCGGTCGTCCCGCAGCCGGGTCTGTTGAAGACCCTGGTCGACACCGGCAAGGTGCTGAAGGCCCCCGAGGCGGTCGAGAAGGCCGTCGACGCGAACTGGTCGCCCGACTGGAAGAAGTACGGCACCTTCGACGACACCTTCTACGCGGCCCCGATGCTCGCGAACCTGAAGGGGTACGTCTGGTACTCGCCGAAGCAGTTCGCGGAGTGGGGCGTCGAGGCGCCGAAGACGTGGGACGACATGATCGCGCTCACCGACAAGATCGTCGAGACCACAGGCAAGCCCGCGTGGTGCGCCGGCTTCTCGTCCGAGGCGGCGTCCGGCTGGCCGGGCACCGACTGGGTCGAGGACCTGGTCCTGCGCCAGTCCGGCGCTGACGTGTACGACCAGTGGGTCGCCGGCGACGTGAAGTTCACCGACCCGCAGATCAAGAAGGCCTTCGACGCTGTCGGCGACATCCTCCTGAACCCCGACTACGTCAACGCCGGCTACGGCGACGTGAAGAGCATCAACTCGACCGCCTTCGGCGATGTCGCGGCGGCCGTGGCGAGCGGCGACTGCGCCCTCACCCACCAGGCGTCGTTCCTGTCGGCGAACTTCCTCGACGTGAAGACCAAGGACGGCAACACCCCCGAGGTCGCGCCCGACGGCGACGTCTACGCGTTCATCATGCCCGGCTACACCGAGGGCGAGCTCCAGATCGAGGGCGGCGGCGAGTTCGTCGCAGGCTTCTCGGACGACGAGTCGACGCAGAAGGTCCTGGAGTTCATGGCATCGCCCGAGTTCGCTGACGCCCGCGTCAAGCTCGGCGGCGTCATCTCCGCCAACAAGAAGGCCGACCCCAGCCTCGCCTCGAGCGAGTTCCTGAAGGAAGCGATGACGACGCTGCAGGACGACTCCACGGTCCTCCGCTTCGACGCCTCCGACCTGATGCCCGCCACGGTGGGCCAGGGCTCCTTCTGGAAGGGCATGGTCGACTGGATCGACGGCAAGGACACCGACACGGTGCTCTCCGACATCCAGGCCGGTTACGAGAACTGATCGTCGCCTGACGATCGGCTGAGCCGAGCGGGGTCGGGCTGCGAAAGCCCGGCCCCGCTTCTCCCGTCCGTACCGCACGGGTACGCCGCCGTACCCAGAAGGGAACCCGCATGTCGCAGACGACCGTCGACAGGCCTGTCGACACCGAACCTGCCGTCACCACCCACGCTCAAGATCCCAGAGGACGGTCGATCACGAAGATCGTCGTCGCCGCGGGCTTCGTCCTCATCGCCCTCGTCGCCTTCCTGCTCGCCTTCACGGCGTCCAGCGAAGAGTCCTCGCGCATCACCATCGGCTTCTCACTCAACAGCTTCTTCCTGTGGCTGGGCGCCCTGAACCCGCTCATCCAGATCCCCGTGATCCTGGTGGTGTTCGGCATCGTCGTCGGCATCATCCTCGTCCTCATCGAGTTCGCGCCCCGACCCGGCCGTGGCTACTTCGTCATGCGGCTCGTCGCCTGCCTGGTGATCCCGGTGCTCGCCTTCCTGCTGCTTCGTCCGTACGCCAACGCTGTCGTCTACGTCGTGGCCATCGCCCTGCTCGTCGGTGCGCTCCTGTTCTTCGCGGACTTCCGCTCCCGGCAGGGCGCCGGCTACCTGTTCCAGCTCGTCCTGTTCATGGCGCCCGCGAGCATCATGCTCATCCTCGGGCTCGTCTACCCGGCGATCGCCACGATCTTCAAGTCGTTCTTCAACAAGACGGGCGACGAGTTCGTCGGCCTGGAGAACTACATCTGGGTCTTCACGAACCCGACCGGTACCGCCTCGATCGTCAACACGATCCTCTGGGCACTGCTCGCCCCGACTATCTCGGTGGCGATCGGTCTCGCGTACGCCGTCTTCATCGACCGCGCACGCGGTGAGAAGCTGCTGAAGGTGCTCGTCTTCATGCCGGTCGCCATCTCGTTCGTCGGCGCCGGCATCATCTGGAAGTTCATGTACGACGCCCGCCAGGGCGACCAGATCGGTCTCCTCAACGCGATCGTCACGGCTTTCGGCGGCGACCCCGTCCAGTGGCTCGCCATCAAGCCGATCCTCAACACGCTGATGCTGCTCGTCGTCTTCATCTGGACCCAGACCGGCTTCGCGATGGTGATCCTGTCGGCCGCGATCAAGGCTGTGCCCGTCGAACAGATGGAGGCCGCCGAGCTCGACGGCACCAACGCCTGGCAGCGGTTCCGCAACGTCACGGTGCCCGGCATCCGGTCGTCGCTGATCGTCGTCCTCACCACCGTGACCATCGCCTCGCTGAAGGTCTACGACATCGTCGCCGTCATGACCGGCGGTCGCGATGACACGACCGTCCTCGGGTTCGAGATGGTCAACCAGCAGCAGCGGTTCCAGAGCTTCGGACACTCGTCCGCGCTGGCCGTCGTGCTGTTCCTGTTCGTCCTGCCGCTGATCATCTACAACGCCCGATCGATGGCCAAGCAGAAGGAAATCCGCTGATGACCGTCGCAGCCCCGACCACCCCGGTCGACAACCGCACCGCGCGCCAGGTAGCGCGCGACACGCGCAAGAACGAGGCCATCGCGCACAAGAAGCTCACGTCGAAGGGCGCCACGATCGCGGCCGCCGTCATCGCGATCTTCTGGACGATCCCGACGTTCGGCCTCTTCGTGACGTCGTTCCGCCCCGGCAGCGACACGCAGACGAGTGGATGGTGGACGGCGTTCACCGATCCGGCGTTCACGCTCGACAACTACCTGCAGGCGCTGAACTCGGGCGGCACGTCCACGACGCTGGCCTCGGCGTTCGTCAACTCGCTGGCGATCACGATCCCCGCGACGGTCTTCCCGATCGTGATGGCGGCCCTCGCGGCCTACGCGTTCGCGTGGATCGACTTCAAGGGACGCAGCGCACTGTTCGTGTTCGTCTTCGCCCTGCAGATCGTGCCGCTGCAGATGGCCCTCGTGCCGCTGCTGAGCCTGTTCTCGGACGGTCTGAGCATCAACGACGTGCCGATCTTCCCGGGCTTCGGTCTCAACGAGGTGGACTACAGCTTCGCTCGCGTCTGGATCGCTCACGCGATCTTCGCGCTGCCGCTGGCGACGTTCATGCTGCACAACTTCATCGCCGAGATCCCGGGCGAGATCATCGAGGCCGCCCGCGTCGACGGTGCCGGTCACGGTCAGGTGTTCTTCCGGATCATCCTGCCGCTGGCCGCTCCCGCGATCGCCTCCTTCGGCATCTTCCAGTTCCTCTGGGTGTGGAACGACCTGCTCGTGGCGACCATCTTCGCCTCGCCGGGTGCGCTGCCGATCACGCAGGCCCTCAACTCGCTGTCGGGGACCTGGGGCAACAAGTGGTTCCTGCAGTCGGCGGGTACGTTCATCTCGATCCTCGTCCCGCTGATCGTGTTCTTCGCGCTGCAGCGGTTCTTCGTCCGCGGCCTGCTGGCCGGCGCGACGAAGGGCTGATCGCCCGGGACGACGAAGAGGGGGATGCCGGTGGCCACCGGCATCCCCCTCTTCCGTGTTCGTTCGTGTCAGCTGCAGCCGAGCCGCTGCTGCATCGAGGTCATCGCCTGGATCTCGAAGGTCTGGCCCTTCTTCATGTTCTCGGCGAAGACCCTCACACGCTCGTCGGAACCGAGCTCGAGGACGGCGTCGGCCATGGGGATCGCGCCCTCGTGGTGGCGGATCATGAGCGAGAGGAACATGCAGTCCGCCTCCTGGCCGGTGGCATCGTGCAGGGCCGACATCTCCTCGTCGGAGGCCATGCCCATCGCCGCGCGGACCTCGTCGTCACTCTGCGGCGCGGTCGACGCGACGCCGTGGGCGTGCCCCGACCCGGATGCCGCCATCCACGCCATCGGCTGATCGGAGTACTGCGGCAGTCCCCACCTGACCAACCAGTCGAACATCTCGCCGCGCTGCGACGACTGCCCGGTCGCGATGTCGTACGACAGGGCGCGCAGGTGCTCGTCATCGGTCTCGGCGTAGATCGTCATCGCCATGTCGACCGCCTGCGCGTGGTGCACCTGCATGTCGCGGGCGAACCCGGCGTCGGCCGAACCCTCGGCGGGCGTGGAGCCGGCGATCCCGAACGTCGAGAAGCGTCCGATGGCGAACGCGACCGCGGCGACGGCCAGGGCCACGAGCAGGACCACCCACCACGGCGGGAGGGTGCGCTCGGCGCCCCGCTCGGTGCCGCCGGTCTCGGTCATCACTGCTTGCCGGGGGCGTCCAGAGCGCCCGTGCACGCTGCCAGCGGCTCCGGGCCGTTGGTGTTGCGCCAGTAGGCCTTGATGAACTCGCCGATGCGCTCGTCGTCGGGCGCGTCGACCTTCAACTGCGCGTTCCACGCACTGACGGTGATCGGGGTGTCCATGCCTTCGTAGGGCGAGAGGACGGTGTAGTCGCGGGGGAGTTCCGCCTTGAGCGCGGCGACCCCGGCCTCGTCGACCTTCGAGGGGTCGTACGTGATCCAGATGGCGCCGTGTTCGAGGGCGTGGACCGCGTTCTCGTTGGGGACCGGCTGGTCGTAGACGCCGCAGTTGAGCCAGACCGCGTTGTGGTCGCCGCCGGCCGGCGGCGTCTGCTCGTAGTCGACGACGCCCTCGACGTGGTTCGCGGTGTGTTCGAAGGTCTGCACACCGCTGATGCCGGCGCCGTCGCCGTCGCCGCGGGCGATCGAGACAGGTCGCGGGGTGAGGAAGTACGAGGCTGCGACGAGCCCGATGACGACGATGGCGGCGGTCGCACCGACGATCCACCACGTGGCCTTGGTCCGGCGACGCTTCGCGAGCTGGCGCTGGTACTCGGCGAGCTTCTGCTGCTTCTGCTGCTCGCGCTGCTGCTTGACGCTCAGGTTGAGCTGTGCCTGCGTCGCGGGGTTGCCGCTCGTCCGCTTTCCGGCAGGATCGTTCGGGGTCATGGAGTGGCCTCGTCGGTCGGGGTGGGGAGGCGCGGGCGCGCCACTTCGAGTGTATTCGCCTGCATCTGCGGGGGTCCTGGGGGAGCCCCGTTCATAGCGTCTCGTGACGTGGAGGCACCCCGGCGCCCGCGCGCAAGGGGCAGCTTCTCCTGCACGGCGTCCGTCAGGATGAGCCCATGACCACAGTGCCCACGCATGAACACGAGATCGGCATCGGCCTGCGCTTGGCGATCGTCGGCGCGATCCTCCTCGTGGTCGCCGTCGCGACCGGCATCGCCGTCGAATCCACCGACTCGGAGCTCATCGACCTCGATGCGTGGTGGAACACCTACGTCACGACGTTCCTGCCCGGCATCCGTCCCGTGTCGTTCCTCATGAACATCCTGGGAGCGGGCGTCGTCGGCACCTACGTCGTCCCGCTCGTCGGCGCCGCCCTGCTCGCGCTCGCGAAGCGGCCGTGGGGTGCGGTGTTCTTCCTCGCGGCATCCATCGTCGGCGCCCTCCTCGTCCAACTGCTGAAGGGCCTGTTCGGACGGGTGCGCCCGGAGGAGATCCTCGTCATCTCGGACCACGGATCCTTCCCCTCGGGCCACACGGCCAACGCTGCCGTGATCGCCACCGTCGCGGTCATCCTGTTCCCGCGAGTCTGGGTGGCCGTGGTGGGGATCGCGTGGACTCTGCTCATGGCGTTCAGTCGTACCCAGGTGCACGCGCACTGGCTCACGGACACCCTCGGCGCGATGGTCCTCGGGGTCGCGACGACGCTGCTCGTCGCCGCCGCGCTCACGATCCCCGTCGTCCGGGAACGCGAGCGCCGCCTCTCGCTAGGCTGACGGCATGAGCGCCGATGAAGCCGCCGCCGAACTCGCCCGTCTCGAAGCGGAAGCCGCCGCCGCTGCGGCGGAGCTGAAGCTCGCCCGCGCCCAGGCGGCTCTGGCGGCAGCGCGTGCCGCGGCGTCGAAGACGGATCCCGCACCCGCCGACCAGGCGCCGGCGAAGGCGTCCGCCGAGAAGGCGCCGGCCGAGAAGGCGTCCGCCGAGAAGGCGCCGGCCGAGAGGGCCCCGGCCGACGCCCGGGCCGAGGCGCCACCCGCTGCCCCGTCGGAGCCGCCGCAAGCATCCGTCGCGGACTCCGCGGGTCCGCTCGACGACTCGGAGGTCGCACGCATCGCCCGCGGGTACACCTTCGATGAGGCGACGCTCGACCTCGGCGCGCTCGTCAACGGCGACCCCGTCCGGGAGGCGCAGATCCGCATCCCGCTCGCGATGACCAACCGGCACGGCCTCGTCGCGGGGGCGACCGGCACCGGCAAGACCCGCACCCTGCAGGGACTCGCGGAGCAGCTCGCGGATAAAGGCGTGCCCGTCTTCGCCGCCGACATCAAGGGGGATCTCACCGGCGTCGCCACGCCGGGGGAGTCGAATCCGAAGCTCCTGGCCCGCACGGAGGCGATCGGGCAGGCGTGGGAACCGGCGGCATCCGTCACGGAGTACTTCGCGCTGGGTGGCATCGGCACCGGTGTCCCCGTTCGCGCCACCGTCACCGGTTTCGGGCCGCTGCTGCTCAGCCGTGTCCTGGGTCTCAACGAGACGCAGGAGTCGAGCCTCGGTCTCGTCTTCCACTACGCGGACGAGCACGGCCTGCCGCTCGTCGACCTCTCGGACCTGCGGGCGGTGCTGACCTACCTGACCAGCGACGAGGGGAAGCCCGAGTTGAAGGACCTCGGCGGCCTGTCGCCCGCGACAGCGGGCGTGATCCTCCGCGAACTCATCACCTTCGCCGACGGCGGCGCGGACGTCTTCTTCGGCGAACCGGAGTTCGACGTGCGCGACTTCCTGCGGACGGCCCCCGACGGGCGGGGTGTCATCTCGCTCCTCGAGGTGCCGGGGATCGCCGACAAGCCCGAACTGTTCTCGACGTTCCTCATGTACCTGCTGGCGGAGCTCTTCGAGATCCTTCCCGAGGTGGGGGATGCCGACAAGCCCAAGCTCGTGTTCTTCTTCGACGAGGCGCACCTGCTCTTCCGGGACGCCTCGAAGGCGTTCACCGCCGCCATCGTGCAGACCGTGCGGCTCATCCGTTCGAAGGGCGTCGGCGTCTTCTTCGTGACGCAGACCCCCAAGGATGTGCCGGCGGACGTGCTCGGTCAGCTCG
>Ga0207791_1000526_pt1 | contig 10015 bp, 6 predicted proteins | sample HigsolmetaGSP16D_FD_184844 | JGI IMG/M metagenome (GOLD analysis project Ga0207791, IMG submission 184844) | High solid enriched microbial communities from the Joint BioEnergy Institute, USA - SP1-6-D (SPAdes) | ecosystem: Engineered > Bioreactor > SSF (Solid state fermentation) > Aerobic >...
CCGGCTACATGCCCCGCCGCTTCGGCGAACGCAAGCTCTTCATCTGGGCGACGTTCGCATTCGTCGTTGCATCCCTGCTGTGCGGCCTCGCGTCGAGCATGGGCTTCCTGGTCGCGGCGCGCGCGCTGCAGGGCTTTGTCGCCGGCCCGATGTACCCGGTGACCCAGGCGCTGCTGATCTCGATCTATCCCCCCGCCAAACGCGGGCAGGCGATCGCCTTGCTGGCGATGGTGACCGTGGTCGCGCCGATCTGCGGGCCCATCCTCGGCGGCTGGATCACCGACAACTACAGCTGGGAATGGATCTTCTTCATCAACGTGCCGATCGGCATCTTCGCCAGCGTCGTCGTCGCCAACCAGCTGCGCGGCCGCCCGGAGAAACTCGAGACGCCGAAGATGGACTACGTCGGCCTGATCACGCTGATCATCGGCGTGGGCGCGCTGCAGACGGTGCTCGACCTGGGCAACGAGGAAGACTGGTTCGAATCGACGAAGATCGTCTGGCTGTCGATCGCGGCGGTGCTGGGCCTGGCGGTGTTCCTGATCTGGGAGCTCACCGAGAAGGATCCGATCGTCAACCTGCGCCTGTTCCGTCATCGCAACTTCGCGTTCGGCACGATGGCGATGGTGCTGGGCTACTCGGCGTTCTTCGCGGTCGGATTGCTGGTACCGCTGTGGTTGCAGCGCAATCTGGGTTACACGCCGATCTGGGCGGGCTTTGCGACCGCGCCGATCGGCATCCTTCCCGTTCTGCTGACGCCACTGGTGGGCAAGTACGCGACGCGGTTCGACCTGCGCATCCTCGCGACCTTCGCCTTCATGGTCATGGCCTTCACCAGCTTCATCCGCTCGGGTTTCAACCTCGACGTGGATTTCCAGCACGTGGCGATGGTGCAGCTGTGGCAGGGCCTGGGCGTGGCGCTGTTCTTCATGCCGGTGCTGACCATCCTGCTGTCGGACCTGGAGCCGCACGAGATCGCCGCCGGCTCTGGCTTGGCAACCTTCGTGCGTACGCTCGGCGGCAGCTTCGCCGCGTCATTGACCACGTGGGCGTGGAACCAGCGCAGCACGATCCATCATGCGCAGCTCACCGAGCACATTCCCGCGCACGACCCGGCGATGCAGCAGACGGTCGCCGCGCTCGGCAACGGCGACGTGCAGCGCGGCGCGATGATGCTCAACCAGATGATCTCGCAGCAGGCCACGCAGATCGGCTTCAACGAGATCTTCCACCTGCTGGGCATCCTGTTCCTGCTGGTGATCGCCTTCGTGTGGATGGCCAGGCCGCCGTTCGCGGCGAAGGCGGGCGGCGCGGCGTCGGGCGGGCACTGATCCGCACTGCTCCCGCCGCTCCGGCCCCGCTTCGCAGGATGGGGAGAGCGCAGCGAAACCCATCGGCCTCACGCCTGGCCCCACGATGCCAATCGTCAAGTTGACGCGCCAGGCGTACTGACGCGATTCCAATGTCCGCGACGTGAGCGGACACTCCGCGATGCTGGGCTTCGCTGCGCTAGACCCATCCTACGGAGGCCCCTGCGCGTGGCGTCCGAAACCGCAACGGCTACGCCGTTGCCAGCATCCCCGTGCCAGCGGCGAGACCGAGCAAGGTTCCTCCGATCACCTCGGGCAGCGTATGCCGCGCCATCCGCAACCTCGCCCAGGCGAGCAACGGCAACGCCGCCAATGCCACACCCCCCACCACCACCGACAACGGCCATGCCGCAACAGCCGCGAACGCCAGGCTCGCCATGTGCAGCGACAGCTTGATCCAGCGGTTGGCGATGCCGGCCACGCACAGCATCGCCACCGCGGCGAGCACCCCGGTCGATGTGGCCGACGCGCGACCGCCCATCCACAGCCAGTAGCCGCCGGCGACCAGCAACGCGAGCGCGTACAGCAGCGGGCGTTCCTGTCGCCGCGAAGCGTCGACGGTCTCCCAGTGTCCGCCGCGCCGCCGCTGCCAGATGAAGAGCGAGACGATCAGGATCGCCACGCCGATGCCCAGCGCCGTGCGCGGCAACGACGCGGGATCGACGCGCCAGGCTGCAAGCATCGCCAGCGCTGCGAACACGACGAACGGGTGCAGCGCGATGGAGACGACGCGCGCGGCGGTCGTCGAAGCGGATCGGGACATCGCCCGATCATAGCCGGCGCGCCTGCGCCGGCGCGGTGGCTCAGATGTGTTCCAGCGCCTCGGCCAGACGCTCGACCGCGATGACCTCCATGCCCTTGTAGGCGCCGGCCTTGGGCGCATTCGCCTTGGGCACGATCGCGCGCCTGAAGCCGTGCGTCGCCGCTTCGCGCAGGCGCTCCTCGCCGTTGGGCACCGGGCGGATCTCGCCCGACAGGCCGACTTCGCCGAAGGCGATCGTCTTCTCCGGCAACGGCGCATCGCGCAGCGAGGACAGCACCGCCAGCAGCACTGGCAGATCGACCGCGGTCTCCTGCACGCGGATGCCGCCGACGACGTTGACGAACACGTCCTGGTCGCCGGTGACGATGCCGCCGTGGCGGTGCAGCACCGCCAGCAGCATCGCCAGGCGGTTGCCTTCCATGCCCACTGCGACGCGGCGCGGATTCGACAGCGGCGAGGCATCCACCAGCGCCTGCACTTCGACCAGCAGCGGCCGCGTGCCTTCGCGCGTGACCATGATGCAGCTGCCCGGCTGCTGCGCGCTGGCGCCGGAGAGGAAGATCGCCGAGGGATTGGCGACCTCCTTCAATCCTTTCTCGCCCATCGCGAACACGCCCAGTTCGTTGACCGCACCGAAGCGGTTCTTGAACGCACGCATCACCCGGAAGCGGCTGCCGCTGTCGCCTTCGAAATACAGCACCGCATCGACCATGTGCTCGAGCACGCGCGGACCGGCGATGCCGCCCTCCTTGGTCACGTGACCGACGAGGAACACGGCGGTGCCGGTCTCCTTCGCGTAGCGCACCAGACGCGCGGCGGATTCGCGGACCTGGCTGACCGAACCGGGGGCGGCGGTCAGCGATTCGGTCCACAGGGTCTGGATCGAGTCGGCGATGATCAGGCGCGGTTTCAGTCTCGACGCATGTTCGAGGATGCGTTCGATGCCGGTCTCGGCCAGCGCATGCAGGCCATCGAGCGACAACCCCAACCGCACCGCGCGCCCTGCGACCTGTGCCAGCGATTCCTCGCCGGTGACGTAGAGCCCCGGCAAGGTGCCGGCCATCTGTGCCAGCGCCTGCAGCAGCAGGGTCGATTTGCCGATGCCCGGATCGCCGCCGACCAGCACGACGGCACCTTCGACCAGGCCACCGCCGAGCACGCGATCGAATTCGCCGATGCCGGTCGACACACGCACGTCCTCGCCCTGCTGCACGTCCTTGAGCGCCATCACCTGCGGCGCGTCGACCTTGCCGGCCCAGCCGCTGCGGCGCGACGCCGGCGACTTGGCCGCCGCCGCGCTTTCGAGGACGACTTCGGCGATCGTGTCCCAGGCGCCGCAGGCACTGCATTGCCCCTGCCATTTGCTGTAGTCGGCGCCGCATTCGTTGCAGACGAAGGCGGTCTTGGCTTTGGCGGCGGGCTTGGCCATCGGAAACATGCGCGTTCGAAGTGGCACGCAGCATAGCCCGGCGGTGTCGCAGCATCGGAGACCCGACGCCGCCATGCGGCGGCTTCCCACAGCGCCAGCCGCATGCGCGCAGCAAGGCTTCGCGGACCCCACGTCCGGCCTCGCCTGCCCTTTCCGGCCGCAAGCGGAGCCCGCGGATACCACGACACCTTCAGCCACAGGTCGCGCACGTCGCGCACAACCCGCGGGGCACGACACCGGGCACGAAAAAGGCGACCCGGAGGTCGCCTGTCTCGTACAACTGGTGCCGGAAATAGGAATCGAACCTACGACCTACGCATTACGAATGCGCCGCTCTACCAACTGAGCTATTCCGGCCTGGGACGCGAATTCTAGGGAGCGCCGGCTCCGCGGTCAATCGACCAGACGCACCCGCAGTTCCTTGGGCAGGGCGAAGACCATGCTTTCCGGCTCGCCGGCGAGTTCCCGCACGCCGCTGGCGCCTAGTTCCTGCAGCCGATCGAGCACGCCCTGCACCAGGATGTCGGGCGCGGAGGCACCGGCGGTCACGCCGATGTGCCTGCGGCCCTCGACCCAGCGCGGGTCGATCTCGCCGGCGTTGTCGATCAGATAGGCCTCCACGCCGTCGCGCTCGGCAAGCTCGCGCAGGCGGTTGGAATTGGAGCTGTTGGGCGAACCGACGACCAGCATCAGATCGCATTCCTTGGCCAGGTCACGCACGGCATCCTGACGGTTCTGCGTGGCGTAGCAGATGTCGTCGTGCCTCGGACCCTGGATCAACGGGTACTTCGCCTGCAGCGCGGCGATCACGCTGCGCGTGTCGTCGACCGACAGCGTGGTCTGGGTGGTGTAGGCGATGTTCGCGGGCTGGCCGACGACCAGCGCCTCGACGTCGGCCTCGTCCTCGACGAGATAGATCGAGCCGCGGCCGGCCTCGGCGCGCCACTGGCCCATCGTGCCCTCGACTTCCGGGTGGCCCTCGTGGCCGATCAGCACCACGTCGCGACCGGCGCGGCAATGGCGCGCGACCTCGAAGTGCACCTTGGTCACCAGCGGACACGTCGCGTCGAACACCTTCAGCCCGCGCCGGGTGGCTTCCTCGCGGACCGCCTGCGAGACACCGTGCGCGCTGAAGATCACCGTCTGGGCGTCCGGCACCTCGTCGAGCTCCTCGACGAAGATCGCGCCGCGCTGCTTGAGGTCCTCGACGACGAAGCGGTTGTGCACGACTTCGTGGCGCACGTAGATCGGCGCGCCCAGCGTCTCGATGGCGCGCTTGACGATCTCGATCGCACGATCGACTCCGGCACAGAAGCCGCGGGGGTTGGCGAGGACGATGTCCATAGAATCCAAGTTTACCGGAGCCTGCGGCACCGAAACGGAACAGATGCACGACGGCGCATCTCCCGCACGGCACCTGCGCCCCTCTCCCCGTGGGAGAGGGGAACGGGGTGAGGGCGACGCGGCGGAGATGCCGGCTCTGAGCGTGACTCACTCAGGATCTTGCGGGAGCCCTTCCCTCACCCGACGCGCTTTGCGCGTCGACCCCGGATCGGGTCCGGGGCAGGCTTTCTCCCAGCGGGAGAGATGCTGGATCGGCGGCCAGGGCGGCTTACTTCGCTTTCTTCGCCGGAAAGAATCCGAACAGCGCGATCCCGATCGCGCCGCCCACGATCGCCGCATCGGCAATGTTGAACGCCGGCCAATAGTGGTCGCGCCAGTGCCACTGGATGAAGTCGACGACGTGGCCGTGGATCTGCCGGTCGATGACGTTGCCCAGCGCGCCGCCGATCACCAGCGCGAACGGCAGCGCCGTGCGCCAGTCGCGGCGCGGGGTCTTGGCCAGCCACCAGCCCAGCACGCCGCTGATCACGATCGCCAGGACGGTGAAGAACCACTTCTGCCAGCCGCCGGCATCGGCGAGGAAACTGAAGGCCGCGCCGGTGTTGTAGGTGCGGTACCAGTTCCAGAAGCCCTCGATCACCGGGATCGCGGTGTACTCGGGCAACGAGGTCAGTACCCAGTACTTGGTGAGCTGGTCCAGCGCGATCACCACGACCGACAGCACCAGCCACGGCAATGCATTCGGCGTCACCTTGGCCATCAGAACCACCTCCTGGTTTCACCCTGTCCGTCGCGACCATCGGTCGCGATGTTCTCCACGCAGCGGCCGCACAGCTCGGGATGCTCGGCATGCGTGCCGACGTCGGCGCGACGCTGCCAGCAGCGCACGCACTTGGGCTTGCCGGTCGCGCGCGCGGACACGCCGATCGCGGTTGCACCTTCGTCGTCGACGATGGTCACGTCACCGCTGATCAGCAGGAACCGCAATTCCTCGACGACCGGCGACAGCCAGTTCGCGTCCGCAACATTGCAGCGCAGCTCGATCTCGGCATCCAGGGCCGCGCCGATTTCGCCGCTGGCGCGCATCGGCTCGAGCACCTTGGCCACGCGCTCGCGCAGTTCCAGCACGCGCTCGAAGTCCTGCGGACCCCAGTCGGCGTCGCCGTCAAGCGTCGTCAGGCCGGTGTACCAGGTCGCGAACTGCACGTTGGCCTCGCGCGTGCCCGCCGCCGGCGCCGGCAGGTGGCTCCACAGCTCGTCGGCGGTGAAGCTCAGCACCGGCGCGATCCAGCGCGTGAACGCTTCGGCGACGTGGTACATCGCGGTCTGCGCGCTGCGACGGCCCACCGAATGCTCGGGCATCGTGTACAGGCGATCCTTGGTGACGTCGAGATACAGCGAGCCCAGATCGACGCTGCAGAAGTTCGACAGCGCCTGCACGATCTCGGCGAAGTCGTAGCGCGCGTAGGCGTCCTCGATCCGCGCCTGCAACTGGCCCGCGCGATGCACGATCCAGCGGTCCAGCGCGACCATGTCCTGCGGCGCGACGAGATCGCGCGCGGGCTCGAAGCCGGCCAGGTTGCCCAGCAGGAAGCGCGCGGTGTTGCGGATGCGGCGATAGGCGTCGGCAGTGCGCTTGAGGATTTCCTGCGACAGCGACATCTCGTTGCTGTAGTCGCTTGATGCGATCCACAGGCGCAGGATGTCGGCGCCCAGCGTCTTCATGATGTCCTGCGGCTCGATGCCGTTGCCGAGTGACTTCGACATCTTGCGACCGTGCTCGTCGACGGTGAAACCGTGCGTCAGGCACTGCCGGTACGGCGCGGCCTTGTCGATCGCGACCCCGGTCAGCAGCGAAGACTGGAACCAGCCGCGATGCTGGTCCGAACCTTCCAGATAGAGGTCGGCCGGCTTGTCGTAACCACGCGCCAGCAGCACGCCTTCGTGCGTGACGCCGGAGTCGAACCAGACATCGAGGATGTCGGTGATCCTGTCGTAGTGCGGCGCGTCGTCGCCCAGCAGTTCGGCGGCGTCGAGCGTGTACCAGATGTCGACGCCGTGTGCTTCGACGCGATCCGCGACCAGGCGCATCAGCTCGGTGCTGCGCGGATGCGGCTCGCCGGTTTCGCGATGCACGAACAGCGCGATCGGCACGCCCCAGGTGCGCTGGCGCGAGATCGTCCAGTCCGGACGGCCTTCGACCATGCCGGCGATGCGCGCCTGGCCCCACTCGGGGTACCAGGTGACGTTCTTGATCGCGGCCAGCGCGTCGTTGCGCAGGTTGGCCTGCGACATCGAGATGAACCACTGCGGCGTCGCGCGGAACGCGATCGGCGTCTTGTGGCGCCAGCAGTGCGGGTAGCTGTGCTCGAGCTTCGCGAACGCGAGCAGGCTGCCCTGCGCGCGCAGCGCATCGACGATGACGTCGTTGGCCTTCCAGATGTGCAGACCCGCGAGCACGGTGTCGCCGATCGGCGGCGTGGTCGGCAGATAGACGCCGCGACCGTCGACCGGATTGAGCTGTGCGGCGGTGTAACGGTCGAGCAGCCCATAGGCCTTGCCGACGACATAGTCCTCCTGGCCATGGCCGGGCGCGGTGTGCACGGCGCCGGTACCGTCCTCGGCCGACACGTGATCGCCGAGAATCACCGGGATGTCGCGCTCGGCATAGAACGGATGCGCGAGCACGAGATTTTCGAGCGCACTGCCGGCGACGCGGCCATGCACGACCACGTCGCCTTCGACGCCATAGCGATGCAGCGCGCGTTCGGCCAGCGCATCAGCCAGCACCAGCCAGCGGCGACGACTGTCCTGCGAGACCGGACCTTCGACCAGTGCGTACTCCAGATCGGCGCCCAGCGACACGGCCAGCGACGCGGGCAGCGTCCACGGCGTGGTCGTCCAGACCGGCAGCGCCACGTCGACATCGGCCGGCAGCGTCGCGCCGAACGCATGCGCGAACGCGGCGGAATCGCGCGCGACGTAGGCGACATCGACCGCCGGCGAGACCTTGTCGGCGTATTCGATCTCGGCCTCGGCCAGCGCCGAACCGCAGTCGAAGCACCAGTGCACCGGCTTCACGCCACGGGTCAGATGGCCGTTGTCGATGACCTTGGCCAGCGCACGCATCTCGTCGGCCTCGAAGCGGAAATCGAGGGTGCGGTACGGGTTGTCCCAGTCGCCGAGCACACCGAGGCGCTTGAAGTCGCGGCGCTGGATGTCGATCTGCGCGTTGGCGTACTCGCGGCACTTCTCCCGGAACTCGACCGCATCGAGCTTGACGCCCACCTTGCCCCACTTCTTCTCGATTGCGATCTCGATCGGCAGGCCGTGGCAATCCCAGCCCGGGATGTAGGGCGCATCGAAGCCCGCCATGCCCTTGGACTTGACGATGATGTCCTTGAGGATCTTGTTGACCGCGTGGCCGAGATGGATCGAGCCGTTCGCATACGGCGGACCGTCGTGCAGCACGAACTGCGGACGTCCGCGCGCGTGCTCGCGCAGCTGCGCGTACAGGCCCTCTTCCTCCCAGCGCGCCAGCATCGCCGGCTCGCGCTTGGGCAGATCGCCGCGCATCGGGAAGTCGGTCGCCGGCAGATGGATCGTCGACTTGTAGGGATTGGCGTTGCTGGCGTCTGCGCTCACGCGGAGTCCTGTGTTTGCGTTTCGTATCGTGGGGTTTGCGTCGCGTCGAGGATGGCGCGCGCCTGTGCAGCATCGAGATCCATCTGCCGGACCAGACTCGGCAGGTCGTCGAACCTCTCCTCGTCGCGTAGGCGCGCGACGAACTCCACCTCGATGCGGCGGCCGTAGAGATCGCCGTCGAAATCGAACAGATGCGCTTCGAGCAGTGGCTCGACACCGCCGACCGTGGGCCGCGTGCCGAAGCTCGACACCGACGGCCATGGGCGGCTTCGATCAGCACCGCTGCCGACGCCGTGCACGCGCGTGGCGTAGATGCCGCGCAGCGCCGGCACCTTGCCGCCGAAGCGCAGGTTCGCGGTCGGATAGCCCAATGTGCGACCGAGCTGCTGGCCGCGCACCACACGCCCCGAGACCGCATACGGCCGACCGAGCAGCTTCGCGGCGTGATCGAAATCACCGGCGACCAGCGCAGTGCGGATGTGGGTGCTCGACACACGTTCGCCATCGACGACCAGCGGCGCGATCTCACCGGCAACGAAGCCCGCCTCGCGGCCGAGCGCCTGCAGCGTCGCCAGATCGCCGGCGCGCTTGTAGCCGAAGCGGAAGCCCGGGCCGACCCAGACTTCGCGCGCGCGCAGCCGCTGCACCAGCACGGCCTCGACGAAGGCCTCGGGCGACATCGCCGCCATGCGCGCATCGAAGCGCAACAGGCCCACAACATCGGCACCCAGGCCCTGCAGGCCTTCGAACTTCGCCCGCACCGGCCCGAGGCGCGGTGGCGGCGACGCGGCGGCGAAGAACTCGCGCGGCAGCGGTTCGAAACTCAGGGCAGCAGCCTCGACCCCCAGCGCGTGGGCCCGCGCCACGGCATGGCGCACCAGCGCCTGATGCCCGAGATGCAGCCCGTCGAATGCGCCGATGCAGACCACGCTGCCGTCGGCACAGAGGGGCCCGCCGGCGATGTCGCGGAACAGCCTGCTCATGTGGATCCGTTGCGGCGGGCGCACCGATGCACGCCCGCGGAAAAAAAGTGACCGCCGAGTATAGCGGCCGCCCGGGCCGCCCCGGGCCCGGCGTCCATGACGGTCAGTGCCGCAGGTGTCGCGGCCGCAGACCCAGCGCCACCATCGCGACCACATAGGTGGCGCCGCCCGCACCGATCACAAGCACCAGCCAGCCGACACGGTGCAGCGCGCCGTGGATCGCGGTCCATTCGCCAATCCAGAACCGCAGCCCCAGCACCACGACCGCCATCGCCGCGCAGGCGCCCGCCAGCCGCAGCAGATAGGCCCCCCAGCCCGGCTCGGGCGCAAAGATCCCGCGCTGGCGCAGGTAGCGCCACAGCAGCACGGCATTGACCACCCCGGCCAGCGCCGTTGCCAGCGCGATGCCGCCGTGTGCACCGGGCACGTCGTACAGCCACAGCGGCGTGGTCAGCACGATCGTCAGCGCCACGTTCGCCGC
>Ga0207791_1000531_pt1 | contig 9950 bp, 13 predicted proteins | sample HigsolmetaGSP16D_FD_184844 | JGI IMG/M metagenome (GOLD analysis project Ga0207791, IMG submission 184844) | High solid enriched microbial communities from the Joint BioEnergy Institute, USA - SP1-6-D (SPAdes) | ecosystem: Engineered > Bioreactor > SSF (Solid state fermentation) > Aerobic >...
GCATCGAATGGCGAAGTCAGACTGGACAAGGGCTGGATAGGACCGGTTGCAAGAGAGCCAGCATGTTCCAGAGGACGTAGTGACAGCGTCAAGCGCCGTCCGTCATGGGCGATGAATTGCGCCTGAGCCGCGGCGATCCCGCCGCGGGCGCCGCCTTGTCCGCCGCCCGCCCCGGCCGCACACTGCCCCTACCCCCCAGACCGCCGCATGCCGGCGTTGGAGCAGCAGATGAAGCCCCGCCTCCTTGCCCGCGCGTTGCTGAAGGGCCTGCTGTCGGTCGGCGTCGTGTCAGCCGGCATGCTTTCCAGCACCGCGATCCTCGCTGTCCCTGCCAGCGCCGCACCGCGCAGCGTCACCGATCCGCAGGCACCGCGCGAGCTGCCTGCCGACGGGCCGGTGAGCGTGCGCTGGAACGACCCGGCCACCTTCTCCGAGCTGCGCAACAGCCCCAACCGCTTCGAGGCGCAGCGCGGTGACTGGGTGAGGCAGATCGCCACCCATCTGCGCACCTCCGCCAGCGCTGCGCTGCAGCCCGGGCAGACGCTGGAGGTGACCCTCACCGACATCAAGCGCGCAGGCGATTTCGAGCCGTGGCAGGGCCCCCGCGCCACCGACATCCGCTTCATGCGGGACATCTATCCGCCGCGCCTGACGTTCCAGTATGTGCTCAAGGCCGCCGACGGCCGCGTGCTGGACGAAGGCGAGGCACAGCTGCGCGATACCGGCTACCTGCATGGCAGTGGCGGGCTGGCGAGCAATTCCGATCCGCTGCGCTATGAAAAGAAACTCATCGATGACTGGCGCCGCCGCGTGCTGGCCAAGGCGGCGGCGGGCGGCTGAGCGCTCCGCCCCGCGCATCGCGGCTCAGGCGCCGACGTATTCGCGGCGCACGCGCTTGACCGCGCAGGGCAACTGGTAGGCGCTGACCCCGCACCGCGGGGCCAGCTCGGCCAACGACAGGGCATCGCCGCCCCACAGCTGCACATCGCTGCCGACGCCGGCCCGCGGATGCGGGGTCAGGTCCACGGTCAGCATGTCCATCGACACCCGCCCGATCACCGTACCGGCGGCACCGTCGATGACCACCGGCGTGCCATTGGGCGCGAACTGCGGGTAGCCATCCGCATAGCCCATCGCCACCACGCCCACCCGGGTGCGTGCCGGCGCCACGAAGCGCGCCCCGTAGCCGACCGGCTCACCCGCCTCGATCCAGCGTTCGGCGATCACCCGCGAACGCATGTTCATCACCGGCCGCAGGCGCGCGGTCAGTGAGGTCTGTGCAGGCAGCGGGTTGCCGCCGTACAGCATCAATCCCGGACGCACCCAGTCGCTGCGCACGCCGGGCCAGCCGAGCAGCGCCGGCGAATTGCAGACGCTGGTCTGGCCGCCCAGCCCATCGATCGCCGTGGCGAACGTAGCCGCCTGCTCCAGCGTGCGTCCGCTGTCGGTCTCGTCGGCGCGTGCCAGGTGGGTCATCAGCACGATCTCCCCCACCTGCGGCAGCGCGCGCAGACGCGCATGCGCCGCACGGAAGCCTTCAACATCCAGGCCCAGCCGGTGCATGCCGCTGTCCAGCTTCAGCCACACCGTCAGCGCGACCGGGCTGTCGAAGGCAGCCAGCGCCTCCACCTGCCATGGCGAGGCCACGGCGGTCCACAGGTCGTGGGCCGCGATGAGCGCCAGTTCGCTGGCCTCGAAGAACCCTTCCAGCAGCAGGATCGGCGCACGGATGCCGGCCGCGCGCAGTTCCAGGGCTTCCTCGATCGTGGCCACGCCGAAGCCATCAGCGTGCGCCTGCAGCGCCTGTGCGCAGCGCACCGCGCCGTGCCCGTAGGCATCGGCCTTGACCACCGCCAGTGCCTTGCCGCCGCCGAGCTCGCGCGCCAGCTGGTAATTGGCGCGCAGGGCGTCCAGATCGATCACCGCACGTGCAGGACGCATCAGTGGCCTCCTGCGTGGGCACCGGCCGCGCGGCTGCCATAGCGGAAGATGTCCAGGCCCTCGGTACTGATTCCAGGCGTGCGTCCGCTCATCAGATCGGCCAGGTAGCGGCCCGACCCACAGGCCATCGTCCAGCCGAGCGTGCCGTGGCCGGTGTTGAGGAACAGGTTGCGCAGCGGCGTCGCACCGATCACCGGCGTACCGTCCGGCGTTGCCGGCCGCAACCCGGTCCAGAACTCCGCCCGCGCAAGGTCGCCGCCCTTCGGATACAGGTCGCGCACCACCCGCTCCAGCGTCCCGCGGCGTCGCGGCGACAGCGAAAGATCGAAGCCGGCCACCTCGGCCATGCCGCCCACGCGGATGCGGTTGTCGAAGCGGGTCACGGCCACCTTGTAGCTTTCATCCAGGATGGTGGAGACCGGCGCCATCGCCGGATCGGTGATCGGCAGGGTCAGCGAGTATCCCTTCAGCGGATACACCGGCAGTTGCAGCCCCAGCGGCGCGACAAGCGCAGGCGAGTAACTGCCAAGCGCCACCACGTAATGGTCAGCGGTCTCAAGGCGGCCGTCCATGCGCACGCCGGTGATGCGGTCGCCGTCGCGCTCCACGCCGGCGATATCCACGTCGTAGCGGAACTCCACGCCTGCCGCCTCGGCCATCGCCGCCAGGCGCCGGGTGAACAGCTGGCAGTCACCGGTCTGGTCCCGCGGCAGCCGCAGGGCGCCGACCAGCCCCTCCACATGGGCCAGGGCCGGTTCGGCGGCGTGGATGCCTGCGCGATCCAGCACCTCGTACGGCACCCCGTAGCGGGCCAGCACCTCGATGTCCTGCGCGGAGGCGTCAAGTTGCTGCTGGGTGCGGAACAGCTGCGTGGTGCCCAGTTCGCGGCCTTCGTATTCCAGCCCGGTTTCCGCGCGCAGCTGGTTGAGGCAGTCGCGGCTGTACTCGGACAGGCGCACCATGCGGCCCTTGTTGACCGCGTAATGCGCCTGCGTGCAGTTGCGCAGCATCTGCCACAGCCAGCGGTACTGCGCCAGGTCCATGCCCGGGCGGATCGCCAGCGGGGCATGTTCCTCGAACAGCCAGCCGATGGCTTTCTTCGGCACGCCGGGCGCGGCCCAGGGCGAGGTGTAGCCGAACGAAAGCTGTCCGGCGTTGGCGAAACTCGTCTCCAGCGCCGGGCCGGGCTGACGGTCCACCACGGTGACGTCAAACCCTGCCTGGCGCAGGTACCACGCACTGGTGGTACCGATGACGCCGCTGCCGAGAACCAGAACGCGCATGCAAGTCTCCAACACGATCATTCCCTGCACACAGGCGCGCCGGGACCCTATCCATGGGAGTATAGAGACCTGAATCCAGTGGATTTGCGGGATTTTCGATCAAGGCCCAGGATATTCCACCACGAACGTCCACAGACAGGTGAGGCCATGGCCGCCCGCAGCCGCGAGCTCGACAAGATCGACCGGAAAATCCTGCGCATCCTGCAGGCCGAAGGGCGCATTTCCTTCACCGAGCTGGGCGAGCGGGTGGGCCTGTCCACCACGCCGTGCACCGAGCGCGTCAGGCGGCTTGAACGCGAGGGGATCATCACCGGTTACCACGCGCACCTGGATCCGACGGCGCTCAAGGCCAGCCTGCTGGTGTTCGTGGAGATCAGCCTGGCCTACAAGTCCGGCGACATCTTCGAGGAGTTCCGGCGCGCTGCGCTCAAGCTGCCCAACGTGCTGGAATGCCACCTGGTGTCAGGCGATTTCGATTACCTCATCAAGGCCCGCATCAGCGAGATGGCCTCCTACCGCAAGCTGCTCGGCAGCACCCTGCTCACCCTGCCGCACGTGCGCGAATCCAAGAGCTACATCGTCATGGAAGAGGTGAAGGAGACCTGGGCGCTGCCGATCGCCGACTGAGCGGCCTGCTCACGGATTGATGCGCGAGTCGGCACCCTGCGGCACGCTGTCGTGATAACGGCCGGTGCGCGAATCAAACACGCGGTTGGGTCCGGCCTGCTGCACGCCCGGAATGATGCGGCCTTCGCGGTCATAGACCTTGCTCGGCGCCGTGGTCCGCGGTGCTGGCAGGGTCTGGGCCGGGCCCGTGCTGCGGATCGGTCCAGCCGGCGGTGAGGCCACCGGCCGCGGCCCCTGCATCGGCGCAGGTACCGCCGGAGAGGTCGGCCGCGCCGGCTGCACAGGTTGAGGCGGCTGGGGCGGCGGCGAAAGCGTGGTGGACCCGCGCGTGGTGGTCGGGCTGGCAGGCGCAGCCATCTGGGCCAGCGCAAGGGCGGGCACCAGAAGGGCCCCGGACAGCAGCAACGAACGTTTCATGGCACGCTCCAGCAGACGATTCATGCCAGCTTGGCCCCAGGTCCGTGTGCCGGCCATGAACGCCACGCCGGCTTGCCTGGGTCCGCGTGCATCCCCATCTGGTCAGCACCCCTACGGAGAATCCGCATGAGCGACTTCGACCTCACCCCGCCCACTGACACGCAGCGCCATGCCCTGGCCGCCCAGCTCAGCCCCGACGAAGCCCGTGTGCTGCTCGCCCATGGCACTGAAGCCCCGTTCTGTGGCGTATTCCTGGACAACAAGCAGGACGGGGTCTACTGCTGCCGGCTGTGCGCGCTGCCGCTGTATCGCTCGGGCACCAAGTTCGATTCCGGTACCGGTTGGCCGAGCTTCTTCGCCCCGTTCGAGCCGGGCCATGTCACCGAAATCCGCGATACCAGCCACGGCATGGTGCGTACCGAACTTACCTGCGCACGGTGTGGCAGCCACCTGGGGCACGTGTTCCCGGACGGTCCGCCACCCACCTTCGAGCGCCACTGCCTGAATTCCGTCTCACTTTCCTTCACCCCGCTGGGCACGCCCTACGCCGACCCGCTGGGCCGTGGCGGCGCGGAGGCCGAGCCGGCGCGCTGACCGCGCGCGCCGTTCCGTAGGAGCACCCGGGCCGACGTGCGTCACACAATCGGTCCTTCAGAAAACCGCCGAGCCGGCCGACAACGGTGATACCCCCTCGCCCTGCGTCACGCCATGCTCATCATCATCGGTTTCCTCGTCGTCGTCGCCAGCGTCATCGGCGGTTATCTGGGCGCCCACGGCAAGCTCGGCGTGCTGTGGCAGCCGTATGAAGTGGTGATCATCGGCGGCGCGGCGCTGGGCGCGTTCCTGGTCGGCACGCCGCTGAAGGTGGTCAAGGACACCCTGCGCGCCACCCTCGGGGTGTTCAAGGGGCCGCAGTACAAGCGGCAGGACTACATCGACGTGCTGAGCCTGGTCTACGAACTGCTCAACAAGGCGCGGCGCGAAGGCTTCATGTCGCTTGAAGAGCACGTTGAGCGGCCAGCGGACAGCCCGATCTTTGCCAATTATCCGAAAGTGCAGGCCGACCACCACCTGGTGGATTTCATCACCGACTGCCTGCGCCTGATGATCGGCAGCAACATCGAACCGCATGAGCTGGAGCCCCTGCTCGAGCTCGAACTGGACAAGCACCACGCCGAGGCGCTGGCGCCTTCGCAGGTCATCAACCGCATCGCCGACGGCCTGCCCGGCTTCGGCATCGTGGCGGCCGTGCTCGGCATCGTGGTCACCATGGGCTCCATCGGCGGTGACATCGCGGAAGTGGGTGGGCACGTGGCCGCCGCACTGGTCGGCACCTTCCTGGGCATCCTGATGGGCTACGGCTTCGTGGGTCCGCTGGCCTCGGCCATCGAGGCGCGCGCGGAGCAGGACAGCCGCATCTATGAGGCGGTGAAGACCGCCCTGCTGGCCTGCCTGCGCGGATACAACCCGAAGATCGCACTGGAGTTCGCCCGCAAGACGCTGCCCACCGACGTGCGCCCGGCCTTCGCCGAGTTCGAGCAGCACCTGAAAACGGTGAAGTGAGCCATGGCCGAGACCAAGCCCACCGTCATCATCCGCCGGGTCAAGAAAGGCGGCCACGCCGCGCACCATGGTGGCTCGTGGAAGGTTGCCTATGCGGACTTCGTGACCGCGATGATGGCCTTCTTCCTGGTGCTGTGGCTGATGGCCAGCACCAGCCAGCCGCAGCGCGCAGCGATCTCCGAATACTTCCGCAATCCCAGCCCGCTCAGCGGCAAGAGCAGCACGCCCGCGCCCGGCATGGCCGGACCGGGCGGCGCCAGCACCTCGATGATCAAGCTCGGCGGTGCCACCGATGTCAGCCGCGGCGACAGCAGTGACCCGTTCCAGAATCGTCAGTCGGCCCTCAAGGCCCCTGTCGAGCAGCGCGAAGAGCAGGCCCACCGCGAGCGTGAGAAACAGCAGCTGGAATCGCTGATGCAGGATCTGCAGGAGGCGATCGGCAAGAGCCAGGCGCTGGAACCGTTCAAGGACCAGCTGCTGCTCGACCTGACCCCCGAAGGGCTGCGCATCCAGATCGTGGACAAGCAGAACCGCCCCATGTTCGACCTCGGCGGTGCCACCCTGAAGCCGTATACGCAGCAGATCCTGCGTGAACTGGCGGCCTATCTCAACCGCGTTCCCAACCACATCAGCCTGACCGGGCATACCGACACCACCGCTTACAGCACCGCGCGTGGCTACGGCAACTGGGAGCTCAGTGCCGAGCGGGCGAACGCGGCGCGGCGTGCGCTGGTGGATGGCGGGATGAACGAGGACAAGGTCACGCGCGTGGTGGGGCTTTCTTCCTCGGTGCTGTTCGATAAGCAGAACCCGCAGAATCCGATCAACCGCCGCATCAGCATCGTGGTGATGACCCGGGACGCCGAGGCCACCTCGCTGGCGGGCGCCGGCCCTGCGGTGAGCATGTCCGCCCCCACGGTCGATCCGGACGTGCAGGCGGCCAGTGGGCCCGGCGTGGCCAAGTAACGGACCGCTCGCTGCCTTCGCGCGGGGCGGTGCACAAGCCCCTACAATGGACGCCTGAATCTTTTGCAGGCGATCCTTACGATGTCCAAGCAGTCCAAAGCCAAGCGTGACAAGCGCAGGAAGCAGCAGGGCCAGCGCCCGTTCATGCGCCTCAACGATGCGCAGCAGGTGCAGAACCATGCGGTGCTGACCAACGAGGAAGACCAGGTCATCGCGGCCATCGGCCTGCAGGGCCGCCAGTGGCTGCTGTCGATCGGTGGGCAGACGATGGGCAACGCGGAAAACCCGATCCCGATGCTGGCCATGCTCAAGCACCTGGCCAACGTGCAGGAAGGCGAAGGGCGCAAGGTCGAGCTGCAGTACTCCGAAGGCCTGAAGGGCCTGGTGGAAGCGGTCGCCGCTGAGAAGGGCCAGAGTGTCGACGCCTATCTGGAAGAGCTGACGGCCGAGTTCCGCAACGTGGACGCCGAAGGCGCTGCCGGGGAAACCGGTGAAGCGATGGCGGGTGACGAAGCGGCCGATGCGGCCGCGGCCGGCAGCGACGGCGATCCGGACGCGGAAACGGACGCCGCCCAGGCGCCCGGCGACGACGCCAAGCCGCAGGCCTGAGCCTGCCTCCGGCGCGGTGACGGTCTACATCGACGATGCGGTGCATGCCTGGCGCGGACAGCGCTGGGCCCACCTGATGGCCGACACCCTGGCCGAGCTGCACGCGATGGCGGCGCAGCTCGGCATTCCCCGCCGTGCATTCCAGAACCGGGCCAGTGGGGCGCACTACGACGTGCCGGCGCCGCTGCGTGAGCAGGCGATTGCCCTGGGGGTGCGGGCGATTTCCCGGCATACCGATCGCGCAGTGTTGAAGGCGGTGATCGCCAATGCGCGGGCACAGTACGAAGCCAACGGCTGAGCCCCTCGTGGGCGGCCTTATTGAAACAATTTTCGGCTTGGGCCGGGCGGTGAGGCTGGGTGGGGGACGGCAGAAGCCGCTCCTGCGGACCTTGTCCCGCGCCCTCCCTGGCGCTCGACACCCCACCCCAGCCCCACCGCCCGACCCGTGACAGGCTGCGTGTGCGCCCCCACGGAATAAAGAAAGAAACAAAAACCACTACCAGGACACTGAAGCAGGCGTGGACCCGATTCCAGCGCCCCTCACCGGCGTCATCCCAACGACACCGATGACCTGTCAGAGGCGGGTCGGGATGGGTACGCGGGGGTGTGTCGCGCCATGGAGGGCGCGACGCAAGGCACGCAGGACGCAGCCATTGCCGTCCCCCGCGTACCCATCACGGCCCGCCCCCCGGCAGCCCGCGCCGTTGCCGTTGCAGTGGAAGTGGCCGTGGCCGTGGCAGCAGCAGGGGTGCAGGGGGCAGCAGCCCCCTGCCGTGCCTCCACCCCTCAGAAAGGATCGCTGCCCAAGCGGACTTCCACGTTCAACAGCGAACACAACGCCAACATCGCATCGTCATCGCGCGTGAGCGCCATCCACCCCGTGAACCCCTCGCTGCCCGCATCCACACTCCACAGCGTGTAATTGTGCTCGCGCAGACGATCAAACGCCGTGGACATCAACTGCACACCGTCCAGGTCCTGTGCGAAATCCTCATCGTCCAGATCCCCGCCCCAATCCACCTGCAGATTGAAGCGCGCCGAAAGCTCGTTCACCGCAGACATCAGCGATTCCAGATCGTCGCGCTCCACCTCCAGCCCCGACTGCCAGTTGATCGCCGCCAACAACGGCTGCAGCCAATCACTGTCCGGCTCCACCGGCTCGCCCTGATCGGCCAGCAGTTCGCGCCAGCGATTGAACTGCTGCAGCGCCAGCTCATCGTCACCCGGGTTGATGAGCACCAGCAGATTCCAGATGCGTGCCTCGAAATCGGCCTCGTCGAAATCGTTTTCGGTCTCTTCGAAATCGAAATAATCGCTGTTGTCGGGCATGGTCGGGGTCCTCGGCGCAGGGGCCCGCATTCTACGCCCAGGCCCGCCCGGCCGCTGCATGGCAGTAGGGCGATTGCACCCGGGAAGGTATCCTGTGCGCATGAAGCCGGCCGTGGTGGCCGTCAAAGTGAATCCCGAAATGAGCGAGACGCCTCCCGATCACCTGGCCATCAACCCCGGCAGCCCCTTCCACGACGCACAGGCGCTGGAGCGCGGCGTCGGCGTGCGCTTCAACGGCATCGAGCGCACCGATGTCGAAGAATACGCCGTGAGCGAAGGCTGGATCCGCGTGCAGGCCGGCAAGGCGCGTGACCGTCGCGGCAATCCGATGACCCTGAAGATCAAGGGCACGGTAGAGGTGTATTACCTGGATCTGAAGCAGCACAGCGCCTGATTCAACGCGCGCCAGGCGTGCCGGCCGAGGCAGGCACGCCGTCCGTTCACTCGCGCTGGCGGGATTCGAGCAGGTCCAGGTTGCGGATCAGCTTGCGCGATATCTCATCGGAGATCACTCCGCGCCGGGTCAGCCGGAACAGCTCCTCACGCTCGGCCACCAGGCCGGCGCCGCGCAGCTTGCGGTAGCCCCGCTCCATGCGGCGCACCTTTTCCGGATCCACATCCGGGCCGTTGTCCTTTTCCAGGTACCGCTGGTAGAGCAGGCTCACCCGTGAAGCCGCATCGTTGTACAGCTGCACGTTCTCGGTGGTCTGGTTCTGCACCAGCTGCTGGCGCATGCGCTCCACGCCGGAAAGCGCCGCCTTCGAGGCGAGCTTGCGGGCCAGGTCTTCTTCCTTGCGCTCACCCGAGTCGGCTGGCAGCTGCAGGCCCTTCACCAGCTGCGGCAGCGCGATGCTGGCGGTGACCAGCGAGAACAGGATCACCGCCGCGGCCAGGAAGATCACCAGGTCACGCGCCGGGAACGGGTCGCCACTGGGCAGGAACAGCGGCAGCGTCAGCACGCCAGCGAGGGTGATCGCACCGCGCACACCGGCCACCGAAGTGGCCACCACGATCCGCCAGCCCGGTGCTTCGCCGTGTTTCTGGCCACGCCGGCGCGCGCGCAGCAGGTTCCAGCGCAGCGACAACCACACCCACAGCAGGCGCAGCGCCACCAGCACCAGGTTGATCACCAGCACGTAGATCAGCAGCCACCAGGGACTGTGGTGCCCGCTCTCGCCCATGGTGGTGACGGCGCGTTCCACGATGCCCGGCAGC
>Ga0207791_1000532_pt1 | contig 9949 bp, 6 predicted proteins | sample HigsolmetaGSP16D_FD_184844 | JGI IMG/M metagenome (GOLD analysis project Ga0207791, IMG submission 184844) | High solid enriched microbial communities from the Joint BioEnergy Institute, USA - SP1-6-D (SPAdes) | ecosystem: Engineered > Bioreactor > SSF (Solid state fermentation) > Aerobic >...
GCCCTATGGTTTATGAGCTAGGCTTCCTTAAAGAATAAGTTAGTTCTAAACACAAAAGAAGGTTTATTTATTTCAACCTTCTTTTTTAACAGTTGTATTGATAGTTGTATTGATAGTTGTATTGATACTTCTACTATACAACTATTGTTTGAATGTAATAGAATTGATTTACTATTTTTTATAATAGATGACCACAATTAGGGATTAAATATGTCAGAAAATAGATTTGCTAAAGCTAGACAAAATAAGGAGTTTACACATATTGACGTAAACTCTGATGCTAAAGACTCAACAGACTCTACCCCATCCAATAAGATCGTAACTAGAAATAAAAGTGTGGTTCTTCTAGAGCCAAATACATTACCAGTATCAACAAGATCACGAACAAAGAATGGCAGAAATCTGACTATTCCTTTATTCGTGGAAGAGCTAAATATTATTGAAAAAGCAGTGACTATATTAGGGCAAAAAAGTGATACATCTATAAACAACTTCATTCGACAAACAATCCTCGACCAATGCAAAAAGATCATAGGTAAAGAGGAATACCAAAAGATGCTGAGTCAACAGTTCAATGTGATTAAAACATCTAAAGAAAAAAATTAACGTCCCTAAAAGTAAAACTATAAATACAACTATTCGTAGTTTTGTTATTGATTGTATAAAGGCTTACTTATGGCAAAAATAATCTGTGTCGCTAATCGAAAAGGGGGAGTTGGAAAAACGACTCTTACTACCAACTTGGCAGTTGCATTAAACAACAAAGGAAAAAGTATTCTAATAGATGCTGACGAACAACAGTCTGCTTTCAAATGGGCTAATCAAAGAGAGGATATTGAATGCATAACTGTTCATTCCGATCTATTAGAAAAGTTAGAAAAATTAGATAAGGAGTATGAATACATCCTTATTGATGTTGCTGGTCGTGATTCTACTATTTTCCGTGAAGCCCTACTTGTATCTGATACATTGATTGTTCCAACACAACCCTCATTACTCGACTTAGAAGTTCTTGATTATATGCAGGAGAAAATTACAACAGCTAAAAAGACTAATGAAAACTTAAAGGCTTATGTCTTAATCAATAGAGCTGCTGTAAGAACAACTGAGTTGAAAGATGCAATAGAGTTTATTGCTGAGTTTGACCAGTTCAAATTATTAAAGACTGTGCTTTTTGAAAGAAAACAATTCCGTGATGCTATTGTTGAGTCCAAGTCAGTTACGGAAATGAACGCATCAAAAGCAAAAGATGAATTAAATCAACTAATCATTGAATTACTTTAATTTTTGCAAAAGTAGAAATTAAATAAAAATAAGGAGAGCTTAGTATTAACTTGCTCTTCTTTTTTTTCTACTCTCTAAAAAAAATTAGTATTTTCATTAAAAAACCTATAAATAATTGATAAAAAATAAAAAATTAATTCCAAAAAACCGAGTGGTATGGGCATGACTCTCTAGGAATATTAGATTAGATTAATTTTTTAATATCAATATCTTATAATAATAAATATGTTTGACGTAGAAATGTAAAAAACAAAAATTAATAAAAAAGTAGAAAAATACTAAAGTAGAAAAAATATATAAAATCTATCAAATATACAAAAAGCATGTCATAAATTAACTTAAGTAATTGAATAAAATAATATTTTTAAAAAACATGCTCAAAAAATAGCGTGTCATATAAATAAATAAATATAATTTTTTATTATTATTATTCATGTACTTATATGGTTTTATTTCTTTGACACGCTAACCTGACACGCATTTAAAAAACTGGATTCGCTTTTAGTGACATGGAAAAATGCGTGTCAAATGCAAGGCAAAGAGCATGTCAATTTTAAAACAAGTTTAAATTATTATTTTATATATATATTTTATTTATACTGGATTCGCATTTGTATTAGGACACGCATTTTTCAAGAAATACAATTAAGGCTTTCTACCGTTATTTTTCTACTTAAAAGTACCCACAAAAACTTACCATTTTTACTGTGTAAACTATTGTCCAAACTATTACTTAGGAGTAATATTAATTAGGGTTTTCACACACATGGGATGGAGTGGTTGAAATGACTACTACCTCTAAAGTAGAAGTAGTGACGCAATTGCCGTTTTTGACGGATAGGCAAATGTCTTTACTGCAATTTCTACATAGTTATTTGCAAGATCATCGTTATATGCCTACACGTAGGGAAATAGCGAGTTTTCTTGAGTTGAAGTCTGATAATGCAACACCTTATCTGAGTGCTTTAGAAAAGAAAGGGTACTTAAAGAGAAGTGGTGAAAGGGTCAGAAGGAATCTTGAATTAACTGAAACTGCTTATGAAAAATTGGAACTGGAATCTGAAAACGATTCTGTAAATTAAATGAAATTGAAACGCTAGAAATGTAAAAACCCGTTACTGTTGACGCAGTAACGGGCTAGAAAATAAGTATCTAACGTGATTGGGCTAGATATACTTATTTTCGCACATTTGCAGGCATGTTTCAAATCTGTCAATTAATAGTTATTGGAGAGATTTGTATGCAAACATTAACCTCAAATCAGGTGCGTAACCAACTCTTATATAGAGAGTTGAAACTTAACTGTATTCACCAGGCTAATATTTACTGCACTAAAAGATCACTAAAAGGAAAGTCTGCAAATAATAAAAGATCAGATATAAGTTTTGTTCTTAGAACAATTTCTGAACAATACAATTCTGATTTCAAAAAATCCCCTTTTGATTTTTTTTACAAAGACTTAGATGCGAATAAAAAATTAATTTTCGATTATCTAGAAAAGACACAATCTCATACTCGATCAAATCAATTGAAGCGAGCATTTTTATTTATTTTGGATGATGTTTTACAGTTTCATAATACAAAGCATTGGCTTGAACTGGATAAAACTCGGTTTAAAGAATATGAAAATGCAGCAGATCGTTTTACTACCTGTTTAAACGCAATTCTTGATTTATATTACCCTACTTATACTCAGACTAAAGCTAAAGCTGCTAGATATGAATTAATAGCACATGAGATTAATAAATACTGTAAAGCCAATTATTTAAATAAGCGTATTATTTATTCTTATTTTGAAAGAAATCGAGTTCCTGATTTTATTGATGGGGATTTTGAACCAAGCTTCTTTGAAGGGCGAAAAAGTAAGCCTAAAATTGTTTTAGAAGCTGTTGAAAAACTATCTCTTGCACCAGTTGGCTATTTAACTTCTCATATTGCTGTCAAAACTGCTTTTAATACTGATGATTTAAATGATAATGGTTGTCTGAAACGTTCTAAACCTATTAGATCAACATTAGATTTGGCATTAATCTCTGATCATTTCCGTGAAGAGTTATATACTTATTGTCAGTACAAAGTTGAGCCTTTAGTTGATAAAAAACGTAATCAGAGATGGGTTACTCGTAAAAATTATTCTTACGACCCAAGTAAACCACATGAAAATATTTTAAACACCCAACGACTTGCAGGCTTGCGTATTTTTGATCAAAAGATTCATGTTCCATCATTTACTAAGTTGATTACTGGCTTAACTTTAGTAATCAAAGAAGCAAGAGAATTAAAAATTCTTCGGGACGATCAATTGACCTTTTTCCATTTGACGCAACCAGATGTTCTTCAGAAGATTTACTCAAAGTTGATAAAAGAATACGGCTCTATCACCTTAGCTGATCATATTATTGTTCAATCTGCTTCTAGTGCTTGGAATCCTGACCATTGTTTTTTCTATGAATATGCAGATGAAATTTTCAGTGAAAGATATAGTTTAACTAATGATGAAATTCATCAACTTGCTTGTGAAAACTATAAGAAACTCAAGAAGCTATCCAAAGATACCGAAAGTTTTATTCAAGCTAGTGAAGACTCAGCTAAACATAGAAATAGAGGAATTGTTGAGCTAGATGTACCTGCTTCATACGTTATAGACATACTTAATGCTGCACAAAAAGATATTAATTTGTATAAAGCACATCCTGATAATAAACATACTCGACTTAGTTATTTGAATGCTCTTCGTGATAGCGCAATTGTTAAATGTTTAATGCAAATTCCATTAAGAGCACGAAATTGGGCTGATATGAAATATGGTAATCATCCTAATTGCGAATGTATTTATAAAGATAAAACTGATGGTAGATATATTGTTAGTATCCCTAAACATTGTTTTAAAAACTTCAATCAGAAAATTATCCCTGATGTATTTACTTTAAAACTATCCGAAGATACTTCGGAACAGATTGAACTCTATTTAAAACTAGCTCGACCTGTATTTTTAAGGGGTAAGGATAGTGAATTTTTTCTCATATCTAGTCATGGAAAAAAATTTACTACAACTTCTTTAGGACATACTATTCGATATTTCACAGCAAGATTTGGCAATCAGGAAGTTAAAAAAGGTGGTATTTCAGTCCATTATTTTAGGGATATTGTGGCGACTACTTTCTTAAAACAGAACAAAGGGGCTTTTGCTTATGTTGCTTACCTTTTACTTGATAGTGAAAAAATGATTAAAGAGCATTATGGTCACTTAACACCTGCTGATGCTTTTAACGATTGGGATAATTGTTTACAAAATATCAAGAAGGTGGGGTAAGCATGAGCAGATTAGTCGATATGAAGCTTATTGCTTCTCAGCTTCGTGATGATGTTGAAAGAGTTGTCCATCACCTTTTTCCTAATGGAAAAAAGGTGGGAATCTATTGGGTAACTGGTGATATTTATGACACTCCTGCCAGTAATAATGGCAGTTTTAAAATTGCATTATCAGGTAAAAAACAGGGTATGTGTCGTGATTTTAATGGTGATGATACTTGGTTTGATCTGCTTGATGCTTGGTATAAAAGATTCAATATTGATAAGAAAACTGCTGCTATGCAAGTAGTAGAATTTTTAGGCATGTCATCTACGGGTATAGGTTTTCCTTCATCTAAGATTGTTAAAGTTGAAAGCAAACCAAAAGTTCGACCAAAAGCTCAACCTATTCGCCAAAGTTGGACTGACAAATTAGTATCTCGTTTAAAGTCCAATCAAGCAGCTATGCATTATTTGGCATCTCGTTCTTTAAAACTGGAAACGATTGAGGAATTTAAACTCGGCTTGAGCGTTCCTTATACCAATTCAGAAGGTATTACATCATCTGATGCATTAGTCTTCCCAATGCGGTGCGAAGATGGTTCTTTCATAAGTACAAATGGCTATTATTGCATTCCTGATGTGACACTAAATCCAACAGATCGCAACGGTTGGATGAAAGGTGCACCACAAGTTTACTTTACTCATGCATATAAAAAACAAAAGAAAATCTTTGTTTGTGAAGGAGTAAAGGATGCATGGGTGATATATCAAAATCTGAAAGAGAACAACCTTTTAAAAGACATTTTAGTATGTTCAGGTACACACGGCTCTAGTATTCCTGATGCTATGAGAAGTGAAGGATTTTGGAGTAGATTTGATAAAATCTATTTAGGACATGATCACGACTCTGCGGGAGATCGGATGGCTGAAAAGCTATCTGAATTGATCTTGAAGGATTGTTACCGTGTTAAATGTCCAGCTTCCTATGCCCTTGCAAAATATAATGCAGATGGCAGCATTAAGCCTGATAGTGAATGGGGTGCAGACTGGACTGATTTCTTTAAGGCAGATAGCTGTATTGAAGAATTTTTATCTTTATTGGATGACGCACCGATCTGTGCGACCAAAATTGATCTTGCTGAGGGTAGCAATAACTTCCTAGCAGAAGGTCGTTTTAATGTAGCACCTGTTGATATTAATGGCGCTTATATTAATGGGCGAATGTATTACCCTGTTCAAACTTTAGTTCGTAAAAAAGAGATTGATGAGTATGGGGTTGAATACTTTTCAGAGCGTTATGAAACGGTAGTAGTACGATCTGATGCAACAGTCCATAAAGCAATAAAGTCCCCTGCACCAAGAGGTACACCTGATTCTGAGCGTGTAATCCGTCTATCTGATGGTACTTTAATTCGTTCTGAGCCAAAGCCTAATGATTTTTGTACATGGAAATGGAGCAATATTGAAGCCTATATAAATGGAAAGGTAAAAATACGATCAACAAGTGATATTTTTGATGATGTATATAACACCTTAAAAAAGGCAGTATGGCTTCCAGTTAAAGAAGATTATGTGATCCTTTCTTTAACTGTTTTAGCAACCTACGTTCAAAATGTTTTTGAGTCAGTTCCTATTCTTTTCTTGAATGGTCAGGCAGGTACAGGTAAATCTCAAACAGGTATTATCATGGCTAAACTATCTTGTAATGGTTCAGTCATTGGTCAAGTTTCAGCAGCTACAGCAGCTCGACATATTGATGCTGCACGAGGGTTCGTTGTTTTTGACGATCTAGAAGGTGTTGCTAGTAAAGGCGGTAAGGATGGTGGACAATTTAGTGAGCTAGTCCAAGCCTTAAAAGTTTCTTACAACAAAAATACAGCCGAGAAAGTGTGGACTGACGTTAAAACGATGAAAACTGAACGTCTTAACTTCTTTGGTATTAAATTAATTAGCAATACTTCTGGTGCTGATGACATTCTTAGCACTCGTATGTTGAGGATTCAAACACGGCACATGCCTGACTCAGAAAAAGGAACAATCAAAAAGCTAAATGCTACTGACTTTACAAAGATAGAAGCTTTACGCCAAGAGTTACATTCTTGGGGCTTTATGAAATGTGCAGAAATCGAAGAACAGGCTTCTCGATTTAATGAGAAATCAGGACGTTTCGATGAAATTGCCTTACCTTTACGAGTCATTGCCAAAATGGTAAGCGATGAATGCAGTAAAGAGCTTGAAGTTGCATTATCAAAACAACGTACGGTTGTAATCGAAACAAGTGACCCTGTAGAAACCCTGAAAGAAGCGGTCAAAAATCTAATCAAAGAAGGTTTTATCCGATTCACTGTTACTCAGGTAATTTTAGAGCTACGAACCTTATTAGATGAAAACTTTGGGGCTGATATGACTAACTCTATTCCTGAGTGGCAACGTCCTGAGTGGGTTGGTCGTCAGTTAAGGACTCTTGGCTTACTTGATAGTATTGATCTAGGGCGTACAACATTCTATGGAAAACGCCTGAAAGTCATGCAGTTTAACGATCATGCAATCAATGAAGTAATTGAAGAATTGGGTGCAACAATCGAATTGCAGAAAGACCCATTTGATTTCTGTAAAGGATGTTCTTCATGTCCATATTCTAATAGTCATTGTGAATTTAAATCACATAGATTACAGCAGGAGCAAAGAGATAAAATCAGGTACAACTAACTATAATAATTATTTAATGTCACTTTCTAAATAAAACAATTGATAGTTGTTTCAATACAACTATCAATTGTTTTATAAAAAACTATATACTATTGAATTAAAACATCTATTATTGATTGTTTTAATTGAATTAAAACCATATCATATTCAATAATATTTTTAAGAATGTGGCTACTATGAGTCTATATGAAACTTTAAAAAATGTGAAAAGTGAAGAAGATGTAAAAGATGCCTACATCAAAGCTTTAGGGTTAAAAGGTTTCACGAAAGGCTTAATTGATATTCAAACTAAAGAAATTTGGTTTGAAGCAAAAGATACTGGAAGGCATAGTACCTATGCGATGTTCACCCAACTTTTACACTACGTCCAACAATCATTAAATCGTGGTGAAAGTGTCCCGCCTTTTTTAGCAGTAATTGATACTGAAAAAGCTGCAATTATGAAAAGCAGCGATGTAATCCCTTTCTTGGAAAAAAAGACAATTAAATGGGGGAAATCTGCAAGTCAATACACACAAGAAGCTTTAGAAACTATCTCAGCCTATATTGGTACTTATTTTGTTTCATTTAAATTATCTACTCACGAAGATGAATTTATCTCGACTGTTAAAGCAGCAATAAAATCAGGTGACATTATTCGTATCCACATCACCCCTGATAACTTAAAACAGGTATTTGACAAGTGGGTGAATATGATTGGTAAGGAAATAGAAAGTGTAACTGAGGATAATTACGCACTTTTATTTTTTGCAGATATTATGAATGATGGAACTGTAAGCACCCATAAAGATTTACCTGCCAAATTGGTGTTCATGGATAATAAGCCAACATTTATGTTAAATGGCAAATTATATGAATTAGGAAATCACGAAGGTTATCGAAGATTTTGGGCGATATACCATAGACCACCCAAAGAAGAATATCGAAATTATCTCCTTGAACGTAGAGATAGCTTGATTCCTGTTGATGAAAGGAATTTCAAGGGTGCATTTTACACACCTTTAAATGTTGTTGATAAAGCCTACGAAAAACTAGAAGAAACTTTAGGAAAAAATTGGCAGAAAAACTATGTTATATGGGATATGTGCTGTGGTGTAGGGAATTTAGAAGTTAAGCATTCTAATCACCGTAACATTTTTATGAGTACATTAGATCAAGCAGACATTGATGTAATGAAGGCATCAAAAACATGCGTTGCAGCGACAAGATTCCAATACGACTACTTAAATGATGATATTACTGATGATGGAAAAATTGACTATAGCCTGACAAATAAAGTTCCCAAAGAGCTACAAACCATCATAAAAGAAGGTAAGAAAAAAATACTGATTCTAATTAATCCACCTTATGCAGAAGCAACCAATTCAGATAACGTAGCTGCCAATGCAGTAGATAGTAAGAGTAAAACAGGCGTTTCAAAAACAAAAATGACAAGCCTAATGTCAGATTATGGGTATGCAAGCCGAGAATTATTTGCACAATTTTTAGTACGCTTAGAACAGGAAATACCGAATGCCACGGTAGCAATGTTCAGTACACTTAAATATGTGAATGCATCAAATTTTGAAAAATTTAGATCAATTTGGAATGCCGAATTTCAAAATGGTTTTATTGTTCACAGCAAAGTATTTGATGGTTTAAAAGGAGATTTTCCAATTGCTTTTTTAATTTGGAAAACAAATGAAAAAACAGCCAACAAAACTCCTATTACTGAGATTTCAGCAGAAATTTTAAATAAAAATGCAGAACCAATTGGTGAGAAAAGTTTTTATAATTTACCTAAAAATATTTTTTTAAATGCATGGTTGCCACGAATAAAAACAAACACTACCAATATTCCTTTAAAAAATGCTATTCATCCACAAACAGGTAAAGCAAAAGTTACTTCTTGGGTTGAAGAAGCTATTGGATATTTTTGGTGTAATGGCAATGATATGCAACAAGCTAAACAAACTGCTTTATTGTCATCTGTATTTAGTGCAGGAAATGGATTTTATGTAACACCTGAAAATCTTTGGAAAGTAGCTATAATTTTTTCTGTTAGGCAGCTAATTCAACATACTTGGATAAATCATAATGATCAATTCTTGCAACCCACAAAGGAATTGACAGAAGAATTTAAAATTGATTGTCTAATATTTATGTTATTTCATGGGAAAAATCTAACTGCTGGTGCAGATGATCTTGAGTGGGATAAGAGAAAATGGAAAATAGTGAACCACTTTATCCCATTTACTGAATCAGAAGTTAACAGCCCTGACCGATTTGAAAGTGACTTTATGGTGAACTACTTAAAAGATAAAGAGTTAAGTCTAGAAGCTCAAAAATTATTAAACGAAGGTAAAAAACTTTGGATTAAGTATTTCAGACAAACAGACAATCACAGAATAAAAGAAGAATATAAATTAAATCGCACTGATGTTGGTTGGTATCAAGTACGAAATGCTCTTAAAGCAAGAAATACTAATGGAGAAGGTATTCCTACATCATTTATTAGCTTTGAAATCGCTTATAAAGATTTGAGTGATAAACTCCGCCCTATGGTTTATGAGCTAGGCTTCCTTAAAGAATAAGTTAGTTCTAAACACAAAAGAAGGTTTATTTATTTCAACCTTCTTTTTTAACAGTTGTATTGATAGTTGTATTGATAGTTGTATTGATA
>Ga0207791_1000534_pt1 | contig 9933 bp, 5 predicted proteins | sample HigsolmetaGSP16D_FD_184844 | JGI IMG/M metagenome (GOLD analysis project Ga0207791, IMG submission 184844) | High solid enriched microbial communities from the Joint BioEnergy Institute, USA - SP1-6-D (SPAdes) | ecosystem: Engineered > Bioreactor > SSF (Solid state fermentation) > Aerobic >...
AGCAGGTTCTGGACGTAGCGATCCAGCCGTTCGCCTTCGCGCTGGATGGTGTCGAGCAAGCTGTGGCGGTCGTGCGCGTCCATCGCATCGCTGTAGCTGGCCAGGCTGCTGGCCGAGCCGATCATCGAAGCCAACGGCGAGCGCAGATCGTGCGACACCGAAGACAACAACGCCGAACGCAGGCGTTCGGTTTCGCCGCTGACGCGTGCGCCTTCCAGATCGGCGACCAGGCGCGTGCGCAGCGCTGCCTGCCCGATGTCTTCCACCATTGCTTCGGCCAAGCGGCGCTGTTCCAGGCCGGGCCGTTGCACGTTCTGGCGAAAGCGCAGCGCGGCCACGCCCAGAGTGCCGCGCTCGTGGCGCACCGGCAGGCACCACCATTGCGCTCCGGCCAAGGTATCGGTGAAGCGACCCGCCGGCTGGCCGTGGCGCTGCGTCCAGTCGGCGGCGCTGCGATCGAGCGCGCCGAAGCTGCTGGGGGCGTCGCTTTCGCGCTGCTCCAGGCGCAGCCAGACATCGGCATCCAGCGCGCTGGCCAAGGCACGACGACCGGCTTCCAGTACCTGCCCCAGATCAGCGGCGGTGCTGAGCTGGCGGGCCAGTATCTGCAAGGCATTAGCGTGCGCATTGGCTGCGCGCAAGGCCAGTACCTGGCTGCGCAGGCGGGACGCCAGCCGACCGGCGACCAGTGCGGCGATCAGGAACATGCACACCGTCACCACGCCCTGGCGCGCACTGATCTGCAAGGTGAAACGCGGTTCGATGAAGAAGAAGTTGTAGGCGACAAAACTCAGCAGTGCGGCAATCACCGCAGCGGCCATGCGTGTGCGCGAGGCGACCAGCACCACCGCGACGATAAACACCATCGACAGGTCGCCGATGCCGGTCCAACGTTGCAGCAACCACGCCACGCCCACCGCGCTGGCTGCTGCGATGGCAGCAAATGCCAGGTCGTAACGCTGCAGCCACTGGCGCGGATAACGCCAACGTGCACGTGCGCGTGCGCGTGCATCGGCGGAGCTGACGATCACAAGTTCGTAATGCGCGCCACGCTGCAGCAATTGCTGAGTCAAGGTGCGATTGAACATGCGCGCCAACGGCCGTTCGCGGGTACGTCCCAGCACCAGAGTGGAGATGCCGTGTTGCGAGGCGAAATCCAGCAAGGCATCGGCGACGTTGGTACCGTGCAGCAGTACGGTATCCCCACCCAACCGGCGCGTCAGCGCGAACGCACGATCAATCTCCAGCTGCCAGGCTGCGTCGGTCACGGTGCGGGTCTGTACGGTGACCACTGTCCACGGTGCATCGCGCCGCTCCGACAAGCGCCGCGCCACGCGCACCAGATAATCCGAGCTGCCACGACCATCGATGGCCACCACCACGCGACGCCGCAACGCCGCGGTGCCGGGCAAGCCGCGCGCGGCCTGGGTATCGCGCAGATCGCTGTCAACACGGTCGGCAGCAGTCTGCATCGCCAATTCGCGCAATGCCGTGAGGTTGGAGGGCGAGAAAAACGCCTGCAACGCCTGCGTGGCCTGCTCGGGTAGATAGACCTTGCCCTGCTGTAGGCGCTCGATCAGTTCGCGTGGCGGCAGATCCACCAGCACGATGTCGCGCAGACGGTCGAATACCGCATCGGGCACGGTTTCGGAAACGCGCACGCCGGTGATGCGCAGCACCAGATCGTTGAGGCTTTCCAGGTGCTGGATATTGACTGTGGTGTAGACGTCGATGCCGGCATCGAGCAGTTCCACGATGTCTTGCCAGCGTCGCTCGTGGCGGCTGCCCGGCACGTTGCGATGCGCCAGCTCGTCAATCAAGGCCAGCCGCGGCCTGCGTGCCAGCAGCGCATCCAGATCGAGTTCTTCGAGCAAGCGCCCCTGGTAACGCATCATGGCGCGCGGCAGCACCGGCAAGCCCTCCAGCAACGCAGCGGTTTCGCTGCGCCCATGGGTTTCCACCACACCAGCCACCACATCCATGCCCTGACGCAGGCGCTCGCGCGCCCGCGATAACATGGCGTAGGTCTTGCCCACCCCGGGCGCGGCACCCAGAAACACCGTCAACCGTCCGCCGTGTTCGCGCTGTAATTCGCCGATCAAAGCATCGGCTTGCTGGGAGCGAGCGTCGGACATTCGGGCAGGGATCGAGCAGTTGAAAGTGGTCGATGGCAAAGCCTACAGCCGAGCGCCCAGCCTGGAGCTGGGGCCATGTCCCATTCTCACTTTTTTCACCTCCACATATGTGGCCCTATCCAACGCCAGATTCAGGGCCAGTACGTTGAGCCGCGGCTGCCCAAGCAGCCCGAACTGTGGCGCTTCGGTCGCCGCCCGCACTAGGGCGGCAACGCGCTGTTCTGTCCAGCCGCGCGCGGCGGCCACGCGGCGGATCTGCACCTGCGCGCCCGCCGGGCTCAGGTGCGGGTCCAAGCCACTGCCGGATTGGGTCAACAGTTCGCCAGGCACCGCCGCCGGCGCAATGCCCTCGCGCGCTGCCACTTGCGCACGTGTGGCAGCGATACGAGACAGCAAATCAGGATTGGAGCGCGCCTGATTGCTCCCCGACGCCGCGGTGAGGTCGTACCTGGCGGCGGACGGACGCGGCTGGAAATAGCCCGCATCGGTAAACGGCTGGGCAACCAGCAACGAGCCGACTACGCGCGTATCGACGCGCAACAGTGAGCCGTTGGCCTGCTCGGAGAACAGCGCACCGGTGATGCCGGTGGCGATCAGCGAATAGGCCAGACCCAGCCCGAACAGGGTGAACAGGGCGAGCATCAACGAACCGCGCAGGGCGCCGTCGTCGCGTAACGGCAAGGAAGAAGACATGAACATGTTCCCGGAAGGAGAAAGGTGCATCACGCCTGGCTCAGGCGCCGAAGACGGCGACCAGCGCCAGATCGATCAGTTTGATCGCAGCGAACGGCAACAGCACGCCACCAACGCCATAGATCAGCATGTTCCGGCGCAACAACACGGTGGCACTGGAAGGACGAAAGCGCACGCCGCGCAACGCCAGCGGAATCAACGCAGGAATAATCAACGCATTGAAGATCAACGCCGCCAGGACCGCATGACGCGGGCTGGAAAGCTGCATCACATTGAGTGCAGCCATCGATGGGATGGCCGCAGCAAACAGCGCCGGCAGGATCGCGAAGTACTTGGATACGTCGTTGGCCAGCGAGAACGTGGTCAACGCCCCGCGCGTGATCAACTGCTGTTTGCCTACTTCCACCACCGCCAACAGCTTGGCCGGATCCGAATCCAGATCCACCATATTGCCAGCTTCCTTGGCTGCCTGCGTGCCCGAGTTCATTGCCAGGCCCACGTCGGCCTGAGCAAGCGCCGGTGCGTCGTTGGTGCCGTCACCGACCATCGCCACCAGCCGCCCACCAGCCTGTTCGGCACGGATGCGGGCCAGTTTGTCTTCCGGACGTGCCTGGGCAATGTAGTCGTCCACGCCGGCTTGGGCAGCGATCGCGGCAGCGGTCAGCGGGTTGTCGCCGGTGATCATCACTGTCTTGATACCCATCGCACGCAATTGAGCGAACTTTTCCTTGATGCCCTGCTTGACCACATCGCTCAACGCGACCACACCCAACACATGGCGGCCTTCGGCCACCACCAGTGGTGTTGCCCCGCCACGAGCGACGTCTTCGATGCGTCCCTGCAATTCCGGCGACACGGTGGCGCCCATACCTTGCACGTATGCCACGATTGAATCGCCAGCACCCTTACGGATGCTGCGCCCACCCAGATCAACACCGGACATGCGCGTCTGCGCGGTGAAAGCGATGAAATGCGCACCCTCCGACTGCACGGCTACCGCACCTTGCTGGCGCGCCAGCTTGACGATGGATTTACCTTCCGGCGTCGGGTCGGCGAGCGAAGCGAACATGGCCGCATCGCGCAGTTGCGCGCGGTCGACACCGGCCAGCGGATGGAATGCCGTGGCCTGACGATCGCCATAGGTGATGGTGCCAGTCTTGTCGAGCAGCAGCACATCCACGTCGCCGGCCACCTCCACTGCCTTGCCGGACTTGGCCAGTACATTGGCCGACAACGCACGGTTCATGCCGGCGATCCCAATGGCCGGCAACAGCCCGCCGATGGTGGTCGGAATCAGGCACACCAACAGTGCAATCAGCAACAGCGGATCCAACGTGACGCCGACAAAGCCCGCAATGGCCGGCAAGGATGCCACCACGATGAGGAAGGTCAGTGTCATCGCTGCCAACAGCAACGTCAGCGCCACTTCGTTGGGCGTCTTCTGCCGATTGGCACCTTCCACCAGCGCAATCATGCGATCCAGAAAGCTATGCCCCGGCTCGGCGGTGACCTTGAACACGATCTCGTCGGAGAGCACCCGGGTACCACCGATGACACCGCTGCGGTCGGTACCGGCCTCGCGCAGCACCGGTGCCGATTCGCCGGTAACTGCTGCCTCGTTGATGGTGGCAACACCCCGCACGATCTCGCCATCGGCCGGCACGAATTCGCCTTCTGACACCATGACATAATCGCCCGGGCGAAGCTCCGCTGCCGGCACGCGGGTTTCGCGGCCACCGAGTGCCGTTTCCACGCGGCGTGCCACCAACTCCTTGCGTGCGCGCCGCAACGAGGCCGCTTGGCCGCGCCCACGCGCCTCTGCAATGGCTTCGGCAAAGTTGCCGAACAAGACGGTAACAAAGAGAATCGCCGTCACCGCCCAGCCAAAGCCGGCATGCGCATGTCCGCTGGCAGTGATCACTGTCGCCAGCACGGTGCCGCCCATCACCACCGCCATCACCGGGCTGCGCAACAGATGCCGCGGCGCCAACTTGCCGAAGGCCGCGCGCATTGCCGCGGCCAGCACGGAGGCATCGAACAGCGCTGCGCCACCGCGCTCGCGTTTTTCAGTCGTATCGATCGTAGACATTGCTCAGAGTTCTCAGGACGCCGCCAAGGCAAGATGTTCAGCAACGGGACCCAGCACCAGTGCAGGCATGAACTGCAGCACGGTCAGCACGAGCACAATTGCCATCAGAGTCAGCGCAAAGGTTGGCGTTTCGACCTGCAAGCTGCCCGCCGAGTCGGGTGCACGTCGCTTCACTGCCATACGCGCAGCCACCATCAGCGGCAGGACCAATGCCGGATACCGTCCCAGCGCCAACACCGCCGAGCAGCTCAGATTCCACCAGTACGTGGCATCACCCAGGCCTTCGAAACCCGAGCCGTTATTGGCAAAGGCCGAGGTGTACTCATAGAACACCTGGCTGATGCCGTGGAAACCGGGATTGGAATTGGCAGTCAATGCCGGCACTGCCAGCGTCACCGCGGTAAAGCCGAGCACCACCAACGGTTGCAACAGGATCAACAGCGCCAACAATTGCACTTCGCGCGATTCGATCTTGCGTCCGAATAGCTCCGGGGTACGTCCGGTCATCAAACCAGCCAGGAACACGCTCAGCAACAGATACACCACGAACTGCTGCAGACCGCAGCCGATGCCGCCCCAAATGGCGTTGATCAGCATGTCCACCAACGCAACCAGGCCGCTCAATGGCGCCAACGAATCGTGCATCGCATTGACCGAGCCATTGGAGGTCTGCGTGGTCAATGCCGCCCACAACGCAGAGGCATCCGCACCGATGCGCACTTCCTTGCCTTCCATCAGCGCCGACGAAGGCACGCTTGCACAATGCGCTTCAGACCACATCAACAACGCGGTGGAAGCCGCCGACATCGTCAACATGGTGCCGAACACCAACGCAGTGAGCCGCTTGCGCCCGGTCAGATCGCCGACCATGAACACTACGCTCATCGGTAGTAACAAGATGGCCAGGGTTTCCAGGAAATTGCTCAACGGCGTTGGGTTTTCCAGCGCAACCGAACTATTGGGGCCATACCAGCCACCGCCGTTGGTGCCAAGCTGTTTCACCGCCACCATCGCCGCAACCGGGCCCACCGGAATGATCTGCCTGGCCATGCCGGCGCTGCGATCCAACGGCATGGCGACCGCTGCGCCATGCAATGTCGACGGTACGCCCTGCCAGCCAAGCAAGACGGCCCACAGCAGGCATAGCGGTAACAACACTCGTACGCTGGAGCGAATCACATCGGCCCAGTAATTACCCACGTCAACGTCGGGCAGCGCTTCCAGTCCGGAATCGGTGTGTGGGCGTCCGTGACGCGACGATTCCAGTTCCGGAACGTTCGATGCGACCATCGCCTCCGACACCAGGGCAGCATTTGACCCTTGTGCGGCAGTGCGCCCACCGAACAACGCACGCAGCGTCGCAACTGCCAACGCCAGGCCCATCATCGGCGTCACTACCTGCAGGCCGACGATGCCTGTCATCTGCGCCAGGTACGACAACTGCGCCTGCCCGGAGTAATGCTGCTGATCGGTGTTGGTGACGAACGACAGCATGGTGTGCAGCGCAGTATCCCAGCGCATGTTCGCGATGGCGTCCGGGTTAAGCGGCAGCCACGCCTGGGTCATGAACACCACCCAGGTCAGCAGGCCAACCACCAGGTTGCTGAGCAGAAAAGCCATGGTGTATCCGCGCCACGACATGCCTTGTTGCGGGCGTGTGCCGAGCACCGCATACAAGGGCCGCTCGATCCAGCCGAACAATGCGTCGCCGCGCATCGGTGCACCGCGCATCACTGCGGCCAGATAACGGCCAAGGGGCCACGCCAGCACGATGGTCAACGCATAGACAAGAAACGTTTCAGTCATTGGAGCGCACTCGGATCAGAAGTCTTCGGGCCGCAGCATCACGTACAGCAAGTACGCAGCAGCAACGAGTACGGCCACGCCGCACAGCAGGGACAACCAGCCAGGCATGTGGGCTTACTCCCCGCGACGTGCGTACGTCGGCGCGTTGGGTGCGATGTGCCGGGGAGCAGGCAACATGTGCGTGCCAACGTGGCAAGGCACTGCCCCACCGTGCGCACAGCGCCTATGAAGCGGACAAGTCAAGGGATGCATCGGGATCGTCCACGGCGGAACCACTCCGCCAACGTGCGCAGTCTCTGCCTGGGTTGCGTAAAGTCGCTATCGACCTACCGCGAGCACCGCGTAAAATTTGCATAAAGCGGTGCCCGCGCAGCACTGTGCCTCACGCAGATGGCACCTGCGCTCCAAGGCACAATCTGCGCCGGGACACGCCTGACGGCCTGGTCATAGGACGATGCGGGTCCGCGCCTGTGGGAAGCGGGCCGCGGCCCGTCGCGCCGAGTTCACAAATTCAATTGCCTGGACGACGACGCGGCAAGCATCATGTTGGCCGCAGCGATCGCCTCGTCACATCTGGCGATGAGTGCAACGGCATGATTGGGGATACCACCAGCCTGCTCGCGGACGGCACCGATCACGTGAATCTGCTCGCTCGGGTGGAACAGGTCATCCGCCGCGGCAAGCACATCCAGGCTGCACAGATAACGCACCGCGGCAGGCTGCTGCGGCAATGCGCCTGCCAACCTTCGCAGCACCGTCGCGCTGCCATCGGTGCTGCTCAGTAAGTGCACGGCGCGGGTCAATTGCCTGAAGGCCGCCTGGCGCATTCCCGGATCGGGCAAGCTGCCCAACAAGGCGGCCAGGTGGCTCAAGGACTCCACTCCATTGTCCGAACGCGCAAGGTGCTCGGCAAGGTGCGCGTACGCCTGCTGGAAGCGGTAGATCGGCTCCAGCTTGACCAGATAAAAACGCAAGGTCGCATCCGCCAGCAGCGGTGAGCCGGACTGGAGCGCAACGGCCTCGGCAATCGCGCGCGTAACCGCCGCCTCGGGCAGCTGGCTGATCGCCCTCGCCAGCAAGCGAAACGGAAGTGCTCGGCGCACGCCTCCGGCAGCTCCTTCCTGGGCCAAGACAGCGCCTAGCGCCGCTGCGTCGGCGTCACCTTGCGCGGCCACTGCATCTTCCCCTGCCATCGCTTCGACAGCGACCTGTTGCGCTGCTCCGGGAGCGACCTGCTGCGCCGCCGCGGCAGCGGCTTGTTGCGCTTGGCGACGAGTGGTAACCAGACTGGGCAAGATCGCATGGAAAGCGAGCGCGCGCAGCTCTTCGGGCAAGCTTCCCACATCGTACGTCAAGCGCGCCAAGACACGGAATGCCAGATCCCCGGAATGCCGGCTGGCATGATTCAAAATGGCGGTGAATGCTTCAAAGCGCTGCGCCTGCGGCAGCGACGGGATTCGCGCCGCCAGCCTTCCGTATCCGCGCAATCTCTGCTCATCATGATCCTCATCGTCCGGATACGGGAAATGCGTGACCGCTTGCAAGGCTGCGTGCATGCTATCGGCGCTGGTCACGACACCGAAATCCACACTCGGGTCGTAACGCGGGCGCGCTTCCAGGAAGGCCTGCATTCCCTCACGGGCAGTGGCGGCCATCTCGCGCGAGGTTTGCCCAAGCCGCGCCATGCTTCTGGGCCCAAGTCGGCGCACGATCTCGTGACGGGGACCGCGCGGCAGCGCCGAGAGTAGGTCTAACTGCGCGGCCCGCTCCGGTTGCACAGCGTGAGGATCCGGATGGAGTGCGCGGGGCGGTACCTGGGAGGTCGAGGCCTCCTGCATCTGACTGGTCGACGCCACGGCATGCGCCAGGCCAGTTCGGTTGATCGGCATCTAGGGTCTCCTGAAATTGTGTCGCAGCGGCGACATCGATCTGGCCGCGCGTGTACTTTTCCGAAACCGCCATCGTGTCTGCGGCAAACGTCAGAAATCGCGTTCAGCTGCGCGAACACGACGGCGCTTGCGCAGGTTGCCAAACCGCACAAGGCGTCTGGCTCGCGAGCGCGGCGTGATCTGGCGGTTTGACCGGACAACAGCCCGGTGAAACCGCCTCAACCATCAGCACGACCGTACGCTGTCCCTATGTCGTATAGGTGACATGTCCGAGTGCAGCGACTTGCACCTGCCACCACCACGGTCGCTAATCTTCAGCATTTCTGGCATTGATCGTGTTGGTCATTTGGTCGCACTTGGCCCTCAATTCAACGAAATCTGGCGTGATCGTTTCAGCGTTTTCATGGATTGCGGCGATCACCGCCTTTGCCCTTTCCCCACCGAGGAGTCCTGCCTGCATGAGCAATCCCTGAGCAGACATAATTGCAACAGGCTGCTGCGGCAATGCGCTAACCAACCGCAACAGCATCTCGGTTCTCGCGTCCTTGTTGCTCACTTCGGAGCAGGCATGCATCAACATCCAATTAATAGCAGAGCGCTTCTGCCGATCGGGCAGGATAGTGGACACATCAGCCAGATGGCGCATCACCTGCGCTCCGTTCGGCAAGCGCGCTATGTATTTTGCAGCGCGCTCGTAGCTCCGTCGGAACGCCTGATCCGGCAATCCCACCAGGGCCTGATGATAAATCAGCGCCTGGGCTCGCTCAGGCGGGCCTGGCAACTGCGCAGCCACTTCGTTGACCACATTGGCGCAATCCATGCGTGGCAAGCCCCTGAGCGCCAGCGCCAGCAGGCGCGCCTGAGGAGGCAGCGCCTCCACTCCAGCCTGCTCGGCATGCATTAACACGTCCGTTGCCACCTGTTCGTGAGCGGCCAGGGGAGTTTGCAACACCGTCCGCAGCGCTGGGTCACGCCGCCCTTCTGGCACCAGTCTCACATCACATGCCAAGTTCTCCAGCACGGGCAGCGCTGCCGGATCAGTGAGGTGGCCGACATGTTCCGCCAGGGCCGCGATAGCATCCGCACGTTCGGCCGCCGGTAGCATTGGCAGACGTTCCACATACGTTGCGTAGGCACTCAAGCGCGCGCCGCGATCCTCATTGTTCCGATACGGGAGATTCCTGATCATGCGCAAGGCAACGCGCAGACGCGCGGCGCTATCAACGTAACCGACATCGGCAACTGGGTCGTAGTGCGGGTGCTCGGTGAGGAATGTCTGCATCCCTTCGCGAGCGTCAGCGGCCATCTGCCGTGACGTTGC
>Ga0207791_1000539_pt1 | contig 9880 bp, 5 predicted proteins | sample HigsolmetaGSP16D_FD_184844 | JGI IMG/M metagenome (GOLD analysis project Ga0207791, IMG submission 184844) | High solid enriched microbial communities from the Joint BioEnergy Institute, USA - SP1-6-D (SPAdes) | ecosystem: Engineered > Bioreactor > SSF (Solid state fermentation) > Aerobic >...
TCTCCGAGCTCTCGGGCAAGCACGTCGAGCTCGCCGAGCAGGTCGTCTCCGTCGGTGAAGAGGTCTTCGTCAAGATCATCGACATCGACCTCGAGCGTCGCCGCATCTCGCTCTCGCTCAAGCAGGCCAACGAGTCTGTCGACCCCAACGGCACCGAGTTCGACCCGGCGCTCTACGGCATGGTCACCGAGTACGACGAGAACGGCGAGTACAAGTACCCCGAGGGCTTCGACCCCGAGACCAACCAGTGGAAGGAAGGCTTCGACGAGGCCCGCCTCGCCTGGGAGGCCGAGTACGCGGCTGCTCAGGGTCGCTGGGAGGCTCACAAGGCCGCTGTCGCCAAGGCTCTCGAGGCCGAGGCTGCTGCTCCCGCCGACTCGGGCTCGTCGTCCTTCTCGTCCGAGGTCTCCGGCGGCGCCGGCACCCTCGCCGACGACGAGGCGCTCGCTGCTCTTCGCGAGAAGCTGTCCGGTCGCTGATCGACAACACCTGAATCGAGGGGTCGGAGCCGTGTGCTCCGGCCCCTCGGTCGTTGTACCGACGGATGCCGACGGGCCTGGCGCCCGGTAACGTGCAGGTGTGGCGCAAGAGAACGAAGGATCGACCGCGGATCGATCATCGTCCGACCGGGCGGGTACGCGTGTGCACCGCTTCTTCGACGCCCCGTCGCGTCAGCTCCCGCTGACCGAGCTCCGGGACAGGGTCGCCGCCAACAATCAGATTCTCCTGACGGCGATCGTGGCGGCGATCTTCCTATCGGGTCTGCCCAGCGGATGGCTCGCCGATGCTCCGCAGTTCGCGCCCGGCGTCATCATCGTCGTCGTCGCTGCCCTTGCGAGTCTGGCCGTCCCCTGGTCACGGCTCCACCCGTCCTGGGTCGCAGTCATCCCTCTCCTCGACATCGTCGCGATCGGGCTCATGCGCACGTCGGACGTGCCGGGGATCGGTCTGCTCTGGGCGTTTCCGACGATGTGGCTGTCCTCGATGGGTCGACTGTGGTTCATCGTCGCCTGCGTCGGTTCCATCGGCTCGTACTGGGTCGCTCTGCTGTTCGTTCCCGACTTCCAGCTCACCTGGGCGGTCATCGTCCTCCCGGCCGTCGTCATAGCCATCGGGGCATCCACCTACAACTCGACACGTCGTTTCCTCGCTCAGCGTGTCCTGCTCGATCGTCAGGCGCAGCGCCTCACGGCGGCGCTCCGTCACGCGAGTCGACAGGAGCAACTGCTGACGGAGGTCCTCGACACCGTCGATTTCGGCGTCCTTCGCGTGGGCGCCGACGGCGAGATCACCTTCGTCAACGACGCCCTCGGTCGGTTCCAGCAGCGGATCCCCGGATTCGGCAGGGCCGATGGTGGTGAGCTGATCTTCGCCGCCGACGGGGAGACACCGCTGGCGACCGAGGATCGTCCGCTGTCCCGCATCATCCGGGGGGAGACCTTCAGCGACGTCGTCGTCTGGTACGCGGTCTCGGACTCCCGCCGTGCGGCTCTGAGTCTGACGGCGCGGCGCATGCGGGATGCCGACGGCAATCCGGCGGGCGTGGTCCTCGTCGCGCGCGACGTGACCGACGAGCGCACGGCGCTCAAGGCGCGGGACAGTCTGGTCGCTTCCGTCTCGCACGAATTGAGGACACCGCTCACGTCGATCCTCGGCTACCTGGAGCTCGTCCTCGACACCGAGGACCTCCCCGAATCGGTGCGCCGTCAGGTGGACGTCGCGTACCGGAACAGTGAAAGGCTGCTCGGCATCGTGTCCGGCATCCTGGCGGCGTCCACGGCGTCGCGGATGTCAGCGGAAGTGACGATCTCACCCGTGATGCACGACCTGGGGTCCGTCGTTCGGGCATCGGCATCCGACCTCACACCGATCGCCCGCGAGCGCGCCATCCGGATCGAGTCCGACGACGTGCTGGAGACCCCGGCCTTCGTCGACCCCGCCCGGATCCGTCAGGTAGCCGACAACCTCATCAGCAACGCCATCAAGTTCAACCGGGACGGCGGCTCGATCACCCTCAGCAGCTCCACGGACGGTGATGTCTCGTGGTTCCTCGTGCGCGACACCGGGATCGGTCTGACGCCCGAGGATCAGGATCGGCTGTTCGAGCGGTTCTTCCGAGCGGAGTCCGGCGTTGCAGGGACAGGGCTGGGGCTCGCCATCAGCCGGGAGATCGTCCGGGCGCACGGCGGCGACATCACCGTGACCTCGACCAAGGGCAAGGGTACGACGTTCATGGTCCGGCTGCCGGCGAGGGCAGCCGTCGCGGGCTCCGCAGGGAAGGGCGAAGGATGACACTGGATCTCTTCTCGGTGACGGTCATGACGGCGCTCGTCGCCTTCGTCGCCACCGGCATCTTCGTCATCGAGACGCTGCGCCGCCGCGACGCCGGGGCGGGGCGTCTGTGGGCGGTCGCATACTTGTGCGGCACGGCCACGTCGTTCGCCTACATCACCTGGGCGGCGGGCATCGGGGGAGCGGTGGCGATCGCCATCGGGAACTCCGCGTTCGCCCTCACGCCTGCGTTCATGTGGCTGGGGAACCGCCGCTTCAACGACCGCCCCATCGGATGGTCGTCGGTGATCGTCGGTGTCCTCGCCGTGACCACGTTCCTCGCCGCCGTCATCCGCGTCCCGGTCGAGGGCGCGTGGGGCGGATGGGCCGTCATGGCCGCCCATATCGTGGTGTTCTTCCTGGCCGGCGGCTGGGAGGCGATGCGTCGACCCATGGGCCGTATCGGCAACGCCCACCTCCTGTCGGTGGTCCTGTTCGCCGGGGCGGCCTTCTACGGGGCTCGCCTCCTCGTCTTCGTCCTCGACGGTCCCGAGGGGACCTTCTTCCTGACATGGTTCGGTTCCATCTCGGCCAACATCGCGACCGTCGTCCTGACGATGGTCGCCGTCGTGGTCACCTCCATCCTGCGCGCGGCGAAGAGCGCGACCCAACGGTACGAATGGCTCAGCGAGAACGGCGTCGCGGCCGACGGCATCCTGTTGGGGCGCACCTACCGCGACGCGCTGCGAGACATGACCGAACGTGCCGGGTGGCGCCGGGAACTCGTCAGCGTGATCATCGTGCACGTCGACGGACTGGACGAGATGGCGGCCGCGTTCGGGTCGGATGCTGCGGACGAGCTCGCGGCGCAGTGGCGGCGGTCGGTCCGGCGTCACGCACCGGCATCGGCTTTCGTCGGGGAGGACGGTGACGCCACGTTGGCCGTGTGCGGCGTGGCGACGACCGCGGCGGACGCACGGCGGCAGGGTGCGGCGATCTACCGAGGGTGCATCGACGACCTCGCCGACAACCCGACGGGTCTTCTTCCGGTCGTCGGAATCGGCGTCGGGCTGACGGAGACGGTCGGCTACGACCCGACCGTCCTGATGAACGCCGCTCGGGAGGCGGCGATGCGAGCCTCTCGGAGCCTCGAGGCATCCGTCTTGTTCGGCGGTCTCGAGGAAGCGCGTTCGCACCTGGCCTGACGCAGCCGTGGCATCCTCGGAGGGTGCCTCTCATCGCGCTGACCGGCGGAATCGCCTCGGGGAAGTCCACCATCGCTCGCCGGCTCGCCGAACACGGTGCCGTGGTCGTCGACGCCGACGCGCTCGTCCGAGAGGTGCAGCGACCCGGCTCGCCGGTCCTCGATGCGATCGCAGCCGAATTCGGAGTCGACATGGTGACCCCGGACGGCGAGCTGGACCGGGCCGGACTCGCGTCGCGGGTGTTCGGCGACCCGGATGCCGTCGGTCGCCTCAACGCGATCGTCCACCCCGCGGTGCGCGCCGAGTCCGCCCGACGCTTCCGCGCCGCTCTCGATGCGGACGCGGACGCGGTCGTCGTCTACGACGTGCCCCTCCTGCTGGAGGCGCGCGCGGAGGATCCGTGGGAGCTGATCGTCGTGGCGCACGCTCCGGCGGAGCTGCGCCGGGAGCGGCTCCTCTCGCTGCGCGGCATGACCCCCGCTGACGCGGATGCACGGATGGCCGCCCAGGTGGACGACGCGAGGCGGTTGGCGATCGCCGATGTCGTCATCGACACGGCCGGTTCTCTCGACGAGACGATCGCGCAGACCGACGAGCTCTGGAACCGCCTCACCGCCTGATCGCGCTCCGCACGCCGACGGCGAACGACGGAGCCGGTGTCGGAGGTCCGGCCTACGCTGGATCCATGCAGACCACGCGATCCGTTCGGCCGTTCGAGGTCATCAGCGAGTACGTCCCCAGCGGCGACCAGCCGCAGGCGATCGCCGATCTCGCCGCGCGCATCAACGCGGGCGAGACGGACGTCGTGCTGCTCGGCGCGACGGGTACCGGCAAGTCCGCGACCACGGCCTGGCTCATCGAGCAGGTCCAGCGGCCGACACTCGTGATGGCTCACAACAAGACGCTCGCGGCGCAGCTCGCGAACGAATTCCGCGATCTCCTGCCGAACAACGCGGTCGAGTACTTCGTCAGCTACTACGACTACTACCAACCCGAGGCCTACGTTCCCCAGACGGATACCTTCATCGAGAAGGACTCCTCGATCAACGCCGAGGTGGAGCGGCTGCGCCACTCGACGACGAACTCGCTGCTGAGTCGGCGCGACGTGGTCGTGGTGTCGACCGTCTCGTGCATCTACGGCCTCGGCGCCCCGGAGGAGTACCTCCGGGCGATGGTCGCCCTGCAGGTGGGGGAGCGGTACGACCGCGACGCCCTCATCCGCAAGTTCATCGCGATGCAGTACAACCGCAACGACGTCGACTTCTCGCGCGGCAACTTCCGCGTGCGGGGCGACACCATCGAGATCATTCCGGTGTACGAGGAGTTCGCCGTGCGGATCGAGCTCTTCGGCGACGAGATCGAAGCGCTGTACATGCTGCACCCGCTCACAGGCGATGTGGTGCAGAAGCTCGAGAGCGTCCCGATCTTCCCGGCATCCCACTACGTCGCCGGTACCGAAACGGTCCAGCGCGCCATCGGCACGATCGAGCACGAGCTCCAGGAGCGGCTGAAAGAGTTCGAGTCGCAGGGCAAGCTCCTCGAGGCGCAGCGACTGCGCATGCGCACGACATTCGACCTCGAGATGCTGCAGCAGCTCGGGTTCTGCTCGGGCATCGAGAACTATTCGCGTCACCTCGACGGCCGGATGCCGGGCGAGGCGCCGCACACGTTGCTCGACTTCTTCCCCGACGACTTCCTGTTGGTCATCGACGAGTCCCACGTGACCGTGCCGCAGATCGGTGCGATGTACGAGGGGGATGCCTCCCGCAAGCGCACCCTCGTCGACCACGGGTTCCGGTTGCCGAGCGCGATGGACAACCGTCCGTTGCGCTTCGACGAGTTCAAGCAGCGCATCGGCCAGAGCGTCTACCTGTCGGCGACCCCCGGGAAGTACGAGATGGGGATCGCCGACGGTGTGGTCGAGCAGATCATCCGTCCGACGGGTCTCATCGACCCCGAGATCATCGTCAAGCCGTCGAAGGGGCAGATCGACGACCTGCTCGAGGAGATCCGAGTACGGGTCGATAAGGACGAGCGCGTACTGGTGACGACGCTGACGAAGAAGATGGCGGAGGAGCTCACCGACTTCCTCGGCGAGCACGGCGTGCGGGTGCGTTACCTGCACTCGGACGTCGACACGCTCCGCCGCGTCGAGCTGTTGACCGAGCTGCGCCAGGGCGTCTACGACGTGCTCGTCGGCATCAACCTCCTTCGAGAGGGTCTCGACCTCCCCGAAGTGTCACTCGTGGCGATCCTGGATGCCGACAAGGAGGGATTCCTCCGGTCGGGGACATCTCTCATCCAGACGATCGGTCGTGCGGCGCGAAACGTGTCAGGTGAAGTGCACATGTACGCCGACAAGATCACCGACTCGATGGCGGCCGCGATCGAGGAGACCGAACGACGTCGCGAGAAGCAGATCGCCTACAACCTCGAGCACGGCATCGACCCGCAGCCGCTGCGGAAGAAGATCGCGGACATCACCGACGCCCTCGCCCGCGAGGCGAGCGACACGCGCGACATGATGGACAGCCGCGGCAAGGGCAAGACGAAGTCGGGCAAGGGCAAGAGCCCGACACCACAGCTCCGCCGCGAGGGGATCGCCGCGGAGGGGGCGAACCAACTCGAGGCCACGATCGAAGATCTCACCCGGCAGATGCTGGCGGCTGCCGACGAACTGAAGTTCGAGCTCGCGGGGCGTCTTCGCGACGAAGTGCAAGACCTCAAGAAGGAGCTGCGGGCGATGGAGCGGGCAGGTCACGCCTGACCGGGCGATGGAGCGGGCAGGTCACGCCTGACCGGGCGCTGCGAGCGCGGTCAGGGACAGTGCATGAGGGGGCGCTCGCCGGTGCGGTCGAACGTGTGCTGAGACATCGGCCGGCCGCATAGGGGGCACGCGCGCTCGGTACGCACCGGTTCCGGCTCGGTCTCGTACGGGCCGACGGATGCAGGGCCGGCGTACCGGATGAGACGACTGTTCCACCACTTGTAGAAGCCGCCTGCTGCGCGGATGCGTTGACGGAGTGGGGGTCGAGGTTCCCGGTCATCGTCCATAATGATTAGTGTACTAACTATTAGTGGGATGAGGATCGGAATGAACGACGACGTGTTGAGGCTGGAGAGCCAGCTCTGCTTCGCGATCGTGACCGCGGCACGCAACGTCGTCTCGATCTACCGTCCGATCCTCGAGCCCCTCGGTCTCACCCACCCGCAATACCTGGTGATGCTGGCGCTGTGGGAGAAAGACCCGCAATCGCTGCGAGAGCTGGCAGCTGTTCTGGCCGTGGAACCCGCCAGCCTGTCCCCGACGATCAAACGCCTGGAGTCGCAGGGGCGTGTGGTGCGTCGGCGTCGCGCGACCGACGAGCGTGTCCTGGACATTGCGCTGACGGACGAGGGTCGCGCCCTCCGCGAGAGCGCGCTGGACGTTCCGCGACAGGTGATGGAGCGCGTCGGGCTCGCCGTCGACGACGTCGAGCGCCTCCGGGACGGGTTGCAGCCCTTCGCCGGGAGCCGCACGACGGTAGCGGACTGATCGCCCGGAGCGAAGACCGGAGCCGGTGTCGGTGGCCCAACCTAGGATTGTTCGGTGCCCATCGTCCCCGTTCCCCACGCCTCCAAACTCAGTGTCCGCGGCGCCCGCGTCCACAATCTGAAGAACGTCGACCTCGAGATCCCGCGCGATTCGTTGGTCGTCTTCACCGGCTTGTCCGGGTCGGGCAAATCGAGTCTCGCCTTCGACACGATCTTCGCCGAGGGTCAGCGGCGGTACATCGAGTCGCTCAGCTCCTACGCGCGGCAGTTCCTGGGGCAGGTGGACCGTCCGGACGTCGACTTCATCGAAGGTCTCAGCCCCGCCGTCTCGATCGACCAGAAGTCGACCAACCGCAACCCGCGCTCGACGGTGGGCACGATCACCGAGATCAACGACTACATGCGGCTGCTGTGGGCGAGGGTCGGAGTGCCCCATTGCCCCGAGTGCGGTGAGCGCATCCAGCGACAGACGGTCCAGCAGATCGCCGATCAGCTCATGGAGCTGCCCGAGCGGACGCGGTACCAGATCGTCGCCCCCGTCGTGTCACAGAAGAAGGGCGAATTCGTCGACCTCTTCAAGGAGCTGTCGGCGAAGGGCTACGCCCGCGCGATCGTCGACGGCGAGGCTGTGCAGCTCGCCGAGCCGCCGACCCTGAAGAAGAGTTACAAGCACGACATCGCAGTCGTCGTCGACCGCCTCGTCGCGAGCCCCGACATCCTGACTCGTGTCACCGACTCGGTGGAGACGGCACTCGGCCTGGCCGGCGGCATCCTCCAGGTCAACTTCGTCGACGAAGAGGGTGACGACGCGTGGCAGAGCTACAGCGAGAAGCTCGCCTGCCCGAACGGCCACGCCCTGCAGCTCACCGAGATCGAGCCGCGGACCTTCTCGTTCAACGCACCCTTCGGCGCCTGCCCCGCCTGCTCCGGGCTCGGCACGCGCATGTCCGTCGACACCGAGCTGCTCCTCGGCGACGAGGAACTCTCCATCGCCGAGGGCGTCATCGTCCCGTGGACGACCCAGGGCAAGGGGCTGTTCCAGTACTACGAACGCCTGCTCGTGGGGCTCGCCGACGACCTCGGCTTCTCCCTCGACACTCCGTGGAAGAAGCTGCCCGCCGACATCCAGGACGCCGTCCTGTCGGGTGAGAACTACAAGGTCACGGTCAAGTGGAAGAACCGCTACGGACGCGAGATGCGCTACGCGTCCGGGTTCGAGGGCGTGATCCCCTACATCGAGCGCCAGTTCACCCAGGCCGAGACTGACACGCAGCGCCAGCGGTGGTCGGAGTTCCTGCGTGAGGTACCGTGTCCGGTCTGCAACGGCGACCGGCTCAAGCCCGAGGTCCTGTCGGTCCTCGTCCACGGGCACTCCATCGCGGATGCCTCGCGGCTCAGCCTCGGGGAGGCGCAGGCCTTCTTCGCCGACATGGCCCTCACCGACCGCGAGGCGACGATCGCGGCTGCGGTGCTCCGAGAGATCCGCGCCCGTCTCGACTTCCTCATCCAGGTGGGACTGAACTACCTGAGCCTCAGCCGCGCCGCGGGCTCGCTCTCGGGTGGTGAGGCGCAGCGCATCCGTCTCGCGACGCAGATCGGCTCCGGCCTGACGGGCGTGCTCTACGTCCTCGACGAGCCCTCGATCGGGCTGCACCAGCGCGACAACCGTCGACTCATCGAGACGCTCGTACGTCTCAAGAGCCTCGGGAACACGCTCGTCGTCGTCGAGCACGACGAGGAGACCATCCACGCGGCCGACTGGATCGTCGACATCGGCCCGCGCGCGGGTGTCGAGGGCGGCAACGTGGTCCACTCCGGTCCCGTGGAGCAGCTCCTGACGGATGAGGAGTCCATCACGGGCGCCTACCTCAGCGGACGCCGCGCGATCGCGATGCCGAAGAAGCGTCGGAAGATCGACAAGGGCCGCCAGCTGCGTGTCGTCGGTGCGCGAGCGAACAACCTCCAGAACGTCACGGTGGACTTCCCCCTGGGCGTCCTGACCGCCGTCACCGGCGTGAGCGGGTCTGGCAAGTCGTCTCTCGTGAACGGCATCCTCTACGAGGTCCTCGCGACAAAGCTCAACGGAGCTCGTCGCGTCGCCGGCAAGCACACCCGTGTGACCGGCCTCGAGCACCTCGACAAGGTCGTCCACGTCGATCAGGCGCCCATCGGGCGGACGCCCCGCTCGAACCCGGCCACGTACACCGGCGTCTTCGATCGGATCCGATCACTGTTCGCCGAGACGACCGAGGCGAAGACGCGCGGCTACCAGCCGGGTCGATTCAGCTTCAACGTCAAGGGCGGCCGCTGCGAGGCGTGCTCGGGTGACGGCACGATCAAGATCGAGATGAACTTCCTGCCCGACGTCTACGTCGACTGCGAGGTGTGCCACGGCCAGCGCTACAACCGCGACACCCTGACGGTCCACTACAAGGGCAAGAACATCGCCGAAGTGCTCAACATGCCGATCTCCGAGGCAGCCGAGTTCTTCGAACCGATCCAGGCGATTCACCGGTACCTCAAGACGCTGGTCGACGTCGGTCTGGGCTACGTCCGACTCGGGCAGTCCGCGACGACGCTCTCGGGCGGCGAGGCGCAGCGCGTCAAGCTCGCCACCGAACTGCAGCGTCGGTCGAACGGCAGGACGATCTACGTCCTCGACGAGCCGACCACGGGCCTCCACTTCGAAGACGTCCAGCGCCTGCTCGAAGTCCTGAACAGCCTCGTCGACAAGGGCAACTCCGTCCTCGTCATCGAGCACAACCTCGACGTCATCAAGTCGTCGGACTGGGTCATCGACCTCGGCCCCGAGGGCGGGTCCGGCGGCGGCACGATCGTCGCGACGGGCACGCCGGAGCAGGTCGCGGCGG
>Ga0207791_1000541_pt1 | contig 9868 bp, 5 predicted proteins | sample HigsolmetaGSP16D_FD_184844 | JGI IMG/M metagenome (GOLD analysis project Ga0207791, IMG submission 184844) | High solid enriched microbial communities from the Joint BioEnergy Institute, USA - SP1-6-D (SPAdes) | ecosystem: Engineered > Bioreactor > SSF (Solid state fermentation) > Aerobic >...
TCGGAAATCACACGCAGGCCCATGTTCTCCATCATCGGCAGCGCGTCGGACAGCGGAATGTCGTCCAGCTGGCGGTAGAGCTTCAGGCGCAGCCCATCGCCGGTTTCACGCGGCACGGTCTGCAGGCTCAGGCGCAGGTCGTCCGGGCCGGTCAGGGCATCGAGCTGGGCGACATCGTGCGCGGCCACGGCCGTGCTGTTGTCTTCGATGTAGCCTGCCGGCAGCGCCTTGCCGATGCGCGATGCGATGCGCAGGCCTTCGGTCTCGCCATGCGCGCCGACCAGCGCCTCACGCAGGTCGTCCTGCCAGTTGCGCAGCAGGTGGGCCAGGTTCTGCTCCAGTGCGGCAGTGTCCACGTCGACCACCGGGCCGGCCTTGGGACGCACGATCAGGTGCACCTGGGCCAGCGGCGATTCACCGAGCACCACCGAACTGTCCACGTGCTCGCCGTGCAGGGTGTCGCGCAGCATCGCCTCGATGCGCAGGCGCACGTCGGTGTTGAAGCGTTCGCGCGGCAGGAAGGCCAGCGCCGAAATGAACCGGCTGTACTTGTCCCGGCGCAGGAACAGGCGGCTGCGCACGCGCTCCTGCAGGCCGAGCACGCCCATCGCGGTGCGGTACAGCTCATCCTCGCTGGACTGGAACAGCTCTTCGCGCGGCAGGGTTTCCAGGATGTGGCGCAGCGCCTTGCCACTGTGGCTGGACAGTGAAAGGCCCGAGCGCTGCATCACGTGTTCATAGCGCTGGCGCACCAGCGGGATCTCCCACGGGCGGCGGTTGTAGGCGCTGGAGGTGAACAGCCCGAGGAAGCGCTGCTCGCCGATGATCCGGCCCTTGGCGTCGAACTCCAGCACGCCGATGTAATCCATGTAACCGGCGCGGTGCACGCGCGAACGGGCGTTGGTCTTGGTCAGGATCAAGGCGTCCTTCAACCCGGTGGTGGCGTTGAGGCCCTGCGCGGCGAGCGTCTTCACCGGACGGGCGGCGGACTTGTCACGCCCGCGCATCAGGCCCAGCCCGGACTCGTCTTGCGGTACCAGCACGTCTTCCCGGCCCTCGCGCTGCACGCGGTAGCTGCGGTAGCCGAAGAAGGTGAAATGGTTGTCCGCGGCCCAGCGCAGGAAAGCCTGCGCTTCTTCGCGCGAAGCATCGTCGACGGGCAGCTGGCGCGAGCCGAGATCTTCGGCGATGGCCAGCGCCTTTTCGCGCATCGGCTGCCAGTCACGCACGATCGAACGCACTTCCTCCAGCGCCTTGACGATGACCTGCTCGACGGTCTCCATCGCTTCGGGGGTCTGCCGGTCGATCTCCAGCAGCATCACCGACTCGATGGTGCCTTCGCCCACGGAGGTCAGCCGGCCGGCCTTGTCGCGGCCGAAGCGGATCACCGGGTGGCCAAGCACGTGCACGCCGATGCCCTGCTCGGCCAGCGCCATGGTCACCGTGTCCACCAGGAACGGCATGTCGTCGTTGACGATCTGCAGCACGGTGTGCGGCGATTCCCAGCCGTTGGCCTTCAGCGTGGGATTGAACACACGCACATTGGCCTTGCCGCCCTTGCGCACCCGGGCGAACTCCAGCGTGTCAGCGGCCAGCGCGGCCCATTCCTCCACGCTGTGGTGCGGGAACTCATCGGCCTCCATGCGCTTGTAGAAGTCGGCGGCGAACGCCACTGCCTCGGCCTGCCCGGCCGCCGGGTATCGCTTGCGCAAGGCCGTGTACACCGGTTCCAGCGAGAAACCAGTTGCCGGGACAAGCTGGGTTTCCGCCGAGGCGGGCTTCGTTTTCACGGTTTTGACTGCAGACTTTTGCGATTTCATGGCAGAGCGAGTCGTGTTGCCCAGTTGGGAAAATGAAATTGTAGCCCTGTTGCGCGCAAAGGCCTTGCTGCAGGACGGAATCTGGCGGTTCGCGTTGGGAGCGGTTTACTCCCGAAGCACCGCGCCGGGCGCCGCTGCGCTCAAAACGATTCCACAATTCTGAACTGGACGGTATAGTCCACCGCGTGAACCCCCTTCCCCCTTCGGCCGGCGCCCTCGACGCGCGCGATCATCGCGTGTTCGATGCCGTGCGCGAACTGCTGGCACGGCAGGGCATGCAGCTGAGCATGGACGCCGTGGCGCAGCAGGCCGGCTGCTCCAAGCAGACCCTGTATTCGCGCTATGGCAGCAAGCAGCAGCTGCTGGGCCGCGTGCTTGACCGCCATGTCGCCCGCGCGACCGCCGCGCTCGATGCCCTGCAGGGCGACAATCTCCGCGAGAGCCTGCTGGGCTTCGCAGTGGATTATCTGGAGCACTTCAACCAGCCCCACGTGGTGCAGGCCTGCCGGATGATCGCTGCCGAGTCCGCGCAGTTCCCGGAGCAGGCGCGTTACCTGTATGACAACGGCGCCGGCGCGCTGACCCTTCACCTGGCTGAATGGATCGCATCGGCCATCGCGCAGGGGCGGCTGCGGCATGACGACCCGCACTTCATGGCCGAGCTGCTGATCAGCATGATCGGCGGTCAGGATTTCGAGAAACAGCGTTTCCACACCCACCACCGGCATGATGCGCAGATGCGCCGCCGCTGGGCCGGGTTCGCCGTGGATGGTTTCCTGCGTGCATTCGCGCCCGAAGCCCCCGTTTTCCCTCATTCAAACCAACACCGGAGTTTCTCCTGATGATCGCCCCACTCCGCACCCTCGCCCTGACGTGCGCCGTCGCCGTGGCGCTGGCGGCCTGCAAGAAGCCGGAACAGCAGACGCCCCCGCCGCCGGAAGTGGGCGTGGTCGAGGCCAGGCCGCAGACCCTGCCGCTGCAGCGCGAACTGGTCGGCCGCCTGTCGCCTTACCGCAGCGCCGACGTCCGCGCCCGCGTGCCGGGTGTGCTGCTCAAACGCGTGTACGAGGAAGGCAGCGAGGTCAAGCAGGGGCAGACGCTGTTCCTGATCGATCCGGCGCCGCTGCGTGCCGACCTCAGCGCCAGCGAGGCGCAGCTCGCCTCCGCACGCGCCAGCTACGCCAATGCGAAGGTCGCCGCTGATCGCGCGCGCTCGCTGGCGCCGCAGGCCTATGTCTCCCGCGCGGACCTGGACAACGCCGAGTCGGCCGAGCGCACCGCGCAGGCCGCGGTCCGCCAGGCCGAAGCGGCGGTGAGCAGTTCGCGTATCAGCCTCGGCTATGCCGAGGTCAAGGCCCCCATCAGCGGCGTTGCAGGCAAGCAGCAGGTCACCGAGGGTGCGCTGGTCGGCCAGGGCGATGTGACCCTGCTGACCACCGTGGACCAGCTTGACCCGCTGTACGTGAACTTCTCGCTGAGCGTGGATGAGCTTTCCCAGATGCGCGCCGCGCAGTCACAGGGCGCGCTGGCGCTCAGTGGCGATGGCAAGGCGACGGTGCAGGTCAAGCTGTCCAACGGCACCACCTACGGCCAGAGCGGCACGTTGGACTTCTCCTCCACCACCGTCGACCCGACCACCGGCGCGGTTTCACTGCGCGCGGTGCTGCCCAACCCGGAGCGCATCCTGCTGCCTGGCGCCTTCGTCAGCTTCCAGGCCACGCTGGGTGAGCGCAACAATGCCTACCTGATCCCGCAACCGGCGCTGCAGCGCGATGCCACCGGCGGTTACGTGATGGTGGTGGGCGCCGATGGCAAGGTGATCCGCCGCAACATCAAGACCGACGGCGCGCAGAACGGCAACTGGCTGGTCACCGAAGGCCTGCAGCCGGGTGACAAGGTGGTGGTGGCCGGCATCCAGAAGGTCAAGGAAGGCGCGCCGGCCACGGCCAAGCCGTGGACGCCGCAGCAGGGCAACGGCCAGGGCCAGCCGGGCGCGGCGCCGGGTGCAGCGCCTGCCGCGGAGGGTGCCGCACCGGCAGCCGAAGGTGCCGCACCGGCCAAGGCCGGGTCCGACCAGCCGGCAGCGCAGGCTGCGCCGGCCGCCGATTCCAGCTCGCAGTAACGGGACGCCGTCATGCCTAAATTTTTCATCGAACACCCGGTCTTCGCCTGGGTGGTGGCGATCCTGATCTCGCTCAGCGGCGTGATCGCGATCCTCAACCTGGGCGTCGAGTCCTATCCCAGCATCGCCCCGCCACAGGTCACCGTGTCGGCCACCTATCCGGGCGCCAGCGCGGACACCACTGAAAAATCGGTCACGCAGGTGATCGAGCAGCAGCTGACCGGTATCGATCACCTGCTGTATTTCAGCTCGTCCTCGTCCTCCAACGGGCGCGCGACCGTCACCCTGACCTTCGAAACCGGCACCGATGCGGACATCGCCCAGGTGCAGGTGCAGAACAAGGTCTCGCTGGCCACGCCGCGCCTGCCGTCGGAGGTCACGCAGCAGGGCGTGGTGGTGGCCAAGGCCAACGCCGGCTTCCTGATGGTGGTCGCCCTGCGTTCGGACTCCGATGCGATCACCCGCGATGCGCTCAATGACATCGTGGCCTCGCGCGTGCTGGACCAGGTCTCGCGCATTCCCGGCGTCGGCAGCACCCAGCAGTTCGGTGCCGAGTATGCGATGAACATCTGGCTCAACCCGGAGCGCATGCAGGGCTACGGGCTGTCCGCCAGCGAGGTGCTGTCGGCCGTGCGCGCCCAGAACGTGCAGTTCGCCGCCGGCTCGCTGGGTTCGGATCCGGCGCCGGCCGGCCAGCACTTCACCGCGACCGTGTCCGCCGAAGGCCGCTTCAGCACGCCCGAAGAGTTCGAGAACATCATCCTGCGGGCCAACCCGGACGGCTCGCGGGTGCTGCTCCGGGACATCGCGCGGGTGGCCTTCGGTGCCAACAACTACGGCTTTGATACCCAGTACAACGGCAAGCCCACCGGCGCCTTCGCCATCCAGCTGCTGCCGGGTGCGAACGCCCTGAACGTGGCCGAGGCGGTGCGCGCGAAGATGGAAGAACTGGCACCGAGCTTCCCGGCCGGGGTCAGCTGGTTCTCGCCTTACGACAGCACCACCTTCGTCAAGATCTCCATTGAAGAGGTGGTCAAGACGCTGGTCGAAGCGATGGTGCTGGTGTTCCTGGTGATGCTGATCTTCCTGCAGAACTTCCGCGCCACGCTGATCCCCACGCTGGTGATTCCGGTGGCGCTGCTGGGCACGTTCCTGGGCATGTACATGATCGGCTTCACGATCAACCAGCTGACGCTGTTCGCGATGGTGCTGGCGATCGGCATCGTGGTCGATGACGCGATCGTGGTGATCGAGAATGTCGAGCGCATCATGACCGAGGAGAAGATGGCGCCCAAGCAGGCCACGCAGAAGGCGATGACCCAGATCACCGGCGCGGTGGTGGCCATCACCGTGGTGCTGGCGGCGGTGTTCATCCCGTCCTCGCTGCAGGGCGGTGCGGCCGGTGAGATCTACAAGCAGTTCGCGCTGACCATCGCCATCTCGATGGGCTTCTCCGCGTTCCTGGCCCTGGGCTTCACCCCGGCGCTGTGCGCGACCTTCCTCAAGCCCACCCACAACGACAACCCGAACATCGTCTACCGCACGTTCAACAAGTATTACGACCGGGTCAGCGGCACCTATGTGGGCCACATCACCTCGGCGGTGAAGCACGCCCCGCGCTGGATGATCCTGTTCGTGGTGCTGGGCGCGCTGTGCGCGTTCCTGTTCACGCGCATGCCGGGCAGCTTCCTGCCCGAGGAAGACCAGGGCTATGCACTGGCCATCGTGCAGCTGCCGCCGGGCTCCACCAAGGGCCAGACCAACGAAGTGTTCGCCCAGATGCGCGGCATCCTGGAGAAGCAGGAAGGCTTCGAAGGCCTGCTGCAGATCGCCGGCTTCAGCTTCGTCGGTTCCGGTGAGAACGTGGGCATGGGCTTCATCCGGCTCAAGCCCTGGGCGGACCGTGAGGTGACGGTGCCCGAGCTGATCGGGAACATGAACGGCGCGTTCTACGGCATCAAGGAAGCGCAGATCTTCGTGGTCAACCTGCCGACGGTGCAGGGCCTGGGCCAGTTCGGTGGCTTTGACATGTGGCTGCAGGACCGGGCCGGTGCCGGCTTCGACCAGCTGACCAACGCGCGCAACATCCTGCTCGGCTCGGCGGCGCAGAAGAGCGACCTGCTCGCTGGCGTGCGTCCGAACGGCCTGGAAAACGCGCCGCAGCTTTCGCTGCACGTGGACCGCGTGCAGGCGCAGGCGATGGGCATGTCGGTCTCCGATGTCTACAGCACCATCCAGCTGATGCTGGCCCCGGTGTATGTGAACGACTTCTTCAGCGAAGGCCGCATCAAGCGCGTGACCATGCAGGCCGATGCGCCCTACCGCACCGGCGAGGAATCGCTGAAGAGCTTCTACAGCCCGTCCAGCCTCACCACCAACGCCGATGGCACCAACACCATGATTCCGCTGAGCACGGTGGTGCAGTCGAAGTGGGTGTCGGCGCCGCCATCGCTGAGCCGCTACAACGGCTATTCCGCGGTGAACATCGTCGGTTCGCAGGCCCCGGGACGCAGTTCCGGCGAGGCGATGACGGCGATGGAAGACATCGTGGACAACGACCTGCCGCCGGGCTTCGGCTACGACTGGTCCGGCATGTCCTACCAGGAAATCCTCGCCGGCAACGCCGCCACGCTGCTGCTGGTGTTGTCCATCGTGGTGGTGTTCCTGTGCCTGGCCGCGCTGTATGAAAGCTGGTCGGTGCCGGTGGCCGTGCTGCTGGTGGTGCCGCTGGGCGTGCTCGGCGCGCTGGTGTTCTCGATGGCGCGTGGCCTGCCCAACGATCTGTTCTTCAAGATCGGCCTGATCACCGTGATCGGCCTGGCGGCGAAGAACGCGATCCTGATCGTGGAGTTCGCGGTGGAGCAGCGCGCTGCCGGCAGGACGCTGCGCGACGCCACCATCGAAGCGGCACGCCTGCGCTTCCGCCCGATCCTGATGACCTCCTTCGCGTTCATCATGGGCGTGGTGCCCATGGCGATATCGACCGGCGCCGGTGCCAACTCCCGGCATGCGATCGGCACGGGCGTGATCGGCGGCATGGTGTTCGCCACGTTCCTCGGCCTGCTGATGATTCCGGTGTTCTTCATCGTGGTCCGCCGCATGCTGGGCGACAAGCTGGATGAGCCCTCCAAGGAGTTCACCGAGCGGCAGCATGAAGCCGGCGGCGCACACCGTCCGGACCGCTGATACGCGGTGGCGCCGGCCCCCCCGGCGCCAACCTCTGTGAAACAGGAAAAAGAAAAGGCCCCGGATCACTCCGGGGCCTTTTTACGTTGCAGCTGCAGTCGCAGCGCGCCAGTGGCCTGCTTACAGCTTCACGGCGGCCACGATGGCGCACACCGCCACGAGGGCCAGCGCCGGCCACTGCATCGGCATGAAGAAGAAATGGTGGCGGGCATGCTCGCCCGGTGCGCGCGCACCGCGGTTGAGGGCAAAGCCAACCAGCACGTTCACGGCCGCGCCGACGCCGCAGCCGAGCAGGAACTGCTGCAGCGTGGTGTTGCCCTGGCCGGCTGACGGATCATGGAAGAAATACGTCAGCAGCAGCACGCTGACGATGGGAGTCAGCAGGGTCAAAAACCCTGCACCTCGGTAGATCATTGAGCCCGTCCTTCTGCGAAAGACGGGCATTCTAGTGGAGCGGCGGGCGCCCCGACAGCATGCGCACACGCTGCCGGAGCCAGACTCAGCGCAGGCCGGTCTCGTTGCGGGCGATCACCAGGCGCTGGATCTCCGAAGTGCCTTCGTAGATCTCGGTGATCTTGGCATCACGGAAGTAGCGCTCCAGGGGCATTTCCTTCGAGTAGCCCATGCCGCCGTGGATCTGCACCGCCTGGTGGGTGATCCACATGGCCGCTTCGGAGGCGGTCAGCTTGGCGATGGCCGCCTCGTTGCTGAAACGCGTGCCCTGCCCTTTCACCCATGCCGCGCGCAGGGTCAGCAGCATCGCCGCATCAAGCTTGCACTTCATGTCCGCGATCTTGGCCTGCGTCATCTGGAAGGTGCCGATCGGCGCGCCGAAAGCCTTGCGCTCCTTCACGTACTCAAGCGTGGCTTCATACGCCGCACGTGCGATGCCGATGGCCTGCGAGGCGATCCCGATGCGCCCGGCGTCGAGCACGCCCATGGCGATCTTGAAGCCTTCGCCTTCCTGCCCGAGCACATCCCCAGCCTGCGCCACGTAATCGTTGAACTCGATCTCGCAGGTGGCCGAGGCACGGATGCCCAGCTTCGGCTCGGTCTTGCCACGGTCGAAGCCGGCGTTGTCGGTGTCGATCAGGAACGCGGTGATGCCACGCGCGCCTTTCTCCGGCTCGGTCATGGCGAACAGCACGATGTACCTGGCCACCGGGCCGGAGGTGATCCAGCTCTTCTTGCCGTTGATCACGTAGGTGCCATCGGCCTGCTTGACCGCACGACAGCGCATGGCGGTCGCGTCGGAGCCGGACTGCGGCTCGGTCAGCGCGAACGCACCGATGGCCTGGCCTTCGGCGATGGCACGCACATACTTCTGTTTCTGCGCTTCGTTGCCGTGGGTCAGGATGCCGTTGCAGAACAACGAATTGTTGACCGACATGATGGTCGAGTGTGCGGCATCGCCGGCGGCGACCTCCACCATCGCCAGCACATACGCGATGGGGTCCATGCCGGCACCGCCATACTCCTCCGGTACCTCGATCCCCATCAGCCCGTTCTCGCCGAGCAGCTGGATGTTGGCCAGCGGAAACTCACCGGTCCGGTCGTGGTGCTCCGCGCTGGGCGCGATCTTTTCCTGCGCGATGCGGCGCGCGACGTCCTGCAGCATCAACTGCTCTTCGGTAAAGCTGAAATCCACAACAACCCCTCCCGGGTAACGAATCGGCGATTGTACCGGTGCGATGGGGACCGCAGCTGACTGGGGCATGCCACCACCTGCGGCCCTTGGGCACCGTTGACGCGACTGGCGACTTGACCGGCCCAGCGCGACCGGAGAAAATATCTTTCTATCGCGATAGGTGGATATTCATGGATCTGGAAGACTGGTCAACCCGCCTCAAGGTGTTCGCCGATGCGACCCGGGTACGCTTGCTGGCGCTGCTGGAGCAGGAGGAACTGACCGTCGCCGAGCTCTCCGCCATTACCCGGCTGGCGCAGCCGCGGGTGTCGACCCACCTGGCGCGCCTGAAGGAAGCCGGCCTGGTCCGCGACCGCCGCGCGGGCGTCTCGGCGTACTACCGCTTCGACGATGCCCAGCTGGATCCGGCGCAGCGTGCATTGTGGCACGCCCTGAGCACCGGCAGCGATGACCCCCTGCTGCGGCAGGACGCCGAGCGCGTGGCGTCCGTGCTTGCCAGCCGTGCCGCCGACCAGAACTGGGCCGACAGCGTGGCCGGTGACATGGAGCGCCATTATTCGCCCGGACGCACCTGGGAGGCGCTGGCGCGCACCGCGCTGCCTCTGCTGGAAACCGGCGACGTGCTGGACATCGCCTCCGGTGACGGCGTGCTCGCCGAACTGGTCGCTCCGCATGCCCGCCGTTATGTGTGCATCGACACCAGCGCGCGCGTGGTGGCGGCGGCCAGCGAGCGGCTGCGCCGCCTGCCCAACGTGGACGTGCAGGAGGGCGACATGCACGCGCTGCCGTTCAAGGAGCGCACCTTCGACCTGGTCGTGCTGATGCATGCGCTGACCTACGCCGCCAAGCCGGCGCAGGCGGTTCTGGAAGCGGCACGCGTGCTGCGCCCGGGCGGCCGCCTGCTGCTGTGCAGCCTTGCGCGGCATGAGCACAAGGCCGCCGTGGATGCCTACGGGCACGTCAATTTGGGCTTCAGTGACAAGGAGCTGCGCCGGTTCGTCGACAAGGCCGGGCTGCACGTGTCGAACCTGGAAACGGTGACCCGTGAAAAACGCCCGCCGCATTTCGAAGTCATTTCGCTGATCGCCCACA
>Ga0207791_1000543_pt1 | contig 9855 bp, 7 predicted proteins | sample HigsolmetaGSP16D_FD_184844 | JGI IMG/M metagenome (GOLD analysis project Ga0207791, IMG submission 184844) | High solid enriched microbial communities from the Joint BioEnergy Institute, USA - SP1-6-D (SPAdes) | ecosystem: Engineered > Bioreactor > SSF (Solid state fermentation) > Aerobic >...
TCCAGCGAGTCGTCGTAGCCGAGCTTGCGCTTGAGGCTGGTGGCGCAGAAGAAGCAGATCACGCCCGCCGACAGGCCGATGATCATCGCCCCCATCGGGCCGACGGTACCGGCAGCCGGGGTGATACCGATCAGGCCGGCAACCACACCCGAGGCAATGCCCAGTGCGCTGGGTTTGCCGTGGGTGATCCACTCGGCGAACATCCAGCCCAGGGCAGCGGCGGCGGTGGCGATCTGGGTAACCAACATGGCCATGCCGGCAGTCTGGTCAGCGGCGGCCGCGGAGCCGGCGTTGAAGCCGAACCAGCCAACCCACAGCATTGCCGCACCGATCAGGGTATAGCCCAGGTTGTGCGGTGCCATGGCCACGCTCGGATAGCCCTTGCGCTTGCCGAGCACGATGCACGCCACCAGGCCTGCGATACCGGCGTTGATGTGCACCACGGTGCCACCAGCGAAATCGAGCACGCCCCAGTCCCACATCAGTGCCCCGTCGCCGCCCCAGACCATGTGCGCGATCGGCGCATAGACCAGGGTGAACCACACCGTCATGAACACCAGCATCGCGGAGAACTTCATGCGCTCGGCGAAGGCACCGACGATCAGCGCCGGGGTGATGATGGCGAAGGTCATCTGGAAGGTGATGAATACACTTTCCGGAAAGGCCGCGGTCAGCGATTCCTTGGTCAGGTTGCCGAGGAACATGTTGCCCAGACCACCCACGAAGGAACTGAAGTTGGTCACCCCGGCTTCCATCCCGGTGGTGTCGAACGCCAGGCTGTAGCCATAGGCGAACCACAGGAGGCTCATCAGCGCGGTGATGGCGAAGCACTGCATCATCACCGACAGGACGTTCTTGGAACGCACCATGCCCGCATAGAACAGCGCCAGGCCTGGAATGGTCATGAACAGCACCAGGGCGGTGGCGGTCATCATCCAGGCCGTATCACCGGAATTCAGCGTTTTTTCCTGAGCCAGAACCAGGCTTGGGAAAAACAGGGACAAAAGGGCTCCAAGCCCTGCGATTTTTCGCAGAGTCATGATTTAACTCCTGGGACGATTGGGGGTGGGGGCGGAGCTTTAGATCGCGTCGGTATCGGTTTCGCCGGTACGGATGCGGATCGCCTGTTCCAGGTTTACAACGAAAATCTTGCCGTCACCGATCTTGCCGGTGTTGGCAGCCTTGGTGATGGCCTCGATGACGCGGTCCAGCTGATCGTCAGCGATCGCCACGTCGATCTTCACCTTGGGCAGGAAATCGACGACATATTCAGCGCCGCGGTAAAGCTCGGTGTGGCCCTTCTGGCGGCCGAAGCCTTTCACTTCGGTGACGGTGATGCCTTGCACGCCGATTTCCGACAGTGATTCGCGGACGTCGTCCAGCTTGAACGGCTTGATGATGGCAGTGACTAGTTTCATGAAACTCTCTCCCGTGTAAGGTGGACTTGCCCCAGGAATTGTTACCCCGGCCCAAGTCTAAGCTCAGTGTCTGGCTTTTGTATGCATCGGTTGCCAAGACGGGCTGACCAACTGCTCGCGGTGAACCCTCCCCGCCCGTTCGCTACAAACCGAACCGCATCGGTGCATGGGTCATGAGCCTCTAAGCAGAAAGCTTGCCAATACCGGCAAAACGCCGCTTTTCAGGAGCTTACGGGCCTGCCGGCGATTGTGATCGATGTCACGCCAAGCTCTTCGCACCAGAAGGGCGCCAATCCGCACCGCGCTGTGCGCAATATTGGTGCGCGCCCGCATCGCCGGCCGTGAAAAACCACCGTGCTACACTGCCGCCAACTCATTCTGGAAGGTTCCCATGCTGCCACCCAAAGCGTTGCTCGATGCCCTCAGCAGCCAGGCGAGTCGCCTGCTCAGCGGTGACACTCCATTGCCGCGCAGTGAAATCGAAAGCCAGCTCAAGGCGCTGCTGCAGAGCAGCTTCAGCAAGCTGGACCTGGTCAGCCGCGAAGAATTCGATAGCCAGATGGTCGTGCTGGCCCGCACCCGCGCGCGCCTCGAGGCCCTGGAAGCCAAGGTTGCCGAGCTGGAAAGCCGCACCGCAGCGACGCAGCACACACCGGCCGAGTAGCCTGCTCGGCCGGCAGACGATCAAGGAGCGATCAATGTCATTGGCCATCGTCCATAGCCGCGCCCAGGTCGGCGTCGATGCACCCAGCGTGACCGTCGAGGCACACCTGGCCAACGGCCTGCCCTCCCTGGCGCTGGTCGGGCTGCCGGAGACCGCGGTCAAGGAATCCAAGGATCGCGTGCGCAGCGCCATCCTCAACTGCGCCCTCGACTTCCCGCCCCGGCGCATCACCCTGAACCTGGCGCCGGCCGATCTGCCGAAGGATGGCGGTCGCTTCGACCTGGCGATCGCCCTTGGCATCCTCGCGGCCAGCGGCCAGTTGCCTGCTGAATCGCTGAGCAACCTCGAATGCCTCGGCGAGCTCGCCCTGTCAGGCACCATACGCCCGGTGCAGGGCGTGCTGCCCGCCGCACTGGCCGCCCGGCATGCAGGCCGCACCCTGGTGGTGCCCAGGGAAAACGCCGAGGAAGCCAGCCTGGCCAGCGGCCTCACCGTACTGGCCGTCGAGCACCTGCTGGAGCTGGTGGCGCACCTTAACGGCCAGACGCCGCTGGCGCCCTATGAGGCCCAGGGCCTGCTGCGTCATACCCAGCCCTATCCGGACCTTGCCGAGGTGCAGGGCCAGATCGCCGCCAAACGCGCCCTGCTGGTTGCCGCCGCCGGCGGCCACAACCTGCTGCTGAGCGGGCCGCCAGGTACCGGTAAAACCCTGCTGGCCAGCCGCCTGCCCGGCCTGCTGCCGCCGCTGACCGAGGAAGAAGCCCTGCAAGTTGCCGCGATTCGCTCGGTGGCCAGCCATACGCCGCTGCAGAGCTGGCCGCAACGACCGTTCAGGCACCCGCACCACAGCGCCTCCGGCCCGGCCCTGGTGGGCGGCGGCAGCCGTCCGCAGCCGGGAGAAATCACCCTGGCCCACCACGGCGTGCTGTTTCTCGATGAACTGCCCGAATTCGACCGCCGCGTGCTCGAAGTGCTGCGCGAGCCGTTGGAAAGTGGCCAGATCGTCATCGCTCGGGCCCGGGACAAGGTCGCCTTTCCGGCCCGTTTCCAGTTGGTCGCCGCCATGAACCCCTGCCCCTGCGGGTTTCTAGGCGACGCCAGCGGGCGCTGTCGCTGCAGCCCTGAGCAGATCCAGCGCTACCGCGGCAAGCTCTCCGGGCCGCTGCTCGACCGCATCGACCTGCACATCACCGTGGCCCGCGAGAGCACCCAGCTCGACGTCCCAGCCGATGACGGCGAGACCAGCGCGTCCGCCGCCAGCCGCGTCGCGGCAGCGCGGGATATCCAGCTGCACCGCCAGGGCATCGCCAACGCCTTTCTCGACCTGCCAGGGCTGCGTGCCCATTGCCACCTGGCCGAGGCGGACCGCCAGTGGCTGGAGCACGCCTGCGAGCGCCTCACGCTGTCGCTGCGCTCGGCGCACCGTGTGCTGAAAGTGGCACGCACGCTGGCGGATCTGCAGGGCGAGGAGCGGATCAGCCGCCAGCACCTGGCCGAGGCGCTGCAGTACCGCACCAACCTGTGAGGCGCCACAAATAAGCTGAACGAAACGGCTAATGGCTTATCGATAGCAGGCGTTACCCAGAATCCGACTATCGGTGATGCTACAATCGCGGGCCTCCGCTTTTGGCGGCCATCCGAAAAACCGAGTCGCTTTGCTATCCAGCCCTCCCGGCCCAGACCAGGTGATTGGCTGAGTAAGCCCAGGAAAGACTCTGACCAAGGAGAGCTAGCTCAATGGAGGCACCTCTGTCTTCCCGCTCAACCCTCAATCCGCCGGTTTTCTTCGGCTCCACCCTGATCATTGCGTGCCTGGTGATCTACAGCACGGTGTTCAAGGACAGCGCCCAGAGCGTGTTCGGCGCAACCCAGGCCTGGATCATCGAAAACGCCAGTTGGGTCTATATCCTTGCCGTTGCGTTGATCCTGCTGTTCGTCGTGTTCCTCGCCATGAGCCGCTATGGCGACATCAAGCTCGGCCCCGATCACAGCGAGCCCGACTACAACAACCGCACCTGGTTCTCCATGCTGTTCTGTGCCGGCATGGGCATCGGCCTGATGTTCTTCGGCGTGGCCGAGCCGGTGATGCACTTCATCGCGCCCCCCGTGGGTGAGGGCGGTACGGTCGCAGCCGCCAAACAGGCGATGAACGTCACCTTCTTCCACTGGGGCCTGCACGCCTGGGCCATCTACGCCATCGTCGCGCTGATCCTGGCGTACTTCAGTTTCCGCCATAATCTGCCGCTGACCCTGCGCTCGGCGCTCTATCCGCTGATTGGCGACCGCATCTATGGGCCTATCGGCCATGCCGTGGACATCTTCGCGGTGATTGGTACCGTGCTCGGCGTGGCCACCTCGCTGGGCTACGGCGTGATGCAGATCAACACCGGCTTCAACCACCTGTACGGCATGCCGACCACGACCACGATGCAGCTCCTGCTGCTGGCCGGGACGATGGGCCTGGCCACCATCTCCGTGGTCAGCGGCCTGGACAAGGGCATCCGGCGACTCTCCGAGCTGAACATGCTGCTTGCCGTGTGCCTGATGCTGTTCGTGCTGGTGCTCGGGCCGACGGTGTTCGTGTTGCAGACCTTCGTGCAGAACACGGGCCAGTACCTGTCGGAAATCGTCAGCAAGACCTTCAACCTCTACGCCTACGAGCCGACCGACTGGATCGGCGGCTGGACCCTGTTCTACTGGGGCTGGTGGTTGTCCTGGTCGCCGTTCGTGGGCCTGTTCATCGCGCGTATTTCCCGCGGCCGCACCATTCGCCAGTTCATCGGCGGCGTGCTGGTAGTTCCCGCCGGCTTCACCCTGCTATGGATGACCGTGTTCGGCGATACCGCGATCCACATGATCCTGGTCGACGGCGTTACCGACCTGGCCGCTGCGGTGGACAAGGACAGCTCCCTGGCATTGTTCGCGTTTCTCGAACACTTCCCGATGTCGGCGATCCTGTCGCAGATCGCGGTGTTGATGGTGGTGGTGTTCTTCGTCACCTCCGCCGACTCCGGCGCCATGGTGGTGGACATGCTCGCCTCCGGGGGCCAGGACCGCACGCCGGTATGGCAGCGTATTTTCTGGGCCGTACTGATGGGCGTGGTGGCCGCCTCGCTGCTGCTGGCAGACGGCCTCAAGGCCTTGCAAACCGCGACCATCGCCAGCGCCCTGCCCTTCGTGATCGCCCTGATGGCCTCGATGTGGGGCCTGCTGCGCGCCCTGCAGATCGATGCCGCCAAGCGCAACCTGCGTGACCAGGTGTCGCTCAGCCCCCGGGGTGCTTCGAGCACTGGCGGCTGGCAACGTCGCCTGCGCAGCATGGTGATGCTGCCACGCCGTTCCCACGTCAACCGCTTCATCGTCGAAACGGTGCTGCCCGCCTGCCAGCAGGTGGCCGAGGAAATGCGCAAGCAGGGCCGCGAGGCACAGGTCGAGAGTGGCGACGACGGCCGTGTCACGCTGTCGGTCAGCCATGGCGCCGAAGCCGACTTCCAGTATCAGGTTCGCCCGCGCGCGCTGATCCAGCCAAGCTTCGCCCTGCGTGATACGCGCGATGACTCCAACGAGGAGCGCAAGTACTTCCGCGCCGAGGTGCACCTCAACGAAGGCGGCCAGGACTACGACGTGATGGGCTGGAACCGCGAGGAAGTGATCGGCGACATCCTCGACCAGTACGAACGTCACATGCACTTCCTGCACCTGACGCGCTAAGCCTCTGCGTCAACAACAACGCCCGGGCCGTGATAGCCCGGGCGTTGTTGTTGGTGGCCCAGCCGGAATACTCGACCGAAGCCCAGCGGTCAGCCGGGCAACCACGTCGCTGCCGCGGACTTACCCACGCGCAACCCGCTAACCAGCACACAAAACAATGCCCGCCCTGCTTGCGCAGCCGGCGGGCATCGTCGTTGGGCAGCTGCTTCAGTGAGCCGGCTTGGCCTCTGGACGGGCACCGATGGCGTTCTGGCTTTCCTCCATGACCTGCTGGATCGCCTTGCGACGGCGCTCCTCGGCCCGATGAGTGAAGAACCACACCAGGAAGGTGGCGAGCGACACCGCCAGCAGGATCAGGCTGGCAATCGCGTTGATCGCCGGGGTCACGCCCAGGCGCACCTTGGAGAACACCTCCATGGGCAGCGTGGTCGCACCAGGCCCGGACACGAAGCTGGCCAGTACCAGGTCATCGAGCGACAGCGCGAAGGACATCATGCCGCCCGCCATCAGCGAGGGCGCGATCATCGGGATGGTGATCAGGAAGAACACCTTCCACGGCCGCGCGCCAAGGTCCATGGCGGCTTCTTCGATGGACAGGTCCAGCTCGCGCAGGCGCGCCGACACCACCACGGCCACATAGGCCGAGCAGAAGGTGGTGTGGGCGATCCAGATGGTCATCATGCCGCGCTCTGCCGGCCAGCCGATCAGTTGCGCCATGGCCACGAACAGCAGCAGCAGCGACAGACCGGTGATCACTTCCGGCATCACCAGCGGTGCGGTGACCAGGCCACCGAACAGGGTGCGGCCCTTGAAGCGGCTGATGCGGGTCAGCACGAAGGCCGCCAGGGTGCCCAACGCCACCGCCGCGATCGCCGTGTAGCAGGCGATCTCCAGGGAACGCCAGACGGCGCCCATCAGTTGGCGGTCGTCGAGCAGGCTCCAGTACCACTTGGTCGACCAGCCACCCCACACCGTCACCAGCCGCGAGGCGTTGAACGAGTAGATCACCAGGATGACCATCGGCAGGTAGATGAAGGCCAGGCCGACCCACAGCATCAGCGTGGAGAAACGGAAACTCTTCATACCCGTCCCTCCAGCTCTTTAGCTTGGTTACGGTTGAACAGAATGATCGGTACCAACAGGATCGCCAGCATCACCACCGCCAGCGCCGAGGCCACCGGCCAGTCGCGGTTGTTGAAGAACTCCTGCCACAGCACCTTGCCGATCATCAGGGTTTCCGGGCCGCCGAGCAGCTCGGGGATCACGAACTCGCCCACTACCGGAATGAACACCAGCATGCAGCCGGCGATGATGCCGTTCTTGGACAGCGGCACGGTGATCTTCCAGAAGCTGTTGAAGTTGCTCGAGCCCAGATCCGAGGCGGCTTCGAGCAGGCTCTGGTCATGCTTCACCAGGTTGGCGAACAGCGGCAGGATCATGAACGGCAGGTACGAATAGACGATACCGATGTACACCGCGGTATTGGTATTGAGGATCTGCAGCGGCGCATCGATCAGGCCGATGCTCTGCAGCAGGCTGTTGAGCAGACCGTTGTTGCTGAGGATGCCCATCCAGGCGTAGACGCGGATCAGGATCGCCGTCCAGGTCGGCATCATCACCAGCAGCAGCAGGACCGTCTGGGTTTCCTTGTTGGCACGGGCGATGGCGTAGGCCATGGGGTAGCCGATCAGCAGACAGGCCAGGGTGCTGAAAAAGGCGATCTTCAGCGACCCCAGGTAGGCGGCCAGGTACAACGCATCCTCGGTGAGGAAGATGTAGTTGCCCAGGTTCAGCACCACCTGCAGGGTGTTGTCGGCCCAGGTGTAGATTTCCGTGTACGGCGGGATCGCCACATCGGCTTCGGCGAAGCTGATTTTCAGCACGATGATGAACGGCAGCAGGAAGAACAGGAACAGCCAGAAAAATGGAATGCCGATCACCAGGTGTCGGCCGTTAGGCATACGCTTGGTCAAGCTGCTCATTTTCATGATTGCAACACCACGCCGCTGTCGTCTTCCCAGAACACCACCACCGGGTCATCCCAGGTCGGCCGTTTGCCACGGCGCTCGGCGTTGGCGATGAAGCACTGCACGATCTGCCCGGAGGTCAGCTTGACGTAGTACACCGAGTGCCCGCCCAGGTAGGCGATGTCGTGCACGCTGCCATGGCTCCAGTTGTACTCCGGGTGCTCGTGGTCGGCCGGCAGCTGGGTGGCCATCAGCAGCTTTTCCGGGCGCAGGGCATAGGTGACCTGCGTCTCCTGGGCGCGGGTGCTGATGCCATGACCGATGTAGATCGGCTTGTCCAGCTGTGGGCAATCGATCACCGCATGGTCGGTATCGTCGTGGACGAGTTGCCCGTCGAACAGGTTGACGTTGCCGATGAATTCGCAGACCAGGCGGCTGGCCGGCGTCTCGTAGATATCGATGGGGCTGCCGATCTGGGCGATCCAGCCCAGGTGCATGATGGCGATGCGCTGGGCCATGGTCATGGCCTCTTCCTGGTCGTGGGTAACCATCACGCAGGTCACGCCGACGCGCTCGATGATCTCCACCAGTTCGAGTTGCATCTGCGAGCGCAGCTTCTTGTCCAGCGCGCCCATGGGCTCGTCGAGCAGCAACAGCTTGGGGCGCTTGGCCAGCGAGCGGGCCAGCGCCACGCGCTGGCGCTGGCCCCCGGAGAGCTGATGGGGCTTGCGCTTGGCATATTGGGTCATGTGCACCAGCTTGAGCATCTCGGCCACGCGCCCGTCGATCTCGGCCTTGGACATCTTGTCCTGCTTGAGGCCGAAGGCGATGTTGTCAGCCACGCTCATGTGCGGGAACAGCGCGTAGGACTGGAACATCATGTTGATCGGTCGATCGTAGGGCGGCAGGTCGGTAATGTCCTGGCCATCGAGGAAGATGCGCCCTTCGGTGGGCCGCTCGAACCCGGCGAGCATGCGCAGCAGGGTCGACTTGCCCGAGCCGGAGCCACCCAGCAGGGCGAAGATCTCGCCCTTGTTGATGGTCAGCGAGACATCGTCGACCGCGACGGTTTCGTCGAACTTCTTGGTTACCCGCTCGATCCTGACCAGCACCTCTTTGGGTTGCTGGCTGCCCTCGATGACCTTCTTATAAGTACTGGAAGCAACTGCCATTACCAAACTCCCGCAGTAGAAATGTCACCCGGCGAGGACCGGGCGTTAGGCAGGCCGTTGAAAAACGTGGCCACAGCAGCGGCAACGGGGGTAGCTACTCGACGGCCTGCTCATGGGTTTATCTTCCGGACTTGATCTTGGTCCAGCTTCGCGTCATCAGGCGCTGCGCCTTGGGCGGCAGTTCGGCCATCACGTACAACTTGTCCAGCACGGCCTGCGGTGGGTACACCGACTCGTCCTGGCGAATGTCCTGGTCCATCAGCTCCCCCGCCTTGACGTTGGGGTTGGCATAGCCGACATAGTCACTGACCCCGGCGATCACCTGTGGATCGAGCAGGTAGTTGATGAAGGCATGGGCCTGCTCGACATTGCCGGCATCCTTGGGGATGGCGAGCATGTCGAACCACAGGTTGGCGCCCTCCTTGGGAATCGCATAGGCGATTTCGATGCCCTTTCCGGCCTCCGCGGCACGGTCCGATGCCTGCAACACATCACCGGAGTAGCCGAACGCCACGCAGATGTTGCCGTTGGCCAGGTCGGAAATGTATTTCGAGGAGTGGAAGTAGCTCACGTAGGGGCGCACTTCCAGCAGCTTGGCCTCGGCCTTGGCGTAGTCATCGGCGCTCTGGCTGTTCGGATCCAGGCCCAGGTAGTTGAGCACCGAGGGGATCATCTCGTCGGCCGAATCCATGAAGGACACGCCGCAGCTGGCGAGCTTCTTCATGTTCTGCGGTTCGAACAGCACGGCCCAGGAGTCGATCTTGTCGACACCCAGCACTTCCTTGACCTTGGCAACGTTGTAACCGATGCCGTTGGTGCCCCACAGATAAGGCACCGCGTACTGATTGCCCGGGTCGTTGGTTTCCAGCTGCTTGAGCAGCGCCGGGTCAAGGTTGTTCCAGTTCGGCAGCTTGCTCCGGTCG
>Ga0207791_1000546_pt1 | contig 9827 bp, 10 predicted proteins | sample HigsolmetaGSP16D_FD_184844 | JGI IMG/M metagenome (GOLD analysis project Ga0207791, IMG submission 184844) | High solid enriched microbial communities from the Joint BioEnergy Institute, USA - SP1-6-D (SPAdes) | ecosystem: Engineered > Bioreactor > SSF (Solid state fermentation) > Aerobic >...
TACGCACGATGCGGCCGTAGCCGGTCGGGTCGGCCAGATTGACGGTGAGCAGGCCGAGCTGGTTGTCGTTGACCAGCTCCAGCAGGCGCTGCAGGGTCGCCGGCTCGATCAGCGGCACGTCGCCATAGAGGATCAATACCTTATCGGCACTCAGCGCAGGCTGCGCCTGGGCCACCGCATGGCCGGTACCCAGCTGTTCGGCCTGGATGACGAAATTCAGGTCGTCGGCCCCCAGGCGCTCGCGTACCTTCTCGGCGCCATGGCCGATCACCACCTGGATGCTCTGCGGCTGCAGGCTGCGGGCGGTGTCGATGACGTGGCCGAGCATGGGCTTGTGAGCCACCGGGTGCAGCACCTTGGGCAGGGCCGAACGCATGCGGGTGCCCTGGCCGGCGGCGAGAATGACGATATCGAGGGACATGGCAGATCCAGATAAACGAGAGCGGAAAGAAAGATGGTCACAGCAATCCGTTGCGTGAGTGTCGATCAGTGATACATCCATCGCGGCTGAAGCCGCTCCCACATGATCGAGTTATCCACAACGTCGGTTAAATCGCGGACAAGAAAAAGGGTAGCCAAGGCTACCCTTTTTCCAAGCAACGATGAAGAGCGTCGGTATCAGCTACCGCCGAACTTCTTGCGCATTTGCTGGACGGTGCGCAGCTGGGCTGCGGCCTCGGCCAGACGAGCAGCGGCGGAACCGTAGTCGAACTCGGCTCCCTGCTCGCTCAGCGCCTTCTCGGCAGCCTTGACGGCTTCCTGAGCGGAGGCTTCATCCAGGTCGGCAGCACGCTGCACGGTGTCGGCAAGAACCTTGACCATGCTTGGCTGCACTTCCAGGAAGCCACCGGAGATGTAGAACACCTCGGTATCGCCACCCTGCTTGACCAGACGAATCGGGCCCGGCTTGAGGTCGGTGATCAACGGTGCGTGGCCTGGGGAAATCCCCAGATCACCCAGGTTGCCGTGGGCGATCACCATTTCGACCAGACCGGAGAAGATCTCGCCTTCTGCGCTGACGATGTCGCAATGGACTGTCATAGCCATATCTAGCCTCACGTAAGCGCCCGTTGCCGGGCGCACGGGTGATTACAGTTTCTTCGCTTTCTCGATGGCTTCTTCGATGCCACCGACCATGTAGAACGCCTGCTCCGGCAGGTGATCGTACTCACCTTTGAGGATGCCGCTGAAACCAGCGATGGTGTCCTTCAGGGAAACGTACTTGCCTGGCGAACCGGTGAACACTTCAGCAACGAAGAACGGCTGGGACAGGAAGCGCTGGATCTTACGAGCACGGGATACCAGCTGCTTGTCTTCTTCCGACAGTTCGTCCATGCCGAGGATCGCGATGATGTCCTTCAGCTCCTTGTAGCGCTGCAGCACGTACTGAACGCCGCGAGCGGTGTCGTAGTGCTCCTGGCCGATCACGTTCGGGTCCAGCTGGCGCGAGGTCGAGTCCAGTGGATCGACCGCCGGGTAGATACCCAGGGAAGCGATGTCACGGGACAGTACGACGGTGGCGTCCAAGTGGGCGAAGGTGGTCGCCGGGCTCGGGTCGGTGAGGTCGTCCGCAGGTACGTAGACGGCCTGGATCGAGGTGATCGAACCGGTCTTGGTCGAAGTGATGCGCTCTTGCAGAACACCCATCTCTTCAGCCAGGGTCGGCTGGTAACCTACTGCCGATGGCATACGGCCGAGCAGTGCGGATACTTCGGTACCGGCCAGGGTGTAGCGGTAGATGTTGTCCACGAAGAACAGCACGTCACGGCCTTCGTCACGGAACTTCTCGGCCATGGTCAGGCCGGTCAGGGCGACGCGCAGACGGTTGCCTGGTGGCTCGTTCATCTGACCGTAGACCAGGGCTACCTTGTCGAGAACGTTGGAGTCCTTCATCTCGTGGTAGAAGTCGTTACCCTCACGAGTACGCTCACCCACACCGGCGAACACGGAATAACCGCTGTGCTCGATGGCGATGTTACGGATCAGCTCCATCATGTTGACGGTCTTGCCGACACCGGCACCACCGAACAGACCGACCTTACCGCCCTTGGCGAACGGGCAAACCAGGTCGATGACCTTGATGCCGGTTTCCAGCAGCTCGTTGGAGCCTGCCTGCTCGGCGTAGGTCGGCGCAGGACGGTGAATGCCCCAACGCTCTTCTTCGCCAATCGGGCCAGCTTCGTCGATCGGGTTGCCCAGTACGTCCATGATACGGCCCAGGGTCTTGACCCCGACCGGTACCTGGATGCCTGCGCCAGTGCTGTCGACGTCCAGGCCACGCTTGAGGCCTTCGGTCGAACCCATCGCAATGGTACGCACCACGCCGTCGCCCAGCTGCTGCTGAACTTCCAGAGTGGTTTCGGCGCCGACTACTTTCAGCGCTTCATAAACACTCGGCACCTTGTCACGCGGGAATTCCACGTCGATGACGGCGCCGATGATTTGAACGATACGTCCGCTACTCATCTTTGGTTCCTCTGAATATTTGAACCGTTAAACCGCGGCAGCGCCGCCGACGATTTCCGAAATTTCCTGGGTGATCGCTGCCTGACGTGCCTTGTTGTAGATCAACTGCAGGTCTTTGATGAGGTCGCCCGCGTTATCGGTGGCGTTCTTCATCGCGATCATCCGCGCGGCCTGTTCGGCTGCGTTGTTCTCGACCACTGCCTGGTACACCTGCGACTCCACGTAGCGCACCATCAGCCCGTCAAGCAGCTGCTTGGCGTCGGGTTCGTACAGGTAGTCCCAGTGGTGTTTCAGTTCCTGATCCGAGTCGGCCACCAGTGGAATCAACTGCTCCACGGTCGGCTTCTGGGTCATGGTATTGATGAACTTGTTGGAAACCACGGACAAACGGTCGATGCGCCCTTCCAGGTAAGCATCGAGCATCACCTTGACGCTGCCGATCAGATCGTTGATCGACGGCTCTTCGCCGAGGTGGCTGATCGCAGCGACGACGTTGCCACCAAAGTTGCGGAAGAATGCCGCACCCTTGCTGCCAACTACGCAGAGATCGATCTCCACGCCGCGCTCGCGGTTTGCCGACATGTCCTTGACCAGGGCCTTGAACAGGTTGGTATTCAAGCCACCGCACAGACCACGGTCCGAACTCACCACCACATAACCGACGCGCTTGACTTCGCGTTCGATCATGAAGGGATGACGGTACTCGGGGTTGGCGTTGGCCAGATGACCAATAACCTGGCGGATACGCTCCGCGTAGGGACGGCTAGCTGCCATGCGCTGTTGTGCCTTGCGCATCTTGCTGACCGCCACCTTTTCCATGGCGCTGGTGATCTTCTGCGTGCTTTTGATGCTCGCAATCTTGCTGCGAATCTCTTTTGCGCCTGCCATTTCACACCTATCGGGTTAGCAGGCGGGCGTCTCTCGACGCCCGCTGCGGCTTACCAGGTTTGGGTGGCTTTGAACTTCTCGATACCGGCTTTCAGCTGGCCATCGATGTCGTCATTGAAGTCACCCTTCTCGTTGATCTTCGCCATCAGAGCGGCGTGATCACGGTTGAAGAAGGCGATCAGAGCCTGCTCGAAGCTGATGATCTTGGCGACTTCGATGTCGGTCAGGAAACCACGCTCGGCGGCATACAGCGACAGCGCCATGTCCGCGATGGACATCGGAGCGTATTGCTTCTGCTTCATCAGCTCGGTAACGCGCTGACCATGCTCGAGCTGCTTGCGGGTGGCTTCGTCCAGGTCAGAAGCGAACTGGGCGAATGCCGCCAGTTCACGGTACTGAGCCAGAGCGGTACGGATACCACCGGAGAGCTTCTTGATGATCTTGGTCTGCGCAGCACCACCCACACGGGATACCGAGATACCGGCGTTGACGGCCGGACGGATACCCGAGTTGAACATGGCCGATTCCAGGAAGATCTGACCGTCGGTGATGGAAATCACGTTGGTCGGAACGAACGCGGAAACGTCGCCAGCCTGGGTTTCGATGATCGGCAGAGCGGTCAGGGAACCGGTCTTGCCGGTCACGGCGCCATTGGTGAACTTCTCGACGTACTCTTCGGAAACGCGCGATGCACGCTCCAGCAGACGGCTGTGGAGATAGAACACGTCGCCCGGGTAGGCTTCACGGCCTGGCGGACGGCGCAGCAGCAGGGAGATCTGGCGGTAAGCCACTGCTTGCTTGGACAGATCGTCATAAACGATCAGCGCATCTTCACCGCGGTCGCGGAAGTATTCGCCCATGGTGCAGCCGGCGTAAGGAGCCAGGAACTGCAGCGCAGCGGACTCGGAAGCCGAGGCAGCCACCACGATGGTGTTGGCCAGGGCACCGGACTCTTCCAGCTTGCGCACCACGTTGGCGATGGTCGATTGCTTCTGACCAACAGCGACGTAGACGCAGAAGATGCCGCTGTTCTTCTGGTTGATGATGGCGTCGACGGCCAGGGCGGTCTTGCCGATCTGACGGTCACCGATGATCAGCTCGCGCTGGCCACGGCCTACCGGGATCATGGCATCGACCGACTTGTAGCCAGTCTGTACCGGCTGGTCGACCGACTTACGCCAGATCACACCTGGAGCCACTTTCTCGACAGCGTCGGTAGCGGCGGTGTTGATCGGGCCCTTGCCATCGATCGGGTTGCCCAGGGCGTCGACGACGCGGCCCAGCAGTTCCGGACCAACCGGAACTTCCAGGATGCGGCCGGTGCACTTGGCGCTCATGCCTTCGGCCAGGGTGGTGTACGCACCCAGGACAACGGCACCGACGGAGTCTTGCTCCAGGTTCAGTGCCATACCGTAGACGCTGCCCGGGAACTCGATCATTTCGCCGTACATGACGTCGGCGAGACCGTGAATACGCACGATACCGTCGGATACGCTGACGATGGTGCCTTCGTTACGGGCTTGGGAAGAGACGTCGAGTTTCTCGATACGCCCCTTGATGATTTCACTAATTTCGGAAGGATTGAGTTGCTGCATAGCTCTGCTGCCCCTTCAAACTCAAGATTTCAATGCTTCGGCCAGCTTCGCGATTTTGCCGCGAACTGAGCCATCGATAACCAGGTCGCCGGCGCGGATTACGACACCACCAATCAAGGTGGCGTCCTCCGCAGCGTGCAGGCGCACTTCCCGGCCGAGCCGTGCACTGAGAACCTTGGCGAGTTTGTCTTGCTGTTCATCGCTCAATGCGAAGGCACTGGTAACGTCCACGTCGATCGACTTCTCCTGCTCGGCCTTGTACAGCTCGAACAGCGCGAAGATTTCCGGCAACAGGGCCAGACGATCGTTCTCTGCGACAACGTGGATGAAATTGCGTACCTGGGCGTCGAACTTGTCACCACACACCTCGACGAAGGTGGTGGCCTTGTCTGTACTCGTCAAACGCGGGGCCTTGAACACGCTTTGCAGGGTGGCGTCTTGCGACACCGCCGCTGCCAGGCCGAGCATGGCTGACCAAGAGGCCAGCTGCTGGTGGGCCTGGGCGTATTCGAAAGCCGCCTTGGCATAAGGTCGGGCCAACGTGGTCAGTTCTGCCATGATCGCGCCCTCGCTTAAATTTCGGCGGCCAGTTTGGAAACCAGCTCCGCATGCGCGTTTTGGTCGATGGATGCGCCCAGGATCTTCTCGGCACCGCCGACGGCCAGAGCACCCACTTGGGCACGCAGGGCGTCTTTGACGCTGTTGATTTCCTGTTCGATCTCGGCCTGAGCCTGAGCCTTCACACGATCCGCCTCGACGCGAGCCTGATCACGGGCTTCATCGACGATCTGGTTCGCGCGTTTCTTGGCTTGCTCGATGATTTCAGCAGCCTGTGTCTTGGCTTCGCGCAGTTGCTGACCCACTTTCTCTTGGGCCAACTCCAGATCACGAGCCGCACGACTGGCAGCGTCCAGACCTTCAGCAATCTTCTTCTGACGCTCTTGCAAAGCCGCAATGACCGGAGGCCATACGAACTTCATGCAGAACAGCACGAAGATGAAGAAGGCAACGGACTGGCCAATCAGGGTTGCATTAATGTTCACGCCAACACCTCGCTCGTTCGTTGTCCATCACACCAATCAACTCGAAAAATTCGAGTGATCAGCCAGCGATTTGACCAACGAAGGGGTTCGCGAAGGTGAAGAACAGTGCGATACCAACACCGATCATGGTCACGGCGTCGAGCAGGCCGGCGACGATGAACATTTTCACTTGCAGCATCGGAACCATTTCCGGCTGACGCGCAGCGCCTTCCAGGAACTTGCCGCCCAGCAGGCCGAAGCCAATGGCGGTACCCAGAGCGCCCAGGCCAATCAGCAGAGCAACAGCGATCGCGGTCAGACCAACTACAGTTTCCATCTTTCCTCCCGACTTTTTACGTCGTATTGGTTAAGGTTTTTCTAAGGGTAAAGCGGTAAAGCAAAACCGTTACTTCCAGTGCCCTTGCGGGCGTTCCAGCCGAGGCCGGATCCATCGTGAACACCGCGCATCGTCGATGCGCGACACGTCCATCAATGGCTGTCTTCGTGCGCCATCGACAGGTAGACGATGGTCAGCATCATGAAGATGAAGGCCTGCAGCGTGATGATGATCAGGTGGAAGACTGCCCAGGCCCACTGCAGAACGCCTGCCAGTGCTGCCAACAGAATGCCGCCGCCGAACATGACCGCGATGAGGATGAAGATCAGCTCGCCGGCATACAGGTTGCCGAACAGTCGCAGGGCCAGGGAAACCGGCTTGGCGATCAGGGTCACGAACTCCAGCAGGAAGTTGACCGGGATCAGCAGGATCTTGACGAAGATGTTCTTGGCGCTGAACGGGTGCAGGGTCAGCTCGCCGAGGAAGCCGCCGATGCCCTTGACCTTGATGCTGTAGAAGATGATCAGCGCGAATACCGACAGGGCCATGCCCAGGGTGGCGTTCGGGTCGGTGGTCGGCACGGCACGGAAGAACAGGTGCTCGTCACCGACGATCTTGGCGGCAGCCATCGGGATCCAGTCTACCGGCACCAGGTCCATCAGGTTCATCAGGAAGATCCAGACGAAGATGGTCAGGGCCAGCGGCGCGATCAGGGCATTACGGCCGTGGAAGGTGTCCTTGACGCTGCCGTCGACGAACTCGACCAGCACTTCGACGAAGTTCTGCAGACCGCCGGGCTGGCCGGAGGTCGCGCGCTTGGCAGCAGCCTTGAACAGGAAGATGAAGATCAGCCCCAGCACCACGGAGATACCCAGGGTATCGAGGTGGAATGCCCAGAAGCCCATCTCTTTGGCTTCCTGGGCCGTGTGGGCGAACCCCCAGCCATTGACCGGGTGCTGACCGAAGGTCAGGTTCTGCAAGTGATGCTGGATATAACCCGAAGCGGTTTCTGCAGCTGCCATAAATCCCTCAAACGCTCTAAGGCTTTAAAAATCATCTCTTCATCAGCAAGGGTGCGAACCAGTTGACCAGTTGGGTCAGCAGGAATACGCCGAACAAGGCCGCCGCATCCAAAGGCTTCACACCTGCAAACACCAGTGCGAAAAGCACCGCTGTCAAAACCAGTTTCCCTGCTTCGCCGGCGTAGAACGACCGGACGATGGCCTGGGCTGCCCGCGCTCCGGAGAACCGGAATGCCTTGTGGGCAAAGTACAGATTCGGCAGCCAGGCGATCAGCCCGCCGCACAAGCCGGAGTAACCGGCAACATCCCCTCGCCATTGCCAGAACACAGCGGCGAACAAAACCAATGCAATCAGCTGGGCCAGGAGCACCGGAAAAACCGGCAGGCGATGGAAGGGCAAGCGTTTTGGCGTGCGGATATCCATCGAATTACCTGGGTTGGCCCTCATGGTATCGGCGCCAAAAGAATCAATGCGTTGGCATAGTTTATGCCGCCGAAATGCGCGCAGAGTATAGGGGCGGTTCCCACCCCGTTCAACTGCCCGAAAGCCTTTTCGCCGTAGTGCTCCAGGAGCAATTGTTTCAGCGAATGTGGGCTAGAACGCCCTGAAGTTCGTCGAGGGAGTTGTAGCGAATGACCAGTTGGCCCTTGCCCTTCTGACCATGCTTGATCTGTACCGGAGAGCCCAGCCGCTCAGCCAGGCGCTGTTCGAGCCGACTGATGTCCGGATCGACCTTGGTAGTGGCAGTTGGCCGCTCCTGGGTAGTCAGCCACTGACGCACCAGTGCCTCGGTCTGGCGCACGGTCAGGCCGCGTGCGACAACATGTCGCGCACCTTCGGTCTGCTGTTCCACCGGCAGGCCCAGCAGCGCACGCGCATGGCCCATTTCCAGATCGCCGTGGGAGAGCAGGGTTTTCACTTCCTCCGGCAGTGCGATCAGGCGCAGCAGGTTGGTGATGGTCACGCGCGACTTGCCCACCGCTTCGGCGACCTGTTGCTGGGTCAACTGGAACTCCTGCTGCAGGCGCTGCAGGGCCATGGCTTCCTCGATGGGGTTGAGGTCTTCGCGCTGGATGTTCTCGATCAGCGCCATGGCGATGGCGGCTTCGTCGGGCAGCTCGCGCACCAGGGCCGGTATGCGCTCCAGGCCGGCCTGCTGGGTGGCCCGCCAGCGGCGCTCACCGGCGACGATCTCGTAGCGGCCGTCACCCACGGGGCGCACCACGATGGGCTGCATCACGCCGTGGGTCTTGATCGACTGCGCGAGTTCTTCGAGGGCGGTAACGTCCATGTCGCGGCGCGGCTGGTATTTGCCGCGCTGGATCAGGTCCAGCGGCAGGTGCTGCAGCTCACGGGTATCGACCTTGACGGCTTCTTCTTCCAGGGACTCGACACTGGAGCCCCCCAGCAGGGCGTCCAGGCCTCGTCCGAGCCCACGTTTCTTGGCAGCCATGCACAGATTCCTTATACGGTTGCGGTGTGGGCGTTCGCGCGCTGGCGGCGAACCAGCTCGCCAGCCAGCGCCAGGTAGGCGATCGCACCACGGGATTGCTTGTCGTAGACCAGCGCCGGCATGCCAAAGCTGGGGGCTTCGGCCAGTCGCACGTTACGCGGGATCACGGTTTGATAGAGCGTGTCGGGGAAATGTTCCTTGAGCTGGGCAGACACGTCGCTGGTCAGGCTGATGCGCGGATCGTACATGGTACGCAGCAGGCCTTCGATCTTCAGCGTCGGGTTGAGCAGCTTGCCGATGCGCTGGATGCTGTTGACCAGATCGCTCAAGCCCTCGAGTGCGTAGTACTCACACTGCATGGGGATGATCACCCCGTCGGCGGCGACCAGGGCGTTGACCGTCAGCATCGACAGCGCCGGCGGGCAGTCGATGAGGATGTAATCGTAATTCTCGCGGATCGGCGCCAGTGCATAACGCAGGCGGCTTTCCTTCATCTTCATTTCCAGCAAGCCCACTTCCGCGGCGGTCAGGTCGCGGTTGGCCGGCAGCAGCTGATAGCCGCCGTGCTCGGAGAACTGCATGGCTTCGACCAGGTTGCATTCACCGACCAGCACGTCGTAGATCGAGTGCTCCAGCGTCTGCTTGTCGATACCGCTGCCGGTGGTGGCGTTGCCCTGGGGGTCGAGGTCGATGAGCAGCACACGGCGTTTGGTCGCAACCAGGGAAGCCGCCAGGTTGATGCAGGTCGTGGTCTTGCCCACGCCGCCCTTCTGGTTGGCGATTGCGAATACTTTAGCCATGTTGCCGTTCCCCCTAAACCGAGCGACGCAGTATCAACAGATGGCGCTGACCTTGGCAACCGGGAACCTTGAGCACCTGGGTTGCAGCCAGGCTGAAGTCCGCCGGCAGCGCCTGCAGTTCGTCATCCGGGTGCACGCCCTTCATCGCCAGCCAGCGGGTCTGGCCATCGCCGAGGTGGCGCGTCCAGTTGGCGAAGTCTTCCAGGGAGCTGAACGCCCGCGAACAGATGCCACTGAACGGCT
>Ga0207791_1000548_pt1 | contig 9820 bp, 10 predicted proteins | sample HigsolmetaGSP16D_FD_184844 | JGI IMG/M metagenome (GOLD analysis project Ga0207791, IMG submission 184844) | High solid enriched microbial communities from the Joint BioEnergy Institute, USA - SP1-6-D (SPAdes) | ecosystem: Engineered > Bioreactor > SSF (Solid state fermentation) > Aerobic >...
ACCTTCGATGCAATCACATTGACACCGAAGCATACAGGCGGAAAAACTGAAATGTCGCGTCAGTTGATCCAGCAGTCCAGCCCAGATATTGAAAGTTTAATCCGTGAAGATTTGTCATTCTTAGTGGCAAAAAACATTGATGAAGCAATTTTGGCAGGTACGGGAGTTAAAGACCCTCTAGGTATCCTAAATACTATCGGGGTGCTAACAGGTACAGCGCCAGCAACATGGGCCGAAGTTCTCCAGTTAATCCAGCAGATCGAGGATGAAAACATTACTAATCTGCAATGGTTGGGAACAAGTGCTTTAAAAACAACTTTGGCAGGGATTGAGAAATCAGCAGGTACAGGGCAGTACCTATACCAGAACGGCCAAGTTGGTGAACTACCTTTCAAAGTGTCAGCGAACATGCCAGCGAAAACAGCCATCTTAGGTGACTTTAGCCAGGTGCTTTTAGGTGTATGGTCAGAAATCGACATTCTAGTGAACCCATACGCAGAACCAGCATACAGCCGAGGCGGTGTGCAAGTCCGAGCAATGGCAACGTGTGACGTAGCAGTCCGACATCCTAAAGCCTTTCTTGTATTGACCGATGCGGTTGCAGGTGGCTGATATGGAAAAAAGAGCCTTTAGCGTAGAAAGCAAAGGGCGCACCTTGTCAGGGTATGCGGCTGTATTTGACAGCCCGACCTTGATCGGGAGTTTTTCCGAAGTAGTAAAAAAGGGAGCGTTCACACGTTCCCTTTCTTCTCAGGAAGCGCCAAAAATCACGGCCATCTATGAACACAATCCAGAACATTTATTAGGTCGATTGGGATCGAATACGCTTCGACTTTGGGAAGATGACAAGGGCCTAAGATTTGAGCTCGATCTACCTAACACCACCCTGGGCAACGATGTAGCCGAGTTGGTGAAGCGTGGCGACCTTGCAGGATGCTCATTTGGTTTTATTGTCCGATCCGAGAACTGGACAGATACCACCAGGGAGATTTTAGACGTTGATTTGTTTGAAATCACAATCACCAGTCAACCAGCCTATGACGCAACCAGCGTAGACATTCGGGCCAAGCGTAAAGGCATCAAGCGCCTAGTAGCTGCACAAAAATATCTGGAGTGTTTTAAATGAGCCGTAGAAATCGCAAGCGCCAAGAACAGCGCAACAATACTCCAGCGTATGACACCTATTTTGCCAATGTGCTGAATACTCCAGTCGTGAATGCCAAAACAGCAGAATCTATTTCCACTGTTTACGCTTGTATTTCTGCAATCAGTGAAACCATTGCCAGCCTACCATTTGAAGTGTTTAAGCGAACAGCGACAGGTCGGGAAAAGGCAAAGGCGCATCCGTTATATAAATTGATCCACGACAAGCCGAACCACTGGCAGACAGCCCTTGAATTTCGGGAAATGCTGCAACGACATGTTTTATTGCGTGGAAATGCTTATGCAGAAATTAAGCGGGATCGTAAAGGCATCACAGCCTTAATTCCACTACACCCCGATAGCGTCACAGTTTTATTGAACCACAATGGACACCTTGTTTATGACGTTGTTCAGCATGATGGCAGCAGCAAACGCTTACTTGCAGATGAAGTTCTACATTTACGCTACCACCCAAGCGACAGCACCCCATATTTAGGCAGAAGCCCGATCCAGGTCGCACAGGACACCATTGCCCTTTCATTGTCCGAACAGCAGCACGGGACAAACACTTTTAATAATGGCACCTCATTAAATGGTGTGATTGAAACCCTACCGACCACCACCAAAGATCAAGCCAAACAGATCAGCGATAGTTGGAAAGCGAACTATTCTGGTGTGAAGAACGCAGGCACAACCCCAGTGCTACCAAGTGGCGCACAGTTCAAACCAGTCAGCATGAGTTTGATTGATAGCCAATGGCTTGAATCCAGACAGTTCAGCGTATTGGAAGTATGTCGTTTATTCAGGATACAGCCGACCATCGTTGGAGTGCTGGACAATGCTAACTATTCAAACAGTGTGGAGCTGGCCCGGCAATTCGTAACGCTCACATTGAAGCGTCATTTGCTGATGTGGGAACAGGCAATTAATAACACATGCCTGACAGATATTTATTATTGCGAACACAACCTGGATGGACTACTGCGAGGGGATAACACCAATCGAGCAGCATTCTATCAATCGGCACTATCTAACCAGTGGATGACCATTGATGAAGTCCGAGAGCTGGAGAATCTACCAGTAGGCATTAAGGCGGATCAGGACAATGAAGAATCACACACTGTATAAACCAAAGCAGCGAGCTATCCCATTGAATAGCAGACTATGGCAGAAGATCAGACAGGCCGTTATTGCTCGTGATAGTGGACTATGTCAGATATGTGTTAAGCGTGGCCTAACAGTACCAGGTACAGACGTTGACCATATCAACAATGATGGTGATGACAATGACCTGGATAACCTGATGCTGTTATGCCATGAGTGCCACTCACTCAAGACAGCACAGGATATGGGGAAAGAAGTGAACTGGGGGTGTGACTTACAAGGCAGACCACTTGACCCGAACCACCACTGGAACAAAGAGAAGCACACAGCATGGTATGACTTGCCAAAGTGGAAAGACAACAAATACGCCCAGGCTAATAAACGACTGGCGGAGCTGCGAGCAGGTCGAAAAAATCACGAAAAACTTTTCGATGAAGCACCGCCCATCCAGTCACATTTTTATGACCGCAGTTGAGGGATTTTGAAAAATGGCGAATCCAAGAAAACCAACGGCATTAAAAGAGCTTGCAGGCAATCCAGGTAAACGCCCTTTGAATGAAGCCGAACCTGAATTTTTACCAGCCGAAACCATTGCCCCAGATTGGCTACAAGGTGAGGGCCTGCACCAGTGGAACAAACTAGCCCCACAGATGGCCCTTAATAATTTGCTGAATGTTGCAACCGTTGAACCACTGGCGACCTACTGCGATTTATTGGGCGCATACATTGACAGCCGAAGAAGTGGCGAAGTTCCAGACATGCGTATTTTTAACTCACTTCGATTGATGGCCAAAGAGTTCGGATTCACCCCATCAAGTAAGGGCGGAATCGTGGCACCAGAAAAAGGAAAGAAAAATGACAAGTCCAGATTCTTTAGCTAACTATTATTTTGATGAAGATGAAGCCGACAAGGTTATTGGATTCTTTGCCGAGTGCCTTACTCACTCTACAGGTCAATGGCGTGGAAAGCCCTTCGAACTTCTGGACTGGCAAACCAAATACCTTCGGGAATTATTCGGCTGGCGTAGAAAGGACAACCACAAAAGACGATACCGCCAGAGTGCTTTATTTATCAGCCGGAAGCAGGGGAAAACCGAGCTGGCAGCAGCCATAGCACTGTATTGTTTACATTGTGAAGATGAACCAGCAGCACAGTGTTTTAATGTGGCAGCAGATACGGATCAGGCAGCACTTTGCTTTAATGCTGCAAAGGCCATGACTGAGAATGAACATGAGCTTGATAGCAGATCAGAGATTTATAAGCGGTCAATTGTGGTCCCGAATACTGGCAGCGTTTACCGTGTGTTATCGAGTTCAGCCAGCACAAAACACGGTTTAAACGTGCATTACTGCGGTATTGATGAACTTCATTGTATTGATGATCGGGAGCTTGTAGACGTATTTACCACAGGAACATTGGCTCGAAACAATAGTTTGATTCTCTACACCAGCACAGCCGGATTTAACAAAAATTCTATCTGTTATGAAATCTGGGATTATGCGTTAAAGGTGCAGGATGGAATTATTGATGACCCGACTTTCCTACCGTGCATTTATGCAGCGCCAGACGATGCCGACTGGAAAGACCCTGCAACATGGCAGGCAGCTTGTCCAAGTATGGGCCACACTGTAGACCTAAGTTTTTATGAACAGGAATGTTTAAAGGCCCAGCAGGTGCCAGCTTATGAAAACGTATTTCGTAGACTGTACTTGAACCAATGGACAGAATCAGACAGCCGTTGGTTAAGTTCAACTATTTGGGATGATTGCAAGAATCTTAACTACCCAGACCTTGCAGGTCAGCCATGCTATGCAGGTTTAGACCTTTCAAGCGTTCAGGATATTACAGCCCTTGTTTTGATTTTTCCAAACATTGCAGGCAAGACCTACACACTACCTTTCTTTTTTGTACCTCAAGTGCAGATATGGGAGCGATCCAGAAAAGACAAAGTTCCATATCCGCAATGGGTGGAGCAGGGCCATTTGATAGCAACAGATTCAAAAGCAGTGGATCAGCAAGCCATCCGGTTAAAAACCCATGAGCTGGGGGAAATCTACCAGATTAAAGAGATTGCAATTGATAGATGGAACGCCAGCCAATTAATGACAGACCTTGAAGCAGATGGTTTTGAAGTAGTCGGATTTGGTCAGGGATATGGAAGCATGTCTGCACCAGCGAAGCAGCTTGAAACGATGCTAATTAATGGCGACCTACAGCACCCGAATAACCCAGTTTTAAACTGGATGTGTGCCAATACCGTTGTCGAACAGGATGCAGCAGGTAACGTCAAGCCAAGTAAGAAAAAGAGTTCTGAAAAGATAGATGGGATTGTAGCCCTTTGCATGGCGTTAGGCCGAGCAATGGCGAATGTAGATTTAGACGTAAACGATTGCGAGGTTATATTTTAATGAAATTAGTGACTTTGGAAGAAATGAAGCAGCACCTTAGAATTTTGCATGATTTTGATGATGCAACCATTCAAATTTATCTGGACAGTGCAGAGCAGCATATCAAAAACTTTCTGGGTGATGACTGGATCAAGACCACAGAAGCACCAGCCCCGATTAAGTCGGCTATTCTCCTACTAGGTGCAGACTTGTACCAAAACAGAACCATGCAAGCGGATCAGGCCCTAAATAATAACCGTGCATTTGATTTGCTTTTAGGCCCATACATTACAAAGCAGGTGCATTAATGAATATTGGAGCAATGGATAAACTTTGCATTATTGAGAAACTCTCAATTATTTATGATGAATACAACTATGAAACCGAAGCCTGGACAGAGTTCACCAGATTGTACGGTGACTTTAGGCCGTTAAGCAGTCAGGAAACAATTTCGGCACAAGCAGAAAGGGTCAATTTTAAAGCCAGATTAATTACTCATTTTGTTGATGGCATTGATTCAACTATGCGAGTTCGGATTTATGGCCTGAGTGATGGACCTGAGTTGTTCGGAATTGATGGTGTGATACGTGATAACAAGACCAACAGGCAACACTTAACTTTTGAGTTAAGGGAGCCAGGAATAGGCTGGGAATAACCAGCTTTTTTCGTTTCGTATAATAATCATTATGTTAAGTGATTAAAAAACAACCCTATTTTTTAAGTTGATTTTATCGGTTATTCTGCGAACCAACAGAGCTAATTTTAAGAATAATCATGTCACTTTTAAGCATCGTGGAAGCATCAAAACAATTCAATATCACTCGATCCAGAATATATAGAGCATTGGAGAAAGGAACCATCACCGCCCAGATTGATGCTGATGGAGTTAAGCGGATCGACCCTACAGACCTAGTTCGGGTATTTGGGAATGCCAAACAAAAGAAACATGCACCGAACAAGTCCGACACAATAAAAATGGAGCAGTCCGAAACTGTAGTGGAAATACTCAAAGAACAATTAAAACAAGCCCAGGAACGAGAACAATTTTATAAGGCTGAAATAGCGAATATCAGAAAGGATTTTGATGATTACAAGCTACTCATTGGAATGAAAAAGCCCTCCCCTACCGATTCACCAGTTGAACAGACCGAACAAAGTTCGATACAGGAAAACGATGCAGTCCAGACAGTGCAAGAATCAGAGTGTAATGACATAGGCCGAACAGATCAGAATGCACAGAAATCAGATGAAAGAGCTGCACCTAAAAAACATGGATTATTTAGTCGCATGATTAGAACTCTCATTGATGACTAAATTAGAGTTTAGCCAGGTGGGTGATGTTCATAAGCACACAATTAGTCACCCATCATTTAGAGTTCAGAAAAGTCATTTGCTATCGTGAAAAACAAATAAGAAATTAAATTTAAAAAAAGAAAAAAGGCTTTTATTAATCTTTTAATGCTTTTAAATGCTTTTAGACATTCTGAAACATGCACAGGGCAAGGCATACAGAGGGGATAAGCACACAATTAGTCACCCATAAGCACACAATTAGTCACCCATAAGCACACAATTAGTCACCCATAAGCACACAATTAGTCACCCTTGAAACACATGTTTTAATAATGTATTCTTAAACACATTATATAACGAAGTGTTTTTATCTGGGGTGCAATATGAAAAATGAACTTGTTGTGAAAGATAATGCTTTAATAAATGCTTCATACAATCTTGAGGTTACAGAACAGCGTTTAATTCTTCTTGCTATTACTCAGGCAAGAAATACAGGCAATGGGATTACGGCCGAAAGTAAGCTAGAAATACATGCAGGTGACTATATGTGTGCTTATGATGTTGATAAACACGCAGCATATAAAGCACTAAAAGAAGCTGCTAATAATTTATTTGAGCGTCAATTCTCATTTAAAGAAGAACATAAAAACACTGGAAAAACAGGAATAGTTCGGTCGCGCTGGGTGAGCAGAATTAAATATGTTGATGAATTGGCAATTTTAGAAATTACATTTGCGCCCGATGTTGTACCGCTAATAACTCGATTAGAAAAATACTTTACAAGCTACCAAATTAAACAAGTCGCGCAGATTACAAGCAAGTACGGCATCCGCTTATATGAACTCTTAGTTCAATGGCGTGATGTTGGGAAAACACCAGTGCTAAAGATTGATGACTTTCGTTTTAAGTTAGGGATAGAGGAAAGTGAATATAAATTGATGCACCAATTCAAAAGCCGAGTGCTGGAACCAGCCATCAAACAGATTAATGAGTTCACAGACATTAAGGCGGAATACTTGCAGCACAAGTCTGGTCGTACAATCACAGGCTTCGAGTTCAAATTTAAATTAAAGAATCAGCCACCCAAAGAAAAGAAACCTACTAGAGATCAAAACACGATTGATATGTTTGCAGGTATGACACCAAAACAGGTTTTGTTATTTGCGAAGAAGTTGGCCTATGACGATCAGTTTGGTGGCCGTGTTGGTGAAGTTGGGGAGAGCCGAGAGGATTTAGAAAGAAGATTGACTGATTTGCTTGTTGATCCGAGAAACCAACAGAAGTGGGCAGATGATTTAAAACGATTGGGATTTAATGCCTAAAAAACAGTAGTAACGACTTGGCAGATGATTTTCTATTTTTAAAAAGTAGCCCAATCATAGGTAGATAGTGGATCGGGTCAATTTTGAACTGTAGAAAAATCACCGCTTAATTATCTGTAATACATAATGTTCTAATCTTATCTTTATTCAATACTCTAGTTGGGTTCTTTCAAGTGCCTTGCGAATTTTTATTTAGGGTAGTTCGGAGGGATTTATGGCTGATTTGTCTAAAAAGGCTGGTTGCGATTCAATTCGCAGAAATGTCGTTAGAAAAGAGCGTGAATTTTTTAAGGACTTCCTAACACTAAGAAAAGATTTTGACCGTAGAAATCTGGAGCAGGTTATCCATATCGCTTCATGGTGCAGCAACAATATGAAAACGCCTAGAATGATGCACTTTGCCTTAGAAATTGAAGATGAGCTTTTATTTAACTCAAGGAGATTCACCCAAAGTTTGAAAGAGAAATTTGCAAGCCAGATCAAGGCATATAACAAGGTTCGCGCTTTGGATGGAAAAAGCCAGAAGCCTATACCGCCTATGCACATAGTTTTTAGTATTGAATCAAAATACTTAAAACCATCCAATCCAGTACCGTACCTGCATATTCATGTTCTAGTGTTCATAGATACATTGCACAACCTTTATGGCCCAAATGAGCTAAATATCTGCATCACTAAAGCACTGTCAAAAATACATGGACTGGAGCAACTTCACTTTAATGAAAATGAAGCCATTTTTTATAAAGACAACCGAAAGCGCCCATTTGGCTTCTTAAAGCTGCGGAATGATAAAACCTCTATCAAAGTCGGTAAGTTCCTTGATTTGAAGTGGCACGACTTAAAAACCGAACTTGATGATGCAATTTGCAGAGCTTCATATCTTTGCAAGCTGGATCAGAAAGACCTGCTACCAGATGAATTTAAACGTGGTAATTCATTCGGCCATACCAGACCACCAAAAAACAGCAATCAAGACTATGAGCGACTTAAAAACATTCCAATTGGCACACAGTTAGGATTCTTTTAACTACGAAACTTTCGTACAGTCACACAGTGTGGGTATGGTCAAAATGACCACCCCTAAAAGCCTAGACCGATAGTGAAATTCCGCTATCGCTATGCCCATCCTCAAATTGAGGTTAGCCCTTAACTACCTTTAAAGTGTAGTAGCGGATCGGGAACATTTACCCCATTGGGGGATATGGTCAATCTTGCTCACATTTTAAATCTGACCAAGCTACTTAATCAGCCACTTGGACGGCTAAGTTAATTTAGGATTACGTTATCGTTTCGGCAATCACCGAAACCCATGCAAGTGACTAGCTCAAAGATAGTCAGTGAGTAACTGAGTTACTCAAAGTCACTCAGTTCAATCTCCCAAATTTCCAAGACAACTAAGCTACCAATAAGGTGAGCAGCTTAAAATCGCATAGGAAGCGATTACAGCCACTTTAGACCTAAGATATGGAAACGGTAAGGCAGATACTTAAAAACGCCAATCAGAGCAAACCATAAGGCGTATTTTTTAATCAGGCATGAAAAAAGGCGATTAACCGAAGCTAACCGCCTTTAAAACTCGTCTGACTCTCTCAGATCAGTTTTAAATTTACTTGAATCGCCAAGCAAACCAATCAAAAACACAAGATCAAACACTTAAAACAACAAAGGGAACAGAGCTAATGAACCTTTAATTCGATTCTATACTATGCAATTTATAAAATGAAGTTATATTTATAAAAATATATGAAACTTTAATTTATTAAATTAATGGAATGATTTATTATCATATTTATAACTTAAAGTATGCAATAGGAATCAATTGATGAACTTAACCGAATTACTTGAAAAACGATCTAGCACAGTTAGCCAGATGAAAGCCCTAGCAGATGCAGCAGCAAAGGCCCAGCGTGATTTAACAGATGAAGAATCCACACAGTTTGAAACTTTGAAGAATGAAGAACGCAGCATTCAAAAACAAATTGACCGTGTGGAATACCTGCGAAGCCTGGAGCGTTCGGCCCCTGCGGATCATGTAGGTGACAGTCACAATAAAGACTTTGAAAAATTAAAACGCTCAGTGTCAGTTCAGAACATTATCCGTTCACAGATGCAAGGCACACAGTTAAGCGGTGCAGAACTTGAGTACAACAAAGAAGCGGAAAAGCGAAGTGGTAAAAAAGCCCAGGGCGCATTCATTCCATTCGATGCACTGGAGAAACGAGCCGAAGCACCGCGAAACAATACAACCAGCGCCAGCGAACTTGTAGCAGCGAACCACCGCCCACAGGACTATATCGGGGCCTTACGTTCTTCAAACATTGTTCGCCAGATGGGTGTACGAACATTGACTGGATTATCTGGTGATGTAGTCATTCCAAAGTTCGGAACAGGTTTATCACTTGGCTGGGTCGGTGAAGAAGAAGCAGTACCAGAATCAGCAATGACCTTCGATGCAATCACATTGACACCGAAGCATACAGGCGGAAAAACTGAAATGTCGCGTCAGTTGATCCAGCAGTCCAGCCCAGATATTGAAAGTTTAATCCGTGAAGATTTGTCATTCTTAGTGG
>Ga0207791_1000549_pt1 | contig 9801 bp, 8 predicted proteins | sample HigsolmetaGSP16D_FD_184844 | JGI IMG/M metagenome (GOLD analysis project Ga0207791, IMG submission 184844) | High solid enriched microbial communities from the Joint BioEnergy Institute, USA - SP1-6-D (SPAdes) | ecosystem: Engineered > Bioreactor > SSF (Solid state fermentation) > Aerobic >...
GGCTTGCGCCTGCGTGTGGCCTCGACCACCGCGCGGTTGGCCACGGCATCGGGCATGCCCGGGCGTGCGGCAAGCGCCTTGTCGTACGCCTCCACGGCCCCGTCCAGATCCCCCAGCCGCGCCCGCGCATTGCCGAGGTTGTACTGCGCCTCGTCGGTGTCGATACCCTCGAAGTGCCGCGCGGCGGCCGCGAAATCCCCTGCCCTGTACGCCTGCACGCCCTGCTCGATGCGGCGCTGCTGCTGCTGGTCCCGGCGCAACCACAGCGAACCGGAGGGTGCCGGTGACGTGGCCTGCGTGCCGCCGTTCGCCGGGGCCTGCGCCTGGGCGGGCGGCAGCGGAACCCAGGCCAGCACCAGCACCAGCCCCAGCAGCGGGGCGTGGCGACGGAACGCCAGCAGGGCGATCAGCATCAGGGGAATAAGCAACCAGAAGCCTTCATCGCGCCATTGCACCGTGTCCCCGCGCTGCTGCCCGGTGTCGCTGCCCACCGCGTGCAGCACCCCCAGTGCACGCAGGTCGCTGTCCCCGCCGCCCAACCGGCGGTACTGACCGCCCCCGGCGGACGCCAACCGCCGCAGACTGCCCTCCTCAAGGGCGGCGTTACCGATCTGTCCGCGTCCATCGCGGTAGGCCGCACCTGCCGCGGTGCCCAGTCCGAGCACGGACACCTGCATGCCCTGTGCACGCGCCTGTGCAGCGGCGGTGATGGCCCCCGCATCGGCCCGGTCGGTCAGCAGCAGGATGCGCCCTTCGCGCATCCCGGCCCGCTGCAGCAGCTGCGTCGCCCAATCGATCGCGCGATCCGTACGCTGGCCCTCGTTCGGCATCACCTGCGGCGAGAGTGCGTCCAGGTACAGCGCGATGTTCGCCACATCGTCGGTGAGCGGTGCCACGGTATAGGCGTCGTCGGCGTAGACCACCAGGGCCATCTGCCCGCCCTCGCGCTCGCGCAGCAGGGTCGCCAGCTTGGCGCGCGCCTGCAGCAGCCGCGAAGGCGGCAGGTCGGTGGCGGTGATCCGGCCGGACAGATCGAGCACCGCCACCAGCGGCGCACTGGGCTGCAGCAGGGGCTGCGCCTCGGTGCGCCACGAGGGGCCGGCCAGGGCGATCACCGCCAGCGTCCAGCCAAGCAGTACGGCCCACGGCCAGGCGCGGGCGTGACGGCCATCATCGACCAGCAGGTGCGGCAGCAGATGAGGATCCACCACCTCCTTCCAGCGGCGCGTCTGGCGTCCTCGCACCCACGCCAGCAGCACGATCAGCGGCACCGCGAGCAGCAGCCAGAAGGCCTCCGGCCGCATCCAGTGGAGCGTCTCCAGCAGCGGCATGCTCATGCGCCCGGCCTCGGTACCAGCCAGCCGAGCGTGCCCAGCAGCATCGCCAGTGCCAGCGCCCAGGGATAGCGTTCGCTGCGGGGGCGCAGACGTGGACCTTCGCTTCTGACCGGCTCGAGCCGGTCAAGTTCGGCATAGATGCCGGCAAGCTGTGCGGTATCGCGTGCCCGGAAGAACCGTCCGCCGGTGAGTTCGGCGATCCTGCGCAGCGTGGCTTCGTCCACCGGATCCTCGGCCTGGCCGATATCGAAACCAAACATCTTCATGCCGCCGTCGCCACCGAAGGCCACTGTATACACGCGCACTCCTTCGGTGGCGGCCAGCTCGGCGGCACGCAGCGGCGCCAGCACACCGGCGTTGTTGACGCCATCGGTGAGCAGCACCAGCACACGCTGGCCCTCGGGTTGTTCGCGCAGCCGCTTCACGGCCAGCGCGATGGCATCGCCGATGGCGGTCTCACGGCCGGCCAGGCCGACCACCGAATCACCGAGCTGTTCGCGCACGCTGGCGAGGTCGCCGGTGATCGGCGTCAGCGCATACGCGCGGTCGCCGAAGACCAGCAGGCCGACGCGGTCACCGGCACGGCGGTCGAGGAAATCGGCGAGCACCGCCTTGGCCGCCACCAGGCGTTCCACCACACGGTTGCCGAGCTGCATGTCCGGCTCGCCCATGCTGCCGGAGACATCCATGGCCAGCATCATCTGCCGCGCCTGCGTGGGGGGCGCGATGGCTTCGCCCAGCACCTGCGGACGCGCCAGCGCCACGCACAGGCAGGCCCAGGCCAGCCAGCACAACAGGCGGGCCAGTGCGCGACCTCTGTGGGCGCCGCCCTGGGTGACGGCACCCAGCGCCTGCGTCGACCAGGGCACGCGCAGCGCGGCGCCGTGCGCCACCGTGCGCCGCGGCCACCCCCGCATCAGCAGGGGCACCGGCAGCGCCAGGAGCGCCCATGGCCACGCGAACACCAGGTCGGGCCAGGGCCAGCCGGGGAGACTCATGACGGACGCCCCTCGCGCAGGCTGACGAAACGGTCGGCCGCCCACGCCCGCAGAGGGGCCAGTTCGGCGGCATCCACCCTCGGCCGGTAACTGCCCTCGAGCAGCAGCTCGCGCTGTGACGGGGTCAACCTCTGCGCCGGGTCCACCACCTGCAGCCACGCCGGCCCCTGCAGCCGCTCGCTGCCAGGCTGGTGCTGACGCGCGGCGCGGCGCAGCAGGACCACCAGCGCCGCGAGCTGCGCAGCGCCCTCGCCGGCATGGGCCAGCTGGTCGTCGAACTCGCGGCGCCAGCGACGGCGTCGGCGCGCTCGCCTGAGGCTGAGCAAAACCGGAATGGCGACCAGCACCAGCACGCCGGCGATCAGCATCCACCAGCCCGGTGCAAGCGGCCACAGCGGCGGCTCCGCAGGCAGGTGGACATCGCGCAGTGGCAGGGCGGCGCTCATGCGCCGGTCCCGCCCGCGCCGGGTGCCAGCCAGGCCGCGCTGTCATCGTCGGTCGCCACCACATGCACCCGCAGGCGGCGTGCAGTGAGCGTCGTCCTCAGCGCTTCCAGCGGCGCCACGAAGGTGGCGTGCCACTGCGCCCGCACCGCGGCCTGCTGCAGGTCCACGCGCAGTCGCCGGCCCCCGGCCAGCAGCGGCAGGCTGCGCGGGGGCGGCCGGGTTTCCAGCGGATCCACGATCAGCACGACCTCGATTTCATGGTGCTGCGCCAAGGCCGCCCAGTGGGCCGCGGGCACACTGGCTGCGCGCTGGGGATCGGCCAGCACCAGCAGCCGCGCACCGGGCCGCAGCACGCGGTCCGCCCGCTGCAGCGCCTGCTGCAGGCCGGCGTCGTCGTCCGGGGGACGGGCATACCAGCGGCCCAGGGCATCGAGCACGCGCAGCACGCCACGGCTGCCGCCGGCAGGCGGCACGGGGGCTTCACGGGTGCTGCCGCGCAGTGCGGCGATGCGGTCGCCGCGGCGCTGCGCCGACCATGCCGCCACCGCACCCACGCGCGCGGCCTGCACCGATTTGAAGCGGGTACGTGTACCGAAATACAGCGCGGGGTCGGTGTCGGCCACGATCAGCGTGACCCGCTCGCGCTCGGCCTGGAACAGCTTGGTATGTGTCCGCCCGCTGCGCGCGGTGACCCGCCAGTCGATGTGCCGCGCATCATCGCCAGCAACGTATTCACGCGATTCGGCATATTCCATGCCGCGTCCGCGCATCGGCGACGGCGCCTGCCCACTGCTGCCCACGCGCCCACGGCGTGCAGCCGGCGGGCGCAGCGTGGTTCCGCGCAGCGCCACCAGTTCGGCAAGGGTCGGGATGATGCCCTCGCCGGCCACCGTTGTCGGGTCCATCGCCGCGTCCCTCGTGCTCAGGGTGCAGGCACGAGGGCGAGCAGGTCCTGCACCAGGCGCTCCCCGTCCCAGCCCTCGGCCGTCGCTTCGTAGCTGGGCAGCACACGGTGGCGCAGCACGTCCGGCGCCACTGCACGCACGTCGTCAGGGGTGACGAAGTCACGGCCGGCCAGCCACGCACGGGCACGGGCGCAGCGCTCCAGCGCGATCGATCCGCGCGGGCTGGCCCCCCACGCGATGCGCCGCGCAAGCGCGGGGTCGTAGCGTCCCGGATCGCGCGTTGCCAGCACCAGTTCGACCAGATAGCGCTCCAGCGACGGTGCCACGTGCAGGTCCAGCACCGCGCGCCGCGCATCGTGCACATCCTGCAGCGGCAACCGCTGCGGCGGTGCCACCGGGGCCTCAAGCGCACCCCGCGCCCGCTCGCGCGCCAGGCGCAGGATCTCGGTTTCCGCGCCGGCATCCGGATAGCCGATGCGTACATACATCAGGAAGCGGTCCAGCTGCGCTTCCGGCAGCGGGAAGGTGCCTTCCTGTTCGATCGGGTTCTGCGTGGCCATGACCAGGAACAACGGCGGCAGCGCATAGGTGTGCCGTCCTACCGTGACCTGGCGTTCGCCCATCGCCTCCAGCAGCGCGGACTGCACCTTTGCCGGAGCACGGTTGATTTCATCGGCCAGCAGGATGGGGTGGAAGATCGGGCCGGGCACGAACTCGAAGCGTCCTTCCTGCGGGCGCCAGATCTCGGTTCCGGTCAGATCGGCCGGCAGCAGGTCGGGCGTGAACTGCACGCGCGAGAAATCCGCCTCGAGCCGTGCAGCCAAGGCCCGGATGGCGGTGGTCTTGGCCAGGCCCGGTGCGCCCTCCACCAGCAGGTGGCCGTCAGCGAGCAATGCGATCAACAGCCGTTCAACCAGCGCGGACTGCCCCACGATTTCCTGGCTGAGCGCGTCGCGCAGGGCCTTGAAGGCGTCGTGCAGACGGCTGGTGCCGGCCTCGGAGGGGGCAGCAGGCACGGTGGGCGGAACGTCGGGGGGAACGTCGAGGATTGGGTTCATCACACTTGGACCGGCACCGGTGATTCCGGTTCCCCATCATCGCAGGCGCGCGTCATCAATGTGATCAAGATTGCATGAACAGCCGGAACATCCATGTCCCCGAATGCAGAACAGCGCAGGACTCACGCCCTGCGCTGCTGCTTCTGCTGTCAACGCGCGGGTCGGCCATGCCGGTGCCGCGCCGGGTGGCCTCAGTTGCCCTTGGCGACGCGCAGTACCTTCGGGGTCACGAAGACCAGCAGTTCGGCCTTGTCCTTGTTGCGGCCGCGCTGCTTGAACAGATTGCCCAGGAACGGCACATCGCCCAGGAACGGCACCTTGCTGACGCTGCTGCGATCGGTGAACTCGTACACGCCACCGATCACCACCGTCTGCCCGTCTTCGACCAGCACCGCGGTGTTCACTTCGCGGCGGTTGATCGAGGGCACCGTGCCGTAGCCTTCCAGGCGGATCAGCTCATCGACCTCGTCCTTCTTGATCGCCATGTTCAGGAACACGCGGTTGTCGTTGGTGATCGTCGGGGTGACCCGCAGCTCCAGCACCACTTCCTTGAACTGCACGTTGGCCTGGTTGCCGCCGCCGGTACCGCCGGCGGACAGCGTGACATAGCCGATTTCCTTGCCCTGCTTGATCAGCGCCTCGCGCTGGTTGGTGGTCACCACGCGCGGGTTGGAGATCACTTCGCCACGCTGCTCGGTCTGCATGGCCGACAGCTCCACATCCAGCAGGTAGCCGGCGTTGAGGATGGACAACGCCAGCGAACCCGGCGAACCACCGGCCACAGCGGCGGGCATGTTCCACATCAGACCGTCGGCGATGGTGTAGGGCGAACGCACCGGCGCCGCACCCTGGCGGCCGCCGGCTTCCCACGCGCTCACCGCACGGGCGTACTCGGTGTTCACCGTGGCCTGGTTGCTGATGTTGGCGTTGTTGCTGGCCGTGGTGCTGCCGAAGAACACGTTGTCACGGTTGCCGCGGATGCCGAACTTGGCGCCGAGCTCGCGCGCGAAGGTATCGGTGGCGATGACGATGCGGCTTTCGATCAGCACCTGGTCGACCGGACGGTCGATCACGCCGATCAGCTCGCGCATCTTCTCCACTTTCTTCGGGATATCGCTGATCATCAGCGTGTTGGTGCGCTCATCCGCGACCAGGCGGCCGCGCGAGGTCAGGAAACCGCTGTCTTCCTGCGTGGCACCGCCACCGCCACCGCCCTGCCCGCCACTGGACCCGCCGCCGATGCCGCGGGCTTCGGTCAGCGCCTTGAAGATCGCCGAGGCGCTGTGGTAGTTGATCTGCACGTAGTCGGTGATGAGGTCCTGGCGGTTCTCGATCGCGATGCGCGCGTCTTCCTTTTCCTGCTCGAACTTGGACAGCTCGGCCTGCGGGCCGACCCAGATCACGCTGCCATCGCGACGCTTGTCCAGGCCCTTGGCGCGCAGCACGATGTCCAGCGCCTGGTCCCACGGCACGTTGACCAGGCGCAGGGTGACATTGCCCTGCACGCTGTCGGAGGCGACCACGTTGAGGTTGGACTCCTCGGCGATCAGCTGCAGCACGGTGCGCACCGGCACGTCCTGGAAGTTGAAGGTCACCGGGCGGCCGGAGTAGCCGCGCTGGGCCACGGCCGCAGCAGCCTGGCTCACCGTGCTCGTGGTGATCGCGCCGGTCGCCGCGGCGCCCTGGCGCGGGGTGATCTCCACCACGTACTCGTTGCCGCTCTGGTAGGCCAGCGACTCGTAGGCGCTGTTGGTGCTCAGCACCAGCTGCGTGCCACCGCCGTAGGGCTTGGCGTCGATGCGCTGCACCGGCGTGGCGAAATCGGTGACATTGAGCGGCTTCTGCAGCTGCGCGGGCAGCTGGGCATTGCCCACGTCGATCACCACGTTGCTGCCCTGCGTGCGCAGGTCCGGGTTGGCACCCTCGCCGTCGAACTGCAGGATCAGGCGGCCGGAGCCATCCTCACCCCGCTTGAAATCGATCTTGGCCACCGACAGCGAGGCCGGTGCGGCGGCGGAAACGGCTGGCTGCGCCGCCGCCGGTGCGGCCGCGCCGGCCTGGCCACAGGCCAGCATCAACGCGACGCCCAGCGCGCTGAGGCAATTCATGGCCGGACGCCGGGCGCGCAGGCGCTGGGCTTGCTGAAAGGTCATCGTGCTATCCCCAGTAATCATCATAGATCTTCCAACGCGAGCGAGGCAGGGCGTTCAAGCCAGCCCCCCGCGCCATCCGGCACCAGTTCGATCAGTTCGATGCGGTCTTCGTACACCCCCGTGACCCGGCCATCGCTCTGTCCCATGTAGACGCCCGGCCGTACGCGGTAGGACACCTTGTCCGGCGCCATCACCACGGCCACGACCGATCCGCCGGCCCCGATGGTCCCCACCATGTCGAGGCTGTCCAGCGGGAAGGCTTCCAGCGGCTCCTTGCGGCGGTTCGGATCCGGCCGCAGCCCACTGCCTCCCTGCGGGCTGGCCCAGACATCGGTGAACGGATCACGCAGGCCCTGCGCGGAATACTCGAACGTCTCGAACTGCTGCATCACCGGCAGCGGCTCCAGCGCAGGGGCCGGACGTGCTCGCACGTTGGCCACCCATTCTTCCAGGTTCGGCGCATCGCCCGGCGTGCTGGTCACGCCGCGGCCGCAACCGGCCAGCAGGGTGAGCGCCAGCAGCGCAAGCACGCGGCCTGTCAGCGAACGGTTCATTGGGCACCTCCGCTCGTGGCGCCGCCCGCCTCGGCCTTGGCCTGCTCAGCGGCGGCCTGCTCCTGCTGTTCCATCTCCGTCTCGTCGAGATACCGGTAGGTCTTCACCGTGCCCGACAGCTCCAGCGCCCCTGAGCGCGCGGTGATGCCGGTCTTGGGATCCTTCGGCTTGAGGTTGATGTCGTGCATGGTGAGGATCACCACGCGCGGCAGCGAGGCCACGCCGCTGACGAAGGCGCCGAACTGGTGGTAACTGCCCACCATGCGCAGCTTGATCGGCTTCTCCGCATAGAACTCGCGGACCTGCTCGGACTGGGGCTCGAACAGTTCGTTGACCAGGCCGCTGGACAGCGCGGTCTGCGAGACGTCGATGATCAGGTCCGGCATCTCGGTCTTGCTCGGCAGCTGCCGCAGCATCTGCTGCAGCACCTGTTCCATCTGCGCCAGCTGCTGCTTGAGCGGTTCCAGGTTGACCGCGCGCCCCTGTTCCTTCTCGAACTCCGTGCGCAGCTCGGTCTCGCGGCGTTCCAGGGTCTCCAGCTCTTCACGCTTGCCGCTGATCAGCAGGAACCATGACAGGCCGATGATCAGCAGGGCGACGAAGGCGCAGAAGACCATCTTGGCGTTCTGCGGCCAGTTGCCGATATCGTTGAAATCCAGCTCGTTGATGTTGAACTTCTTCTGGCTCATGCGGCCCCCTTCTGCGGGCTGGGCGCGGCGGGCGGCGGCGTGCCGGTGGCAGGCGCTTCGGGCGGTGCCAGGCGGCTGCCCTGCGGACGTGCGGGATCGGCCGGGACCGCCGGCGTGGCCGGGTCGGCGGCATCGGACGGTACAGCCTCCGGCGCCGGTGCCAGCGCGGCCGGTGCGGCCGGTGCGGCGGCATCGGCGGCCGCGTCCGGCACGGCGACGCCCGGCGCCGGGTCGATGACAGTGCCATCGGGCCCAAGCACGCTCTCGCTCTGTGCCGGCAGCTTCACGTTCACCACGAACACATACGGCAGCGCCTTGAGATCGGAGACGGGGCCCGTTGCCGCTTCCTTCTCCGGGTCACGGGCCTCGATGATCGCCAGCTCCGGGCTGCTCATCCAGCCGGAGGTGGCGAGGCTGCGCATGTAGGCCGACACGCGGGCGTTGGACTGCGTGCGACCCTCCAGGGTGAGCGTATCGCCGTCCTGCTTGATGCCGGTCAGCACCACGCCGTCAGGGATCGTGCGCACCAGGGCGTCGAACAGGTGGACCATCTGCGAGCGCTTGGCCTGCAGTTCCTCGATGACGCGCTTGCGGGCCAGCAGGCGGTCCTTCTGGGTATCGAGCCGGTCGATTTCCTCGTTCTGCTTCTTGACCTTGTCGATCTCGGTCTGCAGGAAGGCATTGCGCTCGCCCTGCCCGCTCACCTGGCGGTCGTAGTAGAACCAGATCATCAGCGAGAGCAGCAGGCCACCGACGGCGGCCAGGCCCAGCATGCTGTAGAACTCGCGCTGGCGCTGCCTGCGCCGCTCGATGCGCCACGGCAGAAGATTGATGCGTGCCATCAGTCGAAGCTCCTCAGGGCCAGGCCGGTGGCGATCATCAGCGCCGGCGCGTCCTGCGCCAGGGCGTGTGCCTGCACCTTCGGTCCCAGCGTCATCTGCGCCAGCGGATTGGCGACGATGGTGGGCACGCCCAGCTGCTCCTCGACCAGCGCCGGCAGGCCGGCAAGCGCAGCACAGCCACCGGCCAGCACCACGTGGTCGACGCGGTTGAACTCGCTGCCGGCGTAGAAGAACTGCAGCAACCGGCTGATCTGCTGCACGCTGGCCTCCTTGAACGGCTCCAGCACTTCGTGCCCGTAGCTTTCCGGCAGTCCGCCCTGGCGCTTGGCCAGGCCGGCTTCCTCGTAGCCCAGACCGTAGCGGCGCATGATCTCATCGGTCAGCTGCTTGCCGCCGAACACCTGTTCACGGCTGTACAGGCTGCGTCCCCCACGCAGCACGTTCAGCGTGGTCATGGTCGCGCCGATGTCCACCAGGGCCACCACGCCGTCGCTGGCCACCGGCAGTTCGCTGGCGACCAGGGCGAAGGCGTTCTCGACCGCGAAGGCCTCCACGTCCATCACCCGGGCGGTGAGCCCGCCGAGCTCCAGCGCCGACTGGCGCAGCTCGACGTTCTCCGACCGCGACGCGGCCAGCAGTACCTGCACCATCTCCGGATTGTTCGGGATCGGCCCAAGCACTTCGAAATCCAGGCTCACTTCCTCGATGGGGTACGGGATGTAGTTGACGGCCTCCAGTTCGACCTGGGCCTCCATCTCGTTCTCGTCAAGATCAGCCGGCATCGGGATCACCTTGGTGATCACCGCCGAGCCTGACGAG
>Ga0207791_1000551_pt1 | contig 9787 bp, 6 predicted proteins | sample HigsolmetaGSP16D_FD_184844 | JGI IMG/M metagenome (GOLD analysis project Ga0207791, IMG submission 184844) | High solid enriched microbial communities from the Joint BioEnergy Institute, USA - SP1-6-D (SPAdes) | ecosystem: Engineered > Bioreactor > SSF (Solid state fermentation) > Aerobic >...
TCTCGGGCACCGGATGCGAGGTCGCGTTGAAGTCGAACAGCGTGTGCGCGGCCTCGGCCGGCGTCGCCAGCGGCACCTCATCGAGACGCGCCGCCGGCTGCTGCGCGATGGCGAAGGCTTCGCTGAGGAAGTGACGCAGCCGCGTCGCGTGCGCGGCGACATCGGCGGCGCTGTAGAGGTCGGGATTGGCCTCGATCTCGAGGTCCAGCAGCTGCGTGCCATCCCCGCGGAAGCCGAGGGTGACGTCGTCGACCGGCCCGGTGCCGAGGATTTCCAGTTCGACCTGCGTGCCGGCCAGCGCGGTCGGCCGGTAGAACGGCTGCACGTTGATCAGCGGACCGTGCAGACGACGCTGACCGCCGATCAGACCGAGATCGCGACGCAAATGCTCGCCGCGATAGCGCCCGTGGCGCCGACCGCGCACCAGCGCACGCACCATCGTCTGCATGAACTCGGCGACGCTCGCCTCCGGCAGGGCCGGCACGCGCAGCGGCAGCACGTTCATCACCATCGCCGGCACGCGCGCCGAGGCGCTGCCGAGCCGGCCCATGAACGGCACGCCGACGACGGCCTCGCCCTGCCCACCGAAACGCTGGCAGTAGGCGGCGGTCAATGCGGTGAGCACGTCCGGCCAGGGCTGGCCGAGCGCGGCCGATGCACGCGCGAGGCCGTCGCGGAACAGCGCATCGAGCGCTTCGACATGGCGCAGGCAATCGCGCGCGGCCTGCGCGAAGCCGCCGCCCAGGCCGGTCGCCGCCGGCATGCCGGCCAGCGTGTCGCGCCAGTAGGCGGCGTCGGTCGCGCGCTTATCCGAGGCCCGGTAGGTGGCGTCTTCGGCGAACACCCCATCGAGCGGTGCGAAAGCCGTGCCGGACGTCGCATCGGCGTACAGGGCACAGACACGCTCGGTCAGCAGCGCCATGCCGTAGCCGTCGGTCGCGAGGTGGTGCACGCGCAGATACCAGACGGCGCGATCGTCGCCGAGCAGGAACAGCTGCTGCAGCGCGAGCCGATCGCGCGATGGGTCGACGGGCGTGCGCCGGTCGCGCGTCATCGCGTCGCGCGCAGCGCCGCGGGGATCGGCTTCGGCGGACAGGTCGATGATCGCAAGCTGCGGCACATGCGCGACATCGACCCACTGCCGCGGTCCGTCCGCGGTCTCGCGCATGCGCAAGGCCAGCGCGGGCGCCTCGCGCACGGCCTGGTCGACCGCGCGTGCGAACGCGTCGAGATCCAGCGCACCGTCGATCCACAGTGCGTGCGCGGTGTTGAAGGACGGGTTGTCCGGCGCCAGCCGCTGCGCGTACCACAGGCCGGCCTGCGCTTCGGTCAGCGGTGCGCCGGCCTCGGCAGCCCGCGTCTGGACATCGGACACGACGGCACTCATCCGGCTTTCTGCAGCTCCTGCACCACCTGCCACCAGCCAGCCAGCGTGGTGTGTTCGGCCAGCTGCGAGAACTCCAGCGCGATGCCGTGCTCGCCCCAGGCCATGACCAGGCCCAGCACGCGCATCGAGTCGAGCCCGAGATCCATCAGATTGTCGTCGTCGCCCACGTCTTCGGGCGCTTCGCCGACGAGCTTGGCGACATCGGCGCGCATGCGCTCCAGGGTCAACGGGCCGGTGCGGTCCACAGTCACTGCAGCATCTCCAGAAGTCGGTCGGTGGTCAGCGGTACGCCGCAGGTGCGCGCGATCCAGTGCAGCGCGAGGTCGTGGTCGGCGCGCGAGAAATCGGCGACCGCATCGGCCACGACGAAGGTTTCGATATCGCGCTGGAAGGCGTCGGTCGCCGTCGACAGCACGCCGATGTGCGCGTAGACGCCGGTGATCAGCAGCTGGTCGCGACCGCGCGCGCGCATCAGCGTGTCGAGGTTGCTGCGCTGGAATGCGCTGTAGCGATGCTTGACCAGCACGTGGTCGCCGGTCGCGGGCGCCAGCGCGTCGATAATGGGTTCGTGCGCGTCGATCGCCTGCATGCCCGGCCCCCAGAGGTCGGCCTGCAGGCCGCGATCGCGGCGGTCCTGGTTGCCGCGCTGCGCGGTATAGAACACCGGAATGCCGCGGCTGCGGCAATGCACGAGCAGACGCGCGAGGTTGGCGACCGCAGGCGCGAGCGGCGCATCGTTCTGCGCGAACGCGGCGAGGAAATAGCGCTGCATGTCGTGGACGAGCAGCGCGGCGCGCTGCGTTTCCGGCACCCACTGGCCGCGCGCGGCGGGCAGCTCGTCCGCCGTCGGCAGCGGATACGGTGCGATCTTCGGCAGGCCCATCAGCAGGCGTCCTTCTGGTCTTCGAGGAAGCGCGCGCGCAACTGCGCACGCAGCTCGCGGCGGCTGATCTTGCCCACCGCCGTGGTGCCGAACGCGTCGACGAACACGATCTGGTCCGGCACCTTGAACGCGGCCAGGCCGCGCCCGCGCACCCAAGCCTTGAGCTCGGCCGGGCGTGGTCTCTCGTCGCCCGGAATCACGAAGGCGCAACTGCGCTCGCCGAGGAAGTCGTCGGGAATCGACACCACCGCCGCATCGAACACCTGCGGGTGCGCGAGCAGGTGGTCCTCGATCTCCTCGGCCGAGATCTTCTCGCCCGCGCGGTTGATGTGGTCGGTCGCCCGGCCCTGCACGACCAGGTGGCCGCTGGGCAGGCGCTGGACCATGTCGCCGGTGCGGTAGAACCCGTCGTCGGTGAAGGCCCGCGCATTCGCCGCGTCGTCGTTGTGATAGCCGCGGATCGTGTACGGGCCGCGCGTCAGCAGATGACCGACCTCGCCGTCGGCGACCGGCACGCCATGGTCGTCGACGACCAGCACTTCGTCGTCGGCGCTGATCGGCCGGCCCTGGGTGGTCAGCACGATCTCGTCCGGATCGTCGAGGCGCGTGTAGTTCACCAGCCCCTCGGCCATCCCGAAGACCTGCTGCAGCGTGCAGCCCAGGCCCGCGACGACGCGGCGCGCGGCCTCGGGCACCAGCTTGGCGCCGCCGACCTGCAGCACCTGCAGGCTCGACAGGTCGTGCGCGGTCTTGCCGGCGGCATCGGCCCACAGCAGCGCCAGCGGCGGCACCAGACCGACGCAGGTCACGCGCTCGGCGGCGATCAGCGGGAATGCCGCATCGGGACCCGGGCCGGGACTCAGCACCACGCGCCCGCCGGCATACAGCGCGCCGAAGAAGCCCGGCGAACTCATCGGGAAATTGTGCGCGGCCGGCAGCGCGACCATGTAGACGCTGTCCGCGTCGATGCCGCACAGCGCGTTGCTGGCGCGGAAGCTGTAGATGTAGTCGTCGTGCGTGCGCGGGATCAGCTTCGACAGGCCGGTGCTGCCGCCGGAAATCTGCAGGAAGGCAACCGATTGCGGGTCGGGATCGCCGGGCAGCGCGTCACGCGGGCCTTCGAGCGAAGCGATGGACACGAACTCCGCGCCCTCGCCCACCACGAAGACGTGACGCACCGCCGGCACCTCGGCCTGCAGCTCCCGGGCGAGCGTGCGGTAGTCGAAGGCTTCGTGGCGCTCCGCGCAGACATAGGCGGCGGCCTGCGCCTTGCGCGCGCAATGCGCGACTTCGGTCAGACGGTGCGCGGGCAGCGCGTACACCGGCACCAGCTGCGCGCGGAACAGCGCGCAGACCACGGCGATGAACTCGGGGATGTTGCCCAATTGCACGACGACGCGATCGCCCGGCACCAGGCCCTGTGCGAGCAGGCCGGCGGCGATGCGTTCGGCCTCGTTCCACAGCTGCGCGTAGGTCCAGCGCGTGTCGCCGCCGACCACGGCGATGGCGTCGGCGAAGCGCGTCGCGCGCTCGCGCAGGAATCCGGGAAAGGTCTCGCCACGCCAGTGGCCGGCGGCGCGATAGCGCGCGACGAAATCGTCCGGCCACACCTGGCGCAGCGGCAGCTTCGGATCGGGGGAATCGGTCATGCGGGGTTCGAAAGTCCTGTTGCGTCAGGCCGCGCGCACGTCGTCGATGCCGATCGCGTTGCGCAGGGCCATGAATTTCGCCGCGGTCTCGTCGACCTCGAGCGCGGGTTGCGAGTCGGCCACGATACCGGCGCCGGCGAACAGGTGCATGGTGTTGCCCTGCACGCGCGCGCAGCGGATGGCCACGTACCAGTCGCCATCGCCCGAGGCATCGGTCCAGCCGACCGCACCGGCATAGAAGCCGCGGTCGAAGGGTTCGAGGTTGCGGATCGCCTGCAGCGCCGGCAGGCGCGGGGTGCCGCAGACCGCGGGCGTGGGATGCAGGAGGCCGGCCAGCGCGGCCGACGAGACATCGGGGTCCTTGAGCGTGCCGGTGATGCGGGTCGCCAGATGCAGCATCGTCGCGGTCGCCTGCAGCGACGGACGCGGCGGTGCCTGCAGCCGGGTGCACAGCGGCGCCAGTATGTCGAGGATGGCGTCGACGACGAGGCGGTGTTCGTGCAGGTCCTTGCCGGAGGCCAGCAAGGCCTCGGTGCGACGCTGGTCCTCGGCGGCGTTGCCGGTGCGACGTGCGGAGCCGGCCAGCGGATGCGAGACCACATTGCGACCCCGCCGCGAAACCAGCAGCTCCGGCGTCGCGCCCACCAGCCACGCCGGCGGCTCGCCCGCTGCGACCGGCAGCGGCACGACATAGGTCGTCACGCTGGCATCGCTGCCGAGCTTGACCGCGAGCACGTGCGGATCGATCGGCGCACTGCTCTCGATACGCAGGCCACGCGCCAGCACGACCTTGCGCAGCGCATCTGCATCATCGGACGCGGCCTTCAACGCCGCGACGCAGCGCGCGACCGCGTCCGCGTACGCGCCTGCCGACGGCATTTCGGCAGCCACGACCAGCGTGCCCAGCGGCGCGGGCAGCGTGCCGGTGCCGGGCGCGGAACAGCGTGCCGGCTGGAACAGCGCATCATCGGCGTGCGGATCGAAGGGCAAGGCGCCGACCAGCAGACCGGGACCCGTGCGCGGTGTGGAAAAGAACGCCGCGACGCGCTGGCCGAGCGTCGCCGCCGGACCTGCGGGCAGACGCGCGTGGATGCCGTCGGTCGCGAGGCGCCGGCCCGGCGCGTGCAGACGGAACAGACTGGCGACATCGCCGGCGAGGTCGCGGGGCTCGAGCGATGGCGCAGCGCTCATGCGCGAGACCTTGCGTGCAGCGCGGCGACGATCGACAACAGGACCAGCAACGCGCCGACGCACAGATACGGCAGCGATGGCGACCAGCGATACAGCAGCGTGCCCAGCAGCGGTCCAGCCACCATGCCCATGCCCTGCACGGCTGCGACGGTACCGGCGGCCGCGCCCTGCTCGTGCGACTCCACCGAATCCGCCGCCAGCGCCTGGAACGAGGGGAACACGAAGCCCATGCCGAACGCCGCGACGCCATACGCCGCCAGCAACTGCCATTGCGCGGCGATCAGCGCCGACGATGCGAAGCCGATGCCCGAGACCAGCGCGCCGAACGTGATCCAGCGCGCCGGCGGCACCGCCTTGAAGCGCATCACCAGCGTCTGCGCGCAGATCAGGCCGATGCCGACCGCGGTCAGCGCCAGTCCGGCGACCCCGGCGCCATCGGCCGGCGACAGGTGCAGCCGATCGATCGCGAAGAAACCGACGACAACCTGCGCGATCGTCACCGAGACCATCGCCGCGAACACCGTGAACACCGGCAGCCGCAGACGGGGATCGGACAGCGCCATCGTGGCCTTCGGCCTGCCGCGGGCGCCATCGGCTGCCGGCGCATCGGGCAGGCGCCACCACAGCACCGCCAGCGAAAGCAGCGGCAGCACCGCGGCGACATACAGCGCCAGCGCGATGCCGTGCAGGGCGATCCAGCCCGCGGCCGCCGGCCCGATCACCATGCCCAGCGCATTCGCCGTGCCGAGCTTGGCCATGGCCGCGCCGCGGCGGCCCGGCGGCACCTCGTCGGCGACCAGGGCCGCGGCGGTGGGCGGAATGGCCGCGTAGAACAGGCCGATCAGCGCACGCGTCGCGACCAGCATCGCGACCGACAGCGCCACCGCCGGCGGCGTGCGCAGGGCCGCGTCCACGAAGACCGCCATCGCGATGTAGACCACCGCGTAGCCGGCCAGCCCGATCAGCAGCACGCGACGCCGGCCGATGCGGTCGCTCAGCCGGCCCCAACGACGTGCCGAGAGCATCCACAGCACGCCGGCCGCGGTCACCGACAGACCGGCATGCCACTCGGCCAGACCCAGCAGACGCACCACCGGCCCGACCACCGCGACGAAGGCCATCATCGCCATCGTGCCCACCAGAGCGGTGAACACGAGCGCCGGCAGGGCGGACGCGGGCGTAGCGGAAGTGGTGGCGGTCTGCATGGGGTCTCGGACGGCGCGATGTGGCGCTGACGGCGCGGGAACTCGGGAGCGGGGAAGCGATGCCGCGACCGCCGGGCGACCGCTCGCAGCAAATGATATCAGTTCGCATTTGCAGCGACGCGGGTGCACGGTCGAAACGCTCTGATGCGGCCGCACACATCCGTATCCTGGATCCGGGTTGTTGAGAATGCTTCACATTAACTTTATGATCCTGCACCTGAACACGGCCGAGTCCGTCGTCCCCTGTCCGTGCCGGAGCCTCCGATGTCCCGTCCCGCCCCGCGCCTGCCTGCCGCGAGCGCCCTGTCCGCCTCCCTCGCGCTGCTGTTGTCGACCCCGGCGCTCGCGCACTCCGTGTCCGATGACGCACCCGATGCGACCGAACTGGACACCGTCCGCGTCACCGCCGAGGCGATCGCCCGGCAGGCGCTGGGCACGTCGGTGATCACGGTCGAGGACATCGAGCGCCGCCCGCCGGCGAACGACCTGTCGGAACTGATCCGGACCATGCCGGGCGTCAACCTCACCGGCAACAGTTCCTCCGGCCAATACGGCAATCACCGCCAGATCGACCTGCGCGGCATGGGCCCGGAAAACACGCTGATCCTGGTCGACGGCAAGCCGGTGGGTTCGCGCGACTCGATCCGCATGGGCCGCAGCGGCGAGCGCAACACGCGCGGTGACACCAACTGGGTGCCGGCCGAGGCGGTCGAGCGCATCGAAGTGCTGCGCGGCCCGGCGGCGGCGCGTTACGGCTCCGGGGCCTCCGGCGGCGTGGTCAACATCATCACCAAGCGTCCGACCGGTGATCTCAGCGGTTCGCTGAGCCTGTACGGCCAGGTGCCGCAACACGGCGCCGAAGGCGGCAGCCAGCGTGCCGGTGTCACCCTGAGCGGTCCGCTGACCGACGCGCTGTCGTTCCGTCTCTACGGCAACGTCAACAAGACCGATGCCGATTCACTGGACCTCAACGCCGACTTCCTGACGGGCGCCGGCATCACCCCGCCGGCCGGCCGCGAAGGCGTGCGCAACCGCGACGTCAACGCCCTGCTGCGCTGGGACATCGACGACGCGCACGTGGTCGAGTTCGAGGCCGGCACCAGCCGCCAGGGCAACCTCTACGCCGGCGACCGCGCGGTCAGCCTGGACGGCACGCCGCTGACGACCGAACTGGCGAACGCGGGCGCCGAGACCAACCGCATGTACCGCAACACCGGTGCGATCACCCATCGCGGTACCTGGGGCGATGCGTCCTCGCGCCTGACCGTCGCCGTCGAAGGCACCAACAACAAACGCCTCAACGAGGGCCTGGCCGGCGGTCCGGAAGGCACCATCGGCAACGCCACCGCATGGTCGACCTCGCGCCTGCGCAACGCCGGCATCGACGGCGAGGTGAACCTGCCCACGCGCCTGGGCGCGACCGAGCACGTGTGGACCTTCGGCTTCGAACACCGCGACAGCGAACTCGAAGACCCCTATTCGATGTCGCAATCGGGCAGCAACGGCGGCGGCATTCCGGGCCTGGACCCGACCCGCGGCGGCGGCAAGGCCGACGCGCAGACCTCGGCGGTGTTCGTCGAGGACAACATCTACGCCGGCGAGCGCTGGATCGTCACCCCGGGCCTGCGCTTCGACCACCACAGCCAGTTCGGCAACAACGCCAGCCCCAGCCTCAACGTGCAGTTCGCGCTGACCGACGACCTCAAGCTCAAGGGCGGCGTGGCGCGTGCGTTCAAGGCGCCCAACCTCTACCAGTCCAACCCGAACTATCTCTACTACACGATGGGCTTCGGCTGCCCGGACAACTTCCCCAGTCTCGGCGCCGGCTGCTACGTGCAGGGCAACGCCGACCTCGATCCCGAAACCAGCCTCAACAAGGAGATCGGCGTCGAGTGGGCGCCGCAGTCGGGCTACCACGCCTCGCTGACCTGGTTCCACAACGACTACGAGGACAAGATCGTCGCCGGCTTCGTGCCGGTCGGGCAGACGCCGGGCGCCATTCCGGCGCGCATCTTCCAGTGGGAGAACGCACCCGAAGCGGTCGTGCAGGGCCTGGAAGGCAACTTCAACGTGCCGCTGCTCGGCGACCGCGGCGACGTGCTGAAGTGGAACAACAACGTCACCTACATGATCGAGAACGAGAACACGGTGACCGGGCAGCCGCTGTCGGTGATTCCCGAGTACACCGTCAACACCTCGCTCGACTGGCAGGCCACCGGGGCGCTGTCGCTGCTGCTGACGGGCACGTTCTACGGCCGCCAGGCACCGGCGACGCGCGACATCAACAACGACGACCGCTGCAACGAGGCCGGCGCGGACTGCGCGTCGCTGCGTCAGGTCCGCGACCCCTACGCCATCTGGGGCCTCGGCGCGCGCTATCGCATCACGCCGACGGTCAGCCTCGGCGGCGGCGTCAACAACCTGTTCGACAAACGCCTGTTCCGCGAATCCAACAGCCAGTACGCCGGCGCGGCGACCTACAACGAGCCCGGCCGTGCGTACTACGTGAGCATGCACATCGGGTTCTGAGCCCGCGCACCGCCCCGGCTGCGAACTGGACGCATCCGGTCCGCGCCCCGAAGATCGAAGCCCCGCCCGACGATGCCCCGCATGAACGTCCGCAGATCCCATCCCCAGTGCCGCGTGCGGCTGGGTTCGCTCGCCGCCGCTGCCAGCCTGCTGCTCGCGCTGCAGGCGGTGCCCTCGACGGCTGGCGCGCAACAGCGCAATCCCACGCTGACGATCACCGACACGGTCGCCGACCACGTGTCGCGGCACTACGCCTTCGAACGCTTCGACGTGCACAGCGCCGACGGCCAGCGCACGTGGCGGGTGCATGTTGCAGCGCCCAGGGGCACCGCCCCGGCCGCGGGCTGGCCGGCGTTCTGGATGCTCGACGGCAACGCCGCGCTGGTGGAGTTCGACGACGCGCTGCTGGCCGAACTGGCCGCGCAGCCGGTGCCGCACGCGCTGGTTTTCGTCGGCTACCCGAACGATCTGCGCATCGATTCCGAAGCGCGCACGCGCGACTACACGCCGTTCGCCGGCGAACGCCCGGTGCGCTCGGGCGGCACGATCACCGGCGGCGGCGGCGCGGATGCGCTGCTCGAAGTGATCGAGCGGCAGATCCGTCCCGAAGTCGCGCGCCGCGTTGCCACCGATCCCAAGCGCCAGACGTTGTGGGGGCATTCGCTGGCCGGCCTGTTCGCGCTGCATACGCTGTATACGCGCAGCGGCGCGTTCGACACCTACGCGGCAGGCAGTCCGTCGCTGTGGTGGGGCGACGGCGCCCTGCTCGGCGCGCCGGAACAACGCTTCATCGCCCACAACGCCGGACACCCCGCGCGCGTGTTGATCGGCCTGGGCGAAGGCGAGCGCACGCGCGAGGTCGGCCACCGTGATCTGAACGATCCTCGGGTGCAGGTGCATCTGCGCCGCATCGAAGCCGCACCGCCGGATTCGGCCGAGAAGC
>Ga0207791_1000552_pt1 | contig 9783 bp, 8 predicted proteins | sample HigsolmetaGSP16D_FD_184844 | JGI IMG/M metagenome (GOLD analysis project Ga0207791, IMG submission 184844) | High solid enriched microbial communities from the Joint BioEnergy Institute, USA - SP1-6-D (SPAdes) | ecosystem: Engineered > Bioreactor > SSF (Solid state fermentation) > Aerobic >...
GCGCTCTACCCATTCTGCGGGCGCTGATGTTGCCCGGATCGTCCCTGTGGGAGCGCGCTTGCGCGCGATCGGACCGTGGCGCAGCACCCCTCGCGCGCAGGCGCGCACCCACAGCGCACAAAAAAAAGCCCCGCCGGAGCGGGGCTTTTCCGTATCACGGTGTCGCGTGGATCAGAAGCGGTACTGCGCCGACACGCCGAACAGGTTGGCGTTGCCGTCGAAGTCGCCGGCCACGCGGCTGCCGCCGCTGGTGGTGTCGATCTTCGGGTCACGCGGCTCGATGCGGGTGTAGGCGAAGTTGACGTCGAACGCATCGCTCATCGCCCAGGTCGCGCCGATCGAATAGAAGATGCGGTTCGCGTCGGGCAGGCGCGGGGTGCGGTGCGCCAGGCTCGTCGGGGTTTCGTCGTAGGCGACGCCGCCACGCAGCTTCCAGCTGTCGTTGAGCTTGAACTCGGCGCCCACGGCAGCGAAGTACGTGTCCTTCCACTCGAAGGGCTCGACCGAATCCGGATCCGGGTTGTCGAACTGGATGCGCACTTCGCGCAGCGACGACCAGCCGGTCTCGGCATAGGTAGCCGACAGCATCAGCGCGTCGTTGACCTGCCAGGTGGCGCCGACGTTGAGGATCGACGGCGTGGTCAGGTTGGCGAACACGGTGCCGTCCTGGAACAGCGGACGGGTCGCCGGGTTGCTGGCGAACACGGCCTGCACGTTGCCCGGCACGGTCCAGTCGGCGGTGCCGGTCAGCTCGTAATCGATCTCCGAGCGGTAGCTGACGCCGATCGACACGTTGTCGGTCGGGCGGAAGTGGGCGCCGACCAGCCAGCCGAAGCCGTTGTCGTCGCCCTGCACTTCGGCCAGGCCGTCGGCGGCCTGCGGACGCGCGAACGGCAGCGGACGGGTCGCCGGGTTGGCGAACAGCAGCGAACCGAAGTCCACGGCCTTCGACAGGGTGACGTCGGCGCGCGAGGCGATGACGCCGATGCCGACCGAGAAACGGTCGCCCAGGTCGACGGCGCCCGACAGGGTCAGGTCGACGATCTTCACGTCCGAGGTCTGCGCGGCGTAGCGGCCGACCCAGCCGGCGTCGTATTCGGTCTTCAGGCCGAACGGCGCGCTGACCATGGCGCCGAGTGCGACGCCGTTGTCGAGCTTGTGCACGACCGACAGCGCCGGGATCGGGGTCACGTCGCCGGCGTTGCCGCCGTTGCTGCCGGTCAGCGGACGGCCGAGCGCATCCTGGCCGCTGCCCTTGAATTCGTAGTTGAGGTCGATGACGGTCAGGTCGGCCTGCACCGTGGTGCCTTCGAACTGGGTCATCACCGCCGGGTTGTTGGTCACGACCGAGCTGTCGCCGGTCTTGGCCGCGGTGCCGGCGAACGCCGAACCCATCGACTTGACGCTGTTTTCCTTGAGCTGGAAGCCGGCTGCCTGAGCCTGGCCTGCGAACGCCAGGGCAGCGGCGATGCCGACGGCCAGGACGCTGTTCTGCATGAAGCGGGGGTTGGTCGCCATCTGATCTCTCTCCCAAACAGGTTTTTGTTGTGTTGCTTCGCCCGGCGTCGACGGCGCCCCCTCCGTCCCCGCCACCTGTCGGAATTCCCCTCCCGAACGCGCGCAGCGGGCGCACTATACCGTACGACTGCGTGTGGAAAACCTGCTGCAATGCGGCATCGGCGTGGTCCTGTGACGCTGCGCTTGTCCGTCCTGCCGAACGCGCTCGACAATGCCGGCCTGATGTTCGTCTCGATCCCCAACCGCCACGCCCGCACGCCGATCCGCTGGGCGGTGCCGATGCTCTGCGCCCTGCTGTGGGCGGCCTTCCTGTGGGCCAGCACCCGGCCGGCGAGCGAACACTACGCCCTGCTGCTCGACTGGGGCGCGCTCTACGGCGGACCGGTCGGCGCCGACGGCACGCTGTCGCACTGGGTGGACGCCGGCGCCTGGCTGCGGCTGGTGACGGCGCTGTTCCTGCACGCGGACTGGGCGCACCTGCTCGGCAACCTGGTGTTCCTGCTGATCTTCGGCCTGCCGGCCGAACGGCTCATGGGCGCCTGGCGGTTGCTGGTGCTGTTCGTCGTCGGTGGCGCACTGGCCAATCTGTCGGCGGTGCTGGCGATCGGCGCACCCGACCGCCTGATCATCGGCGCCAGCGGCGCGGTGTCGGCGCTGATCGGCGCGTACCTGGCGCTGTTCCCGCGCGCGCGCCTGGGCGTGGTGGTGCCGCTGGGCCTGTTCCTGGAATTCGTGCGCGCCCCGGCCTCGCTGCTGATCGGGCTGTGGGCGGTGCTGCAGGTGATCTTCGCCTACATCGGCCCGGCCTTCGGCGCGGTGGCGTGGACGGCGCACCTGGCCGGCTTCCTGTTCGGCGTGGTGTTCGCGCTGCTCTCGCGGCACGCGATCGGCCAGCGCCTGCGCAAGCTCAAGGGGTATTGAAGGCCGTGACGGGTGCTGCGTGATGGGCGAGTCGACGCCAACGGCCCCGCACGCGGAGCCGCTCGTCCGGATCACCCATTACCCATCCCCAATCCCGGCTTCTACAATTCCGCCATGACAGGCACGACGCTCTACAAGGTCACCTTCCTCACCCACGGCAAGGTCTACGAACTCTACGCACGGCAGGTCGAGAGCGGCCGGCTGTGGGGCTTCGTCGAAGTGTCGGCGCTGGTGTTCGACGTGCACGACGGGCTCGTGGTCGATCCGACCGAGGAACGCCTGCGCGACGAATTCGGCAACACCCGCACCCTGCATCTGCCGATGCAGAGCGTGCTGCGCGTCGAGGAAGTCGAGAAGAAGGGCCAGTCGGCGATCCGCGACGCGGCCTCGGGCGAAGTGGTCACGCCCTTCCCGCTGCCCGCGCGGCCGCGCTGACCGCCGCTACACTCGCCCGCCCACGCGGCCGTCGCGGACCGGCTGCGATGCTGGCCGCACTCCGAACCAAGGCACACGCCCAAGGCAACGATGACGACTCCCCAGGCATTGCTCGACACCCACGGCCCACGCGAATCGATGGAATACGACGTCGTCGTCGTGGGCGCAGGTCCCGGCGGTCTGGCGACCGCGATCCGCCTCAAGCAGCTGGCGGCCGAGTCCGGCCGCGAGGTGTCGGTGTGTGTGCTGGAGAAAGGCTCCGAGCCGGGCGCGCACATCCTGTCGGGCGCGATCATCGACCCGCGAGCGCTCACCGAACTGATTCCGGACTGGAAGGACAAAGGCGCGCCGCTCAAGCAGGCGGTCACGCGCGACGAATTCCTGTTCCTCGACGAGACCGGCGCGAAGTCCACGCCCGATTTCTTCCTGCCCGACTGTTTCAAGAACCACGGCAACTACATCGTCAGCCTCGGCGCGGTGACGCGCTGGCTGGCCACGCAGGCCGAAGCGCTGGGCGTCGAAATCTTCCCCGGCTTCGCCGCGGCCGAGGTGCTGTACACCGACGACGGCCGCGTGCGCGGCGTCGCCACCGGCAACATGGGCATCGGCAAGGACGGCGCGCCGACCGCCGAGTTCCAGCTGGGCATGGAGCTGCATGCGAAGTACACGATCTTCGCCGAAGGCTCGCGCGGCCAGCTCGGTCGCCAGCTGATCGCGAAGTTCAAGCTCGACGCAGGCCGCGATCCGCAGAGCTATGGCCTGGGCATCAAGGAGCTGTGGCAGGTCGATCCGGCGAAGCACGAGCCGGGCCTGGTGGTGCACACGGCCGGCTGGCCGTTGACCGACGACACCTACGGCGGCTCGTTCCTCTATCACGCCGAGGACGGCAAGGTCGCGATCGGTCTCGTCGTCGGCCTGGACTACAGAAATCCGTGGCTGAGCCCGTTCGAGGAATTCCAGCGCTTCAAGACGCATCCGGCGATCGCCAAATACCTCGAAGGCGGCAAGCGCATCGGCTACGGCGCGCGTTCGATCACCGCCGGCGGTCTGCTGTCGATCCCCAAGCTCGTCTTCCCGGGCGGCGCCTTCGTCGGCTGCGAGGCCGGCACGCTCAACGCCAGCCGCATCAAGGGCAGCCACGCGGCGATCAAGACCGGCATGCTCGCCGCCGAGGCCGCATTCGCCGCGCTCGGCGAGAATCGCAGCGGCGACGAACTGGCCGCGTATCCGGTCGCGTTCGAGGCCAGCTGGCTGCACGCCGAGCTGTCGCAGTCGAAGAACTTCAAGCAGTGGTTCAAGAAGGGCCGCACCACCGCGACGCTGATGACCGGCATCGAGCAGTGGCTGCTGCCCAAGCTCGGCATGCGCGTGCCGCCGTGGACGATCCACCGGGACACGCCCGACCACGCCTGTCTCGAACCTGCCGCGCAGCACGCGAAGATCGACTATCCCAAGCCCGATGGCGTGCTGACCTTCGACCGTCTGAGTTCGGTGTACCTGTCGAGCACCAATCACGACGAGGACCAGCCGGCGCATCTGACGCTGAAAGACGCCTCGGTGCCGGTCGACGTGAACCTGGCGACCTACGCCGGTCCCGAGGCGCGCTACTGCCCGGCGGCGGTCTACGAATTCCTCGACGGGCCGGAGGGCCCGTTCCTGCGGATCAACGCGCAGAACTGCGTGCACTGCAAGACCTGCGACATCAAGGATCCGACGCAGAACATCGTCTGGGTCGCCCCGCAGGGCGGCGGCGGTCCGAACTACGCGGGGATGTAAGCGCGTCGCGCCCCGGCGCGATGCCGCATCGCAGCAGGCCGGCGGGACTCGGCAAGCGGCGAACCCTGCCCGTATACTCGGCCGCAGCTGTGGCCGCAGGCCATGTCGCCAAGGGTGTTTCGTGCGTAATTACGATCTCGAATTCCTCAAGCGCTTCTCGATGGTCATCCTGTTCCTGGTCGTCGTGACGCTGGGACTGATGCTCGGCGCGTGGTTCCTGCACAAGTCGCTGCCGGTGGACGTGCCCGAAGGCGTCGCCAAGCGCACCGAAGCGCGCATCGCGCCGGCCGGTGCGGTCTATGCGGGCGCGACCGGCGCCGCGTCGCAGGCGGCCGCCACCGCCGCGGCTGCCGCAGCCGCCGCAGCGCAGGTCGCCTATGGCGGCACGACCGACGGCTCGGTGATCTACCAGAACCTGTGCGCGGGCTGCCACACCTCCGGCGCCGGCGGCGCACCGACGCTCGACCACCAGCACTGGGATGCGCGCATCGCGCAGGGCACCGAAACGCTCTACCGGCATTCGATCGAGGGTTTCACCGGCGCGGCCGGCGTGATGCCACCGCGCGGCGGCAACCCGGCGCTCACCGACGAGCAGATGCATGCCGCCGTCGACTGGATGATCGGCAACCTCAAGTAATCCGCGGCGGGTCCCCACCCGCCCCCTGGACGCCGCCCACCCGGGCGGCGTTTTCGTCTGTCGGAGTTCCGCGATGGTCCGTCCCCTCGTTCCCCTGCTCGCCTGCGCGCTGCTCGCCGGCTGCCAGACCCCCGCACCCGCGCCGGCCGGCGCGACCATCGCCATCGGCGAGCTGCAACGCGTGCCGATGGCCGGGCCTGCACAGATCGAGGGCCGCGTGACCGCGCGCTTCGAGGGCCTGGGCGGCTTCTTCGTGCAGGACGGCGGCGACGGCGATCCGGCCACGCCCGACGGCGTGTTCGTGCAGGTGCCGGCCGGTCTGCCGATGCCCGAACCCGGCGCGCACGTGCGGGCGCTGGGCATGCGCGAGGACGGTGACGTCGTGCGGCTGCAGGCCCGTCGGGTCGATGTCCTGCCGACGCCGGCGCCGGCGATCGCGCCGGTCGTGCTCGACGCGCCGCCCGCCGACTGGGCCGCGCTCGCCGGTACGCGCGTGCGCATCGCCGTGCCCCTGACGCTGACCGGCCAGCACGAGCGCAGCCGCCGCGGCACGCTGGCGGCCAGCTTCGACGGCCGGCTGTTCACGCCGACCGAGGTCGCGCGCCCCGGCGCCGAGGCCGCGCGCGTCGCCGCCGACAACGCGCGCCGTCGCGTGCTGCTCGACGACGGCCGCGAAGAGGCGCCCGTCGACGGCCAGCTGTGGTACCTGCCCGAAACCGCGCAGGCGTTGCGCACCGGCAGCGTGCTGACCGGCATCGAAGGCGTCGTCGACCATCGCTACGGCGCCTGGCGCCTGCAGCTCACCGCGCCGCTGATGCCGCAGCCGGCGTCGCGTCCGGAGGCGCCGGTGGCCGGCGGCGACGTGCGCGTGGCCGCGTTCAACCTGCAGAACCTGTTCAACGGCGATGGCCGGGGCGGCGGTTTCCCGACGCCGCGCGGTGCGCGCACGCAGGCCGAACTGACGCGCCAGCTCGAAGGCCTGGTCGCGACGATCGTGGCGCTCGACGTCGACGTCGCGGCGCTGATGGAACTGGAGAACGACGGCTTTGATGCGCATTCGAGCATCGCGATGCTGGTCGACGCGCTCAATGCCGAGGGCCCGGCGCACGACTGGCGCTTCGTCGATGCCGGCACGGGGCCGGGCACGAACGCGATCCGCGTCGGCCTGATCTACCGCGACACGCGCGTGCGCCCGAAGGGCCGGCCCGCGACGCTCGACGGCGGCCCGTTCACCGAACTCAGCCGCGTGCCGCTGGCGCAGGCCTTCGTGCCGCTGCGCAACGGTCGCGCGGACGGTCTGGATTTCAGCGTCGTCGCGGTGCATCTCAAGTCCAAGGGCTGCAGCGAGGCCACCGGCGCCGACAGCGACCAGCGCGACGGCCAGGCCTGCTGGAACGCGACCCGCGTCGATTCCGCGCGGCGCTTGCGCGACTGGTTGGCCACCGCACCGACCGGCACCGGGGATCGCGTGGCGGTGGTCGGCGACTTCAACGCCTACGCACAGGAAGACCCGGTGCGCGTGTTCACCGATGCCGGCTGGCGCGACCCGTTTGCCGGCGGCGATGGCGATGCGCACTACAGCTTCGTGTTCGACGGCCAGGCCGGGCGTCTGGACCATCTGCTGCTCGGCCCGGCGCTGGCCGCGCGCGTGGCCGGTGCTGCGAAGTGGCACAGCAATGCCGACGAACCGGCCGACACCCGCGAGCGCGAATCGGCCGGACCGTGGCGCAGCTCGGACCACGATCCGCTGGTGGTGGGGCTGCGGCTGCGCGGTCGGTAGACCGGCGAGGCCCTCTCGCGCTTGATCAAAGCCTTCCCCCGCTTGCGGGGGAAGGTTGGATGGGGGGCGAACCTTCAGGCGTCGAGAGCGTTCGGTTCGAGCGAACGCATTGGCCTTCTTGCGCGTGAGTGTTTCCACACGACCGGAACGTTTGCCCCCTCCCAGCCTCCCCCGCAGGCGGGGGAGGAGCGCATTCCTTCAACTGGTTCGATGTCTGCCCACAGCCCCGTCGCAGCCGCGCCGGTATCATGCGCACATGACGTCCCCCACGTTCCCCACCGCATCCGGGCCGGTGACGCTGCCCGGTCCCGTCGGCGACCTCGAAGCCGCGATCGACCTGCCCGACGACGACGTCGCGGCGCTGCCGCTCGTCATCGTGGTCTGCCATCCGCTGCCCACCGAGGGCGGCACCATGCACAACAAGGTCGTCACGATGGTCGCGCGCTCGGCGCGCGAACTCGGGGCGACCTCGGTGCGCTTCAACTTCCGCGGCACCGGTGCGTCCGCCGGCACGTTCGACAACGGCGTCGGCGAGCTCGACGACCTGGCCGCCGTCGTCGAATGGGTCCGCCGCGAGCGGCCCGGCCACACGCTGTGGCTGGCCGGTTTCAGCTTCGGCGCCTACGTCTCGCTGCGTGCGGCCGATGCCGTGCAGCCGGACCTGCTGATCTCGGTCGCGCCGCCGGCCGGTCGCTGGGATTTCGAGTCGATCGTGCTGCCGACCTGTCCGTGGCTGGTGATCCAGGGCGAGAGCGACGAGATCGTGGATCCGCAGGCGGTGTACGACTGGCTCCAGACCAGCGGCGCGCAGGCCGAGCTGGTGCGCATGCCCGAGACCAGCCACTTCTTCCATCGCCGCATGATCGATCTGCGCGGCGTGGTGAAGCACTGGCTCGAACCGCAGCTGCCGCAGGCGTCGGCGTGAGCGCATCGACGCGGGTCGCGGCGCGATGCGTCGTTCGCGTGGCGCTGCGCGCGTGAGCGCGCTGCCGACGCCGTCCGAACGCTACGCCGCCGGTGTCGCCCGCGGCGACTGGCAGGCCGATCCGGCGCAGCAGCCGGCGCTGGTCGAACTCGACCGCCTGCACGCCGCGCTCGTGCAGCCGCCGCCGCGCCGCGGCGTGCTCGGCCGCCTGTTCGGTGGCAACGACACGTCCGACGTGCCGGCCGGCCTGTACCTGTGGGGCGGCGTGGGGCGCGGCAAGACCTTCATGATCGACCTGTTCCACGACGGGCTCCCCATGGAGGTTCTTCGGGCCGAAGGCACGACTGACGCCCCTCTCTCCCCAGGGAGAGAGAGGGACCGTTCGCAAGACGAACGGTGGGGTGAGGGCAGCGCGGATGCCACCGAAGCTGTCAGGCAGAAGGACCCGACGCGGCACGCCGCGCCCGATCCGAAACTCGGCCGCAAGCGCCGCACGCACTTCCACCGCTTCATGCGCGAGGTCCACGAATCGCTGCGCACGCATGCCGGCGAGCGCGATCCGCTGGCGGCGATCGTGCGCGGCTGGCGCGATGCGGGCCTGCGCGTGCTGGTGCTCGACGAGTTCTTCGTCAGCGACATCGGCGATGCCATGCTGCTCGCGCGCCTGCTCGACCGCATGTTCGCCGAAGGCATCGTGCTGGTGACCAGCTCGAACGTCGACCCGAAGGATCTCTACAAGGACGGCCTGCAGCGTGCGCGCTTCCTGCCGGCGATCGCGCTGCTGCAGCGCCACACGCACGTCGTGTACCTGGAAAGCGACACCGACTACCGCATGCGCGCGCTGACGCGGTCGCCGGTCTACCGCATGCCGCTCGATGCGCAGTCGGATGCCTGGCTCGACACGCGCTGGCACGAGCTCGGCGGCGACGACGAGCACCGCGACGCCGGCATCGAGATCGACGGCCGCCGCATCTGCGTGCGCGCCCGCACGCCCGGCATGGCCTGGTTCGACTTCGACGCGCTGTGCGAAGGCCCGCGCGGTGCCAGCGACTACATCCAGGTCGCGACCGAGTTCCACACCGTGCTGCTGGGTGGCATCCCGCACATGGACGCCACCCGCGACGACGCCGCGCGCCGCTTCGTCACGCTGATCGACGAGCTCTACGACCGCCACGTCAATCTGGTCTGCACCGCCGCCGCCGAACCGCCGGCGCTCTACACCGGGGAGCGCCTGACGGGCGCCTTCGAGCGCACCGCCTCGCGCCTGATCGAGATGCGCAGCGCGGAATACCTGGCGCGCGAACACCGCGGCTGAGACCGGCACCTTTCGAAGTGGCCGCCTCGACCGTCGCACGGCAGGCGCGGCCCTGGACCGGGCCGGGATCGAAGGTCACGCGACCTGACGGTCCGCCCCATCCCGACCTTCCCCCGCTGGCGGGGGAAGGCGACCAGCGCGCCGACCCGTCTGCCCGGCCGCGCGCGCCTGCGACAGCAGATGCCCTGCGCCCCTGACCTGGATGGACGGGCTGCGCTCTGACCGGGCCGAGCCTCCCGCCTCCTCGCCCTGGCCGGAAAGAAAGGCGGAAATTCGCGCCCTCCCCCCTTGTCCGGCGCACCGCGATCTGCATGCCCGGGCCCCGGTTGGGGGCTTGACGGATGCGGATTCCCTACACCACGCCCCCTGACACATCTTCACAACATTTAGCGTTGACGCTGCCAGGTCACCCCACTATCTTGGGCCCGTCGGTTCCGCGGACCCCCAAGGGAATGCGGATTAAAACGGGAAGCCGG
>Ga0207791_1000556_pt1 | contig 9729 bp, 8 predicted proteins | sample HigsolmetaGSP16D_FD_184844 | JGI IMG/M metagenome (GOLD analysis project Ga0207791, IMG submission 184844) | High solid enriched microbial communities from the Joint BioEnergy Institute, USA - SP1-6-D (SPAdes) | ecosystem: Engineered > Bioreactor > SSF (Solid state fermentation) > Aerobic >...
AAAGTTTTCTGGTACGGGCTGGAAGATTTCCAGCAGATCCAACAGTGCGTTGCGCACTGCGCCACGCGTCAACCGACCTTGCTGGGCTGACTGCCATGACTGCCGCTTTGCCACCGCGTTGGCGCGAACGACTCCCCATCCGTGGACAGCACGCGACGCTGGAGCCATTGCAGGCGGTGCCTGCCGATGGGTTGCGTGAGGCGGTAGGCGAGGGCACGTTGTCGCGGCTGTCGATCGGCTACACCTGGCACGTACCGCGCGTGCTGCGCAGCGACATTCGCCACGCTGACGTTATCTCTCGCGATACGCTGGTGTTTTCCACCATCGATACGCAACGGGCTTGTGTCAAACGCCACCTTCAGGTCCGTCTGGAAGCAAACCCATGACTGTTCAAACGACGACCATTGGCATCGTCGGCGCCCGTGGGCATACCGGCTCGGAATTGATCACATTGGTGGCGGCGCATCCGCACCTGCAATTGGTCTTCGTGTCGTCGCGCGAGTTGGTCGGCCAACGCGTGGCTGCGCATCACCACGCCTATCAGGGTACATTGCGGTACGAGAGCCTGGATGCCGACGCCGTAGCCGCCAAGGCGGCTGACGTCGTGATCCTGGCACTGCCCAACGGCAAGGCAGAACCTTTCGTTGCTGCGATCAACGCTGCGACACCGTATACGCTGATCATCGATCTTTCAGCCGATTATCGCTTCGATCCGGCCTGGTATTACGGGTTGCCGGAGCTCGCACGCGGCAACTACGCCGGGCAAAAGCGCATCAGCAATCCGGGCTGCTATGCCACCGCGATGCAACTGACCATCGCGCCATTGCTCGATCAGTTGGCAAGCCCGCCGCAATGTTTCGGTCTGTCCGGGTATTCGGGTGCTGGCACCACGCCCTCGGACAAGAACAACCCCGAGTTGCTCGCCAACAATGTGATGCCGTACGCGCTGACCAACCATCTGCACGAGCGTGAGGTGTCCTCGCAGCTGGGCGTGCCGGTGGAATTCATGCCGCATGTGGCGCCGCATTTCCGTGGTATCACGATGACCGTCAACATGTGGTTGCAGCAGCCACTGACACGCGAGCAGATCCAGGCGCGCTACGCGCAGCGTTATGCGGGTGAGCCGTTGATCGAGATCGTCGAGGAAGCACCGTGGGTCAGCCGCATCGCTGGCAGGCACCTCGTGCAGATCGGAGGGGTGACGTTGGCACCCGGCGGCAAGCGTGTTGTTGTGGTGGCAACGCTCGATAACTTGCTCAAGGGGGCGGCGACGCAGGCGATGCAGAACCTCAATCTTGCGCTGGGCTGGGACGAATTGACCGCGATTGCGTGATGCCAATGCCTCGCAAGATACCGCACGCGTGGGTGCGGAAATTCAAACCCTTAAAACTTATGTGAGACGTTTTTCGATGACCAACCTATTGTGGCAGAAGCCTGGTGTTGCCGTGGATGCCAATATCCAGCGTTTCCTTGCCGGCGACGATGTGATTCTGGACCGCGAGTTCTTCCTGTACGACATCGCTGCCAGCAAGGCGCATGCGCAGGGGTTGCAGCACATCGGCATTGTGTCGCTGCATGAGCTGGAGGGCTTGAGCGAACAACTCGACCTGCTGGCGGCCGATTTTCGCAACGGTGCGTTCGTGCTCGATGAGCAGTACGAAGACTGCCATTCAGCCATCGAGGCGCGATTGACCGAGCGTCTGGGCGATGCAGGCCGCAAGATCCATACCGGCCGCAGCCGCAACGATCAGATCCTGGTCGCCACGCGCTTGTGGTTGAAGCACAAACTACAGCGTGTGGCCACGCTCAGCACGGAAATTGCGAAGGTTGCATTGGATCGCGCGCAGGCCGAGGCCGAACTGCCGGTGCCCGGTTACACGCACATCCAACGTGCAGTCGTGTCGTCGGCCGGCATGTGGTGGGCCGGTTGGGCGGAGGCCTTCATCGACAACGCAGCGCGCGCGGCCCACACCTTGCAGCTGGTCGATAGCAATCCGCTTGGCACTGCCGCAGGCTATGGCGTGAACCTGCCGCTGGATCGCGCGCACACCACCGCCGAGCTGGGATTCGCGCGTTTGCAGGTCTCGCCGATCTACGCGCAGCTCTCGCGCGGCAAGTATGAACTTGCTGCGCTCGAAGCGCTGGGCAGCGCCACCCTGGACCTGCGTCGCATTGCCTGGGACCTGTCGCTGTTCACCAGCGGCGAGTTTGCCTTTGTCGCGTTGCCGGCGCAGTACACCACCGGCAGTTCGATCATGCCGAACAAGCGCAACCCGGATGTAATCGAGCTGATGCGCGCCACCCATGCTAGTGTGGCGGCTGCCCGTACCGAGATCGAGCAACTACTGTCGCTGCCCTCGGGTTATCACCGCGATTTGCAGAGCAGCAAGGGCGCGATCGTACATGGATTCAGCCGCGGACTTGCGGCGCTGGAACTGTTGCCGGCATTGCTGGCCAATCTGGACTGGCGCCAGGACAAACTGCGTGCAGCCATCGATTCGGGCATGTACGCCACCGATGTGGCGGTGGAAGCCGCTGTGGCAGGCATCCCGTTCCGCGACGCCTACAAGACCGCAGCCGAAGCCTCCGACACCGCTGGGCGTGGGCGGACACCGGAAGGCAGCCTGGCTGCGCGGGTCTCGCCGGGTGCGGCGGCGGACCTGCAACTGGATGTGTTGCGTGCCCGCTGGGATGGCTTGCGCTGATGGCCGGGATCGGCACAGACCGCGCGACCACGTGCATAATCTCTTATACGTAAAGGCACGCTTTCCAATCATCTCCGCACCGCACACCTGTGGCGGTACGCAACAAGGATGCAATCCGATGACGAAACGCTACCACGTGCTTGCGCTGCGCAAGCGGGATTTTCCTGCGGATGTGGTGCAGCCGCACCTGGAATTTCTCGATACCCTGCGCGCCGCCGGGCAGCTCGAATTGGCTGGAGGTTCCAGTGATGGCAGCGGTAGTGCGTATGTGCTGGTCAACGTTGCCTCGCTCGAACACGCGCAGCGCATTGTTGCGTACGACCCATTGGTGTTGCGCGATGCTTCTGCACTGGCCGTGCACGAATGGAACACGCACTGAGCAGGCTGCCGCCATGAACACATCCGCCAACACAACGTTGTCCTTTACCGAGCAGACAATTCCGCCTTGGCGTCGCGCTGTGCTCAAGGTTGGCAGTAGCCTGCTCGCAGCCGATGGCGGCGGCCTGTCGCCACGCTTCGCGCTGGGTCTGGCGCAGTTCGTGTCGGCCAATCTGGCAGTGGGGCGCGAGCTGGTGATCGTGTCCTCCGGTGCGGTGGCGGCTGGCCGCGCCATCCTGCCCAGAGCGATGGATGTTGGCGCACCGATTGCAGCACGTCAGGCGCTGGCTGCGTTGGGCCAAGCGCAGTTGATTGCACTGTGGCAGCGCTTTTTCGAGCGCCCGGTGGCGCAGGTGCTGCTCACGCACGATGACCTGCGCAACCGCCGCCGCTATCTCAATGCGCGCGCTACCTTGGGCGAGTTGCTGCGGCTGGGTGCGCTGCCGGTGGTCAACGAAAACGACACTGTTTCGGTCGACGAATTGAAGTTGGGCGATAACGACAACCTGGCCGCAATCGTGGCCGCCCTGGTCGATGCCGATGCCTTGTTCATCGCCACCGATATCGATGGTTTGTATAGCGCTGACCCACGCAGTCACCCGTTGGCGCAGCCGCTCAACGATGTGCCCGAGCTCACGCCGGAAGTGCTGGCAATGGCCGGCGGCAGCGGCAGCAGTGTAGGCACTGGCGGCATGCGCACCAAGCTGGAAGCCGCCGCCAAGGCTGGCGCAGCAGGTATCCAGACCTATCTGTTCAACGGCCGCAGCAGCGAGGTCGTGCGCGCCCTGGCGCAGAACCGCCTGTATGGCACGCGTGTCCATGCCGCACGCACGCGTATTGCAGCACGCAAATACTGGCTACGGCACGCCCCACTGGAAGCGGGCGCGATCCTGGTTGATGCCGGCGCTGCAACGGCGCTAAGCGACAAGGGCGCGTCCTTGTTACCGGGCGGTGTGACCGGCGCCGAAGGCGATTTCCGTCGTGGCGATATGGTGGAAATCCGCCTACGCGATCACCTGGGCGAACGGTGTCTGGCGCGCGGCGTCAGCCAGTATTCGGCACTGGATATCCGTCGCATTGCACGCCATCACTCGCGCGACATCGAGAACCTGCTCGGCTACAGCTATGGTGAGAATGTGGTGCATCGCGATGATCTGGTGCTTCTGTAGCCGGGATTGAACATCCGGGATTGGCAACGGCATGTGCACCGCGTTTCTCTCATGTTGCCTTGTTGTCCCAGCGGCTGATTCTTTGTAGTGATAAAACGGTGTCGCCTGCTTTTTGCTAATTCCTACTCCGCAACCCTGGCGCTCAAATGACGATCAAAACGCTCGCCCTGCAATGCCGTGATGCCGCTCAGGTGGTGTCGCAACTGTCCGCGCAAGCCAAGCGCGCGTTGCTGGAGGCGATGGCCGCAGCGCTGGAAGCCGATGCCGTGGCGATCCTGGCGGCGAACGCCTGCGATCTGGAGGCGGCGCGTGCGAAGGGAACCAGCAACGCCATGCTGGATCGGTTGGCACTGGACGACCAGCGCCTGGCCGGCATCGCCGCCGCGTTGCGCGAGGTGGCATTGTTGCCTGATCCGGTCGGCCAGATCACCCGCGAACAGGTGCGCCCCAACGGGATTTGTGTGCAGAAAGTGCGGGTACCGTTGGGTGTCATTGCGATGATTTACGAGGCGCGTCCCAATGTTACCGCCGACGCAGCCGCGTTATGCATCAAGGCCGGCAATGGCGTGATCCTGCGCGGTGGCTCGGAGGCGATCCATTCCAATACCGCCATTGCGCGCGCCTTGCGGCGCGCCTTGCGCCAGGCCAATGTGCCGGAAGCCGCACTGACCCTGGTGGAAGATTTGCGCCGGGAGACCATGCTGGAACTGCTGCAGCTCAACGATATCGTCGATCTGGCGATTCCGCGCGGTGGCGAAGGGCTGATCCGTTTCGTTGCCGAACACGCGCGCGTGCCTGTGATCAAGCACTACAAGGGCGTGTGCCATCTGTTTGTGGATGCATCGGCCAAGCTGGAGCTTGCGCTGGCTCTGTTGATCGATGGTAAGGCAACGCGGCCGGCGGCTTGCAATTCGCTGGAGACCTTGCTCGTGCATGCAGACATTGCCGAGCGTTTTCTGCCGTTGGCCGCGCAGGCGCTGCGCGAACGCAAGGTGGAATTGCGTGGCGATGCGGCAACGCGCGCGATGCTGCCGGACATCGTGCTCGCCAGCGATGATGACTACGCCGCGGAATTTCTCGATCTGATCCTGGCCGTGCGTGTGGTGCCGGATCTGGACACAGCGCTGGCGCATATCCGCCGGTACGGCTCGGACCACACTGACGTCATCGCAACGCAGCACGCTGAAAATGCCGAGCGATTCGTGCAGTCGCTACGCTCGGCAGTGCTGATGGTCAACGCATCCTCGCGGTTTTCCGATGGCGGCGAGCTGGGTCTGGGCGCGGAGATCGGTATCTCCACCACGCGCCTGCATTCCTACGGTCCGATGGGCTTGGAAGCACTGACGGTGGAACGCTTCGTGGTGCGCGGCGCAGGTCAGGTCCGGCACTGATGCACAGGTGGCCGTCAACCGAGCCCCGTCGCACATGCCTAGCGCAAGCCGGTGCCGCGCCTGTTATTGGCGCACGTTGTCGTACGCAAGCCCGCAGCCACTCCGCCGGTACCTCTAGCACCCACGGTCGTTGACACTTCCCTGGCAGCCTGCCACTTGCCTACAGTCCACGGCTGCCCCTGCACGTCCGGCATCGTCATGTGTCGCCCTGCCAACTGCCTGCTCGCCATCCCCGTTGTTACCGCCATTGCCGCTGCCACCGTCAGCGCCTGCGCGCGCACCTCGCCGATGATGCTGGGCATCACCGAAAGGAGGAAGGCTTGTCGTTGAGGCATGGTCGACCGTCTCGCAGTCATAATCAGGAGCGCCCGCACAGGTCACTGGCATGGCGAGCCCCTGCGGAATTCCCCCGAGAACACCGGTCCTAAGCGAATCTGCAGGCGCCGAAGAAGGTCGAAATCTCGACTTGGTAATGGCTTTGCTATCGGGGTGGGGCATGCTTTGTCGGCAAAGACCGCTCCATTGTTCAGCTGATGGTGCCAACCAATTTCAGACGCTTGTCTTCAGGGACTTCGTTGTAGGACAGCACCGACAGACTGGGCACGCTGTGGCGAACCAGACGGGCCAGCGCGGCGCGCACCTGGCCGGGGACCAGCACTACCGCCGGTTCATTGCGGGCTTCCTGTTTGCCAACGCAATCGGCCAGGCTCTGGTGCAGGCGCTCGGCCAAGCCAGGCTCCAGCGCCACGCCGTTGCCGTTGGTGGATTCCTGCAGCACGCGTTCCAGCTGCGGTGCCAGCGTGAATACCGGCAGTTCGGCCGACATGCCGGCGATTTCCTGCACGATGAAGCGGCCTAGCGAGGTACGGACGGCGGCAGTGAGGGTGGCCGGGTCCTGGCTGTGTGGAGCGTGTTCGACCAGCGCTTCGACGATCTTGCGCAACTGGCGCACCGGGATTTTCTCGATCAGCAGGTTTTGCAGGACGCGCACCACGACCGATAGCGGCAGCGCCTTGGGGGTGAGGTCTTCGACCATCTTCGGCGCGGTCTTGGCCAGGGTCGCCAGCAGCTGCTGCACTTCCTCGTGGCCGAGCAGTTCCGGGGCGTGTTCGCGGATCAGGTGCGACAGATGGGTGGCGACCACGGTGGCCGGGTCGACCACGGTGTAGCCCATCGATTCGGCATAGGCGCGTTGATGCGGTTGGATCCAGGTGGCGTCCAGACCGAACGCAGGGTCCTTGCCGGGAATGCCGTCGAGTTGGCCGAGCGCGCCGCCCGGGTCCAGAGCCAGTTCACGGTCGGAATAAATCTCGGCGGTGGCCACCGGCACGCCATGCACCAGCAGGCGATAGGCGTTGGCCGACAGCTCCAGGTTGTCGCGGATATGCACCGGTGGCACCAGGAAACCGATGTCCTGGGTGAGCTTGCGGCGCACGCCCTTGATGCGCGCCATCAATTCGCCGCCCTGGTTCTTGTCCACCAGCGGGATCAGTCGGTAGCCGACTTCCAGGCCCAGCGGGTCGATCGGGCGCAGTTCGTCCCACCCCAGTTCGGCGTTGGCCTGAGCAGCAGTCGCTGCGGCAGCTGCCTGCGGATCGGCGGCCGGGTCGCCGGAGACCGGTTTGGCCAGGCTGCGCTTGTACATTTTCCAGGCGATCACGCCCAGGATCAGGCCCAGCGTCAAAAACGCGACGTTAGGCATGCCCGGTACCAGCCCGACTAGCCCCAGGATGGCCGCAGCCACCGCCAACGCGCGGTGCTGACCGAACACTTGGCTGACCATGGCCCCGCGCATGTCCTGTGCACGCGAGGCGCGGGTCACCAACAACGCGACCGACGAGGACACCAGCAACGCCGGTAGCTGTGCCACCAATCCGTCGCCGATTGACAGCAGGGTATAGGTGGACGCGGCATCCATGAAGCTCATGCCGTGTTGAAGCATGCCCACTGCCATGCCGCCGACGAGGTTGATGAACAGAATCATGATGGCGGCGATGGCGTCGCCGCGGATGAACTTGTTGGCACCGTCCATGGCGCCGTAGAAATCGGCTTCCTCGCGCACTTCTTCGCGGCGGGCCTTGGCTTCTTCACGCGTCAGCAAACCGGCATTGAGGTCGGCGTCGATCGCCATCTGCTTGCCGGGCATGGCGTCCAGGATGAAGCGCGCGGTCACTTCCGACACGCGTCCGGCACCCTTGGTGATAACCACGAAATTGATGATGGTCAGAATCGCAAACACCACGATGCCGACCGCGTAATTGCCCCCGATCACGAACTGACCGAACGCTTCGATGACCTTACCGGCTGCGGCATGGCCGTGCTGACCATTGATCAGGATCACGCGGCTGGAGGCGACGTTCAGCGCCAGGCGCAGCATCGTGGTCATCAGCAGCACGATGGGGAAAATGGTAAATTCCAGCGGGCGCTGCACGTACACCACCGCCAGCAGCACCATCAGCGAGATGGCGATGTTGAAGGTAAACAGCGCATCCAGTACCGGTGCGGCCAGTGGCACCATCAGCATGGCCAGCATGGCCATCAGGGCCAGCGGGGCGCCCAGGCCGTTGCGCAGCAATTCCATCACGCGGCGGGCGTTGATCGGAGCGGGGCGGGCGCTCATACGTTGGTCCCCTTGCCGAACTCATCCACGTCAAGCGAGGGCAAGTCCGGCATCGGGCCACCGTTCCAGCCACGCAGCTGGTAGACGTAGGAAAGCACCTGGGCCACGACCGAATAGAGTCTCACTGGAATTTCCTTGCCAATCTGAGCTTCTCTATACAAGGCGCGTGCCAAAGGCGGTGCGGTGACGATCGCGACCCGGTGCTGTTCCCCGGCTTCGCGGATGCGCAAGGCCATTTCGTCCACGCCCTTGGCCACCACGATCGGGGCGCGCATCTTGCCGCCTTCGTACTTGAGCGCCACCGCGTAGTGGGTCGGATTCATCAGCACCACGTCGGCCTTGGGCACCGCCTCCATCATCTGGCGCTGCGACATCTGCATCTGCATCTGGCGAATGCGGCCCTTCACTTCGGGGCTGCCCTCGCTTTCCTTCATTTCGCGCTTGATCTGTTCGCGCGTCATCTTGAGCTTCCGCATCCAATTCCACTTTTGGTACGGCGCGTCGATGGCAGCCAGCAGCACCAGCGCGCCGGCGGTGTAGGACAGCAGCGTCTTGGTGAAACTCAGGCCGTTGCCGATTGCCTGTTCCAGAGGCTGATTCACCAGCGAGCGCAAGCCATGCAGTCCCTTGGCGATGCACACGCTGGCGGCCAGGCCGACGAACAACAGGCGCAATACCGATTTGACTAATTCGGCCAAGCTGTTACTTCCCCACATGCGCTTGATCCCGTTGGCCGGGTTGAGCTTGGTGAAATCGGGCATGATTGCCTTGCTGGAAAAGTGCAGGCCGCTCATGAGCAGCGGGCCGGCCAGACCTGCAGCCAGACAGATGCCCACCAGCGGCACCATCACCCACAGCAGTTGCAACAACAGATCGCCGAAATGGCCGAACAACGCCATCGGGTTTTCGCGCATCTTCGGGTCCGGGCTGAGTGCGGTCTTCATCCAGGCGATGGCGCCATTGCCGATGCCGCGCGCCATTGCCATCAGCGCGAAGACGCCTGCACCGAACACCGCCGCCGTCGACAACTCGCGCGATTGGGGAATGTTGCCCTGCTCGCGGGCCTCGCGTAGGCGTTTTTCGGTGGGAAGCTCAGTGCGCTCGCCGCCGTCTTCGGACTCGGACATGGAGGTGCCGGTGGGGGATCAGGTCCGACGATGCAAGCGGCGTTCCAGTTTGGCGCTGGGAATCGGAGAAGAAGCGCTGGCCGCGCGTGACTTGCTGGCCGGTGGGCCTCGCTGCGGGAGGCGGCTCAGCTGGCCAAGCGGTACGCTCCGTCACGCTGGGCGACCACGGTGGTAATGAAGCGCTCGGCGTCCATTGGCCGGCCCAACAGATAGCCTTGCAGTTGGTCGCAGCCCAGCCGTTCCAGGGTGTTGCGCTGGGCGAGGGTTTCCACGCCTTCGGCGACTACTTGAAGGTGCATGGTGTGGGCCAGCGCGACCACTGCCGCGACGATGGCGACG
>Ga0207791_1000557_pt1 | contig 9722 bp, 10 predicted proteins | sample HigsolmetaGSP16D_FD_184844 | JGI IMG/M metagenome (GOLD analysis project Ga0207791, IMG submission 184844) | High solid enriched microbial communities from the Joint BioEnergy Institute, USA - SP1-6-D (SPAdes) | ecosystem: Engineered > Bioreactor > SSF (Solid state fermentation) > Aerobic >...
AGGCCGCCGCCGAGCGAATGGCCGGTCAGCGCGACATTGCCATCCCCGAAGACCTGCTCGGCACGCTTGGCCAGTTCGATGGCGCTGCTGTACTGCGCCGAATCCAGGCCGACGCCCTGCTGGCCGTTGTTGACCCAGTCCATGATCTGGTTCTGCTGGGTACCGACCTCCGAGCCGCGATAGGCGACCACGTAGCCGCCATCCTCGTGCTGGTAGATCTCGGCGCTGAAGCCCGAGCGGTCGTCGCTGAGCAGCGCCGGGTCGATGGGAATGCGGTTGCCGTGCGTGTCGGTGAGGCTGACGCCGTCGGGATGCGGCGTGAGCGCGGTCCAGCCGGCATCGGCGAGCGCCTGCTGGTAGGCCGGGCTGTCGGGTGCGTAGGCGCCATTGGCCATCATCGCGAACAGCTGGTCGCGCGCATCCGGCGTGGTGCCCTGGATGCTGGCGCTCAGATCGTGGTTGCCGGCGCGGTAGTCGTCGGCGACGGGCGGCGGGGGCGGCGCAACGGCCTGCGGGGGCAAGTTGTAGACGCGGCCGGTATCGGCAAGGGCAATGGCGGGCGCCATGGGGCATCCATCCGCAGGGAGTCGGGGGTGACAGTAATTGGGGGGGTGCGGGGCGGGTACTCGGGGCGACCCTAGTGGGGATGGCGGGCGGAGCGCGCGCGGGCTCAAAGCCCTCCCCCGCTTGCGGGGGAGGGTTGGGTGGGGGCAATCCGCCAAGTGCGCCTTGCAGATGGATCGGGTACGAGATCAGTTCACCGCGATCTGGCCGTTTGCCCCCATCCCAGCCTGTCCGGCCCGGCGCAGCACGCCGGTCGTTCGATCGGGTCGCGCGGCGGTGCCGCGCAAGCGACCCGGTCTCACCCCCCGCAAGCGGGGGAAGGAGCGGGTCAAGCGGGCGTCACTGATCGCGCGCCTCAGCCCCGCGCGCTCGTGATCGTCGCGCCTTCGCGCATGACCAGCGTCACCGGTGTGCGCTCGACGACGTCGAGCAGGCGCGCCCACTGCGCGTCGTCGAGCGGGCCGGTGGCGTGCAGCGTGCGGTGCACCTGCAGGCGACCGTCGGTATCGCGGCTGGACGCGAGATCGGCGCTGAACTGGCCGAGGTCCCAGCCCTTCTTCGCGGCATACATGCGCAGGGTGATCGCGGTGCAGGCGGCCAGCGACGCGAGATAGAGATCGAACGGCGCCATGCCCGCGTCCTGGCCGCCGAGCGCTGCAGGCTCGTCGGCGGTGAGCATGTGTCGGCCGCTGGTGATGCGATGGGCGTGGTCGACGCCTTCGGAGACGATGTGGACCTGGGCCATGGGGGGTCTGCCGACGGAAGGAGATCACATCTTCCGATGTGGCGCGCCCTGTGTGCGACGTCCCGCCGCGTGCGTGGAGGGCGCCGCGGCGTTCGCGAGCAAGCTCGCTCCCACATGACCCTCAGCGCGACTCAGCGATACGGGCCGGGTCCGCGCCAGACGACTTCGCCGCGGCGGTACACGCGGTGGAAGCCGATGACCTCGCGCGCGTCGCCGATCCTGGCCATTTCCGGATCCTCGGGCGCGAGCATGCGGCAGTCGCTGGACTCGCGGCGGATCGCCGTTTCCAGCGGGCAGACCATGTAGTCGCGGGTGCCGGGCAGCGGGATGAAGAGTTCGGTGATGCCTTCGTCGCGCCACTGGCGCAGGCGCTGTTCGCTGGTGGTGTCGTAGACGACCTGGTAGCCGCCGGCCTCCATGCTGGGCTGGTCGGACACCGAATCGTTGCCGCGGCCACGGCCGACGCGCGGGCTGCGATCGGTGCCGGATGCGATGGGCGCGGTGCTCTGCGGCAGCATGCCCGGCGGCTGGCCATACATGCGGTTTCGGCGGCGGTCTTCATTCGGGCTGGCGGCCGCCTGCGATTGCACCGGCTGCGGTGGCGTCGGAGCGGCCTGTGGTGCGGGACGCGGCGGGCGGATCTCGGTCAACGCTTCGGCCGGCAGGGTCTCGTCGGGCGGCACCGGGTCGTCCGCCTCCTCGACCCGCGTGGTCTGCACGCGCGAGGGTGCGGGCGCGGCGCGGGCCGGCGTGGTCTGCGGCGGCGGACTGGGAATGGGCGAGGTCACCGGCTGCGGCGGCGTGATGCCGACGTACTGCACGGCCATCGGACTGCCGGACGACGCCCCCTGCGGCGGTGCGATGACCATCGGCTGCGACGTCAGCAGCAGATAGGCGAACAGCACGTGCAGTACCGCGCTGACCAGCGCGGCAATCCAGGGCTGCAGGCGCTCGATCCGGGGTTCGGCCCGGCCGTCCGCGCGACGCGTCGCCTTGTTCATGCCACCGGCGATGCGTCGGAACTGCGGGCCGTCATGCGGGATTCGGGGGTGCGACGTGGGAGCCGCATCGTAACGCGGCGGACGGCATGAACACGCACTTCAATGCCGTGCAGTCACGTGGCGACGATAGACGCTTGTGTGATGCGCTGCCGCGCGTCCTGCGGCGCGCCTGGCGTGCCGGGTCGACATGACGCCGCGAGCGGGCCTCGCACGAGGCCACGCCCGCACGCGTCGATGCCTCAGTCCTTCAGATCGTCCGGCACCTTGCCGCCGTTCTCGGCGAGCTTGCGCATCACCGCCTTGTGCAGGGCGATGTTCTGCTCGGCGCTGCCGTGCGGACCGGCATTGACGCCGAGTTCGGCCGCGAGTTCCTTGCGCGCTTCGAGGTTGGACTCGAGGTCCAGCAGCTTCAGCAGGTCGACGATCGAATGACGCCAGTCGCTGGCGCCGCCCTTCTCTGCCGCGATGCCGGTCAGCACCGCGTCGACATCCACCGGCTCGGCGGCAGGCGCCGATGCGGACGTGGCGGCCGGTGCCGGATTGCGGGCGGGCGGCGACACCTTGGGGTCGTGCTCGCTGCCGGTGAAGATCACCGCGGCCGGCTTGGCCGCCGCCGGTGCGGGGGTCGACGCGGCCGCGGGCTTGCGGCCGAAGATGCGGTCGGAAATCTTGGAGAACAGGCCCATGCGTGCGGCTCCGGAAAGAGGAGCGGCGAGTGTGTGGCGGCATCCGCAAAGGGCGAATGAAAGATTCGTGGGCGGTGTGTGACCTGCGCCGTTACACCTGCGCCACGACGAATACCCGTGGGAACGGCAGCAGCACGCTGCCGTCGTCCTGCGCCGGCATCTCGCGTCGATCGTGCGTGCTGCGTCAGACGGCTGCCCGCACGCAGGGCGCGTACGATCGGCGCATGCCCCGCGCCGCCACCCTCCGCTGCACGACGACACTGCTGCGCCCCGCCACACCGGCGCGCGCGACCTGGTGCTTCGTGGTGCTGCCGCAGACTGCGAGCGCGCAACTGCCCTCGCGCAGCATGACGACGGTCGACGGCACCTTCGCCGGTCAGACCTTCCGGGCGACGCTGGCACCCGACGGACACGGCAGTCACTGGTTCAAGATCGACAAGGCCCTGCGCGAGGCCGCAGGCGTGGCGGCCGGCGATACGGTCGAGCTGGTGCTGACGCCCGTTGCCGAAGAACCGGAACCGACCGTGCCGGCCGATGTGCGCAAGGCGCTGGGCGCGTCTCCCGAAGCCGATGCGCAGTGGAAGACGCTGACGCCGGTGCAGCGCCGCGACTGGATCCACTGGATGACCTCGGGCAGGAAGGCCGAAACGCGGGTGAAGCGACTGGCGACGGCGTGCGACATGCTGGCATCGGGCAAGCGGCGTGCGTGCTGTTTCGACCGGTCGGGGATGTACAGCAAGGGGAACATGGGCGCGCCGGAGGCGGCTGGCGAGTGAGGCTTCTCGTTGTGCGGAAACATGCGGTGCGCGCGCGCTTCGAAGGTCATCTCCCACATCGCAGCGCAGGCTGGAAGCGCTTTTCAACAGCCCAATGGCGGGTCACCCTTTTTGATCTTCGCGTGGGCCCGACCGCACGCACGGCGGGTTTCGCGCCGCTCACCCCATCCCACGAATGCATATGCTCGCCCTGACCCTCGACGGCACCCGCATCCACGACATCGCCTCGTTCTACGACGAGGTCAATCGCGTCTTCATGGCGGCCGAGGACTGGCAACTCGGGCACAGCCTCGATGCATTCGACGATCTGCTCTACGGGGGATACGGCGCGCTCGACGGCGACGCGCCGGTGACGCTGGTGTGGACCGCGTTCGAACGCAGTCGCGAGGCGCTGGGCGCCGGCACGACGCGCGCCTGGCTGCAGGGCAAGCGCGACAGCGGGCGCTACGACAGCGCGCGCATGCAGCGCGAACTCGAGGCGCTCGACGCCGGTACCGGGCCGACGTACTTCGACATCGTGCTGGAGATCATCGACGCGCACCCGAATATCGCGCTGCAGCCGCGCTGATCAGTCGCGCTGCACGCGCTCGGCGATCTGCGGCGTGAACCAGAACGGGATGCGGTACTCGCGGCGACGCAGCTTGCCCTTGGCCTCGCCTTCGGCGTTCCACACCAGCGCGAGGTTGTGGCGCCCCGGCTGGCGGCCGTCGAGCGGGATGTAGCCCACCAGACCGCGCATGCCGAGGTCGCGCCGCTCCATCGGCACGAAGCTGTCGAGCGGGATCGGCGTACCGTCGATCGACACCGTCCACAGTTGCGCCAGACAGTCGACCGCGAGGCGGCTGGCGGCATCGCCCTCGGCGGTGTTGCGGCCGGCCGCGAGCGTGGGACACAGGCGGCGCGCCAGCGGGTTGTCGCGCTGCGGCTGGTGGGGAATGAACAGTCGCAGATGCGTTTCGGCGATGCGGTCGGACGGAATCATCGGATAGCGCAGCAGCGCGTCGTGCTCGTCGCGCATGCTCTCGTAGTGCGCGCCGAGCATGCCGTGGTCGACGGCTTCGCTGGTGACCACGTCGTAGCCGGGCAGCAGCGAGAACCGGCTCGAGTTCACCACCTGCAGGCCGCCGATCACCATCGCGCCGACGATCACCAGCCCATAGACCACCAGGAACAGGCGGCCATTGAGATTGCTCTGCAGCGTGAGCTGCATCGGCCCGATCAGCCGCTGCGGGACCAGCACCGCGTAGATGCGCAGCAACTGCTGCAGCACGCGACGCGGGCCTTCGCTGGAGCGGCCGATGGCCTCGCGGCGGGCGATGATCTTCTCGCACACCGCCATCGCCACGGCGCCGGCGATGAACGCGGCATACAGCACGCCGCCGGCGATCAGCGCGATGCGGTCGGCCATGCCGAACACCGCGCCGACGAGACTGGACAGCACGATCAGCACGATCGCGAACACACCGATGCCGGCCATGGTCAGCGCCATCAGGATGCTCATCGCGAACAGGATCGAGGCGAGGCGGTCGGCGCGCTCGATCGCCTCGCCGATGTCGCCCGTGCGCGCACGCAGATGCTCGCGCGAGACCGGGCCCATCGAGGTCAGCCGCGTCCACTGCACGCCGCCGGGGAAGGTCGCCTTCAGACCGATCAGGCCGATCCAGTACCCGCGGATCGCGATGTGCACCAGGAAGGCGGTCGCCAGCGCGTAACTGACGCCGGTGCCGATGGCGAAGCCGAACCACACCGCGTACTCGGCCATGCCTTCGGCATGGAGCGTGTTGGCCACCCAGGCGTCGAAGAGGCGGCCCGGCACGGTGAACAGACCGAAGACCAGCAGGCCCGAGACCAGCAGTTCGAGTTCGTCGCTGCGCTCGCGCAGGCGCTCGAAGCTGATGCGGCCCGTCGGCGTCGCCGGCACCGTTGTGCCGTCGACGGGCCGCGACGCGGCGTCGGTCTCGCTGTGCTGCATGTCGGTCTCCCCGGATCCGGAGTCCGAGTGTAGCGGCGTCCGCGCGGCGTGTTCAGCCGTCCTCGAGCAGCCGCGCGGGCGCCCAGGTGTCGAGGAAGGCGGTCGCGCGGACGATGCGTCCGTCCTGCAGCTGCAGCTGCCAGGCGTAGTGGTTGCGGTAGGTGCCGCCGGCATGCGTGGTCGCGCGCCCTTCCCACAGCACGACGACGTGATCGCCCTCGGCGACGATGCGCTCGACGGTCGGGACGATCGGCGTCGCCAGACGCGCGGTGATCGGCGCGACGGCGTCGTCGAGGAAGGCCTGGCGCGAACGGTAGACACCCGACACCGGGCTGTCGCCGGCCACCGTCCAGACGACGTCGTCGGCGCGCAGGTCGAACACCGCGCCGCGCCCCGCGCGCCAGGCCTCGAACGCGTCTTCGACGACGGCCTTCGCCTCGTTCGCGAAGGCCGCAGCGGGCAGGCACAGCCCCATCGCCAGCGCGACCGGCGCAAGCCGGCGGATGTCGGCGCGCATCAGTAGGGGCTCGCCACGGGACGGACAATCAGCTCGCTGACGTCGACGTCGGCCGGCTGCTCCATCGCGAAGGCGATCGCGCGGGCGATGGCCTCGGGCGCGATGGTGACGCTGCGGAAGTCGCGCATGCCCGCGGCCGAGGCTTCGTGGGTGATGGTGTCGGCGAGTTCGGAGGCCGTGGTGCCGGGGCTGACGACGGTCACGCGCAGGTCGTCGTGTTCCTGGCGCAGGCCTTCCGAGAGCGCCCACACGGCGTACTTGGTGGCGCAGTAGACGGCCGAGGTCGGGAACACGCGGTGCGCGCCGATCGAGGCGACGTTGATCACGTGCCCGGAGCCCTGGCGCTGCATCACCGGCAGCACGGCGGCGATGCCGTGCAGCACGCCGCGGATGTTGACGTCGATCATGCGGTTCCATTCGTCGAGCTTCAGCGCCGCCAGCGGCGAGAGCGGCATGACGCCGGCGTTGTTGACGATGGCGTCGATGCGACCGTGCGTCGCGATGGCGTGGTCGACGAAGGCCTGGGTGTTTTCGGCGGACACGACATCCAGCGCACGCGCCTCGGCGCGGCCGCCGGCGGCGGTGATCTCGCCGACGAGGGCGTCGAGGCGGTCGACACGACGGGCGCCGAGCACGACGGTCGCGCCCTTAGCGGCAAGCGTACGGGCGGTGGCGGCACCGATGCCGCTGCTGGCACCGGTGATCAGGACGATGCGGTCGTCGAGGGTCTGCATGGGACTGCTCCGTGTGGTGGCGTGAGGGGCTCACGGTAGCCACGGCCCGGCGTCCAGAGAATTCCCTCGCCGCTGGATGCGCTGGTTAGAATCGCTAACCAATGGACCTCGACCTCAATCTGCTGCGGGTCTTCGCCGCGGTCGCCGACGGCGACAATTTCCGCGCCGCCGCCGATCGCCTGGGCGTGACGCGCTCGGCGGTCAGCCAGGGCATCCGCAAGCTGGAAGACCGATTGGGCGTGGCCCTGGTGACGCGGTCCACCCGTAGCGTGCGACTGACCGACGCCGGACACCGGCTGCATGTGCAGATCGCCGACCCGCTGGCGCGGATCGGCGCCGCGCTCGACGATGCGCTCGACGACGGCCCACCCCGCGGCGTGCTGCGGGTCGCGGTGACGTCGATCGCCGAACGGTTCCTGTCGGGCCCGCTGGTCGCGTCTTTCGCGCAGGCGTATCCGCAGGTGGTGCTGGACGTGACCGTGACCGACGACGAGTCGGACATCGTCGCCGAAGGCTTCGACGCCGGCGTGCGGCTGGGCGAGGTGATCGAGCAGGACATGATCGCCGTGCCGCTGACGGGCCCGGTGCGACAGGTCGTCGTGGCGACGCCGGCCTACATCGCCGCGCACGGCACGCCTTCGCATCCGCGCGACCTGGTCGACCACCGCTGCATCGGCTGGCGGCCGGCGCCAGGTGTCGCGCCGTACCGCTGGGAGTTCTCGGACGACGGGCGGGATTTCGACGTCGCCGTGCAGCCGCAGGTCACGACCAACGACATGCTGCTGATGGTGCGCACGGCGCTGTCGGGCGGCGGCATCACGATCGGCATCGAGGAGACCTTCGCGCCCTACCTCGCCCGCGGCGAGTTGGTGGCGGTGCTGGAGGACTGGCTGCCGGCGTTTCCGGGGTTCTTCCTGTACTTCCCGGACCGCCGCAATCCGCCGCCGAAGCTGCGGGCGCTGGTGGAGCATGTGCGCAGGTTTCGCGATGCGCGCTAGCGAGGGCGGTTTCGGGAATTCGCTCTGGTGCCTGACTGCCGCACGGGCCCGTTACAGCGTCAACGCGGTCGCAGCTGCTCGAGCCGGCACACATGGTCACGCGCTTGAGCCAGCGCGCCAGGCCAGCGCAGATCGAGCTGTACATACCCTGCGGCATCCCGCGCGAATCCGCCTTGCGCTGCGATCAACCGGCGCCGGTCGGCTTCCGCCAGCTTCGCACGCACGCTGATCTCGGGGCAGTCGCTTCCCACATGGTGCGCGGGGCGCGCGGTTAGCTCGCTAACGACGGACCAGGGACACACCAGCCAGCCGGCATCGCCGCGGATCCAGAGTCGCCACGGCATTGCGAGCCCGCGTGAATCGGCGACCAGCAGCACGGCGGGTGTTCGGCGTCGACACCACACGGCGCCGCCTACGAAGATGACGAGCATTCCGATCACGACCAGTCCCGACAGTGGTCGGAACGGCGTGCCGCACGCCTGGAGCATTGCTGCAACAAGCGCGCCACCGCCGAGCGCGACCGATGCGGCGCGCGCGATACAGGCTGTCGACGGTGTTTCGATCCGGTAGCGCTCGTCCATGGGCCGCTTCAAGCTCGATCAGGGTGGAGAACGGAGTCGCCGCTCGATCCAGTTCACGGCCGCCGCGCATCCATCCTCGTGCTGCATCGTCGCACCCAGGCGCGCGGCCTGCACCTGCGTCTCCGCGCGTTCGGCGAACGCGATGGCCGCCGCCAAGCCGGCGGCCGATGGCCTGCGTCCGTTCAACACCCGGTCGCCGATCCCCAGCGCGCGCAGGCGCCGCGCCCAGAACGTCTGGTCGCCGGCGAACGGCAGGATCACGGACGGAATGCCGGCGCGGCATGCGGAGTGCGTGGTGCCCGAGCCGCCGTGGTGGATCGCCAGCGCGCAGCGCGGCAGCAGCCAGTCGTGCGGCACGCTGCCGATGACGCGGATGTTCGGCGGCAGACCGTGGGTGCCGATGCCGCTCCAGCCGGGATTGAACAGCGTGCGGCGATCGCCGAGCGCGTCGAGCAGTGCACGGCGCACGCGCGGCGCATCGAAGCCGCTCATGCTGCCGAAGCCGGCGTAGACCGGCGGCGGGCCGGCCTCGATCCAGTCGACGAGATCGGCCGGCGGCCACCAGTGCTGCGACGGCGTCACCCACTGTCCGCAGGCGATCGCGTCTGCGGGCCAATCGTTGATGTCGGGCAGCAATGCCGGCGAGATGCCGTAGAGCACCGGGTGGTTCATCGGCAGCGTGCGCGCCGGCTGCAGCCCGATCGCAACGCGTCCGCGGTTGGTCGTCGCGCGGAAGGTGCGCCAGACCATGCGGTTCACGAAGTCGTGCGAGCTGCGGTTGAGCACGCGCGGCAGGCGGATCGGCGACAGCGGCGAGGTGAACGCGGCGGTCGGGCTGATCGGAATCATCATCGCGCCGATCGCGGGCACGCCCAGCGCCTCGGCCACCGACAGGCCGACGAAAGCCGTGAGGCCGGACACGAGTACCGCATCGCAGCCGGCGCCGAGCGCCAGCGCCTGCTGCATCCATTCGGGCGTGCGCGCTTCGACGATGCGGATCAGTGCGCGTTCGATCTGGCGCATGGCGCGCATGCGCGACAGCGTGCCGCGGATGTCGCCGGCCAGTGCGGTCGCCGGCACGCCCAGCGCATGCGCCGAATCGAGCGTGTCGGCGTCGCCGAGCAGATGCACGTCGTGGCCCGCACGCA
>Ga0207791_1000559_pt1 | contig 9712 bp, 9 predicted proteins | sample HigsolmetaGSP16D_FD_184844 | JGI IMG/M metagenome (GOLD analysis project Ga0207791, IMG submission 184844) | High solid enriched microbial communities from the Joint BioEnergy Institute, USA - SP1-6-D (SPAdes) | ecosystem: Engineered > Bioreactor > SSF (Solid state fermentation) > Aerobic >...
TGTGGACCCGCTCGGGTCGGCCTCAGAGGTCCTGCTCGTAGCGCACGTAGGGAATGGTGCCGTCGTCATTGCTCTCGTTGCGCGGAGCGAATGGATTCTTGCCGCGGCTGATCACGTTCTCGGCGCCTACGGTCAGTTGCCCCGACCACGGCGTGCGCCAGGTCAGACCCACGCCCAGGCCTTCCCACTTGCCGGGCTGGCCCGGCACGTCGACCACGCGGCCGATGATGTTGCCGCTGAAATTGCCGTAGCCGGCGCCGATGGTCAGGCTCCTGCTGTCCCAGCGGTCGATCAGCGAGGGCGAGGCATCGGCGATGGGCACCAGACGCGCCTTGGCGTAGGTGCCGGCAATGGACACAAAGGCTTCGCGGCCGATGTTCTTCTGGCCGAACACGGTCAGGTCGTTCTGCTCGCTGCGCTGCGCAGGCGCCTTGTTCGGCCCGGACAGCCAGGCCGGCAGGACGTCACGACCGCTGCCACCGGTCAGGCCGACCCGGGTGGTGCCGCGGTTGAATGCCACCGTGCCGCTGAAGCGGCGGGACAGGTTCTCGTCCTCCTCGCCCAGGCTGGCGAGCATGCAGTGGCTGGCCAGCCCACCGATGCTGGTACCGCGTGGGCCGTTGCAGAGCAGGCCCAGCGAATCGCCGGAGGACAGGCCGAACGCCGCATCCAGCGAATTGCGGCCGAAGTGCCAGCGGGCACCCGCCGCCTGTTCGCCGGTAGGTTCCAGATACAGCAGGGCCTCCACCTTGCCGCTGCCCTTGTTCCAGACCGGCAGCACGGTACGGGTGTCCAGGCTTTGCGCGTGAGCGCCCGTGATCGCACCAAGGGCGATCAGCAGGGCCAGCGGTAGACGCAGGAATGTACGCATGGGACCAGATGAGACAGGCGAAGACGCGGCAAGTTCCCGCATCAGCGGGAACTCGATCCTAGGCGGTTTATGATTCCTTAACAAGTCTTGGTTCTCCCCAGAACAAGAACTCGCCGTGTGGATTCTTACTGAAGCCGTTCAGGCGCGGGGAGAGTCAATCCCTCACCGCTGAACAGTATCTCCACTTCCGTCAAAGGAAAGTGATACTCCCGTCCGCAGAATTCGCATCGCACCTCTACTGCACCGGTGGCTTCGGCGGCGGCGCGTGCCTCCTCCTCACCGAGCGACTGCAGCATGGCCGCCACCCGCTCGTGCGAGCACGAGCAGGCGAAGCTCAGCGGCTTGCTGCCCAATGCCTCCGGATGCTCCTGGTGGAACAGGCGGTGGACCAGTTCCTCGGCCGGCAGCGCCAGCAGCTCGGCCCTGCCCAGCGTTTCAAACAGCGCGCTGCTGCGGTTCCAGCCATCCTCGTCGCCTTCATCGCCCGGCAGCTTCTGCAGCAGCAGGCCGGCGGCCGTGTCACCGTCGGCGGCCAGCAGCAGCCGCGTGGGCAGCTGTTCGGACTGGCGGAAGTAGTCCTCGAACGCAGCGTCCAGTTCGGCAGCCTCCAGCGCGACCAGGCTCTGGTAGCGCTGCGGCTCACGCGGATCCAGCCCCGGGTTCTCGATGGTGATGGCCAGCATCGCATCCTCGCCCAGCTCGGACAGGCTGCGCGGTGCATCGCCGCCTTCTTCCAGGCGGGCGATGCCACGCAGGGTGCCTGCGGCGGTGCACTCGGCAAACAGGGTGCGCAGGGCGCTGCTGCTGCGCAGCTGCACCGACAGGCGGCCTTCGATCTTGGTGTGCCCGGTGAACAGGGCCGAGGCCACCGCGGCCTGGCCCAGCAACTCCGCGGCGGCGGCGGGGTAGTCGGCGTGGGAGAGGATCTCCTGCCAGGTGTCGTGCAGGCGCACGTGGACACCGCGCACGCCGGCGTCGGCAAGCAGGAAGCGGAACAGGGAATCGGTCGTGGCGGTCATCGGCTCGGTGTGCGCGTGGTGGGACAGTTGCCGGATAATGCGCCGACAACCGTGTTCAGGAAGGGATGGTGCATTCAATGGGGGCGCAGGGCGAAGACCTCAAGGTCGCGCGGAGTGGGGGGCGGCGCTGGCGCTGGCGGCAGCTGCTGTGGCTGCCGGTGCTGTTCGTGGCGTTCAGTGTGCTGCAGGTGGTGGTGCTGCGCTTCATCGACCCGCCGCTGTCCACGGTCATGCTGTGGCGCTACGGCGAAGCACTGGGCCAGGGTGATCGGTCCTACCGCCTGCACTACACCTGGCGCGATATCGACCAGATGGCCCCGAGCCTGCCCATCTCACTGGTGGCGGCCGAGGACCAGCGGTTTCCCGCGCACAACGGCTTCGATCTGCAGGCCATCGAGAAGGCACGTGACCACAATGCCCGCGGCGGGCGCCTGCGCGGGGCCAGCACGATCAGCCAGCAGGTGGCCAAGAACCTGTTCCTGTGGCAGGGCCGCAGCTGGTTCCGCAAGGGGCTGGAGGTCTGGTACACGGTGCTGATCGAAGCGCTGTGGCCGAAGCAGCGCATCCTGGAGATGTACGCCAACATCGCCGAATTCGGCGATGGGGTGTACGGTGCACAGGCGGCCGCCCGGCGCTACTGGAACAAGGACGCGGCGCGGTTGACGCCCGCCGAGAGCGCACGGCTGGCCGCCGTTCTGCCGGCGCCGCGACGCTACAACGCGGCCCAGCCCGGACCGTACGTGCAGCGGCGGGCCGCCTGGATCCAGCGGCAGGCGCGCCAGCTGGGCGGGGCAGGGTATCTGGATGCACCCTGAGGACACTGCGCCCATGACGGCCGACCGCCTCACCCTGGTCATTGCCGCACACAACGAGGAACTGGCCCTGCCGGTCCTGCACCCGCGGCTGCAGGCCGTGCTGGACGGACTGGACGGCGTGGACGGACGCATCCTGTACGTGGATGACGGCAGCAGCGATGCCACCTGGCCGCTGATCCAGCAGCTGGCTGCGCAGGACCGGCGCGTGTCGGCGTTGCGCCTGTCGCGCAATTTCGGCAAGGAGGCGGCGCTGACCGCCGGGCTGGACCAGGTGCGCGAGGGCGCGGCGATGATCCTGGACGCCGATGGCCAGGACCCGCCGGAACTGATCCCGCAGTTCGTGGCGTACTGGCAGCAGGGCTATGACAACGTCTACGGCACGCGGCTGGCCCGTCAGGGCGAGAGCTGGACCAAGCGCGCCACGGCCGCGATCTTCTACCGGGTGATCGGCCGTCTTTCGCGCACGCCCATTCCCGCCGATACCGGCGATTTCCGCCTGCTGTCGGCCCGCGCGCTGGCGGCGCTGGGTGAGCTGCGCGAACGCCACCGGTTCATGAAAGGCCTGTTCAGCTGGGTCGGCTACCGCCGGGTGGCGGTGCCCTACCAGCGCCATCCGCGCCTGGCCGGTGACAGCAAGTTCAGCCTGTGGCGGCTGTGGAACTTCGCCCTGGAGGGGATCACCAGCTTCTCGACGGTACCGCTGCGCGCGGCGACCTACCTGGGCCTGGCGACGGCGGCGTCGGCGTTCCTCTTCGCCATGCTGGTGGTGCTCAAGGCGGCGCTGTACGGCGACCGCGTGGCCGGCTGGCCGACGATGATGGCGGTCATCCTGTTCCTGGGCGGGGTGCAGCTGATCGCGCTGGGGCTGATCGGGGAGTACCTGGGCCGGCTGTATGAGGAATCCAAACAGCGGCCGCTGTATCTGGTGGATGCCTGCATCGCCCCGGCCGTGGCAGACTGCAGCGGTGAACCCACCCCGGGAGGGCAGGCAGATGACCACAGTTCGGCAGTTGTTGGACGGCAAGTCTCCTGAAGTACATGCGGTCGCACCGCAGGCGGCGGTGATCGATGCGATCCGGCTGATGGCCGACAAGAGCATCGGCGCGGTGCTGGTGATGGACGGCCCGGAGCTGGTGGGCATCCTGTCCGAGCGCGATTACGCCCGCAAGATCGTGCTCTGCGAACGCTCTTCGCGCGATACACGCGTGGCCGAGATCATGACCGCCAAGGTGGTCAGCGTGACGCCCGGTGAGCAGGTGGAGCACTGCCTGCAGCTGGTCACCGACTACCGCATCCGCCATCTTCCGGTGGTGGAGCGGGGCAGCGTGATCGGGGTGATCTCCATCGGCGATCTGGTCAAGGCCGTGATCGATGCGCAGAAGCAGCAGCTGGACCAGCTGCAGCAGTACATCGTCGCCGGATGACCCGTGCGCGGCGGGGCGCGTTACTTCGCGTAGTTCCCGCCGCAGTCGACATCCTTGCCCGGACCGGTTTCCAGCGTAGCCAGCAACGCGGCCGGAGGCGCGATGCTGCCCAGGGTCAGCGCGATCGCGCCGCGCAGGCCCAGGGCCTTGAAGTCCGGGCGGAACGAGGGGTCCTTGAAGCTGCCGCCGATACGCAGCGGTGAGCGCAAGGCCAGGATGCTGATGTCCTTCGGGCGGGGCCGCAGCAGCAGGTCCAGCTGCTCGTTCTTCAGATTGATATGGCCTTCGCCGAGGATGAGCGTGTCGGTGGTGTCCACGGCCATGCTGCGCGTGGTCATCAGGCCGTTGTCCACGCCGAAATCGGCGAACGCGCAGCGCAGGGGGATCTGCCGGTCGCCGGTGAACAGGAAGCGCAGCGATTCGGCCACGTCCAGCCCGGCCAGTTCCATCACCAGGTTGCCGACATGCCCCCGGCCCATGGCCAGGCCCACGCTGCCATCGCTGCTGCCCAGCAGGGCAGCCACCGAGTTGCCGCGCCCGGTCAGATCGATGCGGCCGCTGATGCCACCGCTGGCCTGCTCGGCCAGTTTGGCATCCGGGAACAGGCGGCCCAGCTGCACGCCACGCAGGGTCGCGGTGAGCGCGGTGGTGATCTGCGGCGTCCGCGCGTCCATGCGCACGGTGCTGCGGATGTCACCGCCGGCCACGCCGAAGTTCAGTGGTTGCAGCCGCAGCAGCCCCGCGTCCAGCAGCAGGTGCGCGTCCATGTCATCCAGTGGCAGCACCGGGGAGATCACGCGCTGCGCTTTCCAGCGCACATCGGCATCCATCGCGCGCAGTTTGCCCAGGTCATACGGCGTATCGGGCAGCACCGTGGGACGTGCTGCCAGCCGCGCCGCTTCGGCCTTCTGCGCGGCGTTGGCCGATTCATTGCCGCCGGTCTTCGGCGGCGCGTTGACAAAGCCGGCCAGGTCATCGAAATCGAGACGGCGCGACACCAGGTTCGCCGTCAGCCGGGGGCGCTCGCCGCCCACCACGAACGCCACGTCACCGCCCAGGTCACTGTCGCCCACCCGTCCGCTGAAACCCTGGTAGCGCCAGGTCTGGTGGTCACGCTGCAGCCGGCCATCCAGCGCGTAGGGCGGCGTGTGCGGAATGGCGATGCCGAGCAGCGGATACAGATCGGCCAGGTCCTGGCCACCCAGCTTGAACTGCAGGTCGAACACCTGCAGCTGGAACGGGTTCGTCAGCGTGCCGGTGGCCACGGCATGGGTGGCGCCGGCCCGTGCATCCAGGTGCAGCCGGAACGGCTGCTCGCTGTTGCTCAGTTCCAGCGGCGATTCGGTGATGCCGCGCAGGGTCAGCGCGGTGCCGCGCCAATGGCCCGTGCCCTGCACCTGCAGCGGCGGTGCCGCGTCGGCACGGCGTGGCCGGGCGCTGCGCACCGCCAGCTGCAGGTCGGTGCGTCCTGCCGCATCGACGAACTGAAGGCGTCCATCGTCCACGTACAGCCGCTTGAGCGCGGGCGGGGTGCCGCCGCGATCCTCGCCGAGAAAATCCCAGTTGCCCGGTTCGCCCGGTTTGCTGGAGGTCTGCAGCAGGACATCCGGCCGGGTCAGGCGTATTTCCGGCAGCTGCACGCTGCCGCGCAGCAGCGGCCACAGGCGGATATCGATCTCCACCCGGTCCGCGCGTGCCATCTGGGGCTGCTTCGCCCAGGGCGCGTTGGCGAAGGCCAGCGCGTCGCCGCGCACCGTGGTGACGCGGCCCAGGTCCACATCCAGGTGCCCGATCTGCAGCACGCGCCCGGTGCGGGCCTGCACGGCGCGCTCCACCGGCCCTTTGAACCAGTTCCAGTCCCACAGCGCGATCAGCACCATCAGCGCGGCAAACAGCAGCAACAGCATGGCCAGCACGCGCTGACCGGTCCGGCCAGGACGGCGCCAGCGCCAGCGGCGGGGCGAAGCGGAGGACGCGGGCGGAGTCGTGTTCACGCCCGGATGGTCGCCCGGGCATCGTGCACAGCGCGCGAAGCGGTCCTGCGCACTGCGTGATCACCGCGCCGGCGCGCTCACAGGATCTGCCGGGTCACCGCAACGAAGTGACAGACGCTGCCGCCGATCACGAACAGGTGCCAGATGGCGTGCGAATAGCGGATGGACTCGCGGTGGTAGAAGTAGGTGCCGAGCGTATACGACAGCCCGCCGCCGAACAGCCAGGCCAGCGTGCCGCCATCGATGGAGGCCCACATCGGCTTGATCGCCACCACCACCAGCCAGCCCATGGCGATGTAGATCACCGTGGACAGCAGCTTGAAGCGGCCGGTGTAGAAGAGTTTGAACACCACCCCGCCCAGGGCCAGGGCCCAGATCGCGGTGAACAGCCCCCATCCCCACGGCCCGCGCAGGCCGATCAGGGTGAACGGGGTGTAGGTGCCGGCGATCAGGACGTAGATCGCGCAGTGATCGAAGACCTTCAGCCGCCCCTTGGCCACCGGGTGCTGGATGGCGTGGTAGAGCGTGGAGGCGGTGTACAGCAGCAGCAGCGCCACGCCGAAGACGATGGCACTGGCCAGCTGCCAGCCGTCGCCGTAGATCGCGGCCAGGGTGATCAGCACGGCACTGGCGGCCAGCGCGAACACCGCACCCAGGCCATGGGTGAGGGCGCTGGCGATTTCTTCACGGATTGAAGCAACAGACGTCATGGCAACCAGAGGCATCACGGGGAGGGGGGCCCGCGTCCCCCTATCATCGCCGCGAAGGGGCGCGCTTGCACGCCCCGCGCGCATCCGTCCGTTCAGCCCACCGAAACGCTGTGCGCGGCTTCGCGGGTGGCCGAGAACCGCACATCCGGCGCGCGTTCCTGCGCCAGCTGCAGGTTCACCCGGGTCGGCGCCAGGTAGACCAGCTGGCCGGCGGCGTCCACCGCCAGGTTCAAGGCGTTCTTCTCGCGGAACTCCTCCAGCTTCTTCTCGTTGCTGCAGTGGACCCAGCGCGCCGTGGTCACGCTGACCGGCTCGAAGGTCGCTTCCACGCCGTACTCGTCCTTGAGCCGGTAGGCGGCCACATCGAACTGCAGCACGCCCACCGCGCCCAGGATCAGGTCGTTGCTCATCAGCGGGCGGAAGAACTGCGTGGCGCCTTCTTCGGACAGCTGGGCCAGGCCCTTCTGCAGCTGCTTGAGCTTGAGCGGATCGCGCAGCCGCGCGCGGCGGAACAGTTCCGGCGCGAAGTTGGGAATGCCGGTGAAGGTGACGGCTTCGCCTTCGGTGAAGGTATCGCCGATGGAGATCGTGCCGTGGTTGTGGATGCCGATGACATCGCCCGGCCAGGCTTCAGCGGCGATCTCGCGGTCGCTGGCCATGAACGTCAGCGCGTTGGCCAGCTTCATCTCCTTGCCGGTGCGCACATGGAAGGTCTTCATGCCGGCGGCGAAGCGGCCGGAGCACACGCGCATGAACGCCACGCGGTCGCGGTGCTGCGGATCCATGTTGGCCTGGATCTTGAACACGAAGCCGCTGAGCTTGTTCTCTTCCGGGGCGATCACCCGGCCGGTGGTGGTGCGGGCCTGCGGCGGCGGGGCGTGTTCGACGAAGAAATCCAGCAGCGGCTGCACACCGAAGTTGTTCACGCCCGAGCCGAAGAACACCGGCGTCTGCTTGCCGGCGCGGTAGGCCTGCAGGTCGAACGGATGGCTGGCGCCCTGCACCAGTTCCAGCTCATCGCGCAGGTCGGCCAGCATGCGCTCACCGATCTTCTCGGCCAGGCCGGGCGAATCGATGGACGGGAAGATGGTGGAATCCTGGCGGGTGAAATTGCGGCCCTGCTCGTACAGGTGGACCTCGCCGCTGATCAGGTGCACCACGCCCTTCAGGCGCTGGCCCATGCCGATCGGCCAGGTCACCGGCGCGCACTGGATGCCCAGCACGCTTTCCACTTCATCCAGCAGCTCGATCGGCTCCTTGCCTTCGCGGTCGAGCTTGTTGATGAAGGTCATGATGGGGGTGTCGCGCAGGCGGCAGACTTCCATCAGCTTGATGGTGCGCTCTTCCACGCCCTTGGCCACGTCGATCACCATCAGCGCCGAGTCCACCGCGGTCAGCACGCGGTAGGTGTCCTCGCCGAAGTCGGCATGGCCGGGGGTGTCGAGCAGGTTGACGATCTTGCCTTCGTACGGGAACTGCATCACCGAGGAGGTCACGGAGATGCCGCGTTCCTTCTCCAGTGCCATCCAGTCGGAGGTGGCATGGCGGGCCGCCTTGCGGCCCTTCACCGAGCCGGCCATCTGGATCGCGCCCCCGAACAGCAGCAGCTTTTCGGTCAGCGTGGTCTTGCCGGCGTCAGGGTGGGAAATGATGGCGAAGGTGCGGCGGCGCGACGCTTCGGTGGCGACTTCGGACATGGCAGTGGCGCCCGCCCGGGGCGCAGATAAGAGAAACGAGCCCGCAAGTATACCGACCGGGGGCCGGCAGCGGGTCAGCCCGGTGCGGCCGGGGCAGGGGACGGCCGCGCGGGCGTCGGCCGCGGCTCGCGCGCCGGCCGCAGCAGGCCGGCCGGGGTGAGGATGCGCACGGGCACGGAGCGAAGCTGCATCCCCGCGTTGACCTGGACCACGAAGTGCAGATGCGGCCCGCTGCTGAAGCCGCTGTTGCCGGAGCGACCCAACGGTTGGCCGGTAGCCACCTGCTGGCCGGGATGAACCGCCATGGCGCCGGCCAGCAGATGGGCGTAGACGGCCATGCTGCCGTCCGCGTGCAGCACGCGCACGAGGTTGACCTGCTCCCGGTCCTGGCCGGGCGCGTCAGTGCCGGCGCCGAAACCGTCACGCACCTCCATCACCACGCCGGGGCGGGCGGCCAGCACCGGCGTGCCTTCGGCCAGGGCGAAATCGAGCGCATGCTGGTTGCCGGCGTCATGGTGGCTGCTGCCGCCGCCCGGGCCCTGGCTGATCCGCACCGGTGCGGCGGTGAAGGGCAGGGCGTAGGGCACGTCCTGGACGCGCGCGGCCGGGTCGCCGGGGACGGCGCGCAGTTGCAGATCCAGCCGCTGTTGCGGCGTGGGCGCCGGCAGCCCGTTCAGCGCCACCGTCGCCTGCACGGCCAGCACGGTGCGCAGCGGAAGCCCCGCCATGCGGCGACCGTCCGCCGCCTGCAGATCGATCTGCACCGGCCCGTGCAGCCGGTTGTCCACCTGGGCCCGCCACTGGCCGCCATCGGTGTGCAGCCGCAGCCGCGCCGGAGCGATGGTGGCCGGGTCAGCGACGGGTGCGCGCGGCAGCGGGCTGGTCAGGCCCCAGCCACTGCGCCAGCCGGGCGCGCCCGGGCCGGCCGCGGCGGGTGGGGCCAGCAGCAGGGCGAAGCAGAAAACGAGCGCGCGTGCGGACATCGATCCTTCCCCAAGGTCGGCCTGCACTGTAACCGACGCGTCTGCCTGCCGGGCGAACCTGGCACCCGGCAGCCCCCTTTGTGACGTATGTATCTCTTTATCAGGATGGAAGTGTTGACATGGCGGGCGGGGGCTGGCAACGTAGCCTCACCATCGAGACCGGCAGAGGGACAGGCCCTTTGAAGCCGGGGCAGCCCGC